>Ga0326597_10003383_pt1 | contig 23037 bp, 17 predicted proteins | sample RVTome_12_FD_203789 | JGI IMG/M metagenome (GOLD analysis project Ga0326597, IMG submission 203789) | Soil microbial communities from uranium-contaminated site in the Upper Colorado River Basin, Wyoming, United States - RVT100D185 | ecosystem: Environmental > Terrestrial > Soil > Contaminated >... | reverse complement strand
AGCGGCGGCAGCGGCGGACTGGCGCAGGACAGGGCGCTCTCCGCCTCCGAGATAGCCCGCCTCAAGGGCTACGAGGGCGATCCCTGCGGCGACTGCGGCCAGTTCACCATGGTGCGCAATGGCACGTGCCTCAAGTGCATCACCTGCGGCACGACCACCGGGTGCTCGTGATATTTCAGGAAGTTAGGAGGCACTGAAGCCCCGAACTGTCCGTGTTTTGTCCGTGAACGAAGGGAGGCCATCCCGTGAAGCATTGGGACGGTCAAGAGATTCGAGCCCTCGCACTTGAGAAGGTCCTGAAGCCCTTATGGCTCCGGCGGGGCGAGTTCTTGCCTAAGGGCGAATCCTCTCCGTTGGCCCTTCTTCCCATCAGCCTGGACCTTGTAGTCACGAAGCTCTTAGGGCTCCGACTCGAGATCCCGCCGGAAATCATCCCAGACGCCGGCCCGCACCCTCTCGCTGGTTACCAGATTGCTGGCCTCCTCGATCGAGAACTCGGTCGGATCGTTATTGCCGAGAAGTTTCCCATAGCGTGCCGGCGGTACACCGGGTTCCATGAGGTCGGCCACCACTTTCTCCACCCGGAGGTCATGTACCACCGAGACCGGCCCGTGATTGGCAGCGAGCGCGCCGATGTCCGCGGCAGACCCCGAGTGGAGATCGAAGCGGACACTTTCTCGGCCGAGGTTCTGATGCCGAGACAGCTGGTCCTCGATCTGTTTTTGAAGCGGTACGGCGGCACGATGTCTCCTGACAAGATCGACGAGACTGTCGCCTACAGGCTCTCCAAGAGAGCTGAGCAGGAGCTGACAGTTGACATGCTTGTGAAGGGTCCCCGGCGAGGCCGTTCCCGTCTCTTCGCCATGGACTCGCTTCCAGGCCGATCCCTTACGGAGATCTTCCTGGTCTCGCCGGCGGCCATGGCGATCAGGCTCGAAGAGTTGGGATTGGTGCTCTAGCACTACGCGAGCCTCTGCCCCGCTTGGCCTCGAGAGGGCGCCGACGAGTTGCTACGTAAGTCTGGGTAGAACTCAAAGCTCGCCGCTGATCATCGACGGAGGTGATGTTGTACCGGCGGAAGATCGCCGAGCTCTGGTGCCCTGAGATCGACATGGCAACGGGCTCGCTCACGCCAGCGCGGATCATGTTCCGCACGGCCGAGCGCCTGAGATCGTGGAAAATCAGCCCCGGATGGCCGGCCGCCGCTGTCGCCGCGCGCCACCATTTTCGAAGCACGGTCGCTGACACTGGGCGCCCACCCCGGTGATGGAAAACCAAATGGGCCATGCGGTCTCCGACGACGCGTCGGCGCTGGCGCCGCTCGATGAGCTTCGTCAGGTCGCCGGTGAGCGGGAGAAGCCGGGGTTGGTCGTTCTTCGTGTCGGCGAGCCGGATCTCCTGCGACCGGCGGTCGACGGCATCCCAGGTCAGCCCGAGCACTTCAGCTTGCCGCCAGGCTGAAGCATAGGCGAAGGTTGCAATCTCCCGGCCGATGGGCGGCAGGTGCGGAAGGATTTCCGCGAACACCTCGGGCTCGATGAAGCCTCGCCGGGCGTTCTTCAGGGCGCCAAGCCGTGGGAACTCTGGAATGAGAGCGATCCGACGATAGCGGACGCCAAGCTTGAACGCTGACTTGAGGAGCCAGAGGTAGCTCTGTCGTGTGGACCGCGCGAGGCCCTTGTCCTTCAACGTCAACTCGTAGCGGAGCAGCATCTCCGGGGTCAGCGCCGTGGCACGGTGATGGCCGAGCGCGGCGTTGAGCCGCGGAAAGATCCCCTTGATCGCGTACCACCCCTTGAGTCCCCGGCCCTCCATCTCGACCCGGAGCGCCTCGAGCAGGTCCCCCACCGTGACACGGCTCTGCTGGGGGCCGATGAAGGCGCCCGCATAGATTGATGCCAGGCGGTCCTTGAGGAGGCGGGCCGCGACCTGCTCCTTCTCCGAGTGGCTCGGCTCCCTGATCTCTCGCCCGTCATGGTAGTACGCAATCCACCAGCGCCTACCTCGTCGAAATACTCGTCCCTGCCCGCGTCGATAGGTCACGAGGCGCCGTTCCCCCGGCCTAAACGAGACCCCGGGGCATTCGGATCGGACCCCGCTGCCCCGGCATGACGAACGCGGTACGCTTCCGGGTCTCGAAGGTACTGCTCCACCAGGTGGCGATGAAAGCGCACCGTTCCCGGCGTGGGGCGTACCGAAAAGCTCTTGAACGGAAACTGTTTCGCCTGCCGGTAGACTTGGCGAGGGCTGATCCCGCCCATCATCCGGGCGACCTCGGCTGCGGTCAGCAGAGCGGGGACATGTCGGCCGCTGTCGCGGGCCTCCCCTTCGGACCCACCCGCCAGCAGTTCGGCCAGGCACACCTGCTGCACCATCATGGTGCGGTACAGCATGGTCATCAGGGCTGGCCGAGGAAGGTGGGACAAGATCTCGGGCCGATCAGCGATCTCGTCGAGCGAGAGCAGCGGCACAGGTCCAAGGGACGGCCGGCCGATGGGTAGGATATTCCCCATGGTGTCCAACGGTTGGCGTTTAGATTTCAACGCTGCCTGCCTCACGGATCCGGCGTTGCCTTCTTCCGGGCAGCTTTCTTGCCGGGGTCAGGCAACTCCGTGACCACGAGGCCCGCGTGCTCCCGCAGCCACTCGCCCAGGAGCAGGCGATGGCACCAGTGCTCGCCGGTGGTGAGGTCCTCGTAGCACAGCAAAACGACACCGGCCCCATCACCCTGCACCCCGCGCAACTGGCGGAGCACATCATCTACACCGATCCGATTCAGCCGCGCTCGATAGGCGGCGATGAAACGATCGCGTCCATGCTCCTCCTTGGCGATCTGCAGCATCTCCGGCGTCGGCGCCAGGTCGTACAAGTTGGCCTTGAGCTCGAACGCTAGACGGAAGCGTGGCGGATAGCGGGTGATGCCCACTGGCATCAAGCCGGATTCCGGCACATTGGGATTCGAGTAGCGGCCGGTGAAGATGCGGAGCGTCACCGAGTCTCCTCCTCCTGTGCCCGTTGCAGCGTCGGGCTCTTGCGTCCCTTGCCGGGCGGCCGCCCGCTCTTCCGGCGAGGCTGACCGTCAGCTCGAAGTGCCGGTAGAGGCGCCTCCGCCGGCAGGGCTCCCGCAAGGGATCGGTCCTGTTTGAAGTGCTGGTACAACTGGTACGCGCCCGGAGGGGTGAACGCCGCGCCCCTGGGGGTGCGGAATCCCAGAACGTTCAGCTCGTCGGCGATCTGCATGAAAGTCCACCCCAGCCTGCGCCCGTGTATGAAGATATCGATCGCCTCGGGAGGCAGCCGCCGAAGTCGAGGAGCGTCGGCGGGAAGAGGAGGGACCTCGGGCGCCCAGGCGCCGCTCTGGATGCTTTTGATCGCCGTCGTGATTCGCTCCGTCGTCCACTCCCCTTCGTACGGCTGCGGCCCCTGCGTCCGAAGGGTTTCCAGGATCTCCTGACGAGAACGCCGTGCGACCAACAACGACCGGATTCGCAGGAGCGCTTCAACCCGCGGCCCTTTCTTGTTGAAGCCGAGCATCCAAAACTTATGCTGCAGCGACTTCCGGTTGAAGGGGTGACCCCTCTGGGTCGTAACGCCCAATTGCGTGATTGTGTCGAGGATTTCGGAAACTGGGCGGCCGTCTTTGCGCATCGCGGTGATCAAGTCGGTGGCGCCCCGGGCCTTTAGAACTTGCTGCCGCTCCGACGAGCCACCGGCCCAGAGGATCTCGATGTCCAGAGCTTCCTCAGTGGACGCGTGCACGACCACCCGCGCGATCACGGTTTCCAGGAGATGCTTGCGGTCTTCGTTGGTGGTCGTCGGAGCCTTCCAGAGATCGTCGAGCGATGCGGCACGTGCCACAAGGTCCGCGGCATCCTGACGTGTGAGGGACGCGACCGCCTTGGGGGTGTTATCGACAGCGGCACGCTGGAGCTCGTCTCGCCGGCGAAGCGCATCCTCCAGCGTCGCTTCGAGCTCAACTCTCAGGCGGCGGTGCTCAGGATCTACTCGGCGGTGTTGTCGGGTGAGCTCCGCCACTTCGTCCTCCGCGTGACGCACCTGGCGGCGTCGGGCTGCTTCGAGTGACTCGGACCGATCCCGTTCTTCTTCGATGGCGACGAGCGCCGCCTGAATGCCAACCGGCGACAGCGCCCTGAACACCTCGCGCACGACAGCAGCGTCAAGCATCGAGGCGGTGCAGCTCAGCCGGTGGCGCTCGTCCCCGAACTTGTCGTTCCGCACGCAGGCGTAGCGCGACACCCGACGATTCTCGCGCGTGCGCCCATCGTGGAAGGTCCGCAACAGGCGCCCATCGCAGTGGGCACAGACTAGAAGGCCCTGCAGCAAGGCAGACCCTTTGCCGGGTGGAGGGCGCCGGGTGGGTCCACGGCCCCGGCCTCGCAGCATTGTCTGGATCGCGTTCCACTCCTCTTCTGTCACGTACCCAGGGTGATGGTCTGGGCTCGATAACCATTCCACGCGCGGAACCTTCGCCAAGCGTGGTGCGTTGGTGCCGTCCCGAGGGAGTAGCCTCCGACGGCGGTAGTAGTAGTCTCCGGTGTAGTTCGGGTTGGTGAGCACGCGCAGGACTTCGAGACCCCCGATCAGCACCCACCGAAGCTCGCCCCGGGCCCGCTTGGGAAACAGGAGGCCATGATTGCGCAGATACTTCGCCACCTTCTGGGTTGATCGCATCTCCAAGTACAACTCAAAGAGCCGACGAACGGCGTCCTGGATAGCTTGATCGGGGTCCTTGATCCACTTGCCGCGAGTGGTCTGCAGATAGCCGATTGGCGGACGGCTGACGGCGTACCCCTGGCGGATCTTGGCTTCCTTGGCTGCTTGAAACACGAGCACGCGATGCCGATTCTCATACCAGCCCAGCAACTGCTGAATCCTGAGCCCAAAGAGCGCGGCGAGATCTCGGCTGGCGGGGTCGTAGATGTGACCATTGACCTCGATGAGCACGCCGTACCGAATCGCCTTGGTCAAGAAGATCTCGGCGTCCAGGGGATCCCGACTGAGGCGGGAAAGCTCACGGACAAGAACGAGACCTACCTCGCCGCGGTCCATCATCTCCAAAAGCTCCTGAAAGCCCGTCCGCTGATCGGAAGAGGTTCCGGAGAGCCCGAGGTCCTCCCCGATGATCCTGATCAAAGACGCCGGCCATCCCCACCTGAGGGGGAGTTCAGCAAGAGCCCGCTGGGACTCCGTCGATCCCGTGTGGTTGCGTACCTGGTCAGGGCTCGACTGGCGAATGTAGACGACCGCCAGCTTCTTCTTGTGCTCGGCACGAATCGGCCTCGGGCTCGAGTTCGATGCCTGGTCATCGAGAGGATCGTCTTCGCGTGCGTTGTTGCTCTGTGTCATCGCGTGCCCCCGTTGCGCGCTCGTGCTCTGCCTCGACAAGAGTCGTGGGCACCTTGGGACATCACCGCGCGCAGCGGATCCTTGGTCCTCGACAGTGTCAGCGGAAATCGGAGCCCAAAGAGTCTGCACAAGGTCCGGGCCGAGGGGGTATACACGCGCCCATTGACCGCGATGAGCACGCTGTTCCGAATCGCCTTGATGGAGAAGAGTGCCAACTCGAGGTAATTTCGGCTGAGGCGAGAGGGGTCGCGGACGAGCACGAGGCCGACCTCTCCTCGGTCCATCCGCGCCAACAGCTGTTGAAATCCAGGCCGGTCAGTGGACTCGGTCCCGGGGAACCCGAGGTCCTCGATGATCGTGATCGCGGACTCGGACCAGCCCCACCTGCGGGGGAACTCGGCAAGGGCCCGCCGAGACCCGGTGACGTCTGTGGGACGGTCAGAGGTGGATCGCCGGATATAGATAACAGCGAGCTTTGCCCTATGCTGTGAACGGATGGGTTGCCGAGACGGCATGGTCGCTTGGCCGACAGGATTCACGTCCTTCTGCCCTTCGCTCTTCTGTTTCATTGCCCGTCTCCTCTTTCGCACGGTTGAACTGCCGCGGCGCGATCTGCCAGCATTGCCCGTAGCGCCAGCCGGGCGAGCAATCGTTCGGCTTCCCGTACCACGTCAGGCGTGAGGCGGGTCGCGCGCGCCTGGATGCGATTCGCCTTGTCCGCCTCCTTCAGAGGCTTGCCTGTTCTTGGCATCCAACCGCCTGATGATGGTCAGCACTTGGAACAAGGCGGTATCTGTAAGCCGAGGAACACTGGCGCCGGCCACATCCTGGGTCGTTTGTCCCAAGGTGTGTTGCAGGTTGCGGCCAGTCTTTGCTCTCGCGGCAGGCACAGGGAAGGCCCTGGTCGAGTCGTGCCCGGTGGGCCGAACCGGCTGCGTTGTAACGGGCCCCGGATGCGTAGGCTGGGGAGCCGACACGGTTAGCTCTGACACCTGTCGCACCGTCACGGCTGAAGTTGAATCGGGCGAGTGACCAGCAAAGGGCAGGAAATCTGGTCGGGATGATCAGATCGCGTCAGCGAAGCAGACCGATTGCCGTTACCTCCTCGGACTCGAGTCGCCGTTGTCTTGCCTACTCGTTCGGCGCTGCCACAAGCCGACATTTCTGCCTCCTGACTCGCCTAGTGAGATCCTCGATCGTCCTCACTCTTTAGGGCACTGCGGCAACCCCGGACTGGAAGTTGCTGTTTGACAAGGGAAATTTGATCAGAAGGTGCGGCGCGCTTTTTACGTAGCATCGCGAGGCGCGGTTGAACCTGGTGGTCTACAAGAGGGCCGACCTTATCCGCTTCTGCAACCACAAGCGGTACCACGAGGGGTTATAGAAAGGTGACGCCCGCCGATGTGTATCGGCCGAGGAGAGGCAATTCACCGGCGGCGGGGCCGGGGGCGCCGCCGGATGGCCGGACTAGCCTCGAGAGAAGAACTGAGCTGCGGGCTCCGCGTGAGGGCGGCGGGCGAGGGTGGAGCGAGGCTGGCCGGCGCGGGCCCGATCGGCGAGGAGGGCCTGCACGGCGAGAGGATCCTGCACGGTAGCGATGATGCGCAGCCGGCCCCCTCAGCGGGGACAGGCGAGGACATCGTGAGCGAACACGCGCCGCATCAGCGCGGCCCAAGTCCACGGGTCCGGGGTACCGGCTACGGGGGACTGGGCGCAGGCAGCTCGGACGTCAGCAGGTTCAGCGGGATCAAGAGCTTCTCCCACTCAGCGTTGCTATAGGGCTTCACTGACGGGAGGATGTTGTGGGTGCGCAAAAGGCCTGGGCGGCGCCCCTGTTGGACTACTCGCTCTCAAACCCGTGGCTCGTGAACTTTAGCGTGCGACTGTTCTCGGTCACGGTGCGTACGATCTGATCCGAGGCGCCATTCGGCAGGGAAACTTCGATCTCGAGGGTAACAGTCACGTCCGCTCCCACCTGCCCCGCAAGGTGCGCGAGCACCTCGTCGGCGATGCGGCTCGCGTCGCGGCCGACGCGCGCGGGGTCGAGACGTACGGTGCCGTGGAACCGGCGGGGAAGCGGAGCCGCGGCCGCACCGGGTGCCGCGCCGGTAGCGTCGGGATGCGTCGAGCCCGGCCCGCCGGCTGACGCAGCCGTGCTGGTCGCAACACCTGTGGGGCTGCCCGGAGCCGCTGGCGGTGTCTCGGCATCCATCTGCCGCCGCGCGAGGTCCGGCTTCACCAGCAGCCCGGCACTCTCGGCAGACAGCGACACCACTTCTCCACCGCGCAGTCCCCGGTACCGCGCCGCGCCCTCGTCACAGCTCTCGGCGTACGCAAACGTGTCGGAGTGCCATGTCAGAAGTGCGACACCGTCGCGGATCGCCTGCACCAACACCTCGGGCCCGGCGAGTCGTGGCAGGTAGAGATAGCGCGCAAAGTCTTCCACCAGCTGCTTCACGGCGACGTGCTCGCCGCGCCACAGCGGCACGTCATCCAGATGCTTCCGCAGGATGGTCGAGCCCAGCGTGGTGACCAGAAGCTCATCGCTCCGGAGCCGCTTGCTCGCCCGCGCGGCCAGTGCGTCGCCAGCGGACAGCCGGATCGCCTGCCAGGCGATCAGCGCCTGCGGGTTCGCCTGCTCCGGTACCAGCAGCCACTGGTACGTCTCGGGCAGGCGCGCCGTCACCGCGCCGTCGGCCGCCTGCTTCTGAGTCTCGGCCTGTCGCACTTGGTGGGGGTCGAGGTTGAGCGGCTCCTTCTCGGCCAGGATCGACTTCCACGCCAGGAACCTGCGCAGCGCCTCGTCGAGGTCCTGCAGCCGGACCTTGTCGGCGGCCAGAAAGACCAGCGTGTTGCGGTAAAGGCGCGGGGTATTGCCGCGCGACTCGAGGATCGCCCGGGCCGAGGTCTCGGCCGCGCTGCCGGGCTCCTTCGAGTACGGATGCTCGGCGGGCAGTACGACCAGCCGTGCGTCGAGATCGTCGGGCACGTCGGCGCCCGAACGCGGCAACGGGTGGATGCGGGCGAAGTCGCCGGTCTTGCGCAGGTCGGCGCGCAGTCGCTCGTCCAGCTCCTGCGCCACCTTGTCGGGATCGCGCTTGAGCTGCTCGGCGCGATCCTCCGCGAGCTTCGTGACCGTCGGCTGGGTGGCGTACCAGAAGCGCGGGCCATCTTGATAGAGGTAGGTCGCCGCCGCCGCGAGCCGCCGCAGCGCGTCGCCGAACACCGCAGCCGACTCGCCCGGCATGACGCAGCCGAGCTTGACGCGCCGGTCCTCGAGCCCGCGGTGCGCCGCCGCCGCCGTGGGCGCCGAACCCAGGTAAATGGTGCGTGCCACACGCCGCGTCGCGTGCAGCTTGCCCAGGTTCGGCTGATCAGCGTCGATTTTGAGCGGCAGCGAGTTTGGCCCGTCGACGTCCTTCTCGATGATGGGGGCCCAGTTGTCTGAGAGGTAGCGCAGCAGCTCGGATTGCACGCGGGCATCGTCGATGGGCACCGTGGACGGCAGGATCAGCGGGTTGCGGTCCCCCTTCTCCCACAGGCTGTGGATCACCGCCGCCATCAGGCGCAGCACGCCGCGCGTGCGCTGGAACTTCACGAGCGTCGACCAGTCCGTGTAGAGCCTGTCGAAGATCTCTGGGTGAATCGGGTACGCGGCCTGGATGCGTTGCTCGTAATCGGCGCCCTTGCACTCGGGCGGGAACTCGGCGCTCTGCGCGCGGTAGAGGTCCGCGAAGGCGCGCGCGGTGACGTCGCGGTTCTTGTACTGCTCACCGTCGAGCGGATCGAACAGCCGCTGCCGCACAATCTGGAAGCCCTCTTCAGCGGTCGCCGGTCGCCACGACGACTCGATGCGACCGACCACGTTGCGCAGCCGGTCGAGCGCCTCACGCCCGCGGATACCGCCCACCTCAACGTCGTCGGCCTGCGTGTGCGGGGAACCCTGCGTGTCGGAGGCGGGCAGCGAGATCACGAGCAGGCAGTTGCCCGCCAGCTTCGCCGACTCGGTGAGCGCCTGGGCGAACGTGAACTGTGTCTCGAAGCCCCCGGCGGGAAGATCGCTCTGGTCGTGGAGCTGGCGCGCGTAGGCCACCCACTCGTCGATCAGGATCAGGCAGGGCCCGTACTCCTTGAACAGCTCGCGCAGCACGTCGCCCGGGTTGGTGGCCCTCTCGTCGTCGGCCTTGACACGGGCGAACGCCTTCTTGCCGCCGAGCTGGTACGCCAGCTCGCCCCACAGCGTGCGCACCACCGTGCCGTCCGCCTTGGTGACGGGATTTCCGGGCGAGATCTTGTTCCCCACCAGCACCACGCACTTCGCCTTTGGCAGACTCTTGACATTTGCCTCGACCAGCACCGCGTCCACCCCGGCCAGGTCCCCCGGTGCCGCGCCCGAGAAGAGGTGATAGAGCGCCAGCATCGAGTGGGTCTTCCCGCCGCCGAAGTTCGTCTGAAGCTGCACCACCGGGTCGCCGCCCTTGCCCGAGAGACGCTGCACACCGCCCACCAGCAGGTGCTTCAGGCTTTCCGTGAGGTAGGTACGGCGGAAGAACTCCGCGGGGTTCCGATACTCATCCGTGCCCTCGCCGAGGTGCACCTGCCAGAGGTCCGCGGCGAACTCGGCCTGCTGGTAGCGGCCGCTCGCCACGTCCGCATGGGGAGTGACGACATCGCGCCAGGGCTTGAGCGTTCCGGTGGCCGGTGCCTCGATCAGCGAGCCGCCCGCCTTGCGCTTTTCGCCCCGCACCTGCTCGTCGAAGATGAGGCGGCGAAGCTCCATCTTCATCCGCCCGACCTCGTCCGCCTGCGGCGCGGAGACGGCAGCAAGCAGGCGAGCCATCGAGTCCAGCGCGCGGTCCGCGTCGTCGCCCGAGAAGGCATTCTGGTGGGCCCATTTGTTGCGCACGTCGCGGAGCTCGGAGACCAGGGTGCGCTCGGCTTGGCCGAGCGTCTTCTTGAAAACTAGGTTCCATTCGTTCCACAACACCGCGAGCAACGACGCCGCGTCCCAGGGGGTCTCCGTCTCGCTTCGGAACAGCCGCTCCTGGGTTGGCCCGACCGCCGAGCGAACGTGGTCCAGCCACTGTTGGGCATGCTGCGCCTTGAGCTCGCGTTCGACGAACGGGGCCAGGCCGTCCTTTAGCAAGTCGAGCCCCTTGCCAACGCGCTCGTGGTTCGAGATCGCCATAGCTTACTCCTCGCCTTCTTTGAACAAATCAGCCTGGTCGGTCCGAGGCTTGCCGCCTTCGCGGGCGAGCCGGGTGATCTCGGGCCAGCTCTGGACGAGACCGTTGTAGGCGAGCGCTTCGGCCGCACGCTTCTTGCGCTCGCAAAGGGTGTAGAGGCGGTAGGCGAGCTCCCGGGCGACTTCGGCCTTGGTCCCGAGCTTGGCGACGAGTTCGGCCGCTGCGCCTTCACCGCCGCTTGCAAGCACCCGGATCAGCTGGTGGACGATCTCCCAGGCGGTGAGGCGTGGGTCGGTGGCCGGGTCCCAGTCCTCGGGCAGCTGTTCGGGCTTGAGGAGCCGCACCTTGCCGCGCTTCGATTCGAGAATGCCGGCCTCTACCATGCCAGCCACGCTCGTGTTCTTGGACTTGGAGAGCTGCTCGGCCACGCCGTACTCGCCTTCCGCGAAGCCCGACTGCTCGAACCAGGTCAGCGCCCAGCGGCTGTCAGCGTCGAAGTCACCCTCCTGCTCGGCCAGCGCCTCGTCGAGGGTCTGGTTGATGAGCGCCAGCGCATCGCGCACGGTGATCGCCTTGCCCCCGGCGTCGAGCACCTTCGCGTAGCGGGTGTAGACCGCCATGCCGGGGCCGATGGCCGCCTGCGCGAGATCCACCGGCGCGATATTGCCGCGCTGCAGGTGGGCGAGGGCCACGGGCAGCTCGGCTTTGAGCGCGGTGACGAACTCGCGGCGCGTGGTCGTGGGCGCGTCGGCGGCGCGCGGGCGGCAGACGAGGATGATGCTCGAGGCCAGGGCGCTGAGGGTCTTCTTCAGGTTCCCGATTAGCTCGGTCCGCATCGGCCACGTGCCGCTGATGGCGAAACCGGATCGGATCACCGCTTCAAGGAAGGTGTCCCAGCCGGTGCTGGCTATGCCCACCTCGTTATCACTCTCCGACTGCTTGAATGCGTAGTAGATGGTAACAGGAAAGGCGGGATGCGCGTGTTCAGCAAGGCGGTGTATCGCCTGGGTCATGCCCTCCAAGAAGAAAGTCTCCGCTTTCTCCTTGCTGCCGTGGCGGTAGGGTGTCGCCACCAACTCCTCAGCCTTGGGCACAGCGAGCGTTGCGAAGAGGTCGTGGAAAACGGGATTCAGAGACCGACGCAACCAGACGTAGAAGTAGTCCGACAGGTCCGCGTAGCCAATATTGTCGTAGTAGGGGGGATCTGTTGACACCACCCGGTGTTTTGAGAGCGTTGAAGTGCTGGCATCCTGCTGTGAGCCAGCTCCCGGTACTGGCGTCAACGGAAGCCGCTCAAGAACTTTACCGACGGCATGGGAAGTAATCCCAAATCCGCCGCCGGCTTCTGACAAAGGATTTGCCTCCGCATAGTCCCATACCATCGGAATCGCCTGACGCCCGAAGGCTTGAGTCAGACGATCCGGATCCTTCTGCCACGTCGCTTGAGTAGTGTTCGTCAGGGTTGCCTTGTCCAAGCAGAAACTAAGATACACTGCGACCGCGTCGGCGTAGGCTGTAGCGCCGATGCCGCCCTCGCTGAGGGGCTTGGCGTCGTCGGGCAGGCCGGCGGCGAGGGCGTCACGCTTAACCCGCTCGCGCGCTTCCTGCACCAGGTCGGAGAAGGTCGTCAACGCCACGAGCTGGCGGGGGGTGAAGAGGTCGGCAAAGCTCATCAGCCCGTAGTTCGGCGTCTTGAAATCGCGCGGGTTCACTGGTAACGCGACGTCCGGTTTCCATTCCGGCTTCGCCTTGCGCGCAACCGCCTCATGCTCCGGCGCGGGCGTTAGGTAGACTCGCCCGCGATCGCCTTCGGCGACAATGGCCATGAGGCGTGCGCCCATGCGCCCGGCCTTGCCCTCTTCTCGGATGTGGTCGTAGGTCACCGGCACACCCGACATCAGACAACGGAAGGCGGCGCGCTTGCCAGCCGTGGTGCCGAGTTTCGCCTCCTCCGCATTCTTTGGCTTCCCCACCTTCACCGTGAAACGGTAGCCGCCTTCCTCGATCACCGGCGCGACGTACGCCTCCTTGCCCGCCTTGGTGGAGAGCATGAAGGTCGAGGCGAGCGGAACATCCACCTTTGCGAAGGCCGGGTTCGGACTCTTCACCGTGCGCGCCCAGAGCCAGGCGATCACGGTGAGCTTCTGGTCGACGTACGGCTTCAGGTCCGGCCGCGCCTTCGCCATCTCGGCGGTGACCTCGACCTTCGGGTAGAGGTGGCCGATGCGCTTCTCGGCCTCGTCGCGCATCCACTGGCCATAGTAGCGCACGTCCTCGGCGAGGCCCTGCGCGCCGCGCCAGCTCTTACCCATTTGCGCCTTCTGTTTCTGCGCATCTGGGTTCACCGGCGGCCTGCCGGCGAACTTCGGCGGGATCTCGATCATCGCCTTGTTGATCAGCACCGCCACCGGGTTGAGGTCGCTGGCGTAGCTCTCCAGCCCCAGCCGCTGCGCCTCCAGCGGCAGCGCCCCGCCGCCGGCAAAGGGGTCATGGAAGGCAGGCAGCTTGTGCCGATTGAACAGCTCCTTGGCGCGCGGATGGTCGGCGTTCTCGGCGCAGGTGTAGCGCCAGCTCTGCCAGATCTCGTCACGTGCCGCCTGCAGCACCGTCTCGTTGGTGGTGTTCTCCCACAGCACAAGGTCTTCGATGATGCAGAACAACCGCTGGCGTTCCTTTTCTTGTGCCTTCTCGGTCTTGAAGATGTCCGGATGCGCCGATGGGTCGTCCACCATCTGCGCGAAGATCACCGCCCGCGCCGCCGCCAGCGGCCGCCGCGCCCACCACAGATGCAGCGTGCTCGGGTGCCCGTGCCGGATCGACTTCTCCCGCGCCGATGCTTTGTTGATGGCGTCGAGCGGTAGTGCGACTTCGATGAGCTTCTTCCTTGCGCCTGTCATCGTCGTCCTCTGCTGTATCGGCCAAGCAGCCGCCAATTCTCCAGCCACTCTGAGAAGTCCCGGTGCCGGTCCCGTACGCCGCGGTGTACGGTGTCCAGCGTCTCGTCCTTGCCGAGGTCTCGAACCTGGTAGCACGATCCATCGGCGTACACCCAAAGATACAGGTTCCACATCTTGCCTCGGCCACGCGGGACGCGCTTCCGCAGCTCCTTCGTCGGGATCACGACGAAGTGTTGCTCATGCTTCAGAGTCAGGATCACGAAGACCCAGAGCTCCGCCAAGCTGCGGCGGATCTTCTTCGGGTTAAGCATGAACCAGCTCGTGGCCATCACGTGCCGCGCCAGTTCCTCCCGGATGCTGAATCCGCGCGAGAACTTTACCTGGAGGCCCACCGCTTTACCGCGGCGCCGCCTGTCCGTGATAAGCAAATCCACGCCGCTGTCCTTGGTTGGGATCCACACATCGTACTTCCGGCCGAGGGTGCGGCTGATGTGGTCCCCGACGAGGAACTCGCCTTCGTGGATGGTGAAGAGCGGCTTCACTGAGGGACCTCTGCTCGTACGATCAACTCTCCGAAGTCGTAGTTCACGCTCGTGACCCCGAAGTCCGGTTCTCGATGGAACGGGCGGCGGAGGTAATGAGCACGGTGACCGCCATCCTCTCGAAACTCCACGATCGCCAAGATGAAGTCGTCCGGCTTGTTGAGCGAGTAGAGGATCTCGTTCTTGGTGACCGTGATAGTCGCCGCGCTGGCCACGCGGCCCTTCACCTCGATAAAGCGGAGCCGGCCCGTTCCGGGGATGCGGCTCTCAATGTCGTACCCCAGCTTCTCGACCTCCCGGTCGAACGGCTCGAAGCCAAGACCTCGCTCGATCTCCATGACAATGGCGCGAGCTCGGGCTGCGGAAGCCTGCGTGTCCGGCGACGCGGCCGTGGGCGCGACCGAGCGGCCCGTGATCGCGGCAATGAGCCCTCCGGGCACCACCAAGAGGCCGCCCAGAACCACGGGCGGCAGGGGCGCAATCTGGCGCTCCAGCTTCAACTCCTCGAGGCGCTTCTCGAGGCGGGCTTGCAGCCCGTCGGCCCGCTTGCGGGCCTCGCCGGAGTTGAGGCGGGCGTTCGGCCTGCCCGCCTGCTCCTGGAGCTTGAGCTCCTCGGCCCGGTGGTCCCAGTAGGTAATCTCCTTGGTGAGGCGCTCTTTCACCGCGGCCTCGGTTTTGGCGACCAGCTCCAACTTGCGGGACCGCACTTCCTCGAGATGCGCGGGCACTACGTGAGTGACAGCGTGGGCCTGTGCTGCCTGTTCCAGCTCCCGGCCGATCCAGACGCACTCAGGCCGAGTCAGGATGGCCTCAACCCCTGGCTCCTCGGCCCTGAGCGGGCGGTAATCGAGGTAGGGCGCATACTGCAGGTGGCGGGCCTCGCGGGCGGCATCAAGCTCGACGTACAGCATGCGCTTGGACACGGGGCGCCGCTCCCCGGAACGGGTCAGGCTCGCGTCCTGAATGACGTGCTCAAGGTAGAAGAGCACACGGGGCTCCAAGCCTAGGTCGCGCTCGTCCACCAGCACCGTACCCCGCCGGAGAAGATCCCGGTGTCGTTCCAGCGTCAGGTCGATGGTGGCGTCGAGCAGCGGATGGCCCGGGCAGACGAAGGCGGCCAGTGGTTGGCCTTGCGGCGCCACGAGTCCCTTCTCGAAGGCGATCCGCTCGTAGCGCGGCAGCACCGGCTCCCCGACGCCGATTAGCCGGTCGCGGTTCCGCACCGGCGCCGGAACGTGCGTGACCTCGTAACGCCTTGGCTCCCGCTGCTTGACGGTGCCGCCGAGTCGCCGAAACGCCTCGAGGAAGAATGATTCGATGTAATGCGGCTGGAGCCGCCGGGCGTCGGCCCGTTCCATCTCCTCGCGGATACGGTGAACGCGACTGGCATCCATGGCGTCGTGAGCCAGGGCGCGCTCCTCCAGAATGTTCTCGAGCTGCTGCCGGTCGACGGCGTTGGCAATCACCTGGGTGAGGCGCGCGCGAACCTCGGGCTGCTCACCGTAGCGGATCGCCTCGATCAGCAGCTCACGCAGCGGCCGGCCCTCGAACTGGAGCTTGCCGAGCACGTCGAACACCTGGCCGCCGAGGGCCTGCCGCGCCTGCTCGAGCTTCTCCAGGAGGGTGCGGTAGACGTCTCCCTCCCGCGTCTCCTGGGCCACCAGGTTCCAGAGGTGGCAAACCTCGGTCTGGCCGATCCGGTGGATCCGCCCGAAGCGCTGCTCGATGCGGTTCGGGTTCCATGGCAGGTCGTAGTTCACCATGAGATGCGCGCGCTGGAGGTTGACGCCCTCGCCCGCGGCGTCTGTGGCGAGGAGTACTTGGACCCTTGGATCGTGCCGGAATGACTCCTGGGCCTTCATGCGCTCCTCGCGTCCCATGCCGCCATGGACGAGGACGACGGCGTCCTTCCGGCCGAGGAGCGTGGTGACGCGCTGCTCCAGGTAGCTCAGCGTGTCGCGATGCTCGGTGAAGATGATGAGCTTCTGCCCGGGAGACGGCTCCGGTTTCGGGATGGCGCCGTACGGGGGCGGCGGCTCGGGTTCCGCAACCTGTCCGGCCAGGGCCGCCGGCGTGAAGATCTCGCCGAGAAGGCTCGCCAGCTCGCGCCACTTCTTGTCTTCCCCGCTGCGCCGGACGGCCAGGGCCAGAGCCTCCAACCGCCTCAGCGACTCGATCTCACCCTTCAGCTCGGCGATCGTGCGAGCCGCCGTCGCCTGATCGAGGATCTCCTCCTCGGTGGCAGCGACTTCGTCGTCTGGCGCGTCCTCAAGGTCCTCGACATCCTCGGCGTCGAGGGTCGGCGGCGCCACCGTGGGGGTCGGCGCGACCTCCCCGCCCCGCTGGAGCAGCTCGAGCTCGCGGAGTCGGCTCTCGAGCCGTTCCCGGCGCCGGCGAAGCGACTGAAAGATCGCTTCGGGCGACGAGGCGAGGCGGCGCTGCAGGATGGTAAGCGCGAAGCCCACGGTCCCGGCGCGCTTGTCGTTCTGGAGCGCCTCGGCCCGGTTGAACTCCTCCCGCACGTAGTCGGTGACGGCCTTGTAGAGCTGCGCCTCGGCGTCCGACAGCTTGTAGGGCACGGTGTAGGCGATCCGCTCGGGGAACAGCGGCGTTGCGTCGAACTTGAGGAGGCCCTCCTTGACCATGCGGCGCATGAGGTCCGACACGTCCGCGGTGTGGACTCCGTCACGGAAGCGACCCTCGAAGCGGTCGCCATCGAGGAGCGCCATGAACAGCTGAAAGTCCTCTTCCTTACCGTTGTGTGGGGTCGCCGTCATCAGCAGGAAATGCCGGGTCAGAGTCGAGAGGAGCTGGCCCAGCTTGTAGCGCTTGGTGTACTTGATCTCGCCTCCGAAGAATGTGGCCGACATCTTGTGGGCCTCGTCGCAGACGATGAGGTCCCAGCGACAGTCGGGGGCCGCGAGCTTTCCCTGTACGTCCTCGTTCCGGGAGAGTTTGTCGAGTCGGGCAATCGCGAGGTTGGTCTCCAGGAACCAGTTGCCCGTCGCGGCCGCTTCCAGCTTGTCATTGGTCAGGATGTCGAACCGAAGATGAAAGCGGCGATAGAGCTCGTCCTGCCACTGCTCGGCCAGGCTGCCAGGGCAGACCACGAGGCAGCGGTGTAGATCGCCGCGGGCGATCAGCTCCTTCATGAGAAGTCCGGCCATGATCGTCTTGCCGGCGCCGGGGTCATCGGCCAGCAGGAAGCGCAGCGGCTGACGCGGCAGCATGGCGTCGTAGACAGCGGTGATCTGGTGCGGCAGCGGCTCCACGAGCGAGGTGTGCACGGCCAGCACCGGGTCGAAGAGATGGGCGAGTCGGATGCGGTGCGCTTCCGAGACGAGCCGGAACAGGGCCCCATCCCCGTCGAAGCTCCACGGGCGACCCTGCTCCGCGATTTCCAGACGTGCCTCGTCGTGGCGGTACAGGAGCACGTTGCCTGGACGGCCTCCCGGGTCCTTGTAGGTCAGCTCCAGCGCTTCGGAGCCGAACCACTGGATCCCCACGACCGTCACCAGGCAGTCCGGGAGGATGCCGCGTACGGCCGCGTTCGGCTTCAGGTCTTCCAGCCTCATCGTGTCGACCAACCGTCCAATGGTCTCCGTCTATTAGCACCGCTTCAACTCTGACAGAATAGGACACAGCTGGCTGACTTTGCTATAAGAATGGTGGGTCCTGACTTCATGCTCTGCCATCTGCTGACTTGAGACCCGACGCACCTCGAACCTAGCCTGTCCCGAGACTGAGATTCCAAATCCCAATCTTCGCAGTAGTGGCATTCGCACTTCTATGGTGGTGCCAATCTCCTGAAGCGGGGTGAGTATTCGAAGGTGGGAGCACTCCAGCGCCTAAGTTCGACCCGCCCATGCTCGTAGACATCGCGTCGCATCCGCCGGTGCAATTTACTGAACACAACTCGTTTTGCACCGCGAGTGCCACGGCGCGAACCGAGCAGCCGGCTCTCCGTGACTTGACCCTGCAACAGGTCCTTGAGCCCAGGCGACCTCTGCGGTCTGTCCGGAGTGCCTCCGTGAACGGTGTCCGCTCGCTGCCTTGAGGCTGCCGTTTGACTTGTCCCGTGCGCTCTGACAGGATCGGTGCGAAATGCCACGGATCGTCCGCGCTGTGACACCATCTTTGACACGGGCGCCTAAAGAGCCCGAGTCGGTGAATCCGGCGGCGAGGCGCCGGAGAGCATAATGCCCCAATAGATGAAGCACTCGAATCCAGTTCTTGCCAGGCATCACAGGCCGTGGCTGGCGAGCGGGGTTCGCCTCATTCATCAGATGGCGAACCTTGCGCTGGTGCAGGGGACGCGGAAGAAGATCGCCAATTGGCGGCTCTCCGCCTTTGTGCTCCGGCGTTCCAGGCTGGGCCAGCGACTCGCGCTCAGCGTTCGAAGACTGAGCTTCCTGACCAGTCGGGCTGCTCACGTCCAAAGCGAACGGCTCCATTCCATTCGGCTCGAAGGAAGCGCTACCTGGTGGCTAGTCCGGTTCGCCATCACTCCACTTATGCTCGCCGGGCTCGCGGTTGCAGGCTTCGTGGGATTCCCGGCGCTTTACGAAAGGCTTGCGACGAGCCGAGACTGGATGACTCTTGGCTTTCCTCGGATCGACCCGCAGAGCTACTCCAGCCTCATGGCGACAGTGGGTCAGGCTGCAGCTGCGATGCTTGCGTTGTTCTTTACCGCGATCAGCATTGTGGCGAGCACAAGCTACGCGAAGGTCACAACCGATGTTCGTGTGCTCGTTGCGAAGGATGACCTGAACCGCCGATATCTTCGGCTGCTCGCTCATACGGCGGCCGTCGCGCTGCTCGGCCTCGGCCTACAGGCCCTGGGTGTTCCGCCTTCGAGTGTTCTGGCCGCTTACGTTGCCGTGATCGCCGGTATATGCCTCCTCGCGTTCTTCTCGCTCGGTGTTCGGACATTCTCGCTATTCGACCCCTCCAACGTTACCGGCTATCCGCTGCGGGCCTTCGTACGTGCGATGCACACCGTGACCCGAGATGGGCGACGGTGGCTTGATCCGTCGTTCCAGAACTACGCGAACCGAGTCGCTGAGGAGCAGCTTCGGCTGCTCGCAGACCTGGTCGTGTTCGGCATCACCGAGGACAGGCCACGGCAGAAGGTGGTGCTCGATCTCGCCGGTGCGATCAACAGTCTCGCTCGGTTGTACGCCATGCAGAAGTCGTCGATTCCTTCCGACAGCTTGTGGTTCACTCGAAGGGCCGAATTCAAACGATGGGAGATCGCAAGCAGTTCCACGACAGAACTCGCGCTGCGAACAGGCGTAGCACCTCGTCCGGATTCCGTTCCGAATCATGGGTTCATTGAGGATCGATGTACGGAGATGACCATCCTGTGTCTCCAGCACTTGTTCGCGCGTGAGGCCATCGACGATGCGGTGAACCTTCTTCTTGATGTGAGCCGCACGGCTACCATATATGCCAAGCTTTTCGGGCAGGCCGAAGCGCTGCGTCTCGTTGCGGCCGTGAGGGCTGTCCTGGTCCATCGCCTGAAAGCCGCTAATCCCACGGCCGAGCCATTGAAGCAGCTTCAACTCGTGGATGTGCAATGTGTCGCAGCGCTGGCTCCGATCTTGTATTCCGCATTGTCATTTACGGAGGACGCCGTAGGAGAGCTGATTTGCCATGAGGGACAGTTGTTGCGGCTCAATCGCCGAATGCTCTACTCAAGGGCGCATCCCCGTTACGTGCTCAAGGACGGCGAAGACCTCTTCCAACGCTTAGAGTTCGAGAAGTCCGTGGAAGGGGTCATCCGGACTCAGCCTTGGTATGTGCGGCAGATCATCGCATCGGGCTATGCTGAGTGCATTCGCGAGGTGATTCGGGGTATTCTGAGCTCGGTCGAACATGAATTTGTCACGCCCGCCTCGGAATTGATTGAGGCGAAGCGATCGGTATGCGCAGGGGCGTGGCTTCAGCGCGGGATCGAAGCGTGTTACAAGGCGAAGGATCGCATCGAAGCTCTCGAGGCGAGATGTGCTGAGCTCAAGGGGTTTCACATGACGGAAGCGCCATGGCCTGCCTCTGGCGCCCAGGAGGCCCTTGGCAAAGTCCAGGCGTTCCGTGCCCAAATCGTTGGGCTGCTCGCCCGCGTTGTGCCTGATCTGTGTGAGGAGCCCGTAGCGGCCACCCTCCCCGACCTTCTTGGTCAAACGCGCGCATGGCTCGCCGAAGAGCTCGTGTCAATGATGGAACGAAAGGAGAAGGAAGGGTTTGGTGACCTCTTTATCGCGTATTTCAAAGCGAGCAATGCGGTCAACAAGCAGTTCTCCGAGATGGCCAAGCAACCTGGCAAACAGGACTACGTCCGAGTAGTTATGGACGCGATGGTCGACCTGATGGATGTGTCTGGGCTTGCTCTTCTTTTCAGTCAACTGGACGGTACACTGTTCGGAGAGGTCGTGGTCCGTGCCTGGGATGTGTTTTTCGAGGGGGCAACGGACAAACCCGCTATGGTGAAGGCCTGGTATGCCGCGCTCAGTTCGAAGCTAACCTTGCCAATCTTCTCGCCGGGTGCGATGCAGCGGCAACATTGGAACCGTCGGCTTGCACAGGCCTTGATTGACCGGGGAATTGATGTAGATCGTCACTTTGGACCGTGGGACCATCGGCGGATCCAGCCGCATCCAAGCCCAATTATTGATTCCATCATCGTCAGCTACGGCCATCCGATGGAGGAGCCGCACGACTACTTTGGCGCGCTGTATCTTGTCAAGCGGGAGGATGCGCAGGGCATCGAGATACCGTCATCGATTCAGAACTGCCTCGACGCCATTCAACGCGCCCGTGCGCGGCAGAGGAAAGCCAACGATGAGACGACCCAAGTCGAGTCAGAGCAAGACTGAACTTGTCTGGGACGGCCGGGCGTCCCAGTGGTCACGCGGGTCGGAGGGGCTTGTTCCGGGTGGCGACACGAATCTTTGGATGTGCGCACAAGACGCGGGGACCGAAATATGGGCCCACTTCACTCGTCTAGAGCGTCGTTTCGGCCGCTATGATGTCGAACCACTTCGGCTCGACACGTGTTCCGATAAGCTCCGAGAACTCCTTATCGAATCGGTGCCTTACAACACGGGCCGGGACGATCTTTGTGGCGCAGTGGCTCATTTCTCGACAATGGTGGCGCAAGAATTCATCATCGACGGACTTATGCCTTTCGAGTTGCAGGCAGGGTGGAACCAATCGGCGGAGATCTCCGGTGCGGAAGCGATACGACTCGTCTTCGTGTACCCAGAATCGATGACGAAGCTCGGGCGTTGGTTGCATCAAACTGTGCCTCCGCACAAGAGTCATGAGAGTACGGAAAGTCGAGTGATAAGGCTGGATCCAGGCCGGATCGTTACGTTCGAACCTCCACATCACTATCAGCGACCGCTAGCTCGGATGCGGTCGGGGTTCCCATTGATCGGTCAGTCGGAGCACGAGTGGATGATGAATGCCGGAACGCAGCAGCCGTATGAGGATTTCGAAGCTGTCGCACGATCGTACAGGGTATGTCGAGCGCGCTTGTCAGCCCCGATTGGCTGGAATGGTCGCGGGTTGTTCCGTGATCACGTGACCGATTTTCATTGGGTGCTGCGGCAACTGCGCTGGCAGCGCTTCTGCATCAATATCCGTGATGCCATTCTGACAACGCTTGCGGAGGTATTTGCCAAAGTCGGAGAATGGCAGGGGGAGAGCCCGCGTCTAGTCTGGGAGCATCTGCCAACCCTTGAGCAAGTTCAACACGCCGAGTCTCAGATCATGGGCGGTGGAGCTCGATTCGACGAAGTGCTCAAGCCATTCAGTCTTTCCAACGAATAGGACGACGGACCTCAGGCCGGCGTGCTGTGGTCGTGCCTCTCCTGCATCAGCAGAGTACGTTGGTGTTTAGTCAGCCTGTTTTCTTGGGCCCCTGAACCTGCATGTTTTAGTCGTGCCGCGTGTGGCCATGGTTGGCGATCGAGAAGTATGCAAGACTGCTGGCGAAAACGTGGCCGCGACCAAACACGGGTTCGAACCCAGTCGGGCCGATCAGAAGGTCATGGAATTTCGGAGGTGCTGGTGATTCTAACTGTCCGTGTTCTGTCCGTGTTCCCTTGTCCAAGGGTTCACACAAGGCGTGGCGAGCGCCCAGCAGACCCTGTAGAATCGCGCCAATGTGGACACTTGAGACATCCTGGAAGCGGCAAGTCGAGTGCATCACTTGCGGCACCACCACAGGCTGCTCATAGTAGTCGACTGTTCGAGCTTTGGCCGAGGGGGCTGGTGGTGCAGAACCCGTCATTCAGTAAAGCCGGAGACTCTGCGCGAGGCCTCCATCTACGATTATTGGCCGCGTCCGTGGGCGCCGCGCCGCGCAGGCCCGGCTCCGGGGACAGCGGACATGGTCAACCCCGGTTCTTTGGGCGTCTGAGCTGGCCTCAGGACGCCCGGGCGCGGAACGTGAAGGTCACGTGGACGGCGTTGCCGATGGGGTTCAAGAACGACGAGTAGTTGATGCCGTAGTCGCGGCGGTTGAGCTGGAACCCGCCGGTGGCCACCAGCGCGCTCTCGGAGAACCGGACGTCCACCGGCACCACGATCTCCCGCGTCACCCCGTGCAGCGTGAGCTGGCCGGTCACCGTGGCCCGGCGCCCCACCACCTCCACCCGCTGGCTCTCGAAGGTCACCGTGGGGAAGCGCGCCACGTCGAGGAAATCCGCACTGCGCAGATGCTTGTCCCGCATGCCGATGCCCGTGTCGATGGAGGCGGACTCGGCCTCGGCGGCGCCGGCTGCCAGAAGGACTCCCGCCACGGCCACAAGCGACATCATTTTGAAGACAATGGACGCCCTGACTCACATGCACCCAGCTTGCATTGTTCCAATGGGCGGCACCGGTTCTTGCGCCCGTCTCAGCTGCTGCATTGTAACGCTCCAGACCGCGCCGTGGATCCCTCTCCTCACCTTTCGGTGACCTTCTCCGAGCCCGCGGCGGCGCAGGATGGCGCGGGCGCTCGCCTTCGCCCCGGTGAGCGAGCACTCTCGGGTGTCA
>Ga0326597_10003381_pt1 | contig 23043 bp, 22 predicted proteins | sample RVTome_12_FD_203789 | JGI IMG/M metagenome (GOLD analysis project Ga0326597, IMG submission 203789) | Soil microbial communities from uranium-contaminated site in the Upper Colorado River Basin, Wyoming, United States - RVT100D185 | ecosystem: Environmental > Terrestrial > Soil > Contaminated >... | reverse complement strand
GGGAGCAAGCCAGGCTGACCTCGCCGTCTCCCACGAAGCCGCATTGGATGTAGCCGGCGAGCGCATCGGCGTCCCAGTTGGCAAACAGTGTGCGTGAGCGGAAGTTGGCGAGAGCCTCATCGCGCGAAGCGAATGTCCGTTTCCGTTTCAACGCGATCTCCGACATCGCGCTGTAAGTCCTCCGGTGGGGGCCGGGAAGGATGATGGGCTCGATCAACACCAGTGCCTTGAACCGATCGGGATCGGCAGTCTGTGCCATCGCCAACGCAGCGGCCCCCATGGAATGCCCGACCCCGATGCCACCACGCCGGGTCACATCGAGCACCGCTTCCCCGAAACGCCGCCAGTCAACGGGGAGCTCGATCGGTGGCCCGCCGCCATGGCCCGGGTGGTCCCACGCCATAGTCTCCACATCGTCGAGACGGGCCCGAACCGGGTTCCACACCCCACCACAGAAGCTGGTGGCGTGGGAGAAATAGACCGTCATCGGGTCAGCGAGCGTACCGCCAAGATCATCGGAAGTTTCGGTCCTGCCGTTTCGCCTTCGACGGGCCGGTCTTGGTACGTTTCTCCGACGTCCCGGGAGAACACCCACTTGTCACATCTCTACGACTTTGCCCAGGTCAACGGTGCCGGCCCCGACCTGCTCGGGGGGAAGGGCGCCGGCCTTGCCGAGATGACCCGTCTCGGGCTGCCGGTCCCCCCCGGTTTCACGATCACCACCGAGGTCTGCCGGACTGCGATGGCGACCGGTGAACTGCCGGCCGACCTCTGGGACGAGGTCGACAAAGCGGTGGTCCGATTGGAGGAGGCCACCGGCCGGTCCTTTGGATCGGGCCCGGTGCCGATCCTGCTCTCGGTCAGGTCGGGAGCCAAGATCTCGATGCCGGGGATGATGGACACGGTCCTCAACATCGGCATCAACGACGAGGTCGTCGCTGCCTTGATCGAGTGGAGCGGTGACGCCCACTTCGCCTGGGACGCATACCGCCGATTCGTCCAGATGTACGCCGACGTCGTGCTGGGTGTGCCCGATCAGCATTTCCAGGACGTGCTCAACAACCTTCGGCTCAAGCGTGGGGTGACCGACGACTCCCAGCTCAGGGCCAAGGACCTCGAGCGCGCCACCAACATGTTCAAGGCGATCGCGGAGGATCAGCGACCGGGTGGGCTTCCCGACGACCCGCTGGAGCAGCTGCGCGGGGCGATCAAGGCGGTGTTCGACTCGTGGGGCAACAGGCGGGCGGTCGACTACCGACGGATCCATGGGATCTCCGACGAGTCGGGGACCGCAGCCAACGTCCAGATGATGGTCTTCGGGGACCTCGGGGACGACTCGGGGACGGGTGTCTGCTTCACCCGTGACCCATCCACCGGCGAGCGCGTCTCGTTTGGCGACTATCTGCCCCGCGCCCAGGGAGAAGACGTGGTTGCCGGCATCCGCAACACCATGTCCCTCGACGATCTCGCCGGTCTCCACCCGGCGTGCCACGCCCAGCTGCTGCAGTTCATGGACGACCTCGAAAAGCACTTCAGGGACATGTGCGACATCGAGTTCACGATCGAGAAGGGCACGCTCTACATCCTCCAGACCCGCATCGGCAAGAGGACGGCGGAGGCCGCCGTTCGTCTCGCCGTCACTATGGCGAAGGAGGGCCTGATCGATCACGCCACCGCGGTGAACCGGGTCGAGCCGGCGTCCCTCGAGCAGCTCCACCGGCCCCGGATAGACCCCAAAACGGCCCCGAAGCGACTGCTCGCCGGAGTGGCCGCCTCGCCTGGCGCCGCCATCGGAAAGGTGGTGTTCACGGCAGACCGTGCCGTCGAGATGGCCCACGCAGGCGAGGACGTCATTTTGGTGCGCTCCGAGACCACCCCCGACGACATCCACGGGATGGCCGCCGCCGTTGGCATCCTCACCAGTCACGGCGGCAAGACCTCCCATGCCGCGGTGGTAGCCCGAGGCATGGGAAAGCCTGCCGTCACGGGCGCAGCAAGGCTTGTCGTCGACTCATCCGCACGTGTGGCCGCCGTCGGTCACCGGGACATCAAAGAGGGGTCGGTCATCACCATCGACGGCACCACCGGCTCTGTTTTCATCGATGCCGTCGGCCTGATCACACCCGTGGAGCTCCCCGAGCTGGCAGAACTCCTGTCCTGGGCAGATGAGATCAGGACGATGGGAGTGCGGGCCAATGCCGACACCCGGGAAGACGCCGCCGAAGCTCGGCGGCTGGGCGCGGAGGGAATCGGTCTCGCCCGCACCGAGCACATGTTCATGGGCGAGAGGCTAGGGGTCGTTCAGCGGATCATCCTCGCCGGCACCGAGGAAGAGCGGACGTCGGCCCTCGAGGAGCTGCAGCGCCTCCAGGTCACCGATTTCGAGGGACTGCTGGAGGCGATGGACGGACTTCCCGTGGTCGTCCGGCTCCTCGACCCGCCGTTGCACGAGTTCCTGCCCAGCCGGCTCGAGTTGGAACAGGAGGCGGTGCGACGGGTCCGGGCCGGCCGCCCGATCGACGACCTCCACAAGATGTCCGAGCAAGTCGCACGGTGGGAAGAGGACAACCCGATGCTCGGGTTGCGCGGCGTGCGACTGGGCCTGATGCTCGATGACCTGTACCGGATGCAGACCCGAGCGGCCGTGAGCGCGTACGAGAACAGACTCGCCGCCGGCGGCGCCCCCCTCCTCGAGATCATGGTTCCTCTCGTCTCGACGGTCCAGGAACTGCGGATGATGCGCGAGGTCATCGACGAGGAGATCGGTGACAACGAGATCCCCGTGGGGACCATGATCGAGTTGCCACGGGCCGCCCTCACGGCCGGGGACATCGCAACCGTGGCCGACTTCTTCTCGTTCGGCACCAACGACTTGACCCAGATGACGTATGGGCTGAGCCGTGACGACGCCGAGGGTCTCTTCCTGGGTGATTATCTCGAACGCGGGATCCTCGACTCGAATCCGTTCCAGACCCTGGACAAGGATGGCGTCGGTCGTCTGATCAGGATCGCGGCCACCGAGGGGCGGGGGACAAACCCCGATCTCACGCTTGGCCTCTGCGGTGAGCATGGCGGCGATCCCGCTTCGATCGCTTTCGTCCATGGTTTGGGGCTCGACTACGTCTCCTGCAGCACACCTCGGGTCGAGGGTGCCCGGCTGGCGGCGGCCCAGGCCGAGCTAGCCGATTAGCCGGTCGACCTCGGCGAGGACCTCGGCTACACCCTTGCCGGCCGTGGCCGTGGTCATCAGGACATGGGCGTTTCTGGCATCGGCGGTCTCCCGGAGAGCACGTCTCACGTCCTCGGCCCCGGGACGATCTCCCTTGTTGACCACGTAGACGTCGGCAATCTCGACAACGCCCGCCTTGTCTGCCTGGACGTGATCACCCCAAGAGGGCCCCACCACCAGGACCACCAGGTCGGCAAGACCCATGATCTCGACTTCGGACTGCCCGACCCCGACGGTCTCGACGAGAAGCCGGTCGAATCCGGCGGCTCCCATTAGTCGAACGGCGCCTGCAGCGGCCTCGGCCAGACCGCCGAGATGGCCTCTGGTGGCCATTGACCGGACGTAGACACCTGGATCATCGACGTGTGACTGCATGCGAATTCGATCACCGAGGAGGGCGCCACCGGTTATCGGGCTCGACGGGTCGACGGCCAGCACCGCCACCGTCTCGCCGCGTTCTCTGATGACACGGATGAGCTCGGATATGAGGGTGGACTTTCCCGCTCCGGGCGGGCCCGTGATCCCGACGATGGGGACGTGGCGGTCGAGCTCACCGACCGAAGCGCCCTTTTCGATGAGGGTGATCGCCCGTGAGAGCGCCTTGCGGTCCCCGGAGCGAACGGCATCGAGCAGTGCTGGCTCCATGTCTCCGGAGCCTAAGTGGCGATCAGAGTGTGGGAAGGGAGATGCCGATTCCCTCGATGTCGTCTTCGAAGCCGCCAGGGGCGTCGGCCGAGGCGATCACCTCACGGACACCGGGGACACGGTCCTTGAGTATCCGCTCGATCCCCGCCTTGAGGGTCATCATCGACAGTGGGCAGCCACCGCAGGCGCCCACCATCTGCAGGCTGACCTTGCCGTCCTCGGCGCCGAGCAAGACGAGATCGCCACCGTCAGCCTGGACGGCGGGACGGATGTATTCGAGGGCGTCGTTGAGCGCCTCCGCGTCGATCGGGCCATTGCCGGCCGAAGCCGGGGCGATCGAGACTGGTGTTGGTTGTGACATCTCTATGAGAAAACCCTGATGACAGCGGTGTTGTTCCGAAGTCTAGGTGTGGGCCTCAATTGCGCTGAATCTGCGCCCCGAGCGAGGCCAGACGACCCACGAAGTCCTCGTAGCCACGATCGACGTGGGAGGCATCACCGATGTCGGTGACACCGTCAGCGGCGAGACCTGCGAGCACCAATGCAGCGCCGGCCCGAATGTCGGGGGCGAGGACCGGGCAGCCGGACAGCCTCTCCACACCGCGGATGATGGCGTGCTGGGCCTCGACGGTGATGTCGGCGCCCATACGCGCCAGCTCGCCGACATAGCGGTAACGGGCGTCGTAGAGGTTCTCGGTGATGATCGACGTGCCGGTCGAGAGTGAGAGGAGGGCCACCATCTGGGGCTGCATGTCGGTGTGAAAGCCCGGATAGGGCAGGGTGGCGAAGTCGACCGGCTGCGAGCGCTCGGGGCCCTGCACCCGCAGCCACCCTTCCCCTCTCTCCACACCGCATCCGGCGTCCTCGAGCTTGGAGAGCTCCATGCGGAGATGATCGGGGACACAGCCCGTCACCGTCACATCGCCGCCGGTTATGGCGGCGGCGACGGCATAGGTCCCGGCTTCGAGACGATCGGGCACGACCCGATGATCGACGGGTTGGAGCCTCTCCACCCCCGCGATGGTCACGATCGAGGTTCCCGCTCCAGTGATGTCGGCCCCCATCGAGTTGAGCTGGACAATCAGGTCCTGGATCTCCGGCTCGCGGGCGGCGTTCACGATCACCGTCTCCCCTTCCGCCAGGACAGCGGCGAACAGGACGTTCTCGGTGGCACCCACCGAAGGGAAGGGCAGCTCGATCTCCGTCCCCTTGAGCCGACCGTCGACCCGACCAACCAGCTCACCGTGGACCAGATCGAAGGAGGCGCCCATCTGCTCCAGACCCTCCATGTGCCATGCGATCGGGCGCGCCCCGAGGTCGTCCCCACCGGGCACGGCGACACGCGCCTCGCCGCATCGCGCGAGCAGCGGGCCGAGGACGACGATCGAAGCCCTCATCTGTCGGACCAGCTCGATCGGGGCCTCGGGTCTGGGCTCTTCGGGGACGACTACCCAGAGCTCGTGGTCTCCCTGATCGACGCGACATCCCGTGTGCTCGAGGACACGGGACATCAACTCGACGTCGAGGATGGAAGGGACATTGGTCAAATGGTGTCGCCCGGGGGCCAGCAGCGTCGACACGATCTCCTTGAGGACGGCGTTCTTGGCCCCCAGGGTCCTGACGGTACCGGTGAGACGCGCCCCGCCCTCCACGACGATCTTGGACATCCAGGCGAATCTACCTGTCCTCGACCTCAATCCCCGGTGACCCGGTTCGACCACGAGGGGTGGCTACCCTGCCGCGGGCCATGAGAATCGCCGTCGGCTCCGACCACGCCGGTTTTGCCATGAAGGAACACCTCGCCTCTTGGCTGGCCGAGTCGGGCCACGCCGTCTACGACCTGGGCACACACTCGCCCGAGCCTGTGGACTATCCGGACTACTCGGCCGCGGTTGCCAGAGCAGTCCTCGACGGGAGGGCCGACCGTGGGGTCATCGTGTGTGGCTCAGGGGCCGGCGCGGCGATTACTGCCAACAAGCTGTCGGGCATCCGGGCGGGCGTGGCCCACGACGTCTACACGGCCCATCAGATGGTGGAGCACGACGACGTCAACGTGCTCTGTCTCGGGTCACGCGTGGTGGGGGAGGCGCTGGCAGAGGACCTGGTCAAGACCTTCATCGACGCCAAGTTCAGCCGTGAGGACCGGCACGTGCGCCGGGTCGACAAGATCAGAGCGCTGGAGGCGTAATCGCCAGCCGGCTCAGCCCTCGAGACTGCTGAGGGCGAGGTTTGCCATTGTCACCAGTCCGGAGGTGCCCACCTCGCCGGAGAAACGGCCAAGGTTCTTGTTCTCACCATCGAGCACGACGTACAACGGCGTTGCGACCAGCCCGAAAGCCGACACGGCGCTGCCTTCCTCGTCGTCCATGACCACGGGGCTCGTCCACCCTTCTCGTTCCAGCCAGTCCTGGGGCGGCCATGTGCTCCCGTCACGAACTCGGTTGGTGAGCACGGTGAGGCCGTATAGATCGACCTGAGCAGGTAGCCCTCCGCTATCGATCCAATCCACGATCCTGGGGACGTCGGCCTGGCAGTGGGGGCACCAGTGGGCGAGCAAGACGAGGATCTTGGGGCGCCCGTCGGGACCGATCGTGAAATCGTTGCCCATCCAGTCACCGCCACTCACTGTCGGTGCCGTGAGCCCGACTGCGAGGTCGCCGGCGTTTGGGTCGGCGAAGAAGGGCAGGTTCTCACCCTCGACGGTGACCTCGCCGAAGGCGATCGAGGTGTCGACCGCGGGCTCACCGGCGATGGACAGCGCGAGGAGGAAGATCAGCCCGAGGCCGATGACCCCGCCGCCGATCCAATAGACGAGATTCCTACTGGATGGTTGTTTCTTTGTTTGTGTCTTTGACATAGAGGCCAAGTAGGACGGCGATCACGATAAACCCCGCCCCGGCCATAAACGGGATGCTGATGAAGCCAAAGATGTCGACGTACTTGGCCGAGCAGGGATTCGAGGGGTCACATGCCCCACCTTCCAGGCTGGGAAACGTCTGGAGCAGGTAGTGATAGACCGAGATCGGGAGACCGATCAGGGCAAGGGGCAAGGCGTAGTACTTGACCTGGACCTCCCGGCGAATGGCACCTACGAGTAGCACCGCGGCCATCGGGTACATGGCTATCCGCTGGAACCAGCAGAGCCGGCACGGCACGAAGTGGATGACCTCGGAGTAGATGAGCGACCCGACCGTGGCCACCAGGGCGACTATCCATGCCAGCCAGACGGCCCTGCCCTCGAGGATGGCTGCAGCCTCGGGACCCTTGACCAGGCGATAGACGAGAAGGCCAACGGCAGCGGTCAGTGCCACCAGTGCCAGCAAGGCGAGAAAGGTGCTGTATAGGAGGATCGCGTCGTTTGACATCTGCCGGCACAGATTGGCAGTCGTCGGACGGTTAGGCCAACGACCGCAAGGCGCCTACAGCCCGGCAACCCGAAATCCGCCCTTCACAGAGAGTGGTCGACTGGGTAGCCTGCCCGGAGGCGAGCGGAGAAGGGATGACATGAAAACTCGGGCCCTGGGCCTGGCCACCGTGATGGCCACGTTACTTCTGAGCATGCCGGCTGTCGCCGCCCCGGTGCACGAGGAGTTCATCGTCGTGCTGCGCCCGACCAACCGCCCGGTCGCCGATGTCGCCACCGAGCTCGCCCAGTCACACGAAGGCCAGGTCGGCTTCGTCTACACCCATGCGCTGCAGGGCTTCACCATCACACTCCCCGCCGCCGCCGCGGCAGGTCTGAGTCAAAACCCCAACGTCGCCTACGTCGAGCCGGTGCGAGAAGTCGAAGCCGCCGGCACCCAGCCGATACCCACTGGCATCGATCGGATCGAGGGTGACATCAATCCCCCCACAGTGCCAATGGACGTCGATATCGCCATTCTCGACACGGGCGTGTACATCGGCACCACCGCCGAAGGGACCCCGCGGTCACACCTCGACCTCAACCTGCGTTGGGTGAGCGATTGCACCGGGGCGATCTTCTATCCGATGTTCGGCGGAGGGTGCAGCGGCTCGGGGGATTTCCAGGACTACCACGGGCACGGGACCCATGTCGCCGGGATCGCCGCGGCCCTCGACAACGACATCGGCTCGGTGGGAGTGGCGCCTGGAGCAACTCTGTGGTCGTTCAAGGTCCTTCAGGCCGACGGCACCGGTACGACCGGCATGATCCTGGCCGGTATCGATGCTGTCACCTCCAAGGCTGCGGAGATCGAGGTGGCCAACATGAGCCTGGGTTTCATCGGCACATCCCAGGCGATCAACGACGCCATCGCCAGGGCAACCGATGCCGGAGTGACATTCGTGGTGGCGGCAGGCAACGACGCCATCGATGCATCAGAGTTCAGCCCTGCCAACAGCCCCGATGTGATCACTGTCTCGGCGCTTGCCGACTTCGACGGCCTTCCCGGTGGCTTGGGCGCCCCGACGTGTCGCTCCGACGTCGACGACACACTCGCCGACTTCTCAAACTTCGGCCCCGCTGTAGAGATCGCCGCCCCGGGGGTGTGCATCTTCTCGACCTGGCTGGACGACGGATACAACACCATCAGCGGCACCTCCATGGCCAGCCCGTTCGTGGCCGGCGCCGTGGCCCGGCTCATCGCCGAGAACAACCTGCCCACCGGCAGCCGCTCGGACGTCCAGGCGATCAAGACGGCCGTCATCGGTGCTGGAGTTGCCCAGACCTCGGCGTGCGGGTTCACCGATACCGACTCCAGCCCGGAACCCCTCCTGTTCGTCAACGGCGCCGCCTATGGCGGCGATGGCACCTGCGAGGACGGGTCGACCGCCAACGCCGCGCCCGTGTCGGACTTCTCATTCGCCTGCACCGACCTGGTCTGCGACTTCACCGACCAGTCGACCGACAGCGACGGTGTCATCGTCGGCCACACTTGGGACTTCGGCGACACGACGACCAGCACGCAGGCGAGCCCGACACACGTCTTTGCCGGCGCCGGGAGCTACACGGTGAGCCTCACCGTCACCGACGACTTCGGTGACTCTGCGACCACGTCTCAAACCGTGACGGTGTCCGATGGGCCTGCGGTGAACCAGCCGCCCACTGCATCGTTCAGCTCATCCTGCACAAATCTCGACTGCTCGTTCACCAACACCTCGAGCGACCCGGACGGAGACCTGTTGACCTATGGGTGGGATTTCGGTGACGGGGCCGCCGCCAGCTCGGTGAGCCCCACTCACTCCTACGCCGCGGCCGGCACCTACACGGTTACTCTCACTGCCTCCGACGGAGCGGATAGCGATGTCACCAGCGCCGCGGTGACGATTACCGAACCGACGACATCGTCGGTGATCACAGCCGGGGTCTACCCGATCCTCGTCGATGGGCGCGACGCGGAGATACCGATCGGTGTCTTCGACGGAGATGGCAACTTCGTGGGTGGCGCCACCGTGGAGGGCGTGTGGACATACCTCGACCGTCGCGGCCGGGAGAAGACGATCACCGACAACGCGGTCAGCACCGATGCACCTGGTGCCAATCCATATGGGAATGCCGTGCTCACGCACAGGTTCGCACCTGGATCCCAGGTGGTGAGCTTCTGTCTGACCTCGATAACCGCAGATGGCTACGAGTACGTGGCGCCACCGATCACATGTGGCTACCCATTCGACGGGTGAGCGAAGTCGATTGACGAGCCATCGAGGCGGCGGCCGTCCGGGGTAGCCGGCCGATCCACCGTACGATTCCGGCATGGCCGAACGTGTGCTGACGAGCCAGGCGTTGAATCGCTCCGTGCTCGATCGCCAACTGCTCCTCGGGCGCTCGACGCTCCCCATACCTCGCGTACTGGAGCGGGTCGCCGGCCTGCAGACCCAATACACCCCGACCGGGTATGTCGGCCTCTGGTCACGGCTCACCGGGTTCCGTCGCTCCGATCTGACCAGGGCGCTGGAGACACGTCGGGTGGTGCAGGGGACCTTGATGCGCGGGACGATCCACACGGTCTCGCGAGCCGATTACCACCTGTTCAGCGCAGGGACATGGCCCTCGACACGGGAGTGGTGGGCGAGGCAGAGCCAGCGGAGTGGGCTCGACCTGAGCTCGTACGAGTCCCTGGTCCCCCAGGTCAGAGACTGGCTCATGGATGGCCCGCTGAGAAGATCCGAGTTGATCGAGCTCGGATTCCCGAAGGAGTTGTGGGCGGGACTGGGATTCTGGCTGCCCATGGTCAGGGTCCCACCGTCGGGGACTTGGGAGCGACGCCGAGCCGACATCTACGCCCTGGCCGAGACATGGGTCGGGCCTGGTGATGCGAGCGAGGCCGAAGGTCTAGAGCACCTCCTCAAGCGATATCTACGCGGCTTCGGACCGGCTTCGCTCACCGATGCCGCCAACTGGGCCGGTGTCCCGGTCACCACCCTCCAGCCGGTGGCCGAGAGGATGACGCTGCGTCAACTCAGGGACGAGAACGGAGCGCGGCTCATCGACCTCCCCCGCCTATCGATCCCTGACCCCGACACTCCCGCTCCGGTCCGGTTTCTCGGCACCTGGGAGGCGATCCTCCTGGCGCACGCCCGCCGCAGCCAGGTGCTTCCCGAGGAGTACCGCGGGCATGTGTTCCGGACCAGGAACCCGCAATCCGTCGCCACCTTCCTGGTCGACGGCTCGGTGGCGGGCACATGGCGCTTCGACGACGGCCTGATCAAGCTGGAGTCCTTCGACACAGTGCCTCGATCAATGCGAGCCGAATTGGAGGAGGAGACGGCCCGACTGGCGGCCTTTCACATCGGCTGACCTCACTGCGTCGTGTGGCAAGCTGGTGAGACCTAAGCAGGAGCAGAGCATGGAGACTTGGGATGCGATCACCTCGCGGCGAAATGTCCGCGAGTTCACCGACCGGCCGATCACCGAAGAGGACCTCAACCGGATCCTCGAGGCGGCCCGAAGGACCCCGTCGTCAAGGAACTCCCAACTTTGGGACTTCATCGTCATCACCGACCCCGAGCAACTGCGAAGGTTGACCGGTGTGTGGAGGGGCGCCTGGCACCTGGCCGGCGCCGCCGTCGCCATCGCATTGATCGCTCCCGACTCGGATGACGAGGCCACATTGAGGTCGATTCACTACGACATGGGCCAGGTCACGATGAGTATCACGCTCGCCGCGGCCGACCTCGGGATCGGCACCGGCCACGCCGCGGTTCATGACCAGGGCCTGGCCAGGGAGATTCTCGGCTATCCCGAAGACCACTTCACCTCGTGGCTGATGTCCCTCGGTTACCCGGCCGACCGGCCGCTGGCACCAATCAAGAACCCGTCGCGCCGACCGTTCGACGAGGTAGTGCACTGGGGAGGCTGGTAGCAGTCACCCGTGGGGGTCGAGATAGCTCGCCCCCTCGTGCGGGCATGCGGGTGGGACGCCGCCGAGTTTGGGGAGTGATTTGGGGGTTGTGGCTCTGGAATGGCAGTCCCGACCGGATTCGAACCGGCGTTTCCGGCTTGAAAGGCCGGCGTCCTTGGCCTCTGGACGACGGGACCGAGTGCAGGTGAAGGTTACGCCGGTGGCAAGGTCAGCCCAACTCTTGCCGAGCCCTTTCGATGCGCCGGATCGTCCTTTCCCGGCCCAGCGCCGCCAGCGACTCGAACAGCGGCGGGCTGACCGACGACCCGGTCACGGCAACGCGGAGCGGCTGAAATGTCTTCCCGGCACCGATGCCCAGCTTCTCCGACAATTCCCTGAGCTCGACCTCGATCGATCCCACCTCCCAGGAGTCGAGCCCGGACAGGGCCTCGAGGGCATTATCGAGGACGTCGGTCACGCCGTCTCTGGCCATGACCTTCTCCCACGACGACTCGTCATAGGCGTCGAAGTCCTCGAAGAGGAACACGACCTGGGATCCCGCTTCGGGGAGAAGCTTGGTCCGCTCCTGCACAACGGCCGCCACCTGGCCAAACACCGCCCATTCGTCCTTGGTCAACTGACGACCCAGGGTGGTCTCGAGGTGAGGCCGTGCCAGATCGGCAAACACGGCCGTGTCCATCGCCCTTATGTACTCACCGTTCATCCAGGTCAGTTTCTCCGGGTCGAATGCCGCCGGGTTGCGGGAGACGTCCGCCAGGTCGAACGCGGCGATCGCCTCCTCACGGGTGAAGATCGTCGTCTCGGCATCGAGTGACCATCCCAGGTTGGCCAGGTAGTTGAAAACGGCCTCAGGAATGAATCCCTGCTCCCGGTAGTGCGACAGTGCCGTGGCGCCGTGGCGTTTCGACAGCGGCTTGCCATCGGTTCCGAACAGCAGGGGCAGATGGGCGTATCTAGGCTCGGTGTGGCCAAGCGCCCGGGTGAGGAGTATGTGCTTAGGCGTCGACGGGAGGAGGTCCTCGCCACGGGCAACATGGGTGATCTCATAGTCGATGTCATCGACGGTCGAGGCGAGGTGATAGGTCGGCGTCCCGTTGCTGCGAAGGATGACGAAGTCGTCGATGTCGGCGGGGGAAAAGCTCATCTCGCCACGGATCAGGTCGGGGAAGGCCACGGCCGAGTCCTGGGGAACCGACAACCTGATCACACCGGAGGCGTGATCTTCATCGGGGCGCCGGATGTAATGCCCCGGGTGTCTGCCCTCGTTCTGGGCTCGCCGGCGTAGTGATTCCAGATGATCAGGTTCGCGCTGGTCGTAGTAGGCATGGCCTGACTCGACGAGACCGCGGGCGATGTCCGCGTAATGGCCGAGACGATCCGATTGGCGGTACGTCCCGTGGGGCCCGCCCACCCTGACGCCCTCGTCCCAGTCGAGACCGAGCCATTGGATCGAGCCGAGGATCTCATCCTCGAACTCGGGGGTCGACCTTTCCAGGTCGGTGTCGTCGATCCGAACGATGAAGGTGCCACCGTGGTGTCGGGCGTACAGCCAGTTGTAGAGGGCAGTGCGGGCCGTTCCGACATGGAGGTTCCCCGTCGGAGACGGAGCCATGCGGACACGGACGGTCAAGCGGCCACCACCGGGTTGGCCAGGATGCCAATCCCGTCGAGCTCCACCTCCATCAGGTCACCGGGCTCGACCTTGCCGACCCCCGATGGAGTGCCGGTGAGGATGACGTCACCGGGTAGGAGCGTGGTGAAGGCGGTGATGAACTCCAGGATCTCGGCGACTCCGAAGATCATGTCGGAGGTGAACCCCGCCTGGCGAACGTCGCCGTTGACCTTGCAGATGACGGCGAGACGCTCCAGAGGGTCCAGCTCGGTCTCGATGGCGGGGCCAAGAGGGCAGAAGGTGTCGAAACCCTTGGCCCTCGTCCACTGCCCGTCCTTCTTCTGCAGGTCCCGGGCCGTCACATCGTTGGCGGCCGTGTACCCAAAGATGTACTGGGATGCGTCCTCCGCCTTGATGTTGCGAGCGGGCCTGGAGATGACCACTGCCAACTCGGCCTCGTGGTGAACCTCGCTGCTGATCGACGGATACACGACGTTGGCATGGGGCCCGATGACCGCCGTGGCCGGCTTCATGAAGATCAGGGGCTCCTCGGGGATCTCCCACCCCATCTCGGATGCGTGGTCCTCGTAGTTCCTCCCGAGGCACATGACCTTGGTTGGTATGACCGGCGAGAGCAGGGTGACACTTGGCCACGGCACGACTATCTCGGTCGGCTCCCACACCACGAAGGGGGTCCCGCGATAGACGAGAACGCCTTCGGCATCGGCCACCCCATATGCGATGTCGTCTCCAGACTTGATGCGAACGATCTTCATTCGAGGATCGACGCTACTCAGGCGAAGCGTCTAATCCCTGACGGTGAGATTTCAGGGCGTACCTGATCTGCTCCGGCTTGTTGACGATCAGATCGAGGTCTACGTCCGCCACGGCGGTCTCCCCCGGCCTCGCCTCGTGGGTGACGGCCTCCAACCACCTCTGTCGGCGTTCCGCCAGCTCCGGCGGCGCGTCCTGAAAGAGACCACACAGGATCAACGCCACCTCGATGTCCTCGGGCACCGGCCCCCGGCCGCTGGCAGCCGCCCTGGCGAGCATGAGACCCGTCACGACCTGGCGGAGCCGGGGATCATCATCGGGGAGGGAGGTGCCCTGGAGGATCTTCAGGCCCCAGCCTGGATCGGGTCCGGCATGACCGAACTTGCCGCCGCTCGGCACGTCGTCGGGGCCGCCCGGCACACCGGGTTTGTGGGCTCGCCACTTGACCGCCGGCCCCGGTTGGGGAGTGCTCCTCGGCAGTTCCGCCTCGGTGATCTCGACATTCGGCTGCTGGGCCATCAGACGAAAGCCAGCCAGCCCCGATGGTCGTCCAGCTTGCCGTTGACGGCCGCGGCATACATGTCCTGGGCCCTTCGGGTTATCGGGCCGGGCTCACCGCTGCCCACCGTCCGACCGTCGACGGCGCGAACCGGGGTCACTTCCGCCGCCGTGCCGGTCAAGAACACCTCATCGGCCGTGTACAGACTCCCCCTGGCCAGCTCGCCCTGGCGGACCTCGACACCCTCGGCCTCGAGCAGCTCGATGACAGTGTTGCGGGTGATCCCCTCCAGGATCCCTGAGGAAACCGGTGGTGTGTAGACGACATCCCTGCTGACCAGGAAGAGGTTCATACCGCTGCCCTCGGACAACACGCCGGCATCGTTGAGGAGGATTGCGTCGTCATAGCCGGCTCGGCTGGCCTCCTGTTTGGCCAGGACCGAGTTGAGGTATCCACCCGATCCCTTCGCCGTCGGTATCAAAGACGTGTGCGAGATGCGACGCCAGCTCGACACCATGGTGCTGACCCCCCTGTTGACCCCTTCCTCACCGAGGTAGGTGCCGAGGCTGAAAGCGCCGATCATGGTGTGGAGCTCGTTCTGAGACGGGTCGAGCCCGATCGAACCCAGCCCATAGAAGACCTGGGGCCTGATGTAGGCGGACTCGAGACCGGTGACCCGGAGCAGCTCGATCGTGGCCTCGCCCAGCTGGCCGGCATCCCAACGCATCGGTATGCCATATGCCCGAGCCGAGGCTTCGAGTCTGACCATGTGGTCGTGGAGCCTGAACACCGCAGTCCCCTCCGGGGTCTCATAGGCACGAATGCCCTCGAACACGCCTGTGCCGTATTGCAGCGCGTGGGAAAGAAAATGGACGGTGGCGTCATCCCAGGGGACCATCTCGCCATCGCTCCAGATATGAGATGCAGGGTCCATGGAGCAAGGCTAAACGCAACCGGAGGATGGTGAGGCCGACACCTAGGCTCGACCAGATGCATCGCCTGGTTGGATCCGTTTTGGGCACGGGGCTCATCCTGGAAAAGGTGCTCGGGAGCCACACCGGGTCGGGCACGGCCGGGGCGATCGTGGCCCTCCCGCCGGCCATCGTCGTTGGTGAGTGGCTCGGATGGCAAGGCCAGGTCGTCGCCGCAGTGGTTGTGGTCATCATCAGTGTCTGGTCTACCTCCCGACTCGTCGATGAGGGTGGGGACGCCGGATGGATCGTCATAGATGAAGCGGCCGGAGTGTTCGTCGCCGTGATCGGGCTCCCTTTCTGGCCCGAGGCGGTTGTTGCATGGGTCGTCTTCCGGGCCGCCGACATCTTCAAAGGCGCGGCTCCCGGGGTTGCTTTGGCGGAACGTCTTCACGGCGGCCTCGGGGTGACTGCCGATGACGTCGTCGCCGGGCTCTACGGGTTGGCGGCTGGGCACTTGCTCGGCGCGTTGCTCTAGTGGTCTGTCGCGTGAATAGGGTGCGCGTGTCTCCGAGCCATCGGCGTCGTCTGGCAAGAAGAAGCGCGCGTCTCGCACGGGAGCTGCGGCGAGCACTTCGACGCAGCCAGGGGCGTCGAGGGGCCGGAGAGACGCCACAAGTATTCATGAGACGGGCCACTAGATTCTGTTCTCATGGAATGGCAGATCTCAACAATCGTTGTCGGCGTCGACGGATCCGAGGGCAGTGAGCGCGCCGCCGAGCACGCCGCGGCCATTGCCCGCCATTGGGGGGCGAAGCTCAAACTGGTCACGGTGGTGAGGACGCCCGAGGGTTGGTGGGGCATCGGAGGCGCGCCGCCCAGCCCCGAGGCCCTGTCTGCGGCTTTGATCGAGGGTCAGCAGAAGGTGCTCAACGACATGGTGGCGCACCTCGATCTCGATGGCATCGAGTATGAGACCTTCGAGGAGCTCGGTGACCCCGTCAGTCGGCTGATCGCAGTGTGCGAGGCGAGTGAGGCCGACCTGTTGGTGATTGGCAGACGTGGCGCCGGGCTGGCCGAGCGGGTGATCCTCGGGTCAACCGCCGACCGCCTCACCCATCTGTCGTCGTCCCCGGTCCTCGTCGTGCCCTGAGCGTCCACGTCTCACTTCGGCCCATCGCCGATCTCCGTTCCTCCTAGCCTCGGCCCGTGCCCAGCGTGGTGATCATCCCGGTCAAGTCATTCCACATGGGCAAGCAACGTCTCTCCGATGCTCTCGACGAGCAGGGCCGCGCTCGTCTGGCCCAGGCACTGGCGGGTCATGTCGCGGCCACAGTGGAATCGGCGGGACTGCTCCCTCTGATCGTCACGGCCGACGCCGAGGTGGCTGAGTGGGCGACAGGTGCGGGGTTTCCCAGTCTTCCCGACCCGGGCGAGGGTCTTAACGAGGCTGCCCGGAGCGGCGTCGAGTGGGCCGCTTCCTCCAACAGCCCATGGATTGTCCTCCACAGTGATCTCCCGCTGCTCGGCGCAGACGATGTGAGGTCCCTCGATGAGGTCCTGGATCGCCAAGGCACACCCATCGCACCATCGAGCGACGGGGGCACATCGGCCATCGGTGGATTCGCAGCTCTCGACTTCAGTTTCGGCGTCGCCAGCTTTCACCGACACCTGGCCGCGGCCGCCTCACCGGTGGTCCTGTTCCGCACGGGTCTCGCCCTCGACATCGACTCCGCCAACGATCTCCGCGCCGCCCTCGAACACCCGGGCGGACGATGGCTCGAGGAGGTCATTGGATGACCACCCGTGGGCTGGTCCGATCATGGCTCCAGGCCGGTCTGGACGCAGTCGATCCCGAGGACCTGACCAAACAGGCGCTCACCGGCCGCGAGGGGCCGGCGACAGTCATTGCCATCGGCAAGGCGGCCGTGGGAATGTGCCGTGGAGCGGCGGCTGCGCTCGGATCGATCGACGGGCTTTGCGTGAGCAACCACGTATCACCCGTCCCGATCGGGATCGATCTCATCATCGGCGACCATCCCGTACCCGGGCCGGCCAGCTTCGAAGCTGGAAGAAGGGCACTCGAGTCGGCCCCGGATGCCGATCTCGCCCTCATCAGCGGTGGGGGCTCTGCTCTATGCGAGTCGCCTATCGATGGTGTGGATCCTGAGTTCGTGTCCCAGGTCCATCGAGCACTGGTCGATGCTGGAGCTCCGATCGATGAGGTGAACCTGGTCAGGAGTCATCTCTCTGCCGTCAAGAACGGTGGACTCGGACCGCTCCCGACATACGTCCTCTCCGACGTCGCCGGCGCCCCACCGGGCGTGGTGTCGTCGGGGCCAACCATCGCCATGCCCCACCAGCCGGGTCTCGCCGTCGAATTGATGAGACGATTCGGCATTGATCTGCCCCAGGTCGTTGAGGAGGCAATGCATCGTGCCCCAACCAGACATGAGAGATCGGGCATCGTCGAGGTCATCGGCGATGGGCGCACCGCGGCGGCCGCCGTCGTAGCAGCGGTCACCTCGGTGATGCGAACGGCACACGTCCACGATCGCTGGCTCGATGGCCCGGTGGGCTCGGCGGTCGACCGGCTGCTGAGCGAGCCGGCCCGTGGTGTGATGGTCGCAACCGGGGAGACCACGATCGGTGTGTCGGGTTCGGGCCGGGGAGGAAGGAACACCCATGCCGCACTGCTCGCGGCCACGGTCATCGCCGAAACGGGGTCGGTGTTCGCCGCACTCGCCACCGATGGCATCGACGGCCGATCCGGGGCGGCGGGGGCCATCGTCGACGGGGGGACCATTCTGAGGGGAGGCGACCCGGGCCGAGCCATCGAGACCTTCGACTCCGCCACTTATCTTCGGGCAACGGGGGATCTGATCGAAACCGGCCCAACCGGGACGAATGTCGGGGATCTCTGGCTCATCTGGAGTCAAGAGTGAGCCCCGGAACCTATATTGACCGTGTGAGCAAGACCGTCGTGATCACCGGTGGAACCGGTGGCCTGGGAACCGCCCTGGTGCGCAGGTTGATGGCAAAGGACTACAGACTCGCCGTGACCTACCTCCTCCCCGAGGAAGCCGAAGCATTCGAATCCAAGTTCGATGTCGATGAGGACCGCGTGATGCTGACCCGGGTCGACTGCACGAATCCCGAGTCCGTCAACAGCTACATGAAACAGGTCGTCGACCAGTGGGGGGCGATCCACGGTCTGTGTGCCCTCGTGGGTGGTTGGGCGGGAGGCCGTGACGTCGAGGAGACCGATGACGTGAGGTTCGAGCGAATGCTGGACCTCAATCTTCGCTCCGCGTTCTATGCCGTTCGGGCGGCCGTGCCTCATCTCAAGGAGGCCGGGTGGGGACGAATCATCCTGGTCGGAAGTCGGGGCGCCGTCGACTTCTTCGAAGCCCAGGCGGCTTTCAACATCGCCAAGGCCGGTGTCGCGGCTCTCGGCCAGAGCGTGGCAACCGAGTTGGAGAGCACCGGCGTGACCGCCAACGTGTTGGTGCCCTCGGTGATCGATACACCGGCGACACGGCAGTCGCTGCCCTACGCCGACTATGTCAACTGGCCGACACCGGATGAGATAGCAGCGGTTGCTGAGTTCCTCCTCAGCGAGGAATCCGGTGTTATCAATGGCGCCCTGGTACCAGTCTACGGGCGGGCATAGAGCTCAACCCAGTCCCCGTGGGGATGGCACCGGCCGATCTCGATCAACCCGGAGCCTGTGTCGACGGACAGACGAGCCCACTCGTCGTCTTCGATGACGATCTCGAGTGAGACCCGGTGGACGGGACGGTGTTCTCTGGCCCTCTCCAGGATCCGCGTGATGGCATCCCCGTCGTTCGACCTCAGCTGATTGAGAGCGAAGGAGTGCATGACGACCGCGGCGTCGCCATCGGGCAACGCTTCGAGTGCCGGGCCAAGCGTGTCGATAGCACTCCCCGGCAACATCGTCATCTCGAGGGAGGCTGCGAGGGCCAATGCCGCCTGCAGCCTCCCTCGTCGCTCGTGGTGCTCGGGCCATATCAGCGCTTCGAGCCAACGACGCTCTGTTGGATCGCCGGCGTCGACCGGGTGGAGGTCGAGCCCGGTCCGGCTCAGGATCTCAATCGGGCGGGGTTGAGGTGGGCGGCCACGAACCTCCGTCTCCAGCATCACCTCGGACTCCGGCCCCCATTCGGTGTCTCCCCAGCGGTACCGATACCGATCGACCGCGAGGTTCAGCCCGGCACTGGTCCCCATGTCGATCAGGTGGAATCGGTCGAGATCCGAAGCCCATATCCCGGGCAGGAGAGCCACGCACCGCCGACACTCGTTGGTCTGGGTGTACCGGGTGTTGCCGATCTCAACGATCTCTTCCTCGTTGGCGACCACGAACTCGGTGAAGACGGGCCCGACACCCTCGATCGGGAGCGGGTCATCGCTGAGGGACGGAAAGAACGTGGCTAACTCGGGCCCGGCGCCGTCCATGAGCAGAAACTGAACGGCGGCAAAGAGGACATTCGGTGGTGGCCGGTGCGGGATGCGATTGATCACCCGCAGCAGCTCTTCAGAGCCGGCGATCACCTCAACCAACTCGCCATAGAGCGGGGAGCTTCGGGTGTGGCGTCCCCAGGAGCGCAAATAGTCGGGTGTGACGGCACCGTCATCGCTCAAAGCCGGTCTCGCCGATAGGCCGTCGCCAAGGAGTCGGCGTACTCATTCCACCGGAAGCCACTGTGGGCCTTGATCCATCTCAGCCTGGCGTTTGGTTTCGCCAGGGCCAGCCCATAAGCCTTCTGCACCAACTCCAGGTTGGCGATAGGGCCCGGTGATTTCTTTTTCCAACCCCGTGCCTTCCACTCCCCGGCCCACTTCGTGAGGATGTTCACGATCAGCAGGCTGTCGGTGTAGACGTCGGTCGGTGTGTCCGACGGCAACATCTCGAGGCCGGCGATCATGGCGGTCAGCTCCATGCGGTTGTTGGTGGTGTGGGCCTCCGAGCCATAGTCCTGAGCCACCACCTGGCCATCGACCACGAGGACTGTGCCCCAGCCGCCTGGGCCCGGGTTGCCTTCAGACGAGCCGTCGGTGAAGACACCGGTCTGAGGTCCGTCATGAAATGTGGCCATCACCTCGGCAAGGGTCAGATCGCGGTTCTTCGAGATGCTCGGTCGATCGGTGCCACCGCGCCCAGACCCACGGCCGACAGCGCCGGACCGGCAGTCGTTGCAGTCCCGGGGGGTCCATCCGGGGTAGCGGTCCAAGACATGCGACGGCAGGTCGAACTCCTTGCCGCAGGTCTGACAGGTGAACACTCGGCCTATCCCATCGCCTCGAGATGAGCGGCAATGGAATAGTCGAGGACCTCCGGTCCGAGCCCGGTGAGGGCGATATGGGTGACCGACGTGTTGGCCGGGGTGTAGAGCGACTCGGAGTGATTGTCACCGGTCTTGGTCAGCGACGAGATATATGAGCGAATGGCCCCACCATGGGCCACGACCAAGGTTGGCTCCTTGTCGGCGAGCCTCAGGCTCGACATCGTTGCGGAGAATCTCTCCGTCAGCTGAGCCCAGGTCTCACCGGTCCGCCCCCGGGGCAGGTCGATCCCATGGCGATAGATCTGCTCGATGTCCCCGGGCCACCGCTCAAAGATCTCCTCGGTCGTCATGCCCTCCCATTCACCCATGTGCAGCTCCATGAGACCATCGACCGGCACCACCCCATTGAGGGCAACCATGTGTGCCGTCGACGCCGCCCTCTTCAGCGGTGAGGTGTAGACCGTCGGGAACCTCCCGTACCACTTGCCCAGGAGCTCGGCCTGGCGATGCCCGAGCTCGTCGAGGTCCCAGTCACCTCTCCCCTGCCAGCGTCGCTCGACATTGGCCAGGGTCCGGCCATGTCTGATCAGTGAGATGACCCGTTCACCGCTCTCCAGATGGCGATCGATGATCGACGGTCGCGGCCCGAGATGGCCGGTGTCGTTGAAGGAGGCGAGCCGCGGCCGCCCGTGCTGCCATACCACCCTGGTGATGGCGGTGTTGGCGGTGAATGCGTGAGCTCGGCGCCCCTCACCCGCCAGGTGACGATGCAATATGGACTGCATGAACCCGCCATGGGTGACGACCGCGACCCGCACGTCATCGCCCATCCGCTCAAAGAGGCGATCCACGGCCCCGAGCGCCCGCTCCGCAACCTGCGACAACGTCTCCCCGGTCTCACCCATCGGGACCGTCCTGGTGGTCATGGCTTCGTGGAGCTTCTCGCCATGCTGGGACTGAACCTCCTCGAACTTCATGCCCTCCCAGCGGCCGAGGTCGATCTCGATGAAGTCCTCATCGACGTGGATCTCGTGAGCAAACGACTCCGCGGTGCGACGCGCCCTGCTCAGAGGCGAGCTGATGACGGCGGCGAACTCCCATGAGGAGAGACGACGGCCCAGGGCCTCGAGGCTCGCCTCGCCCTTGGTGCTCAACGGGCCGTCGGTCTGCCCATTCCAGACGCCGTCGAGATTGGCCTGCGACTCGGCGTGACGGATGAAGACGATCTCCTTCAGGGATTCACGCGGGGGGTAGGGCTGACCGATCATTCACCATCGAGCTTAAGACACATCCCGAAACCAACAGTCGAGCGTGCCGCGCGTGGCGTTATCAGCGACGCGTTGCACTCTCGTCGCATCTCACCCGATGAAGGCCGAGGAAAAGATCAGCGAGACGATGGTCATCACCTTGATCACGATGTTCATGGCCGGGCCCGAGGTGTCCTTGAAAGGATCGCCCACCGTGTCACCGATGACTGCGGCCTTGTGAGAGTCGCTTCCTTTGCCGCCGAACGCACCTGTCTCGATGAACTTCTTGGCGTTGTCCCAAGCCCCGCCGGCGTTGGCCATGAAGATGGCCAGGAGAAAGCCGGTGACCAGTGCACCGCCGAGGAGGCCACCAAGAGCCTCCACATCGATGAACCCCACGATCAGAGGAAGTGCCACTGCTAAGGAACCGGGGAGGATCATCTCCCGCAGAGCCCCCGCAGTCGCGATGTCGACACAGGTTGTGTAGTCCGGCTTGGCGTCCGGGTCACCCTCTCGGAGCCCCTTGATGTCGCGGAACTGGCGACGCACCTCGTCGATCATCTTCCCGGCAGCACGGCCCACCGCATTCATCGTCAGCGAGGCGAAGAGGAACGGGAACATCGCACCGATGAATAGACCGATGGTCACAGGTGCCGAGGAGATATCGATCCCGTCGAGATCGACGGCCTTGGTGAATGCGCTGAAAAGTGCCAGAGCCGTCACTGCCGCCGAGGCGATGGCAAAACCCTTGGCGATGGCCGCGGTGGTGTTGCCCAGCGAATCGAGGGCGTCGGTGGCCTGCCTCACCTCGGGGTCGAGATGGGCCATCTCCGCGATACCGCCCGCGTTGTCGGCGATGGGGCCGTATGCGTCAACGGAGATGGTGATCCCGAGAGTTGCCAGCACCCCGATGGCGGCGATCGCCACCCCATAGATGCCGCCCCCTTCCCCCATGGCCCAGTCACCGGCCCAATAGGCGACACCGATGCCGGCAGCGACAGCGATCACCGAATAGGCGGCGGAGCGCATCCCTTCGGCAAGTCCGGTGATTATGACGGTGGCGGGTCCCGTCTGGGACTGTCGTGCGATCTCCTTGACCGTCTTGTAACGATCCGAGGTGAACCATTCCGAGATCTTCCCGACAAACCATCCGACGACGAGACCTGCGACCACGGCGATCCAGATGCCCACCCATTTGTCGACCAAGTCGCCAAAGACCCAATACGCCAGACCGGCGACACCAGCCGCGGTGACGATCATCGCGAAGTTGGTCCCACGATGGAGGGCTGCAGCGAGATGCGACTCGTCCTTCGCCTTGACCAGGAACGACCCGATGATCGAGGCAAACATGCCGAGGGCAGCAACTGCCAGCGGGAAGATGATGGCCTCAGCCTGGAAGGCGAGGCCTCCGAACACGAGCGCCGAATAGGCGACGGGCGCCACGATGGATCCGATGTAAGACTCGAAGAGGTCGGCGCCCATGCCGGCCACGTCACCG
>Ga0326597_10003380_pt1 | contig 23044 bp, 28 predicted proteins | sample RVTome_12_FD_203789 | JGI IMG/M metagenome (GOLD analysis project Ga0326597, IMG submission 203789) | Soil microbial communities from uranium-contaminated site in the Upper Colorado River Basin, Wyoming, United States - RVT100D185 | ecosystem: Environmental > Terrestrial > Soil > Contaminated >... | reverse complement strand
CAATACCAGCAACTCACGGTGCTCGTCATTTCAGACCAGCTCGCCGAGCGGTATGCTGGGCGGACGCTCGACGTGAACGCGGCGGGTGATTTCGTGCTGAGCTAGTATACCCCGCCATAAATAATCTAAAACAATGAGTCGTTCAATGATGCGGACTATGTTATGCGGGTGGCGGTCAGTATTGAGTTGGATGCGAAGGAACGGCGACGATCGCAGAGTTTTTCGCAATCCCGCTCGGCGTCGGTAAGGCTCGCGGAACGATCAAGGATCGTGCTCGTGGCGGCAGAGGGAAAGACGAACGGAGAGATCGCCGAGCGTCTGGGGATCACGCGGCAAAACGCGGGACGTTGGCGCGATCGTTACCACGAGCGGGGCGTGGCGGGGATTGAGAAGGATGCGCCTCGGCCGGGACGCAAGAAGAAGGTTTCGGCCCGGAAGGTGTACCAGGTCGTCAAGCTAAGCACGCAAGACAAGCCCAGGAATGCGACGCAATCGTGGCGCGCTCCGGATCGATGACTCGGAAGTAGAGAACCGCGTTCACTTTGACGGATACGTTGTCTCTCGAGATGATGTCCTGCGGAGGGACGTCCATGACAATCGTCCTCAAGTCGACGCGTGCCATTTTCTGGATGAGGGGCACTACGATGATGAGCCCCGGTCCTTTGACTTTCCAGAATCGCCCGAGAAAAAAAATGACCCCGCGTTCGTACTCGTCGAGAATCTTGATCGCGCTCAGCGCGATCAAAACGACTATGCCGATGAGAATCAGGGTTGGGCTCAATTGGATCATGTGCGTCGGGTTACGCCGCTCGAGTGCCGGTGCCGCAGGCGGTCAGGCGCGGTAGCGCAGGGCCGCATTCTTAGTCTTGGCGGCGGAGGTGTTTCGCTCTGTGGAGAACGGCGCCACGTTGCTCCGGGCCGGATTCCCGTGGATGAAGAACCCATCGGGCATGAACATTTGCACGAAGACGTCGAGATCGATCTCCAGCTCTCCGTCCTCAGAGCGCCTTTTCATCGTCACCATGGGCTCGTCCTTAGTAAACGACGAGATTCGGTGTGTCGACGAATGTCTCGCCGGCCAGGCGTACTCTAAAGTACGGTTCCACAATCCAGGTGTCGATATGGTTGGTCTCCTTTGTGTGTCAGTGCTCCGGTTCGGAGGGGGGTGCGAGCAGGTCCTCGAAATAACGCAAGGAGAGATCCAGCGCCACTTCCGCTCTTTGCAGGAGGGCGTCCGCCGGCGCCTTCGAAGCCTCCGCGGAACGGGAGAGCCGCTCATAGACCTCGACTCTCTCGCGCAGGGCTCGAATCTGCCATGCGTATTCCTTCGGCGTCGTCCGCGGCGGCGTCCGCTCGGGATCGAGCGTTTCGAGCAGCGCTCGGCAAGTCTCGAGCGTGTCGCCGCGGGGCAGGGGGTCGCCGTTCCATTCCGTCGGCAGGCGGTCGGCTACGTGCCGGCCTTTTTGATCCATGGGATTCGCTTCTGTTCGGAATTGAGAGCGCGGGACGCCTAGGATGCCCTAGGCAGCAGAACCAGATGGCCTCGCTCGTCGATATCGAGTATCCGCTTGGATAACGGCTCCACGAGAATCTTGGGCATCGCCAGCACGGGTTCGCCTTCGTACTCGAAGGTGGTATCGCCCTCGGCCGGCGTTTGTAGGGATAAGCCGATGGTGTTGTCGTCCTGGGCGATCATGCGAAAGCAGGCATCGTCGACCGTATTCGTGTCGGCCTGTGTAATGGTCTCGTGGAGCTGTTGTAGAGCAGAGTCGGTTACCGTAAGCATTTCAATCCTCCTTTTTTCGATTGTGGGCGCAGGGGCCGGCCGCGTAGCCGCGGGGCTATCGAGCCGGGACGCCCTGCCGCAACAAGGGACGCCACAGATGCAGCGTCAGCCAGCCCGCGAGCATTCCGGGCATGCCTTCGTAAACTGCGTTGTGCCATCCGAGCCAGCGCCAAAGGAAGGCGACGCCGAGACCCGCGAAGATCATGAGCATGGCTTGGCTTTCCGAGACGCGATAGCCTGTCGCATGCGCGAACAGCAGCGGGCCAAACGCGCTGGCGAGCGCCGACCATGAGAAAATCACGAGAGCGAAGACACTTTGTGTTCCGTGCAGCGCGATGCCGAGCGCTAGAGCGACGACGACCAGCGTGACGAGCTTCAGCTCCAAGGGCTTTTCTAGGCGACGCGGCAGCAGGTCATGCGTAAGCGCCGAGGAGCAGCTCAGAACGAGCGAGTCGGCGGTCGACATTGTCGCGGCAAATATTCCGGCGACGACGATACCGACGAACACGGGCGGGAGCAGCTCCATCGCCATGGTCGGAAGCGCAAGCTCGGGGTCGATACCGTTGAGATCGGGTAGGAGCAGCCGCGATAACAGGCCGACGGACGACGCCATCGCGTAAAACAGGATAAAGAAGCCGTAATAATAGATGCGGGTGCGGGCCAGGTGCTGCGGGTCGTCGAGGGCCATGAACCGGACCATGATGTGAGGCTGGCCGATGACGCTCATGCCGGCGAAGACCCAGCCGACCACGAACAGCAGCATACCGCCCAGGCCCGGCAGCAGCAGGCCGCCCGGAAACGGGTCGAGAAAGCCCGGGATCTCCGACAGCGCCGCCGCGGCCCCCGTGACTCCGCCGACGGCCCATAGGCCGGCGACGAGCATCGAGCCCATCCCTGCGAGCATGACCATGGATTGCGCCACGTCGGTCCAGATGGACGCGCGGATGCCGCCTGCCAGGCAGTACAGCGCGACGAGCAGCGCTACCAGCACGGCGCCGCTGCTGGGTTGCCAACCGAAGAGGGCTTGCAGGGCCTTGCCGCCCGCGCTGAGCTGTGCGGCAGCGTAGGCGCCCAGAAAGGCGAGGGTCAGCACGGCCATGGTCTTGCGCAGCACTTTTCGTTCGCGGCCCGACCATCGCGCGAGGACGCCGGCAAACGTCACTTCGTGCCGCCCTTCGGTGAATTGCCGAAGGCGCGCGTGGACGACGAGCGACATCAGAAAATCGCCGACGATCCAGCCGAGCATGAGCCACAGCGAGGACAGCCCGGTGGCGTAAGTGAAACCCATCAGGCCGATGAACATGAAGCCCGAGTTGTTGGTCGCGATCGCGGACAGACCAGCGAGCGGCGGCGAGATGGCTTGGCTGGCTAGATAATAATCCGATTTAGTGCCCCGGCTGCGCGCCGCCGAGCTGAGCCCAATAATCAGGAACCCGGCCAAGGCCGCGATGAAGCTGGCGAGCACCATCACGCTAGACGCTCCGGATCGGGCCGCTGATTGCCTTGACGTGCTCGAAGTCGGAACGCTCGGCTAGGAATTCCGGGCGCGGCTCGGTCGGGCCGAACGGCGCCTCGACCGTATTCGAGACGCTGTTGTAGACGATGAACAGGTTCGAGCGCGGATAGGGAGTGATGTTGCCGTTCGATCCGTGCATGGTGTTGCAGTCGAACAAGGCCACCGTGCCCGCGGGACCGGTGGCCGCGGTGATTCCGCCGTCGTCCGCGAAAGCGGTTAAGGCCTCGGGGTCGGGAACGCCGTATTCCTGCTTGCGCAAGGACTGACGGAAATGTTCCTCGGGCGTTTCGCCGACACAGGAAAGATAGCGCCGATGCGAGCCGGGGATGAGCATCAGGGGGCCGTTGAGCGCGGTATTCTCGACCAGGCTGATTGAGACGCTCAACGCGCGCATGCGCGGCATACCGTCTTCGACATGCCAAGTCTCGAAATCCGAATGCCAGTAGAACTCCTTGCCGGACAAGCCGGGTTTGTAGTTGAGGCGCGACTGATGCACGTAGACCCGGTCGCCAAGAATGTATTCAGCGAGATCGACGAGCCGCGCGTCGTGTGCAATCCGGCGCAGCAGCGGGCTGATCTCGTGCACGTGAAATACCGACCGCAGAGAGGAATCCCCGGGCTCGGCAACGGCCAGCGTGGCGTCGATCTGGCCGCTTGCGGCACGTAGCTTCGCGGCTTCCTCCTGCAGGAGCTCGAGCTCCCGCGCGTCGAAGAGCTGCTCGAGAATGAGAAAGCCGTTGCGCTCGTAGTCGCAGATCTGCTGTGGCGGCAGCGGGGCGCCTTGACGGTGCGCGCTGTGGACGACCGGGTCCTGGCGTTCGATCGAACACGGCTTGGCCCCGCGCCGGGACGGATACAGATCGAGCCGCGTTTCTTGCGGTCTTGCGCTCAAACCGCGGCCTCTGCGACGAGCGGATACGCGCCTTCTTCGTTGTGGACCTCTTGCCCTGTGAGCGGCGGATTGAACACGCAGGCCAGCTTCAGTTCGGAGGAAGCTCTCAGAACATGGCGGTCATGCCGATCCAGAATGTATATCGTACCGGGCTCGATCGGATGCACCGTCCCGTCGTCGAGGGTCTCGACTTCGCCGCGTCCCGAGATGCAGTAGACGGATTCGAGGTGGTTCCGATAGCACATATGCGTTTCGCTGCCGGCATAAATAGTCGTGATATGAAACGAGAACCCCATGCCGTCGGCCTTCAACAGCAAGCGCGTGCTCTCCCAGTTGTCGGTGACGACTCTGCGCGGCGTCTGCTCGGCTTCGGACAAGGATCGGACGATCATGACTGCGCCGCGCCCACGCTGGCGGCTAGAATAGCGGCGCCGCGCTCGAGGTCGGCATCGCTGATCGTCAGCGGCGGCATGCACTTGACGACCTGGTCGTTGGAGCCGCTCGTCTCGAGAATCATGTTGCGATCGCGCGCTGCCTTGCAGATCCGAGCTGCGGTCTCCCCGTCCTCGCATTCCAATCCGACCATCATGCCGAGGCCCTTGACCGTAAGGTCCAATTCCGAATCGGCTGCGATCGCATCGAGATGCGACCGCAGCAGCGAAGCCTTGCGGCGCACGTCGTGCGAAAAGATCGGTGTCCGCCAGAACTGCTCGATTGCAGCCGTCGCGGTCACGAAGGCATGGTTGTTGCCGCGGAAAGTTCCGTTGTGCTCGCCCGGACTCCAGGTATCCAGGTCGGGCTTCAGCAGGACGACCGCGAACGGAAGACCGTAGCCGCTCAGGGACTTTGATAGGGTAACCATGTCGGGCTTGATGCCGGCTCGCTCGAAACTGAAGTAGTCGGCCGTGCGGCCACAGCCGGCCTGGATGTCGTCGACGATGAGCAGTATCTGTCGGTCCGCGCAGATTTTCGCAAGGCGCTGCAGCCACTCCGGGCTCGCGACGTTGAGCCCGCCTTCGCCCTGCACGGTTTCTACGATGACGGCTGCGGGATAGCCGAAGCCGCTGCTCGAATCCTCGAGCACCTTGTCCAGATAATCGAGGGAATTGGCCTCGTTCTCGAGATAGCCGGCGTAAGGCGCGCGCAGCGCGCCGGGCATGGAAACGCCAGCGGCCCCGCGATGATGCTCGTTACCTGTGAGCGCGAGCGCGCCGAGCGAGACGCCGTGGAAAGCGTTCGTGAAGCTCACGATCCCTTCGCGGCCCGTGATCTTGCGGGCCAGCTTCAGCGCCGCCTCGACGGCATTCGTGCCGGTCGGACCCGTAAATTGCTGCACATAGTCCAGCGATCGGGGCTCGAGGATGTATTTCTGGAAGCTTTCGAGGAACTCTTGCTTGGCGGCCGTGTAGAAATCGAGGCTGTGCGTGATGCCGTCATTGGCGATGTAGTTGGCCAGCGCGTCGCGCAGCACGGGATGGTTGTGCCCATAATTGAGGCTACCGGCGCCGCTCAAGAAGTCCAGATAGGCTTCGCCCTCGGCGTCGAAGATCTCCGAGCCGGAGGCGCAGGTAAATACGGCGGGCATCGAGCGGCAATACGAGCGTACTCCAGATTCCAGCGTTTTAAATGTGTGACTCGAACGACCGAAGCCGATTGATCTTACGGTGGTACTCATTGAACTCCCTTTCTAGTTATCGAAGATAAGTCGAGCGGACCGATGGTCAGCTCGTGCTCGCTGGCATGCCGATTCCCAAAATGCTGCTCTGAATCGAACAGCTTGTGTTCGCGCGTTTCTGCCTCGAGCGCTTGGGCCAAGCTGCGAAACATCGCCCAAGAGGCGGCGTTATCGAGCGTGATGGTTGTACGCAGATACTCGACACCGCGGCAGGCCGGGCGCCCGAGGATCTCGCTGATCAGGCGGCCGCCGAGCCCGCCGCCGCGGGCGCGCTCATCGACCGCCACCTGCCAGATGAACAGGCTGTCCTGGTGCTCGGGCAGGCGATAGGCGGAGACGAAAGCCCGCGCGTCGCCAGGTTCCGACTCGGTCTCGGCCAGGGCGCAGGTCTGCCTATGGTGCGTACATTGGAGTAAATTGCAGTACATCGAGTTGGTGTCGAGCGGCGGGCAACGCGCGATCAGCGCGTGCACGGCGGCGGCATCGGCCGGTGTCGGCGGCCGAATCAGAAGGTCGGCGTGGATTTTTTCGGCAAACATACACATGCAGGGTTCAGAGCGCCCTCCCCTGGCCGCTCTGTATGAAATAACTGGAATAGATGATTATTGCATTCAAAAAATGATACATCAAAGCTCTATATATGGGAAAAACCTCTATTAACAACCGATACTGCCAAAGAAATACAAAGATTATCAATGAAAAATAGATCGTTTTCGGGAGCAATTCGGCCTGGGCTGGAGCTGTCCGGAGTACCGGCTCGGAGATGAACGCGTCCATAGAAACCGAGGTGCTGAGCGCCTTGCGCCGGCTGATCAGGGCGGCGGACCTCGACGCCAAGAAGCTCGCGCGACAGACCGACCTATCGACGTCTCAGCTGCTCGTCATGGAGCTGCTTGCCGGCCGGGGCGAGATGACCGTCGGCGGCATTGCGGAACGTGTCGGCCTCGCGCAGGGCACGGTCACGACGATGGTGGACCGGCTTGAGGCGCGGGGCCTGTTGAGCCGCCGGCGCGGGAATTCCGACCGCCGCACGGTCAAAGTGGACGTAACCGAGCGGGGGCGCGGCCTGCTCGCGAAGGCCCCGGCCGCGCTTCAGACGCGATTTCTCGAAAATCTCCGCGAGCTCAAGACCTGGGAGAAGACAGCGATCCTCGCCGCCCTGCAGCGCCTCGCCGACCTCATGGAGGCCGAGGACCTCGACGCCTCGCCCGTGCTCGACGTTGGCAGCATAGACCGGCCGTCGCGCTGAAGACGCGCAGGCCCCGAGCGCGCGCCGGGTCGATGCGCGGGGCCGCCACACCAGCGTGCAGCGAAAACCCAGAGTTCTCGGCCACCTCCAGCCTCAATGGCTGAAGGATTCGCTAGCAGCATCTGTCGCGTGACTACCTGCTGTGACCCTCTCGCGTGATCCCCCATGTCGCGATAAGGCCGGCCTCGGGCGTGCCGGTGTCCATCGGCCGTTGCGCCCCTGACTTTTCTCTGTAGGATCGCTGCCTAGATGGAATCCCATTTCAGTTATGCAGTGCTCGCACTCGGCTCGTTGTTCGCCGTGCTGAACCCGTTCGCCACGGTTCCGCCGTTCATGGCGATGACGGAAACCAGCTCGGTCACTGAGCGCCGTGAGATGGCAAAACGCTCTTGCCTGATCGCCGGCGTCGTGTTGCTCGTGTTCGCGCTCAGCGGTATGCGCCTTCTGACATTTTTCGGTGTGACCGTACCCGCGTTCCAGATCGCCGGCGGCCTCGTGCTGATCCGGGTCGCCTTCGAGCTTCTGCAGGGTGGCCAGCGCCTCAAGGTCAGCACTGAGGAACATATCGAGGGTGCGCAGAAAGACGATATCTCCATCACGCCGCTGGCGATTCCGATTCTCTGCGGCCCAGCGACTATCACGGCGGGCATCCTCGTTGCTAGCGCGGCCGAGACGATGCTCCAGTGGGGCATCCTTGTCGTCGTGATCGCGGCCGTTTACTCGAGCATCTTCCTGTCTCTGCGGATTGCCTCGGCGCACTTACACCGACTCAGCGCGACGTCGGTCAAGATCAGCTCTCGCCTAATGGGCCTCATCCTCGTTGCGGTCGCAGTGCAGTTCGTCGTCGACGGCATACGGGCCGCGGAGCTGTTCTGAGTCGCCGTCAATTCTCTAGGCACACTTACCAGCCGCTTAGAAAATCGTTCCTCGAACTCTATGTGCTTAGCAAGAGATAGCTTAGTTTCTACTCCGGTCATTCGTTGCTTAACACGCTCGACCGCACAAGTATCGACCGACAGATTGCCGCAGATGCCGATACCGGAGCCCGCAAATACATAGGGCTTACAAACTGAGACCGGCTCGGTCCTCGAAATAAGGTGTCGCCGCGGCCTCGTTTCTGACGCGCCTGATCCAGGCGGCGGCGATCCTCGTGTTGCTCTTGCGAGCGTCCGCTGCCTCGGGAATGGTCGCCGCTGTTGCCCGGCTCCTGCTTCCCACCGTATGGTGCGCGGCGGCGATATATGCGATCGTCTATCTATTGCCTTTCACAGGCATTCGAACACTGGCGTTTCAGCTCCTCTGCTACACTGCCGCGCTTGCCGTGCTGACTCCGGCAATGATCGGTGCAGCGGCACCGCGGCCGGCTCGGAGAATTCAGTGAGACTCCTCGTTACCAACACGCGCTGCGCCCAGGCGTATGCCGTCATCCGCGCGTTGCGGCCGTATGCCGAAACCATCGTCGCGACCATGTCCGGGCCGCGACCGCTCGGCATCTGGCCGACCTGTCACGCGGCGTTCTCGCGGCTCGTCGACCGGCGTTACCGTGTCCCGGATCCGGAGCAGGATTGGCACGAAGGCCGGATACAGCCGACCAACACCGCGAAGGAACAGGATTTCATTACGGCGATCCTGCGGATCTGCGAGCGGGAACGCATAGATACGATATTCCCGTCTAACGATCCTTGGAGCTATGTTTTCTCCAAAAACATAGCTCTGTTCGAGAAGCACGGTGTTCTCATACCGGTTCCCGACTATGAGACGGTGATTAGGCCCCTCGACAAATACCGCACCGTTCGGTACGCCGAAAAAGTGGGCTTTCCCGTGCCGCGCACCCATCTTCCCGAGCAGGATTCCGATCTCGAAGCCATCGCCAGCGAAATCCAACCTCCATGGGTGATCAAGCCACGCTTTACGACCGGAGGGCGGGGTTTGGACATCGTCGAGACTCTCGAGCAGTTGCGTGACAGAACGCGCCAGATTCGTCAACAGCACGGCATGCCGATCATCCAGGAGTATATCCCCGGCCGGGGTAAACAGAATTTTGCCGTGGTATTGGATCGCGACGGGCGCGCCGTATCGGTGTTCACGCCGCAGGTAACGCGGATCGGCGGCAGAGTGTTCCGCAACCAAACGGCAACCTGCGTCTCGGCTCCACCTCATCCTTTGACGGACAAGGCTGTGCGCCTAGTCGCTGAAATGGGCTGGTGGGGGGGCGCTACCGTGCAAACCAAGTTGGACGCACGCGATGACAGCTTCAAACTGATGGAAGTGAATCCCAGGCTCGGAACGCACCTTTGGTACCGGACGGAGCTGGGAATCAACGAGCCTCTCATGTGCCTCAAGATCGCCCGGGGAGAGCCGGTGGAACCATTCACCGACTATCTGCTCGGCTATACCTTGCTCGAGCCGATCGAGGACACGGTGGGATTCTGTATCGACCTGTTGGATCTGCTCGTCTTTCGGATCAGAACTTCGCTCTTGGGCAAGTCCGCCATTGATCCCGAGAGCCCGCCAAGGTCGCCGGGCGAGCTGGTTGCGGAATACCGGCGGCAATATGCCGGCAAGGACAAGCGGCGTTTCAGCCCTTACGTACGTTATGGCCTGGAAGATCCGCTGCCGGCGCTGATCTGGACCTCGAAGATATTGGCGAGGCGCTCCTTGATCAATATGAAGGGGCTGGGTCGTTAGGCGCTCGAAAAACTGCGGATTGCGGCAATCAATTTTTTCACCGCCGCTTCGCCGTAGCCCGGATATGTCGGCAGCAGCACTACACGTTCCGCGGTCAGCTGTGCTTGCGGGCAATCCCGCGCGTAGGTCGAGAAGCAGGGGAGGCTCGCTGCGTTGGTGAACGATTGGACCCGAACGTCGCAGCCGCGGCTCATGACATGTTTCACCAACTGATCGCGATTGGGCACTTGAATCGGGAATGCCAAATAGATGTGCGAACCGTCCTCACGCAGTGGAGGAAGGCCGATATCCGGTAATCCCGACAGGCCCTCGTGATAGATTCGCGCATAGCTCAGGCGAGTCCGCGCATCGGGTTCGATGTTATCGATCTGGTGCAGGGCCAAGCGCGCCTGTAGCGCGGTCATGCGGCGCTTTTGTTCCTCGGGCAATTCCGTCAGTAGCTGCGGCCTCGACTCGGGTTGCAAATACTTGCCGAAGAGCCCGCCGTCGTGGAGGAAGTCGGTTCGCAGCAGAGGGAAGGTCAGCATCTGGAAGATCGGCGGTACCGTCAGGATGTCGCCGACCAGACATTTGGCGGCGCGCTTCAAGAGTACGCCGGGAGCCTCGAAAGGATACGAGTCGAGCTCCGCTCGCATTCGAGCGTGCAGCACATCGTCGTCGGTGATCAGGAAGCCCCCATACAGCGTGTTGACGTTCTTGTTCAGGCTGAAGCTGAAGAATCCCACGTCGCCGAAGGTCCCGACCCGACGCTCTCCAACTCGGCCGCCCAGGCACTGCGCCGCATCCTCGATCAACGGGAGCCCCCGCGCACGACAGATTTCAGCGATTTCCTCAATGTCACAAGCAAGACCATGCAAATGCGTCGCGATGACGGCGCCGGTTTCGGCGTCGATGAGCTCGCGGACTTGTCGTGGATCGATATTGCAGGTCTCGGGCTCGATATCGACGAACACCGGATGCCCGCCGGCGCAGATCACCATGTTCACGACGTCGAATATTGTGTACGGCGAGAGAATGACCTTTTGCCCCGGCTTGATGAGCCCGCTGAGCGCCAGGTAAAGGGCAAACCGGCCTTGAGACATGCACAGACTGTGGCGTGTCCCGATCCAGTCACACAGGCACCTCTCCAACGCCCCGACATGCCGCTCCCCGCCACTCAAGTGTCCCGCCACAACGCCGGCGGCAATCTCGAAGTAGTTTCGCGGCGATCCGTAATAACGAAAGCGTGGCTGAGGGCTTAGCTGCATTGACGTCCGACGACGTGCTGGGGAACGCATTTTGGCACATTATTGCATCGCTCCACTTCACCCGTGTATTCGACGGTCTGCAGAATAGAGAGCCAATCGGGATACCTAGCGCTCTGCCGATTATGTGCAGCCCCGCATAGATCTCGACCTGCGGTCAACCCCATCCTTGGTCCCGCGTTCTGTACTCGCGTAAGGAGCTGGCGCATGTCGCGCCGCGGATTTGAGGAGAACGGTATGGCCAGGAAGGGATTTCATCAGCCGATCGCGCTCGCTTGCGCGGCCGCGATTTTGGCGTCGGGTCTCGCGCTTGTAACGAGCGCCGCGGATGCGGCGGAGCGCACGGTGCGACGGCCCGCCCACAGACTGGCAGCGCGCCAGGACTCCCGGCCGCGAAGATCGGGTGCATCCCGAACACGCTCGAGACCGTCTATGCCGAGCTCGGTCTCCCCGAGCCGCGCGCAGCCTCGGCCGGAGAAAAGCGGGCAGCCGCCAATAACCGACGCTGCGTGACACGACATGCTAAGGCGCACGCCATCGAACAAGCCGGCGCCTGAATAGGCTGACCTTACCGATACTTACAAGGAGCGGTTGACACACTCATATTGGGAAGATGCACCGGATCAGCCGACGTCGTCGGCGGCATCTTCAATGGCATCGCCCGCGTCCTCGACTGCGTCGTCAATTTCCTCACCAGCCTCTTCGAGAGGACCTTGCTCCTCGCAGGCAGACAGCGTGATCATCAAAGCACTCGCGAGCAGGGTGGCTGCAATGGCTTCGCTGAGTTTCATGGTTTCTTCGCTCCGAGGGTTAGCAGCAGTCTCGCAAGCAGCGATGCACAAACTGCATTGATGGGATTCATGGTGATTCTTCTCCAGTTACCAAGCAAAGTTGGATTAAGTAATAACAGCGTGTCGCACAATGATCTGTGCGGAGGCGTACACAAGGGCACCAGGGCGGCCCTTTCCCCGGCCACGATTGCGCGGACTTCACCATCCGCGGAATCCGTGGCGTCCTCCTCCCCGGATGCCGTCGTTCCCGCCGGCCGCGTCCTGAGAGGGATCGGCTTTTCCTTATATGGGACGCCCGCCGGCGTGAGCCGGCCTCCGGACCCTGAGCCTGTCTTTCCCTGGGAGCGCAACGGCCCGCCACGCTTTCCTGCGACGCGGCCGGCGACATCCCTCAGCGTGTGGAGCTGCGCTGGACGAAGCTCAGGATGGCGAGCAGCAGCACCGCGCCGATCAGCGACACGATGAAGCTCATGATGGTGATGCCGTCGTTGATGGAGCCGGCGCCGAGCAGCGGCCCGATCAGCCATCCGCCGATCAGTGCGCCGACGATGCCGACCACGACGTTGAGGATGATGCCCTGCTGTCCGTTGGTGCCCATGATCATGCTCGCGATCCAGCCGACCAGGCCGCCCATGACGAGCCATACGATGATGCCCATGATTTCCTGCCTCCAAATAATCCTGACGCACCGGGCGTCAGTGGATGAAGCCTACGGCTACCGTTTCGCGGTCACTGTGCGCTACCGCACTCTGGAATCAGGAGAAATGAACGATGGCCGGACTGCTCACGCCCGAGGTTCGTGAAGCTTCGATGCGAAGCGTCCGCTGCTGGCTGGCGACCGCCTATGAACAGAGGCAGTCGACGACAGCGACTCACCTTTGATCTGAGATCAATAGGCGGTCGATATCCTGGTGCCGTTGACGGGAGATTGCCATTCCGGAGGACTGATGCAGCGCGAACGTCGTGCTATCCGTTCGAGAAGACCCGCCAAAGCGACGGCGCCGCGCGGGCGGAGAACCTACGCGACGACATGCTGAAGTCGAAGCACTGACGGATGCCGCGTGGTGGCATCTGATAAAAGGTTTGTGCCGGCCGAGCATCGAAACGGCAGAGGCTTTCGCCCCTGCCGTCTATTCATTCCACCATAAGTGGGGCTGCTGGAATTCAACCCCGCTTTTCAAAATCCGGCGCAGAGCGCAGATCCTCACGGGTCACGTTAATCCGCAGTTCCTGCTCATTCTCATCAGAAGTGCCTGATCTCGTTACCTCACCCCAGTCAATGGCTACGTCTTTCTCAGCAATGCCCTGGAATCCGCCGACGCCGACTACAATAGCCACGACCTGACCGTTCTCGTCAATAATTCAGATCATCCAGCGGGCCCACATTCTCATCACCAGTGGTTCTAACCTCAGCACCGATCAGGTGGCTCGCCTGCATGCCATTAGCCGGAGCAGAATCCATATAGCCCCGATTCTGCTTGCGAGACTGGTCGTGCGTGTTTCCGCGATCTGCCGCTGTCTGCGAGTCAGACTGCCTGGCGAGCTGTGTACTCTGGTCACGCGGAGTGCTTTGCTGTTCACGATCAATACCCTGGGCAGTACCTAGTGAAGATCCACCGCTCGTGCTCGCCGAAGAGATGGTCGAGGACGGCCTGCCGTAAAGCGGGCGGCAGAGGCCGTCGAAAGCGTCGCGGCGCCTGCCGTGCGGCCGGAAACTCCTCGGCTCCGCGCAGCGCCGGCAGGTTCGTGTGCGTGTGCGTGTGCCAGCGTACGGACATAGACGACCCGCTGGCGCATTCTCACATGACTGAATGAAACCAATGATCAAGGAATGCAATGAAACACTATGTTGCCATGACAGGCCTGCTGGCGAGTGCGCTCGTCGGCGCGCAAGCGCACGCCGCTGAACGCGAAGGCGCGGCCAAAGATGCGTGGATTGACGGAACGCTCGAAGCCGTATATGCCCTGAATCGGCACCTGAGCGCGTTTGCGATCGACACCGAAGTCGACAGCGGCATCGTGCATTTGACCGGCAACGTTTCACACGACATCGACCGTGATCTTGCAGGGGAGCTCGCGAAGAATATCGACGGCGTCGTAGAAGTCGACAACGATCTGGTCATCGCACCGGAGACGCGTACGGCCACCGCGGACGTTAATGCGGAAGGCGGCAATCGGTCTTTCGGCACGTGGATCGACGATACGACAACCACCGCAAGCGTGAAGTCGAGATTGCTCGCCAACGCGAACACGAGCGGCTTGCAGATCGATGTCGGCACACGCGGTGACCAGGTCACGCTGAGCGGCGAAGTGGCCTCGGCCCAGGAAAAGGCCCTGGCGGAAGAGCTCGCGCTCAGCACCGGTGACGTCAAGTCCGTACGCAACCAGTTGTTCGTGCGCGCAGCACGCTAAGGAGCATTTATGTCCCAGATACCCACTCCCACTGCACCCGGCAGAAGCGGCTCTACAACCGACCACCTCGCTTCCATGGCGCACGAGACGATCGACCGCGTGACGCCGAAAGCGAATTACGCCGAAAGCGAAATGCGCGATACGGCGGCGAGAACCGCCGAGGGCGTCAAGAATCTCGAGGAGCAAGCGCTTGACACGGCCAAGGATGGCCTGCACAAATCGCGCGCATACATCGAAAAGAACCCGCTCATGTCCGCCGGGATGGCATTCGCGGCCGGAGCCGTGTTGAGCATGCTGATCCGCCGCTAGCGATGGCTTTGGTCAGCGACTGCCCCGATTGCAACGCCTTCAGTGCCGCTTCAAAATCGAATTTCTCGTTCATTGGTCAATCCTCTATCCTCTAGATTAGTGGATTGACACAGAATTTCTAACGCTCCCTTTTTTTGCGTACCAGTCATCCCAAAGCCTGGGTGATCAGGTGACAGAGGTGGTCACCGGCCGCTTCACTGCCTCCACCACCTGGTACCTGATTCTTGGCGCGGCTGCTGCGGTGGCCGGTGTTGGACTGCTGCTTTTCAACAAATCCGGCCGCAACTAACGCAGGAATTTGCAATGCCCCGCGACATGCAGGAATCCCTGGTTGGCGGGGCGAGGGGTGCCAGTCAATACCCGCCGGCGTTACGTCCGGACAAACGACTGTTCAACGCTGCTGAGCTTCGCTTGATTCGCCACACGGCGGTTTTGTTGTGCCCGGTTGCACTGACCGCGCTGATCGGAAGCATCGTGTGGACATTTGGCTGGAGACTGAATGCGTTCTATAACCTGCTCCTGTCGCTACGGACAGGTAGTTTAAGAGCCCTGCCAAACGCGACCATACGCCGCTCAGTGGACTTTGTGCCAGCGACCTAAGGCCAGATCGGATGCCGACAGTCAAAGCCGACACCCCGGCCGCGCTCCCGAATCTCCAGGACCCGACCAGAAATCACCCTCACCTACCGACGCCTAACGGCAGCGGCACGAACCCGCCCGCCGAGGTCGCGCTTCGCGGCACCGTTTCAACGACACAAGATTCAGATCGGCAGCGCCCCCTGCGGTAATCCCCGGCCCGGAGGCGCCGGATCGAAGCGATCGGCAATTGATCGCTCACCGCCCAGGTGACCGAGGATCCGGGAGATCACATCTGACTCCTCAAGGCGCAAGCCGAAACGGCGCGCGCGATCTGCGCGGCGCCGGGCAGATCCGAGCGCGCGACCCAGGTCGTGTAAACGGAGACCGTCATCGTCCGGACGTCCAGAAACTCGGTGGCGCCGATATCGTTCGGCGACTCGAGCAGCACGAGCGTGTCGCGAATCGACACCGGCAACACGGTCGCGAACAGGTGACTCCAGAGCGAATCGGAACCGGCTGCGGCCATGTGGACGAGCGTGAGTCGTTCCATCTGATGGATTTCTGGTTTACGCCGCGCCGCGGAGAGTACGCATCATTTGGCACTGACCGTACACAAGGTCTGGGACCGATCGCGCAGCGCATCTTTCACTGGATAAACGCGCTGAGCGTTCTCGTGCTTGCGGGTATCGGGGTTGTGATCCTGAAGGCGGATGCTCTCGGCATTCCCGATGATCCCGGCACGATCGCGCTCAAGACCGCGCAGGTCTACGCGGGCTACGTGTTCGTTCGGACCCTCGCGTGGGGCGGGTCGTCTGGGCATTCCTCGGGAGCCGCTACGCGCGCTGAAGTGCGCTGCCGGGGTTCGCTCGACGTCTCGTCACGTTCGTCGGAACGTTCTTCTCGCGCCGCCCGCAAGCCTACCTCGGGCACAATCCGCTGGCGCGCATTCATCTGTCCGTGCTCATGTTGCTGCTGCTCGTCCAGGGCGCGACCGGGCTCGTTTTGGCCGGTACGGACGTCTACATGGCGCCCCTCGGCGGTGCGTTTCGTGAGTGGGTGGCCGGCGCGACGCACGATTCCGCAATGGTCCGGCCGTACGCGCCCGAAACCGTCAACCCGGATGCCTACGCGAGCATGCGCGCGTGCCGATCGCCTATCGTCTCGATCCACGAATTCATTTTTTCGTGCTCGTGGGGCTGATCGCGCTCCACGTCGCCGCGGCCGTCATCGTCGAGATCCGGGAGGGCGGCGCGGTTATTTCGGCGAAGTTTACTGGCCGCAAGTTCCTGGACCGCCCGCCTGAGGACGCGGATTAGCCGGCGGTCTCCTCGCGCGCGTGCGAGCCATGGGTAACGATGCCGTCGGTGTTGGTGCGTTGACGCACAGACGATGGGCCAGGCGCATGGCAGTCTGCCCGTGAACCCAACACGCGAGAGGGACCATGCTCGAGAACGTCGGGAATCTGAGTACCTCGGAGCTGGAGTTGCGGCAGCAGCTGTCGCCGCTCGAATGCGACTGGCTGACCGGTTGTCTGCACGCCAAGAACGGCGTCGCGGATGTCAAATGGGGCGACCAACCGCACCGACTGTTCGTCGAATACGACGCCGATATTTTCGGCAGCACGGAGCTCGTCGACTTCCTGCGTACCTGCGGCATCCCGGTGGCCGCGGTACGAGCCACGTACGCGTAAGCTGCGAGGATTAGAGGCAGGTATTCAGGGACTACGCGGTCGCCGGGGTGCGATCGGCACGGGCACCGCGGCCCGAATCAAGAGTGAGGAGGACAGCCTCCAGGATGGCGGATCGCGATCCGGCCGGATGCCTGGACGATCCAGTCTCGCGCGGTCGGGCGGTATACGTAGAACACACAAGGCAGATAGTACAAACACATAAGGCCGATCCAGCAACAGGCTGTTACATTGAGTTTCACGCGCACTGATGTCTCGAACAAGTCGATCGAAGATGCGCCAAAACCGTTGCGGTTCGGAGGTGCACTATGAATACTGCCCTGGCGGAAAAAGCAAGTTTTATTCGGGAAGAAAATCGTCTGCTTGCAGCGCTCCCCGAGGCGGACTATCGAAGGCTGCGATCGCAAATGGAATTCGTATGGCTGCCGTCCGGTCGAGTTCTTTTTGAAGCCGGCGAGTCCGTGGCTCATGCATTCTTCCCAGCCTCGAGTGCCGTTGCCCTGATTGCCCGACTGGAAAACAGTGGCTCGACAGGCATTGCTCTTATCGGCAACGAAGGTCTGCTAGGAGTGTCCTTGATTCTCGAGGGGCGGAGAGCCGGAGGATCGCTCTACCGAGCGGTAGTGCAAAACGCCGGTTATGCCTACCGGTTGCGGGCGGATTGCCTGCTGCAGGAATTCGAGCGAGGGGGCGCATTGCAGCACTTGCTGCTGCGTACCGCGCAGGCGCAGCTCACGCAGATCGCGCAGTTCACAGTGTGCAATAGGTTACACACGCTATCGAAGCGGCTGTGCAGCTGGTTGCTGCACAGCCTTGACCGCTTATCTGGCGACGAGCTCTACGTGACGCAGGGCGTGCTCTCGTGCGTGTTGGGCGTACGCCGCGAGGGCGTCACCGAGGCGGCAAGGCACTTGAAATGGCAGGTGTGATTGAATATAAGCGCGGCCACATCTACGTGCCAAACCGGCTGGTGCTGGAACAGCGGGCGTGCGAGTGCTACGCTGCGATCGCCCGGGAACTCGCGCGTTTGTCCCCCGCCTCGGCGGTGCGGCACGTAAGCTATCTGCCAAACGAGAGCGGCGTTGAAGGCATTGGGAAAGGTCAAGGGAGGCTTAATGACCAAACCTGGCGTCGAATCCAAAATAGGCCTGAATTTACGCGTCGATGCTGAGACGCAGCTCAGAGAAGGTCGCGCTCCGCCGAGCAACGGCGTGCCAACGAACGCGGGCGCGCTGAACCTGCTCCATAGGCTGGCCAGCACGCCTGCGAGCGCCGACGACGCCCTCAAGTTACTGCATGAGTTACAGGTCCACCAGGTAGAGCTGGATTTGCAGCATGAGCAGATCGAAACCACTCGGCGCGAGCTTGCCGAAGACTTGGCGCGTTACCGGGGACTCTACCAATTCGCGCCGACGGGATACTTCAACGTCGGCAGCGACGGCGACATCCTCGAAGGAAATCTTGCCGGTGCCGACCTGTTCGGAGTGCGGCAAGGCGAACTGGTCGGTCGCCGTATCGACAGTTTCCTGGCGCCTGGCAGCCGGCCGGTACTGCTGGCGTTGCTGCAGCAGGTGCGTGAAAACGATTCGAAGGCCGCTTGTGAGGTGACGTCCGGCGGCGAGGCAGCTGGCTCTCGCCAGTGGCGGGTCGTGGCCGGTATCGGTCCCGGCGCCGGGTCTTGGCTGATCGTCATTGTGGATCTCGGCCCATCGCAGGCGCCGTGACCTGCGCCGGAATTCTGCGACACAGGCTGCCGAGAACCGGCCGCGAGGTGTGGAAATAGACGCCGTTTGACGGCATGCTTTCGCATGGCCTCTTCGACTGCCCCTAAGCCTCCACACGCTCCGGTGCTTGCGACGCGCATCGTGGGCATCGGCGCCTCCGCAGGAGGCCTCGAAGCACTGGAGCAGTTTTTTCGGCAGGTCCCATCCAAAAGCGGCCTGGCCTATATCGTGGTGCAGCATCTCGATCCCACGCAAAAGGCGATGTTGGCGGGATTGCTGCAGCGCGTAACGGCCATGCCGGTGCATGAGGCCGAAACGAAAATGCGCGTCGAGCGCAACTGCGTCTACGTAATTCCACCGAACACGGAACTCAGGGTGGTCAACGACGTTTTGAATCTGGAGCGTCCCGCCGAGCCGCGCGGTATGCGGCTACCGGTCAATGTCCTGTTCTCATCCCTCGCCAGCGCCCGGGGCGAACGCGCCATCGGGGTGGTTCTTTCGGGCATGGGATCGGACGGCACGCTAGGGTTGCAGGCCATCAAGGCGGTGGGCGGACTGACGGTGGTGCAGCAGCCCGACACTGCGCAGTTCGACTCGATGCCGAAAAGTGCGATCGCCGCGGGCTGTGCGGATATGGTCGCGCCGGCTGCCGAGCTGCCGCACCGTATCATGGCCTACATCTCTCGGGCCCAGGACTCCGGCACAACTGTCGAAGACGATGACGAATCCGAAGCGGCAGAACCCCTGCACGCCATCTTTAAGCTATTGCGGCAGCGCACCGGGCACGATCTCTCGCAGTACAAACAGAGTACGCTGCACCGCCGGATCGCGCGACGCATGGCGATCCACGCCATCGCCACATTGGCGCGTTACACGGACTTCCTGCGGCAAAACCCGCAGGAGATCGACCTGCTTTTCAACGAGTTACTGATCGGGGTGACCAGCTTCTTTCGCGACGCAGACGTCTGGGAGCACCTCGCGCAAGTAGCGCTGCCGGAACTGCTCGCGCAGCGGACCGCGGAACGGAAGCTACGCGCTTGGGTGATCGGCTGCTCGACAGGCGAGGAAGCCTATTCACTGGGCATCGTTTTCGCGGAGGCCGCGCAACGGCTGGCACAAGCGCATGGCTTCGAGCTGCAGATTTTCGCCTCGGATCTGAGCTCCCATGCCATCGCCACCGCGCGCCGCGGCGAGTACCCTGCCTCGATCACCTCCGACGTTTCGACGGGCAGGCTCGAACGGTTCTTCAGCGCCCATGGAACCCACTACCAGATCAACAAGGACATTCGCGACATGGTGCTGTTTGCGCAGCATGACGTGACGCTCGATTCGCCCTTCACCCGGCTCGACATGATCAGCTGCCGCAATCTGCTGATCTATTTCGACGCGGCACTGCAACGTAGGCTGATACCTCTATTTCACTATTGCCTGCGTCCCGACGGCGTGCTCTTGCTCGGGAACTCCGAGACCGTAGGGACGTTCAGTCATCTGTTTGCCCCCATCGAGTCGAAGCTGCGGCTGCATCAACGGTTGGATAGCGCCAACCGCGGACCCGAATATTCGGCGAAGTCGCGTCCTCCGCCGCCCGTGGAACCCAAGGAGCCTCATGTGTCGCCTCCCAGCACTCGCGCCCAAGCTGCCGCCAACCTGCAGACCGCAGTCGATTCGGTAGTGCTCCGGCTCTATTCGCCCGCGGCCGTAGTGGTCAACAGCGACGGAGACATCGTCTACATCAGCGGGCATACCGGGAAGTACCTCGAGCCGGCCGTTGGCAAGGCCAACTTGAACTTCTACGCCATGGCGCGTGAGGGTCTGCGCGCGCCCCTCGGCGCCGCGCTGAAACAGGCCGGCTCGCAGTCCGAGCCTCTGCAGTTGCGCGGCCTGCAAACGCAGCTGCCTGGCGGCGTGCAGATCGTCGATGTCACGGTGCAGGCGCTCCACGAACCTGCCGTGCTGCAAGGCATGACGCTCGTCGTGTTCCGGGATGTGGCGCCTGCTTCGGTTGGCCGCCGCCGGCGCAAGGCACCGGCGGTGCTGGCAGCGTCTCACGAAGCGGAGCTGCAAGGACTGCGAGAGGAAATCCATGCCGCGCGCGAGGAGTCGCGTGCGGCCAAGGAAGAATTGCAGGCGGCCAACGAGGAGTTGCAGTCAACTAACGAGGAGCTGCAGTCGACTAACGAGGAACTGACAACTTCCAAAGAAGAAATGCAATCGATGAACGAGGAGCTGCAAACGATCAACAATGAGCTTCAGACCAAGCTCGATGACCTCGCGCTCGCCGAAAGCGACATGGACAACCTGCTCAATAGCACCGAGATAGCCATCTTGTTCCTGGACCAGGACCTGAACATCAGACGTTTCACCGATCGTGTATCGAAGATCGTGAACGTTCGGGAAATCGACATCGGCCGGCCCCTCAGCGACCTTAGCACCAGCCTGCAATATCCGGAGCTGCGGGACAATGCGCTCGAGACTTTGCGGACCCTGGCGTTTTCCGAGAAGCAGGTCTCTACCACCGATGGCCGGTGGCTCTCGGTGCGCATCATGCCTTACCGCAGGCTCGACAATGTGATCGACGGCGTCGTGATGACTCTGGTCGACATCACCGCTACCAAAAAGTTGGAGTTGGCGCTCGTCCAGAATTCACCTCCCTGAACTCGCGAGGCGGCACGCAAAAAGTCGGTCACCAACGCATCGCCGGCTATGTGCCCTGCCAAACAGATGGCGCAGCAGCTTTGCGTGCATTCTTGGCTGCCCGGTGCATCGCGTCGCACAGAGGGCGCCCTCAAAGGCTTTGTTCTGGAGATCGACATGAATTACGAAGACCGCGATACGTTTGGTATATACAAAGGCAAGAGCGCCGGTCCTGACGGGCGGCACGGACCCGGGCCGGATGTCATGGGCGCCGCAACGCTCGTTGGGAACGATGTCTACAACTTGGACAACCAAGACGTCGGCGAAATCAAGGAAATCATGCTCGATATGCGCAGCGGCGCAGTCGGTTACGCAGTGTTGTCATTCGGCGGTTTCCTGGGGATGGGCAAGAAACTCTTCGCGGTGCCCTGGGACGCATTGAAACTCGACACGGAGAACAAGCGATTCACCCTGCACGTGACCAAGGGCCGCCTCGAACAGGCGCCGGGATTCGATAGGGGCCATTGGCCCAATATGGCCGATAAGTCCTGGGCAAAAGGGATCCGTTCTTACTACGGGATTCGGCCGTATTCGGGCGACGCGCGCGCGTAGATGTATGTCGACCGCAGTCGCACTGACCGACGTCAAGAGATGACCTTCTGATTGCCTCACCGCAAGAACATCGACCTGCTTGCCGGCTTCGCGCAGTCAAGACGAGTGGCCGGCTGCTCGCCGCGCGAAAGCCGACGAAGGCATTCGGGGCACCAGGGTCTGCAATGCTCAGCACCGGGCGAAGCATGGGGCCGAGGATGTCTCGGGCGAGCGTACGCTAACGCACTGAAGCGGAGTCCATGCAGTGATACAAAGGAACATACGCAGCAGCCAAAGGAGCGAACCGTGAACCGAATCATCTGGGTTGTGGGTGCAGTCGTCATCGTCCTGTTTATCCTGGGGTTCCTGGGTCTGCGCTGATTCACGCGAGCGCCTCACGCTTGTTGGGTGCTCGCGATCGCACAGACGGAATTCGTGATTGCTTACAGAATCTGCTTGGAAGATCGCAAGGATCGAACGATGAATGAGAGCAACAGATGGCTATTGCTAACGCTCGTGCTGACTGCGTCGGTGCTGCAATCGAGCTGCGGATACCTGGCCGCCGGCGCGGCCGGCGCAGCGATACAACACGAAGTCTCGGAGCGAGAAGACGAGGAAGAAGAACAAGCGGAAGATCAGTAGCTGCAGCCCCAACGCTGCGAAACTACCGGTATTGACGATTGTTGAGGACAACGCCGCGGACTTCGCGCGGATACCTGCGACCTGATCTTCCATCATTGCGCGTGCCCGCTTCAAACGACACGGCGCGTTTTGCGATCAAAGCGTTCAGCATGCGACGCCCGCGTTCGCATGGTCGGCTTGCGGGACCTCGGCTCTGCGAGCGCTGTTTGAATCAGCTCGCGCAATCGCTCCACCGCGGCAGCCCTGCACATGGTTCCAAAGGAACGTGCGCCAGGTCTGAGACGGCGGGCCGCGCCGCTTGATCATGTACGTGGCGACGGTTGTCTCGGAAAATTCGATCTCGAGCTTGTGCAACTCGCCGTGCATCCGAGGCGCGCCCCGGAGCGGATTTGCCCGGCACAGCCGAAGTTACGACACTGCCGAACGTGCGTGCATCGCGTTCGGTGACGCACATACAGGGCCTGACGCAGCCCTATTCTCTCGATTCCTATTCGTTCTGAGGACTTTGCCGTGATTTTCGACAGTAGTGCTGCTGGTGCGGAGGACCCACGATGATTCAGTGAAGCCTGCTTGCATGCGATGATCGAAGCCTCCCCGCTCGGCCTTCTCCTCTCGGATTCGGAGG
>Ga0326597_10003379_pt1 | contig 23044 bp, 21 predicted proteins | sample RVTome_12_FD_203789 | JGI IMG/M metagenome (GOLD analysis project Ga0326597, IMG submission 203789) | Soil microbial communities from uranium-contaminated site in the Upper Colorado River Basin, Wyoming, United States - RVT100D185 | ecosystem: Environmental > Terrestrial > Soil > Contaminated >... | reverse complement strand
CGACTGGAATTCGCGCACCATCAGCGGGTACGGGTGCGGACCGAGAGCAGAGCCCAGGAGATAGTAGGTGTTGGTTACGTTCGCAACCCAGTCGCGCATGGCCTCATTGATGGCGTCCTTGAGCGTTCTGCTACCCGAGTCCACCTGGCTGACTTCTGCACCCAGCAGGCGCATGCGGACGACATTGAGGGCTTGCCGCCGCATGTCCTCTGCGCCCATATATACGAGGCACTCGAGTCCCAGGAGCGCACAGGCGGTGGCCGTCGCGACACCGTGCTGGCCCGCACCGGTCTCGGCCACTACGCGCGTCTTGCCCATCCGCCTGGCGAGCAGGGCCTGCCCGAGGGCGTTGTTGATCTTGTGGGCACCCGTGTGCGTGAGATCCTCCCGCTTGAGCAGAATCCTGACGTCACTCCGCCCCGCGCCCTCCGCCGCAAGCCGCCGTGTCTGGTAGAGCGGCGTGGGCCGACCGACATAGTGCCGGAGAAGATCGTCCAGTTCATCGCGAAACCCTGCGTCTTCTCGCGCCGAGAAGTATCCAGTCGTGAGTTCCTCGATCGGTGCCACGAGCGTCTCGGGCACGAACCGCCCGCCGTAGGCCCCGAAGTACCCTCGAGCGTCCGGATCGCGCCGCCCGAACAGTGAGCGTTCTGCCGCTGCCGGCTTACCGTCTGCCACGTGCACCCCGTGCGCCCTCAAGAAAGCGCTTTACCTTGTCCTCGTTCTTCAGGCCCGGCGAATCCTCCACGCCGGACGACACATCCACACCGTAGGGCTGAACAGCCCTGACAGCGTCTGCCACATTCTCCGGTGTCAGCCCGCCAGCCAGCACGATGCGGCGGGTGCGGGCGACCGCAGCCGCCCGCGGCCAGTCAACCGTGACCCCGGTACCGCCGCGTCGCACCGGGTCCACGGCGTCCATCAGCAGCGTCGTGTCCGGCGGCCATGCTCTCGCCGCGGCCTCCGCATCGTCCACGGTCACGGCACGCAGCACCGGGCGGCCCACCGACATCGCGTAGCTCGGTGTCTCATCGCCGTGCAGCTGGACGATGCCGACCTGGGTCTTGGCCACGACTCGTCTGATCGCCTCCACTGAGTCGTTCACGAACACGCCGACCGCCGTGACGTGCGCCGGGAGCGAATCGATGATGCTGGCGGCCAGATCGGGATCGATCCACCTGGGACTTCGGGGCCAAAACACGAATCCGAGTGCGTCTGCGCCGTGCTCGACCGCAAACCGAGCGTCAGAGGGCCGGGTGATGCCACAGATCTTCACGAACATACTCAGTCGTGGCCGGCGTGCGCGGACGCACCGGTCAGTAGCCGTAGCGCCGCTGCCGGGTCAGGGTCGGTCATGAACCGCTCACCGACAAGAAACGCGCGATATCCGGCCGCCGCCAGTCGGGCGAGATCCTCGCGCGATCGCAGACCGCTTTCGCTGACGCCGATCACGCCAGGAGGCAGCATCGTCGCGAGTCGGTATGACGCGTCGACGTCCACCTCCAAGGTGCGCAGACTTCGATTGTTGACGCCGATCACCCTCGCACCGCCGTCGACCGCTCGCGCCAGCTCCGCTTCATCGTGCACTTCAACCAGCGCTGCCAGCCCCAGCTCCCACGCGCGGGACTGAAGACGAACGAGATCGTGGTGTTCGAGCGCCGCCACGATGAGCAGGACCGCGTCAGCGCCGCTGGCGCGTGCCTCGAACAGTTGATACTCGTCAACGATAAAGTCTTTTCTCAGCAGGGGCAGCGCCACGGCCGTGCGAACTGCCTCGAGATGTTCAAGGGCGCCATCGAAGAACGTGGGCTCGGTGAGGACGGAGATCGCCGCGGCCCCCCCCTCCTCATAGCGCCGCGCAATCGCGGCCGGCTCGTACCGAACCGCCAGCACCCCTTTCGATGGGGAACGTCGCTTGCACTCCGCGATCACGTTCACGCGGCCTTCGGCGCCCAGTTCCCGCTCGAACCGCGCGCCGGCCGGTGAGGTCATCGCGGCACGCGCCTCCAGGACGGCGAGCGGCATGCTATCGCGTCGAACCTCGACGATGCGCCGGGTCGCGGCCACGATCGTTCCGAGAAGATCCGGAGTCGTACTCATGCGGTCGCCTCGATCTGAGACCGACTCACCATCCGGCCGAGGGTGGCCTCTGCGGCACCGGAGTCGATCGCCTCTTCCGCACGTGAGATTCCCTCGCGCACCGTTGGCGCACGTCCAGCCACAAAGAGGCCAATCCCCGCGTTCAGCAGCGCCACGTCGCGAGTCGGCCCACGAACTCCGCCGAGCACCCCCCGCACAATCTCAGCATTTCGAATGACGTCGCCGCCCACCAGATCCGCGGGGCGCGCCTTGGGGATGCCGAAGTCAGTTGGGTGGACATAGAACGTATGCACCGCACCGGCACGGCACTCCGATACCTTCGTATAGCCGGTCGTAGAAATCTCATCGATGCCGTCGGCGCCATGGACCACCCATGCCCGCTCGGAACCCAACATGAGCAGCGAACGCGCGAGCAACTCGGTCAACTCCGGACGCGGCACGCCTACGATCTGACGTCGCGCACCGGCCGGATTCGTCAGCGGCCCCAACAGATTGAACGCGGTACGGATACCCAGTTCCCGGCGCGTCGGCGCCGCGTGCTTCATCGACGGATGAAACGTGGGCGCGAAGAAGAACCCGATATTGGCGTCTCGCAGGCAGCGCTCGACCACGGCGGGCGTCGCCGTCACGTTCACGCCCAGTTGTTCGAACAGGTCCGCACTGCCACATCGGCTCGAAACTGATCGGTTGCCGTGCTTGGCGACCTTTACACCCGCCGCGGCGACGATCAGCGCAGCGGCCGATGAGATGTTGAACGTACCCGAGCGATCCCCCCCGGTGCCGCATGTGTCGAATACGTCACCAGACGGCGCCGTCAGCTGGACCGCATGCTCCCGCATCGTCCGCGCAAAGCCCACGATCTCTGCCGGACGTTCGCCCTTCATCACCAGCGCCACCAGTACGGCTGCCAGCGAGGTCGCGGGCGCACGCCCAGCCATGACCTCGCGCATGACCGCGCCCGCCTCATCCGTGGTGAGGTCCTCCTGCCGGACAAGCTTTTCGAGCACCGCCGTGAACATTTCTACAGTTCCAGAAAATTCTTCACGATCCGACGCCCCTCGTCGGTCAACACCGACTCCGGATGAAACTGAACACCGTGGATGGGATGCGATCGGTGCCGAACACCCATGATGATGCCGTCGTCACGCGTGGTCGCCACCACCTGCAGCGCGTCCGGCAGGTCGTCGCCAGAGACAACCAGCGAATGGTATCGGCCGGCCTGAAACGGATCGGGTACCCCCTTGAACACCCCCTTGCCGTCGTGGACGACCGTCGAGGTCTTGCCGTGCACCGGCTTCGGTGCGCGACACACCGTGCCGCCGTAGGCCATCCCGATCGCCTGGTGCCCCAAGCACACGCCCAGTATCGGCAAGACCGGACCAAATCGGCGAATAGCCTCCACCGTTACGCCGGCATCCTCTGGGCGGCCGGGACCTGGCGACACCACGATCCGCGAGGGTTGCATTTCGCCGATCTGATCCGCTGTCACCCGATCGTTCCGGCACACGCGAATCTCGGCGCCCAACTCGCCGAAGTACTGCACGAGGTTGTAGGTGAACGAGTCGTAGTTATCAATCACGAGCACCATCGCTAGAGCCCACGCTGGGCCAACTCCAGCGCCTGAATGACCGCGCGCGCCTTGTCGCGTGTCTCCTCGTACTCCGACGCCGGATCCGAGTCAGCCACTATGCCTGCGCCGGCCTGAACGTAGGCCCGGCCGTGCTCGATGACGACCGTCCGAATCGTGATGCAAAAATCAAGATTGCCGGCGAAGTCAAGGTAGCCGACCGCGCCCGCGTACACGCCTCGGCGCCGGTTCTCGAGCGCGGCGATGATTTCCATCGCCCGCACTTTCGGTGCACCCGACACTGTGCCCGCGGGAAAGCACGACACGAGTGCGTCAAGTCGATCATCCCCGGCCGCAAGACACCCTTCAACCTTTGACACCAGATGCATGACATGGGAGTAGCGTTCGATGGTCAGGTAGGTCGGCACCTTCACCGTGCCGTACTCGGCCACGCGGCCCAGGTCGTTACGGCCAAGGTCCACGAGCATGACGTGCTCGGCGCACTCCTTTTCGCTCTGCCTGAGTTCCTCGGCGAGACGGTCATCCTCCTCTGGCGTACGCCCTCTCGGCCGTGTCCCCGCGATCGGGTGCGTCTGCATCGCCCGACCCTCGACCCGCACCAGCATCTCCGGTGACGAGCCGACAATGGCCCGCTCGCCCATGCGCAGGAAATACATATAGGGCGACGGGTTCACATGTCGCAAGGCCCGGTACGCCATGAACGAATCGGCATCGAAACGCGTCTCGAATCGCTGTGACAGCACCACCTGATAGATGTCACCGGCTGCGATATGTTCCTTCGCGGTGCGGACCATGCCCTCGAACTCGTCCCGCGTGACATTCGATACGATGTCCAGTGGCAGGCGCTCGCTCGAAGCCGCCTTCGACAGTGTGCGATCGAGTTCACGCTCGACAAACTCGATCTTCGCCCGCGCGAACTGATAGAGCGATTCCAGATCCTCGCCCCCACTGATCCGCGCGTTCGCGATGATCAGAATCCGGTGCCGGACGTGATCGAATGCGAGGACCGTGTCGAAGAGCATATAGCCAGCCTCGTCTTCGACCTCCTGGGTTGGCTGCAGGGTGACAGGCTCGAACCAGGCCGCCGCATCGTATCCGAGGTACCCCACCGCACCGCCGGTGAAGCGCGGCAGTCCCGGCACGATCGGCGAACGAAACTCCGCCATCAGCTCTCGCAGGGCAGGAATGAACGGACGGTCTGACTCCGAGGTCTGTCCGGCGCGATCGACAATCGTCTTGCCACCGCGCGATCTCAGGATCAGAAACGGGTCCTTTCCCAGGAACGAGTACCGCCCTACCTGCTCCCCGCCCTCCACCGACTCGAGCAGAAACGCGTAATCGGAGTGCTCGGCGATCTTGAGAAAGGCGGACACCGGCGTGAGGAGGTCCGCGACCATCTCCTTGTAGACCGGCACAAAGGTCCCGTGTTGCGCCAATGCTTTGAACTCGTCGAATGTGGTGAAGTGCATAACAGACTCACGCGCGCGCCGAAGCGCGCGATCTACGATCCACAATCCATTTCCTGAGACCGCGGTGCGATGTCAGTTCGGGCGCGACGCGAGCCCTTTCCGCACCTGCACAGCAACCGCTCATGCCTCGCTCCCCAGCGTTCGACCCAGGCTCCTCGCCTCGGCCCGAGCCGCAGCGCGCATCACCTCCGCCGACGCGCGACAACCGGTCCAGAACGCAAACTGCTGCTCCACCTCGGCAACCCGCCCCTGGTGATGGCCCTGCGCGCCCGGCGCGCCGACCGGCTCCCTCGCCCCAATGTAGGTCGCCTCCCATCCGTCCGTGGTGCGCCGAACGGCGGTGGCCGCGCCCAGGCGTGCAGACCGCTCATCGAATCGGACCGGCACCGTTGGTCGGCCGAGCGTGAACGACGCGGTCGCAACGGCACCAGCAAACCCCATCGCATCAGCAAAATCGCTGAAGTCGTCGAAGTCGTCCGCGGGAAGGGGCACGCACACAGCGTCGAGCCCCTCGGCCGCGAACGCCGCGTTGTGCATCGCGGGTACCAGCGAACCCACGGCATCAGTACCCACCACCCCGTACAGCGCCGTCTGCGCGCCAACGCTACGAAAACGAAAACCCTCGAGCATCCGGGCGACCGGCACTTGACCGGGCACCGCTCCTTTCCCCCCGTAGGTCCACCGCGAGCCGAATCGTGAGGCGAGCAGACGAGTGGGCATACCCGCGTCTCCCATGCCAATCACGACCGCAGCACCATCTCGTCCAATGTCACGGAGCACCAACGTGTCTGACAGCCGAGCCGGCGTCATGGCCACCTTGATCACCGCCGGGCCGGATCGCCGCATTGCACTCACCTGTCGAGCAAGGTCGCCCGGCACCCCGTCGAAATCGTGCGACGACACGATGACGCGCTCCGGGTGCCGCTCCAGCAGGTCGTCCAGCCCAGCGCCCCCGGCGACTCGAAGCGAACGCCATTCGATGTCTACGTACTCGGCTCCCTGCTCCAGCGCCTCTGCCAGTACCCGTCGTCGCTCCTCCTCGGCACCATTGAAGCGCCCTCCCTCCCACGACGGCCGACACGTGACGATGGCAGGCACGCGACGACCCTGGAGAGCCCGAGCGACGTCAACGTCACGCACGCCGTCAATGCGCAATTCGACCATGTCGGCTCCTGTCACGGCGTCGCGCGCCGCGATGAGATCGGCCATCGTCGTACCCGTCACGGTTTCGCACAGCAGCGAAGGGGTCATACAAACAAAAACGCCTCTCCAACCAGGGGCTGAAGAGGCGTCGCGTCGGCTCGGTTCGTAACGCGTGTCTTAGACGCCGGCCGCCCCTTCGGTCGCAGTCCGATACCACCGCCAGAAGTTGGCGGGAACCTGCGACACGAGGGACGAAACACGGTGCGACATCAGCGTGAAGCTCAGGCGCCGACTGTATCGCAGGGTCCGCGGGCGTGTCAAACCTGATCGGCCCCTCGACCTTGCAGTTTCAGCGGTTTACCCGTATCTTCAGATCGAGGCCCTTCAGCCATGCCCAAGAAAACCATCGCCTCGGCCTTCGCCCTCCTGCTCCTGATTGCCGCAGGCCTCCCTGCTCAGACGCGGACGTTTCCGGTAGACGAGCTGCGCGTCGGGATGGTGGGCATCGGCAAGACGGTCTTCGAGGGCGACCGCCTTGATGACTTCAAGGTGCATATCCTCGGCGTACTGCGCAACGTCATCGGCCCACGCCGCAATCTGATTCTCGCGCGCCTCGAGGGTGGCCCGCTCGCCAATACTGGCGTCATCGCGGGGATGAGCGGCAGTCCGGTCTATATCGATGGCCGCCTGCTGGGCGCGGTGTCCTACTCGCTCGGCCAATTCTCGAAGGAACCCATTGCGGGGATCACGCCCATCGGCGAGATGACCGACGCGGCGACGTTTGCCGGCCCGAGACGGCGGGCGGCGCACGTCGAACTCGATATGCCTCTCACGCCGGAAGGTCTGCGGGCCTCGCTGCGCCAGGCATTCAGTTGGTTCGGTCCGTTTGCTGACAGTCCCTCCGACATCCAGATTCTGGGCGGCACCGGATTGAACGCCGGCATCGGGACGCTGCTTCGGCCAATCGCCACGCCGCTCACGCTGGGCGGGTTCGATGCTGCTGTCATCAATCCGATCGCCTCGGCGTTCGAAGACCACGGGTTCCTGCCAGTCATGGCCGGAGCCTCACAGCTGTCGCCGAGCCTCGCGCAGTCGGAGGGAACCGCCGGCCCACCGCCGTCACTCCGGCCAGGCGATCCGGTCGGTGTCGCTCTCATGAGCGGCGACCTCGAGTTCGGGGCGACGGGCACGGTCACCGACGTCGACGGCGACCGTGTTTACGCGTTCGGCCACCCGTTTTATGGCCTGGGACCGACGCAGTTTCCCATGACCCGAGCTCACGTACTGACGGTGCTCCCCAGTCTCGCCAGCTCGATGAAGATCGCCAGTACGGGGGACGTCATCGGGACCGTGCAACAGGATCGCGCCACAACGATTGCCGGCACGCTTGGCCCTGGTCCGGCGTTGATTCCGATCCGGATCAGCCTGACATCCGAACGCGGAACGGAGCAGACCTTCCAGATGGAAATGGTGAACGACCAGCTCTTTACGCCGATGCTGGCGTACCTGTCGATTCTCAATACCCTGAGTTCCTACGAACGCCAGAACGGCGTAGCCAGCTATGTCGTTCGGGGAACGGCTTCGGTGAAAGGGTACGGCGGCGTGGCCTTCGAGGATTTGTTCACCGGGGATCAATCTTCGGCGGGCGCGGCAGCCTACATCGTCGCACCGATCAACTTCTTGCTCAGAAACGCGTTCGAGGATGTCGAAATCGAGAGCTTGACTCTCGAGATCGACGCCAGCGAAGAGCCGCGAAGCGCCACGCTCGAGCGCGTCTGGGTTGACGGGCGACGACCGAAGCCAGGCGCGACGGTCGACCTGAAGGTGCTCCTCCGGACGTATCGTGGCGAGGAGATCACGCGCACGTTGCCGCTGGACATCCCGGCAAGCGCGCGAGGTACGCTTTCAGTGATGGTGTCTGACGGCACGCGCCTGTCTCAATGGGAAGCGCGTGAACTGCAGATCCAGCCCCTGCAAACACGCGGCCTGCCACAGATGATCCGCGTCCTCAACAACGCCCGCAAGAACAACCGCCTCTATGTGCGGCTCCTCGCCAGAGACGCCGGTGCAGTCGTCAAAGGGGAGTCGCTGTCCTCGCTCCCTCCGTCCGTACTCGCGGTAATGGAGTCGGACCGAAACGGCGGTAGCTTCAGGCCGCTGCAGAACGCCACGCTGGGCGAATGGGAAATGCCAACAACGTTCGCCGTCGTCGGATCCCGAACCCTGACGCTTACGATTGAGGAGTAGGTCCTCGCTACCACCATTCGAAGGGCGAGTGCGAACATTCACGTGATACGTCCAAGAACGATACTGAAAGCGCTTGCGCTGTGCGCGTTCCTCGCCTCCGCCAGTGGCGGGGTGTGGGCGGCGCTGCCAACCTTCTGGCAGGTCTCGTCCGAGGCAGAGTTCCTCCAGGGTGAGGTTGAGAATCTCGCGATCGACTCGTACGGTCGCCTGACGCTCGGGCCAGCCGTCACCACGGTGTATGAGTCGAGTGCGCCGTTCCTCTGGACCTTGGTGACCGCGCCGGACGGCTCTGCCTTCGTGGGAAGCGGCAATGAGGGCCAAGTCTACCGCGTAGATGCCGGCGGCCAGGGGAGCGTGTTCTTCGACGCCGAGGAACTCGAGGTCCACGCGATCGCGCTCGCAACGGATGGCGGAGTCTATGTCGCCACGTCGCCGGACGGCAAGATCTACAAAGTCACCCCGGCTGGCGTCGGAACGGTCTTCTTCGACCCCTCGGACCGCTACATCTGGAGCCTCGCGGTCGATCCGATGGGGAATGTGTACGCCGGCACCGGCGACAAGGGAGTGATCTACAAGATCACACCCGACGGAAGAGGCGAGGTGTTCTACCAAACCAAGACCAGTCACGTCATGTCGCTGGCCTTCGATCTCCAGGGGAGGCTCCTGGCAGGCACCGAGTCGCCTGGACGGGTCTTCCAGATCGACGCGAGCGGCAGGCCTTTCGTGCTGCTCGACTCGCCCTACAACGAGATCAGGACGCTTCGCGTGGACGCGGAGGGGACCGTCTACGCGGCCGCCGTGAGCGGGCGTGACGTGGCGCCGGAGCGCCCCCCTGTAGCCCCGGATCCGCCGGCCCAACCCGTCGCGTCGGTCTCGACCGACGTCACCTCGATCACGATCGTGGCCGACTCGTCGGCGGCTGCGGCGGCCGCAACGCCGGCTCCTGCGCAGCCTCGCGCGACCCAGGGCCAAGGCAGCGGAGCCGTGTACCGGATCTTGCCAGACGGGGCATCCGATCTGGTGTGGCAGCTGAGCAACGATACGCCATTCGACCTGGCACTTGACGCTGATGGGACCCTCTTGGTCGGCACGGGCAACGACGGCAAGATCTACCGTGTTTCGGGGGATCCGATGCGGCCCACCCTGGTCGCTCGGGCGCTTGTCCAGCAGGTGACGACGCTTCAGACGTCGCCAACAGGCCAGACGTTGTTCGCTACGGCAAACCCGGGAAAAGTGTTCCGCCTGTCGCCTGACCGCTCGGTGGCCGGCACGTACACGTCAGACGTACGCGACGCTCGGGCCGTTGCCGCCTGGGGCACGGTGAAATGGCAAGGCACCACTCCCGTCGGCACGAGCGTCGAGATCTCGACCAGATCGGGCAATACCAATGCCCCGGACGAGACCTGGAGCGATTGGAGCAGCGCCTACTCGAACGCCGAGGGCAGTCCGATCGTGAGTCCCCGCGCGCGGTACTTGCAGTGGCGAGCCGTGCTGACGGCCAGCCCTAACACAGCGCCTGTGCTGACATCGGTGACCGTCGCCTATCTGCCACGCAACAGTCGGCCACGCGTGACCTCGATCACGATTCAGCCACCCGGCTTGGTCTTTCAGCGCCCCTTCCCCACTGGGGATCCGCCGATCGCGGGCTTCGACGGGGAGACGCCGGACCGGGCGGTAATTCAAGACCAGGCGACGCCGGCTGGCCGCCCGCCGGCGCTCGGACGTCGAGCCTATCAGCGAGGGTTCCTCACCTTGATGTGGCGAGCCGAGGACGAAGACCAAGACCAGCTTAGCTACGACGTGATGTATCGCCTCGAGGAAGAAACGAGCTGGAAGCCGCTCAAACGCGGTCTCGCAGATACGATTCTGGTCTGGGATACGACGTCGGTCCCCAACGGCCGCTACGTGGTGCAACTGGTGGCCTCCGACCTGCCATCGAACGCCCCCGACTCCGCGCTGACGGGCTCGAACGAAAGCACCACGTTCACCATCGACAACACCCCGCCGGTCGTGACCGTGGGCGCCGTCGACCGTGAGAGTACCAGCACCATTGTGACCTTCACCGTACGCGACACCGATTCTCCCGTACAGAAGGCCGAGTATTCGCTCGACGGTGATCGCTGGCACGCGATATACCCAACCGACGGGATCGCGGACTCGCGCATCGAGCAGTTTGAACTCAGACTCGAGGGGGAAGCAGCGGCACGCGGGGTCATCATCCGCGCCACCGACGCACTGAACAACGTTACGAGCGCTCGGGGCGACGTGCCAGCCGAGAACGCCCCTCGCTGAGCGGCTCCACGATGGTTTCGTCCATGGGGGCTTCAAGCGGCGCCAGGAACCCGGGGTCTTTCGGATCGATCGACGCTTTCACCGTTGTCCTCGTCAACAACCACACCATGTTCACCGCGACGGCTCCGCCTGATGTACGGGCAGGAGTAAACCGAGACTGCTTGACGGCCTCGAGCAGGGCCTCCACGTGCGCGGACTCATCCGGCCCCAACAGCTCGAAGTTCGCAATCCGACCCTCGCGGGTTACTACGGCCGCCAAGGCAAATACCGCCTCCTCGGCCGGCAGGAGGTCCAGCGCGCCCCCGTGGTCGAGTGGTCTCGGCGCGAGCATGCTCGCATCGAGCTGAAGAGGATTCCGGTCCGAACCAGGATTCGCCAACGAGGAGATCTTCTCGGCCATCGAATAGGGGTGCACGGCTCGAGCGACCCGGTTCACGTTCACCACGCCAAACAGACAGATTGCCACGGCGGCGGAAGCGCCAATCGCGGGCCAGAGAAACCGCGTGTCAGCAAACAATCCGCGCCAGCGGACGGCCAGTGACTGTTCGCGCTCGGCTCGAATCCGCGTCAAGACCTCCGACTGAATCACGGCCAACGCTCTCGGGTCCTCGACATGCCGACCAGGCACGGCCGCGCCCAGTCGAACTGCGCCGCCAATCGTGCGCAGATCCTCGACCCGCGCCGCGCAGCTATCACACCACCGCAGATGCGACTCCAGCCGGATCTGCTCGGCCACCCGAAGCTCGCGGTCAACACACGGCTGGAGCATCTCGCGGGCCTCGACACAGCCCAGATACGGCGTCATCGACGCAGCCCCAGGAGCTCGGCACGCAGCGTCTGGCGTGCCCGCGTGAGCCGTGACTTCACCGTGCCGACGGCGACATCCATCGTGAAGGCGATCTCCTCATATCGAAGGCCGTCCACTTCTCTGAGAATCAATGCGGTTCGCTGCTCGAATGGCAGCCGCTCCATCGCCTGCCAGATCTTCAGCGCCGCTTCCTTGCTCGCCAAGAGACGATCGGGACGAATGTCCTGCGTTGCCTCGATCTCGCCACACTGGAGAATGTGCTCGTCGAGCGACACCTGGCTCGAGCGATGACGACGACGCCACCAGCGACTCCGGTTGCGGACCTGATTCACGGCTATCCGGAAAATCCACGTGCGCAGAGCCGACTGGCCGCGAAACTGAGCGATGGTGCGAAATACACGGAGGAAGACTTCCTGCGAGAGGTCGAGCGCTTCGTCCCGGTCGCCCAGCAGGTTCATCGCCAGACCGTAGACCATGCGCTGGTGCGTAGCCACCAACTCGGCGCACGCGGCCTCGTCACCTGCCGCACACCGGGCAATCAGCAGAGCTTCGCCACTCTCGATCTCCGACCAGCCGATCGCGCCAGCATTCTTCACCGAACCTCCGAAGATGGGTGCCAGCATTGAGTGTACTCCCTCTCGTAATTAGACTCCTCCTGGGCCCGAAAGTTCCGTGTCTGCTAGGATGAACTGGCTGGTCATGAAACGGCTCTTGGTCGTCTCCGTGGGCCTGGCTGCCCTCATGGTCGGGGTGGTCGGGGCGTGGTATGCCGTGCGGCAAGAACGTGAGTTCCAGCGTCTTGTGGCTGCTGGCGACGCCGCCCTGGCCGAAGACAGCACTTACCGGGCCATCGAGGCGTTCAGCGGCGCACTAGCCCTGAAAGACGACTCGATGCTGGCGCACTTGCGGCGGGGGAGTGCCTATCGCCGTCGCGGCGAACTCGCGGCGGCCCTGCGGGATCTCCGCCAGGCGACATCCCTCGATCCCGCGGCGCCAGATCCGATCGAACTGTCGGGCGACGTCAACATGGCCTTGGGCCGGTACGAGCGCGCCGCCGAGGACTACAGGGCCTTCACGCGTCTCGACGACCAGTCGCCGCGTGTGCTCTACAAGCTGGCTCTGGCGTACTACCAGAATCAGCAGGCGGGCCAGGCGATCGCGCCGCTCCGGGAGGCCGTCACCCTCGACCCGCGTCTCGCCGAGGCGCATTACCTGCTCGGCCTCTGCCTCCGTGAGCGCTCAGAAGTGGACGAGGCGCTTCTGGCTCTCAATCGTGCCCTGGAGATCAACCCGGCCTTTGCCACCGTGCGTGAAGAACTGGCTGACCTCTACAACGACGCCGGCCGCCGGCGGGAGGCCATCGATCAACTGGAGGCGCTTTCCGCGCTCGAACCCTCGCGGGTGGACCGTATGGTGAACGTGGGGCTCGCCTACGCCGACTGGGGACGCACCCAGTCGGCCATCCTCGCGCTCAGCCGAGCCGCAGAAAGATATCCGGACGAGTCGACGGTGCGTGTAGCCCTCGGCCGCGTGTGGCTTCAGGCGGCCGAGCGCGAGGATGATCCGGCGGCCCTTGGCAAGGCCCTCGAGGCGCTGCAGATCGTCGCCTCGTCGACGGGCGCGTCTGCCAACACGCTGACACTCTACGGACGAGCACTGCTCCTCGCTGACAGGCCCGGCGAGGCCGAGCGAGCGCTCGCCGAAGCCGCGCGTCGCCCCCCCGTTGACGCGGCCGCCTTTCGGTACTTGGCAGATGCGGCGGAGCGCCTTGGGCACCGCTCCACCGCGCGGGAAGCGCTCGTGCGCTATGTCGCGCTCCTCGGCGAGGACGAAGTCGGTCGGCCAACACTGGAGCGTCTGAACCGACTCCAGTAGCGTGCCCATCAGGCGACCGCGGCCTGGGTCCTGTGATGTCGCCAAAGGGAGCCACCGCGCTCAGACATGCGAACGGGTCTTGACGGCAGGATCGAGCACGTCTCGCAAACCATCTCCAAGAAAATTGAACCCGAGTACAAGAACCGCGATGGCCACGCCGGGGAAAATCGTCAAGTGTGGCGCATCGAGCAGGTGCCCCCTTCCGTAGTTCAGCATCGTGCCCCAGCTCGGCGTTGGCGGCTGAACACCCAGGCCAAGGAAGCTCAGGGCGGCCTCAGCGAGAATGGCGCCCCCCATCCCCAGCGTCGCTTGCACCATCACGGCAGGCAGCGTCGCCGGGATGATGTGTCGCAGCAGGATTCGAGCGGTGGTCGCTCCGAGCGCCCTGGCCGCCTGCACGAACTCCAGCTCCCGCGTCCTGAGCACCTGGCCTCGCACGAGACGCGCGTAGCCGACCCATCCAATCAGCGACAGGGCCATCACCACGTTCGTCAGGCTTGGGCCCAGGACCGCCACGATCGCGATCGCGAGGAGCAGGCCGGGGAACGCGAGCAGGACGTCAATCACTCGGCTGATCGCCTCGTCCACACGCCCACCAACGTAGCCAGCGATCGCTCCGACCGCGATCCCAACGGTGGCGGAGATGCCGACCACCACGAGGCCAACCACGAGCGAAATCCTGGTGCCCCACAACACCCGGGCGAAGATATCCCTGCCCAGCTCGTCGAGGCCGAACCAATGCGTCCGCGTCGGCCCCTCGAGCCTGAGCGCAAGCTCCTGGGCTGCGGGATCGAAGAGCGGGAGCCAAGGCCCCGCAACAGCCGCAAGAACCGCGATGCCTACGATGGCTGCGCCCAGCCTGGTCATCCTGTTGCGCGCAGCCGGCGCGCGCTCGCCTCCGTCCGATCAGTCATAACGGATTCGTGGATCCAGCAATCCGTACACAAGGTCTGTCAGCAGGTTCATGCCCACATACGTCACAGCAATGAACAGGATGCAGCCCTGCACGATGGGATAGTCACGAAATCCGATCGACTGAATCAGGAGCCGCCCGATGCCAGGCCACGCGAAGATGGTCTCGGTAATCACCGCACCGGTGAGTACGGCGCCGAATTGGAGCCCGATCAGAGTGACTACTGGAATCAGGCTGTTGCGGAAGGCGTGGCGCAGCACGGCGCGCATCGGCGACGCACCACGAGCGCGGGCCGCCAGCACGTACGGCTCTCGCAGTTCCTCGAGTAGCGAGGCGCGCGTCATGCGCGCCAGGATGGCCGCGAGTGCGGCACCGAGCGACACGGCCGGAAGCACGAGGTGGGCCCAGGTGCCGCGACCCGAGACCGGCAGCCACCCAAGCTCGACCGCGAAGACGATGGCCAGAAGTGGACCAAGCCAGAAGTTCGGGATGGAAATCCCGGTCAGCGACAGTGTAGTGGCAGCGTAGTCAACATAGGTTCCCCTCCGCACCGCAGCAATGATGCCCAGCGGGATGGATCCGAGAATGGCTACCGCCATGGCCGCGGCGGCCAGTTCGAGCGTGGCCGGCAATCTATCGGTGATTGCGCTGGCGACCGGCTCGCTCGTGCGCAACGACGTACCCAGGTCTCCTCGCATCGCGCGACTCAGAAAGCTCCCGTACTGCTCGAGAAGCGGTCGCTCCAGCCCCAGACGCGCACGGAGCGCAGCCACATCGGCCTCGGCGGCCGTCTCGCCCAGCATGGCCTGCGCAGGGTCTCCCGGAATGAGGTGAATGAGCGCGAACACGAGTGTCGCGACCCCGAGCAGCACGGGAACGGTCAGGGCAAGGCGGCGAGCGAGAAACCGGAGCATGCTATGTCTTCGCTGGCGGGCGCATTAGCGCGGGTGTGGAGTGCCGTGCCCATGGGCAGGCCGCCCTAGTTGAGGCTGCCCGGCCCTGGCAACAGCGACTGTTGCCCGACTCGCCAGTCGGCGTCGCCCAGACCGTCCCGGAGCAGGCTCGTGGCCGCACCAGCGTCCGCGGGCCTCGCAAACAGATAGCCTTGCCCAAACTGGCAACTGAGTCCGCACAACAAGTCGAACTGTCCAATCTCCTCGACCCCTTCGGCAACCACCTCGATGCCCATGTCGCGTGCCATGGCAAGCACGGCTCTCACGATGGGTCTGCTGTCCCGGTCACCGGCCGCGAAGAGGCGTGCCACAAACGAGCGATCGATCTTCACCTTGTTCACAGGGAGCTGATGCAGATACGCCAACGATGAGTGCCCGGCGCCAAAGTCGTCGAGACACACCGAGACGCCCAGGGCCCGCAACTGCGAAAGACGCGCGGCCACGAGATCCGGGCACGCCATCGCGGTACTCTCGGTAATCTCCACCTCGATCCGATGGCCATCGAGCCTGAACTCGCGCAGCGCTCGCCCGATGTAGTTGACGAGATCGGGTTGCTGGAACTCCTGGATGGACAGATTGATGCTGACACAGGTGCGATCGGTCCCGAGGCCCGCGTCGCGCCACGCCGCCAGCTGGCGGCACGCCTCGTGTACAACCCACCGGCCAATCCCCACGATGAGGTCTGCTTCCTCTGCCAGAGGTACGAACTCGTCTGGTTGCACCAGACCACGCTCGGGATGCTGCCAACGAAGCAGCGCTTCAAAGCCGACCAGGGTTTCGCGATCGAGGCGCACGATCGGCTGGTAGTGCAGACGGAACTCCCCCCGATCGAGCGCCGGCCGCAGCGAACTCTCGACTCGTTGACGGACCAGCCTCTGATTCCGCATTCCGGGCTCGAAGACCTCGTGTTGCGATCGGCCCCTCGCTTTGGCCAGTGACAAAGCGACGCTGGCGTCTCGCAGTACCTCCTCCGGCGAGGTGTACCGCGCAGCCGCCGCCAGAATGCCCGCGTTCGCGGTCACGTACATCTCGTGACCATCGAGGACGATGGGGGCGGCGAACCCGCTACAAATGTCTCTGGCGACTCGAGCCGCCTCGTCAGCATCGCGCACGCCGGGAAGGAGAATCGCGAATTCATCGCCGTCAAGTCGAGCGACAGTGCACCGGGCATCAGACGACGGGCTCGACCGATCGAACGGTCCGCTCTTCCGGGTCTGGCGCTCGAGACGTCGGGCCGCGGCGACCAGGAGGCGATCCCCCATCAGGCGTCCGTGCGTCTCGTTCACGAGCTTGAGGCCGTGAAACCCGAGAAGGAGTACCGCGTAGGAAAAGTCACGACGACGCCTGGCCATCTCGACGAACTGAACGAGACGGTCCATGAACAGCACCCGGCTCGATGCCGACGTCAGGGGATCCACTTCCTTGCCCTCGGTGATATCGGCAAACGATCCGGCAAGACGAACGGCCCGGCCAGCGGAGTCGCGCACGGCGAGCCCACGGGTCGACACCCACCGATACCGGTCGGATCTGTCGCGCCACCGGTACTCCACCTGCAGGTGCGCCGACAATCCGGCGATGTGCGAGTCGATCTCGCCACGCATACGAGCACGGTCGTCTTCGTGGACGTGTCCGAACCACTCGTCTACGGTCGGCGCCGCTCCGTCCGCCCCCAAGCCAAAGCGCACCCGCCAGGGCTCGGAGCAGTAGAGCTGGTTCGTCGCGAGCGTCCAGTCCCAGATTCCATCCGTGGCACCGGCCATCGCGGCGGCATAGTGATCCTCGCGCTCGCGTATCTGCGCTTCGACGCGCCGCCGCTGGAGTTGTGTCTCAATGCGGGCGAGCATAATCGCGAGATCGATCGGCTTGACGACGTAGTCGTTTGCTCCCAGTGCCAGGGCTTCAACGATATCGACGCTCCCATCCCTACCCGTCACCATGATGACCGGAAGCTCACCGGCAGACCGCTCGATCCGGATACGCTGCAGCACCTCGTACCCATTCATCGACGGCATCACCACATCGAGCAGTACGAGGTCGAATTGGTGTCGCTCGACCAACTCCAGCGCCCCAAAGCCCGAAGAAGCCTCCCTCACCTCGTAACCCCGCTCCTGAAGCCGCTGGGATAGCGCAGCGCGATTGAGCTCGTCGTCGTCGACCACCAGTAGTCGAGGGGGGCGCGATGCATCGACGGGCGAGATGGGACAGACCAGACCTGATCCGGGTCGTGGGGGCACCGATCGCTTGGACACTACGGTCGCGAGTTTATGCTCAACTAGCAGAGGCTGTCCACGAGCGTCCCATCCGGACTCCAGGGTGAGACCAGGTGCGCGGGACGGACTCAGGCACACCGGGTGCACGACCAACCGGAGCTGGCGGCGGGCGCATGTCAGGGGGCTGGCGCGACGGACCTGGCGTCGTGGGTGCGCCGGGGCCGATCCGCCGGCCCGGCCTCCGTGCCCCATCCCGGGCGATGTCTGGGCACATCCGAGCGCACGCCTCTTGACAGCCACCATCCGGTGGCGACACCCTGACGGCGGTACCGTTATCCACGTCGTGTACGCTCAAGAGGTTCGCTGGCTGGAGGTCTCCATGCGTTGCGTCACCCGTCTCATCCAGATCGCATTCGTTGCCCCGCTCGCCGTGCTGCTCTCCAGCGCTTCTGCATCCGGGCAGGCTTCGTTCGTGACGTCGTACCAGACGACTGACTTCAGCGGCGAGTGGACCGAGATTCCCCACGAGGTGGGTTTTACGGCAGACCTGTATGACTACGCCGGATTGCCGTTCAACGCCGCGGGCCGCATGCGCGCCGACACCGGGGACATCTCCGATTGGTCGATCCCGGAATTCGTGTGCCGGCCGCACCCGGGCATCTACAACTGGTATTACGGTGGGGGCCTGCGAATCACGAAAGAGAACGACCCGATCTCGCGCGAACTCACCGCGTACCACGTGCAGTTCTTCCGGGCCCCGGATCGACCGATCTACATGGACGGCCGGCCGCATCCCCCAGAATGGGCCCCTCACACCTGGGCAGGCTTTTCCACCGGCACGTTCGACGGCAACACCCTCGTCATCCGGACGACGCACATGAAGGAAAGCTACATCCGCGCCAATACCGCGATGTTCAGCGAGAAAGCGACCGCGACCGAGTACCTGACCCTGGACGGCGACATCATGACGGTCACGACCTTGCTCGATGATCCGGCCTATATGGAAGAGCCGCACATCCAATCCATCAGCTATCGTCGCAACCTTCATCAGGAGCTGCCATTCTTTCCCTGCACGGTGGGTGTGGAGAACGTCGCCGAGGGGTTCCCTCATTTCCTGCCTGGCAAGAATCCGTACATCAACGAGGCTGCGGAGAAGCAGGGCATCCCGATTGAGGCCATCAAGGGGGGCGCGGCCACGATGTATCCGGCATATCGCGAACGACTCAAGACGCTTCCCATTCCGGTACGAAGGTGACACGCGATCGGAGTCTCCAATGAAACGACGAATGTCTGTACGCTCGGGTGCCATCACACGATGGGTGACGGCAACGCTCGTCGTGACCGGTGGCGCATGGACCCTGTCGCCACCAAGCGTCACCTACGCGCAACAATCAGACGCCGGTCTCCACGTGATGCCCGTGCGCGGAAACGTCTACATGATTGTCGGTAGCGGCGGCAACATCACGGTTTCGGCGGGCGTAGACGGGTTGCTCCTCGTGGACGCCGGTTCGTCCGAGATGTCCGCCAAGACACTCGAAAAGGTTGAAGAGCTCCGCCAGATAACGTCAGCCCAGGCGCCACTGACCACTTGTGTCGGACCTTCCTGCTATCGCGCAGGCAGCCTCGGCGCTCTCCTGCCGTTCGGATGGGCCGGCCCCTCCTACAACGCCATCATCGCGTCGCCGCGACCTGCAAAACCGATCCGGTGGATTATCCAGACATCGGCCGACCCTGATCACACGGGCGGCACGCCGGTCCTGGCGGCGGCAGGTACGACGTACAACGGGGGCGAAGCCGGGCGACTCGTCGGCCTGCGCACGCCTGCAGAAATCATCGCGCACGAGAACGTGCTCAAACGGATGACCATCGCGGACGCCCCTGAACCGGGCTGGCCCTCTGAAACGTATTACATCCCCTCATACAAGATGAGCCAGTACGTGAACGGAGAGGGCATCCAGATGTACCACACGCCAGCCGCCATCACCGATGCGGATACGATCGTCCACTTTCGATTCTCGGACGTCATCAGCGCAGGCGACCTGTTCACGCCAGGTCGATACCCGATGATCGATGTCGACAAGGGCGGCACCGTACAAGGGCTGCTCGATGGCCTGAACAAGATCATCGAGCTGGCCTTCCCTGAGTACCGGCACCAGGGCGGCACGATGATCGTGGCCGGACACGGACGACTCGGCGACACCACTGACGTCGCCATCTATCGAAACATGGTTGAGATCATCCGCGATAGAATCCGCGACATGAAGGGCAGCGGCCTGTCGCTTCAGCAGGTGAAGGCCGCGGCGCCCTCGCTCGATTTCGACGGCATCTATGGCGCGCCCGACGCGTTCATCGAGGCGGTGTACGAGACTCTCAGTGAGAACTAACCCCGTGGAGTGTTTCAGGAGGACTCATCTCATGACACGTAAAGTGCTGTTTCTGGTCCTGGGGGTGGCGTCGCTGTCGGGCACGAACGCGTACGCCCATCACTCACAGGCAGCTCAGTACGACACCGCCAAGAAGGTGTCAATCGAAGGCACGATGGTACAGTTTCAGTTCCGCAACCCGCACTCCTTCGTTCATATCGAAGCGCCGGATGAAACTGGGCAGATAGTACGGTGGTCCATCGAGTGGGGTGGAAGCGGCCAGCTGACCGGACAGGGTGTCAGTCGTACGACACTGAAGTACGGTGACGTCGTGACCATCACGGCGAACCCCTCGCGAACGCCCAACGACCACAAGCTACACATGATTACCCTGCACCGGGCGTCCGATGGCTTCGGGTGGGGAGCGCGGCCGGGCGAGGTAGTGGACTAGAATCCACCGGGCTCGAGGTCTCACGTATCGGCGCTACGGGTGTGGAGGCGGAATGATCGACGGACCTGTTCGGGCGTTTCGTGCGCTGATCCCGATCGCGCTCGGCTGCGCCATCCTGGCTGCCGGCACCAGCTCGTTGCGGGCTCAACGCGGCCAGGGGCCACCGCCCGCGCCGAGAGCGGACGCGGCCATCGATCTCACGGGCACCTGGGTCTCCGTCATCAGCGAAGACTGGGCTCTGCGTATGGTGACCCCAGCAAAGGGGAACTACCTCAGGGTCCCGCTCACGCCGGAGGCCCGGAAAGTCGCCGATGCCTGGAATCCGGCCAGTGACACTGCCGCGGGCGAACAGTGCAAGGCCTACGGTGCGGCCGCCATCGTACGGTTGCCCGGTCACATTCGAATCAGCTGGTTGGACGATACAACCTTGAAGATGGAGTTCGAGGCCGGCAGCCAGACGCGGGTACTCCACTTCGGAAACGTCCCGCCAGCACCGGAGCCCTCATGGCAAGGGCATTCAACGGCGGAATGGCAGTACACCGTCAATCCTCCGCGTAGCGGCGAGCTCAAGGTGACCACTTCGCGGATGCGCGCCGGGTACCTTCGAAAGAATGGGGTGCCCTACAGCGCGAGCGCCACGATGATTGAGTACTTCCACCGCATGGCCGCACCCAACGGCGACACGTGGCTGACCATCGTCTCTGAGGTTCGCGATCCCGAGAATCTGCGCGAACCGTTCGTGCAGAGCACACACTTCAAAAAGGTCCCCGACAGTACGCCGTTCAGACCTGAGCCCTGTTCGGCAGAGTAACTCGCAACGCTCGCCCCCCAAGGACACGCGTCTGTCGAGGGCGGCCCCGCGCCGACGACAGGCGGCCCGCCTCACGTCGTTCCCCACTATCTCAAGTTCTGCAACTACTCTCGGGCACTGTCTGGTCGTGAAGCCGTGTACCACCTATGCGCGGCTAAGTTTTTCGCTGAAAGCGGCACGGTCGAGCCAACCAAAAAGGTTCGCCTGCTCACAAGAGATCGACGCCTGTTAACGATACCGGATGAAGAGGTGCGGAGGCTATGGGAGCGTGAAGGACGACCTCGGGTGCCAAGCGACTTGGAGTCGAAAATGCCGCCATCGGACGGTGCTACGCAGATTTCGCCTGTTGCTGATCCAGCAGGGCAACAGGGTCCGACATCTCCCACGAGTGACTTGTAAGGCCGGCTCCATTGCGGGCGTAACTCGGAGCGTCTGATGAATTTTCACGAAGTTGTAAAACATGAAGTGCAGCGCGACGGAATGCGCGTGCATTTCGATCTTCTTGCTGAAGGCATTGGTGAGCCGGCCGAAGCGGCGGATGTGCATCCGCATCGTGAGGTTCTGTCGCTCTATCATTTCCTTCGTCATAGCGAATTCTGGCCAACTTGTCCGAATGAACGTGATTCGTCGATCTTTACAGAGACGGAACTGTCATTCTTGTTGAGATTCAGGAACAGCCAACAGTATTGCTTTGCGTTTGTCACCGATGTTGCGTGGGGAATGCCGCTGTGAATTCGGCTCAGTTCGTGCCGCATAGACTGATGAACACCACAGTGACATGATTGACCGAGTGGAGAGGGGCACCCGCGCATCAGGTGGTTCAGACCTTCTACGCCTGATGGAGACACGGCATACCACCAGTACATTTCCCAAGGCTCTTCGTGGGACCAGCAATCATGGGAATGAACCTCCAAGGTACCGCCGTGGCAATTGCCACACTCGAAAAGCACTTTGTAGTCGTACACGACCTTGTGATCAGCTTGGCCATGGGGAACGCCACGCATTTGTACGAGACACATCGGTGCCGCTACCCCTCCGCAAACCACACATTGTCCTTGAATCATCGCGATGACTTCCGTTGCCCGTGCCAGCAGGGGCGTGTGCGAGGAGCGAGGTCCAAGCGACTGGAAGTATAGCGGTTAGGGTCGCGCGGACGCGATAGATCCAGGGTAATGCGCAGGCGTACGGCAATACCGTTCCGGGTTTCTACGTGAGTCAGGCGGAAGCACGGGAAGCTGGTCATCAGTCGACGAGTAGATGGAATGATCTGCTCACCCCACTCTCCGGCGTGAATGTCGGCCTGGGGGTGTCCCCACAGCCTTTCCAAAGGCATTCGGACTTGGGGCGATTCAGGGAAAGCACGTTAGCGTGGATGACGGGCCCCCGCGCGATTGATACGCCCGTCACGATCGGACCGGACGGGCGTCCTGTCGTCGGCGACGGTCAATCCGCGGACGGACTTCTGACGCTGACGCTGCACAACGGCTCCGATTGGGAGGTCCACGAAGCGACCATCTGGATCGCGGTGCCGGGACAACCTCGCCGCAGCCATCGGCTTCGGGGGCAGGCAATGCCCAACACTGAAGCCACGTTCACGCGCATTGTCTCCGAGCCGCCACCGCCGGTACCGACACAGATGACGCGCGACGCCAACGGCAACTGGGACTTGGCGAACGGATTCACATGGGAGTTGGTCCGAGTCCGGGGAATTCCTCCGTAATCGCCGTGCGTGACGGTGCAGGGACCTAGCCCTGCCTGTACCCCGCATTCGCTCCGCTCGGCTGCGCCTCGCTGCGCTCGCGCGGTTACGTACAGCCAGCC
>Ga0326597_10003377_pt1 | contig 23047 bp, 23 predicted proteins | sample RVTome_12_FD_203789 | JGI IMG/M metagenome (GOLD analysis project Ga0326597, IMG submission 203789) | Soil microbial communities from uranium-contaminated site in the Upper Colorado River Basin, Wyoming, United States - RVT100D185 | ecosystem: Environmental > Terrestrial > Soil > Contaminated >... | reverse complement strand
CCGAGACCAATCCGCCAAAGGCGGACTTAGAACGGAGTTTAGTTGGTAATTTTATTCATCGCTGACATAATGGGAAAGCCGGGCCGCTATGCGGTGGCTACTCTGCTGGCTCCCTTGAAGAAAAAATATACGGTCGATTTTGTCATTGCCAATGTAGAAAATGCCGCCGGCGGTTTCGGGGTCACCAAAGAAATCGCCCACAAGATATTTCATTACGGAGTAGACTGCCAGACCAACGGCAATCATGTCTGGGATAGAAGAGAGCTATTAGAATTCATAGGGCAGACCCCCAATATGCTACGACCGGCCAATTTCCCTCCCGGAACTCCGGGGTCAGGTTCCGGTCTGTTCAAAACCAAATCCGGTGTCAATGTCGGCGTCATAAATCTGCAGGGGCGAATTTTTATGGCCCAGCTGGATTGTCCATTCAGAGCCGCGGATAAAGAAATTGAAAAATTGAAATCCGAAACCAATGTAATCATCGTGGATTTCCACGCCGAAGCCACCTCGGAAAAACAGGCCCTGGGCTGGTATTTAGACGGCAGAGTTTCGGCGGTATTGGGAACTCATACCCATGTCCAGACTGCGGATGAAACCATTTTACCTAACGGAACCGCCTATATTACTGATGCCGGCATGACCGGTCCGCATCATTCGGTAATCGGGATAAACAAAGAGGATGCTTTAGAAAGATTTGTCAAACAACTGCCCCGCCGGTTTTCGGTCGCCGAAAAAGATGTTAAATTGTGCGCTATCCTTTTAGAAATAGATGAAAAGACCGGTGAAGCCAAAAAAATAGAAAGGTTAAAAATAGATGTTCCCAAAGCCCAGACTGATGAAGTAAGAGAAGAAGCCTACTTATCCGAGGAGGAAGAAGATCGCTAAGATAATTGACGGGAGAAAAATTGCTCAAGAGGTAAAAAATGAATTAAAATCAAAAGTCGAAGCTCTAAAACGTCAGGGTGTTATTCCCGGTTTAACAGCTGTAATTGTAGGAGATAACCCAGCTTCAGCCATTTATGTCCGCAACAAAGCCAAAGCCTGCCAGGAATTAGGTTTGAATTCGGAAGTCATTCAGCTGCCGGAACCCACCACGGAAAAAGAGCTTATCCGCAAAGTTTTAGAATTGAACCAAAACAAAAAAATCCATGGAATCTTAGTCCAGTCACCTTTACCGGAACATATCAATCAGTTTAATATTTTTTCCGCTGTCGATAGAAACAAAGATGTAGATGGGTTTCATCCCTATAACTTGGGGATGTTATTTTTGGGAACACCGATTTTTGTTCCCTGCACCCCCCTGGGGATTCAGGAATTGCTGATGCGCTCCGGCCATGACCCCAGAGGAAAAAATGTAGTAATATTAGGCCGGGGCAATATCGTAGGGAAGCCCTTGGCGGCTTTGCTGGTTCAAAAAGCCAAAGGAGCGGATGCCACGGTGACCATCTGTCACCGCGGAACCGGTAATTTAAAGGAAGTCACCAGAACCGGAGAGATTTTAGTGGTGGCTATCGGACAGCCCCAATTTGTCACCGGTGATATGGTCAAACCCGGGGCGGTTGTCATAGATGTGGGAATTAATTCTATTAAAGACCCCAACAGAGATAAAAATAAGCTGGTGGGAGATGTGGATTTTGAACGGGTAAGCAAAGTCGCTTCTGCCATAACTCCGGTTCCGGGCGGGGTCGGACCCATGACCATTGCCATGCTTCTGCATAACACTGTTAAAGCGGCTGAAATTCAAAACAGCATCAAAGACTAATTTTGTTTGAGAATTATTCTGCTTGAATTCAAATTCAGACTTACTTTTCCAGATAAGATTTGACAAGCCCGTTGCGGCTGACGTATATTTTAAAAAAATCCGATGACAATGAAAAATTTGACCGAACAGATTAAAATATACAGCGTCTCCGAAATCACCCGGGAGGTAAAAGCTCTCTTAGAACTTAATTTGCCTTCTCTCTGGATAGAAGGAGAAATTTCCAATTTTATCCATCATTCATCCGGACACCGCTACTTTACTTTAAAAGATGAAAATGCCCAAATCAAATGCGTTTTGTGGAGAGATATCGGAGATTTTGTTCAGTTTGAAATAGAAGACGGAATGAAAGTGGTTGCCTACGGCAACATTTCTATCTATGAAAAGCAGGGGCAGTATCAATTATATGTGGAAGATATTGTTCCGGCCGGGTTAGGAAAATTGGAATTAGCTTTCAGGCAGCTAAAGGAGAAACTGTTCAAGGAAGGACTCTTTGAGGAGGAGCATAAAAAACCGCTGCCGGAATTTCCCCAAGCTATCGGAATTGTAACTTCTCCCACCGGTGCCGCTATCCTAGATATGATTAAAATTCTCCACCGCAGAATGCCTGCGGTTGAAATAATTTTATATCCGGTCAAAGTCCAGGGAGAGGGAGCCAGCTGGGAAATTGCCCAAGCCATCACGGATTTTAATCAGTTTCAAAATATAGACCTAATAATCGTGGGCAGAGGAGGCGGCTCATTGGAAGATTTATGGGCTTTCAATGAAGAGATTGTAGCCAGAGCCATTTATACCTCCGAAATACCGGTGGTATCCGCGGTCGGACATGAAATAGATTTTACCATTGCAGATTTGGTGGCTGATTTGAGAGCACCCACGCCATCAGCTGCAGCTGAATTAGTGGTCAAAGACAGGAGAGAAATTCTCTCTCAAATAAAAAACTTAATCAAAAATTCAATAGAATATCAGCTATCCCAAATTCAAGAAGCAAAAGCCCGAGTTAAAGCCGCGGTAGAAAGCTACGGTATGAAAAAGCCCTGGGATATTTTGACTCAAAAAGGTCAAAGGGTAGATGAACTTGTGAGGAACATGGGTTGGCTGGTCAGTCAAAATGTAAAAACCGCTAAACAAAATTTAGCCAATCTGATAGGAAAGTTAAATGCCTTGTCCCCTCTGTCAATTCTGGAAAGAGGTTACAGCGTTTGCTATAAATTGCCAGGACTAAAATTAGTCAAAAATGTAAACGAATTAAAATTGGAAGATTCGGTTGAAGTTCGTCTGCATAAAGGAAAATTTAAAGGAAAAGTAGAAAAGATTGAGAAAAACTGGTAAAGATGACACAGAAAAACAGCTTTGAAAAAGCCCTGAACCGCTTAGAAAAAATTGTGAGTCAATTAGAATCCGGGGATTTGTCTTTAGATGAATCCTTAAAAATTTTTCAGGAAGGGATTGAGCTATCCCGCTTCTGCACCAAAAAATTGAGCGAAGCGGAAAGCAAAGTCAAAAAATTAATCAAAACCGGTTCCGGGAAATTCAAATTAGAAGATTTGGAAATAGAAGATAAGGAAGAATGAATTTAGAAAAATATTTAGAGAGCAAAAGAGAAATTATAGAAAAGGCATTGGGAAATTATTTGCCGGGCATTAATCAAAAACCGCAAGTATTATCCCGGGCTTTGCGCTATGCAGTTTTAGGTGGAGGGAAAAGATTACGGCCCATTCTGGTAATAGCCGCCGCTGAACAGGTAAACGGCACTACTCCCCAGGCCGTTCCGGCTGCCTGTGCCATTGAGCTTTTGCATGCTTTTTCTCTGATACACGATGACCTCCCTTGCATCGATAACGACGATTTAAGAAGGGGAAGACCGACTTTACATAGAATCTATGGTGAAGGGATTGCTGTCTTAGCCGGAGATGCCCTGATGGCTTTAGCATTTCAACTTTTAGCCCGGACAGGGAACTTGCAAGTTTTATCCGAAGTGGCCCAAGCCATAGGCAGACAAGGAATGATTGGCGGGCAAATCGCGGATTTGGAAGCGGAAGGAAAGAAAATAAAATTAAGCCAGCTGGAGTTCATTCACAAAAATAAAACCGCCGCTTTAATCAAAGCCTCTATCAGAGCCGGCGCCATTTTGGGCGGAGCGGATTCCCAAAAATTAAAAACCCTTTCAAACTACGGAGAAAAAATAGGGCTGGCTTTTCAGATTATAGATGATATCTTAAATGTGGAAGGAAAAGAGGAGAAAATAGGGAAAAAAGTGGGTTCGGATAATTTGAAGAAAAAAGCTACTTATCCTAAAATCGTGGGACTGCAAAATTCCAAAATCATGGCACGAAAATTGACCCGGGAAGCCAAAGCCAGTTTAAAAAATCTGCCCAACGGGAAAATTTTGCAGGAGCTGGCGGATTATTTACTTTCCAGAATAAAATGAAAAAAATCGGCGTCATCGCCAATGTCAAAAGACCCAACGTGGCTGAAATGCTGGAAAGAATTTCCAATTGGTGTGAAAAAAACCAGGTGGAGCTCACTTTCAACCAAGAGGCGGCCGATTTTTTCAATTCCCAACCCTACAGGAAAATAAAAACCAAATCCACCCCCAAAGAAGGACTGTGGAAACACTCGGATCTGATTCTGGCTATGGGAGGTGACGGGACCATGCTGGTCACGGCCAGAGCTGTGGCTGAACATAAAACTCCCATTCTGGGAATCAATTTAGGCGGTTTAGGATTCATGACTCAAATCAAAACCGAAGATCTGGAAAGGTCTTTGGACAGAATCAAGGAAAAAGATTTTAAAATAGAAGAAAGAATGGTTTTGCAGGCCTCGTTTGCTCACAACCATCATTGGTATGCCCTCAACGAAGTGGTAATCGAGAAAGGGGGAATTTCACGTTTAATCAACCTGCATATTTCCAACCAGAAAGAGTTTGTGGGTTCTTTTTCGGCAGACGGGTTGATTATAGCTACCCCGACCGGCTCCACCGCTCATTCCATGTCAGCCGGAGGGCCGATTGTCAATCCCAAAATGGCAGCCATAATTTTATCCCCGATTTGTCCCCAGAGTTTGGCGGTCAGACCGATTATTTTTCCGGCTGACGAAATTATAAAAATCAAAGTCGAAACCCTGCAGAAAGAAGCTATTTTAACAGTGGATGGCCAGATTACCCATCCCATAAAATCCGGTGATGAAATTATCATGCAAAAAGCCGGGCACACTGTTAACCTGATAACTTTTCCGGAAAGGTCATTTTTTGAAATCCTGAGACAAAAACTGAATTGGGGAGTGAAACCGAAAGCAGGAAATTAAAATTCAAGATGCTGAAAACTTTAAGGATTAAAGATTTTGCCATCATTGAGAACTTGGAAGTAGATTTCTCCAGCGGTCTAAATATCTTGACCGGTTCCACCGGTGCCGGAAAGTCAATTTTAATCGGTGCCTTGAGTTTAGTTTTAGGTGAAAAGGCAAATTCAGACCTGATTCGTACCGGGGCTTCGCATTCTGTGGTAGAGGCTATTTTTGATGTCAAAAACAATTCCGCACTAGCAATTTTTCTTCAAAATGAATCTCTCTTAACCGAAGAAAATTCTATCATTGTCCGCCGGGAGATATTCGGCAAGGGGGGAAGCAAAAATTTTGTCAACGACAAGACCGTAGCTTTAGCGACCTTAAAAACCATAGGTGATTTTTTAGTCGACCTGCACGGCCAGCACCAGCATCAATCCCTTTTGGACCATAAAAAGCATATCGATTTTCTGGATAATTTCGGGAATTACACGACCCTTTTAAATGCTGTTAGAAATAACTATTTGGATTTAAGAAAAAAGATGGATGATTTAAGCAGCTTAAAAGAGCAGGAAAAAATAGCTCAAGACAAAAAAGAATTGTACTCCTTTCAGTTAGGAGAAATTGAAAAAGCAAACCTTAAAGCAGGTGAGGAAGAAAAACTGGCCCAGGAAAAATCTGTGTTGGAAAATGTGGAGAAAATATCCCAGTCGGTGGGAGTAATTTTAGAAAATCTGCAGGAAGCGGAGGATTCAGTTTTAAAGCGGCTGGCAGTTGCTCAAAAAGAGCTGAATTCTGCTACAAGCTGGGATAAAAGCCTGAAGGAACAACAGGAGCTTTTGGAAAACTCCTATATCCAGATTAAGGAACTTACCCGTCATTTTGACAATTACAAAGATAAATTGGAGTACGACCCGGAAAGGTTAAATCATATCAGGGAGAGAATGGACTTACTGATTAAGCTCAAGAAAAAATATGGCAAGAATCTGGAAGAATTAATAACCTATGCAGAAGAGATTAAGAAGAGTTTAAATTTGCTGGAAAATCGGTCTGAAGTTATGGAGAAATTAGAAAAAGAAATTGTCAAAGCTACTGAAACTATGAAAGGAAACTGCCTAAAACTTTCAACTGCCAGAAAGAAAAAAGCTTTAGAACTGCAGAAGAAGATCAGTCAGGAACTGACATTTTTGGGGATGGAGAAGACCAGATTTGAAATCCAGATGAATTATCAGGAAGATGACAACGGGTTAATTCAATTACAAGACAAAAAATATAAAGCAGATGAGAAAGGGTTGGACCAGGTTGAATTTATGATTTCTCCCAATGTGGGCGAAGAGCTGAAACCCTTGGCTAAAATTGCCTCCGGTGGTGAAATTTCCCGAGTAATGTTAGCTTTGAAATCGGCTCTGGCCGAGGCGGACAATGTTTCCACTTTGATTTTTGACGAAATAGATTCCGGTATCGGAGGAGAGGTGGCACATAAAGTCGGGAAAAAACTCAAAGAGCTATCCAAATCCCACCAGGTTTTGGCCATTACTCATTTGCAGCAGATTGCTTCGGTGGCTGACCAGCATTACCAAGTTTTCAAAGAAGTAAAAGGCGAACGGACTTTGACCAGGATTAAAAAATTATCCAAAGAGGAAAGAGTGGCTGAAATTGCCCGGATGCTTTCCGGCAAAAAAGTTACACCCTTAGCAGAAAAGCAAGCCTCACAGCTTTTAGAAGAAGCCCTGGATTAAATTGAGTTTTTCAAATCTTAAAATTTCCAGTCAAGAAGTTTTTTACCTGCCCAATATTTTAACCTACTTACGATTGTTATCCCTACCCTTTATTTACAACTTCTTAGCCAAAGAAAATCTTTTAGCGGTCGGCCTGCTTACTTTTTTGGGAATTTCTACAGATATATTCGATGGAATTTTGGCCAGAAAATTAAATCAAGCTTCGAATCTAGGTAAAATATTAGACCCTTTGGTGGATAAAATTGCGATTGGGATTTTTGCCGTATATGCTGTTTTATATAAAGAATTCCCCGTCTGGGCGGCACTGCTGGTAATTTCCAGAGATTTAGCAATCCTGGTAGGAGGAGTTTTCATGCTAAGAAAAGTCAAAGAAATTCCGGTTTCCGATATTTGGGGAAAGCTGACTGCTCTGAGCTGGACCCTGAGTATTTTGGTTTATATTTTAGATCTTAACATAGCCAAACAAATTTGCTTGGCTATGGCATTGGTTCTAACCTTTGTTTCAATATTCAGGTATTTTAGAAGATTTTTAATAATGGTTAAAAAAACTCAGACTCACCTATGAGATTGGATTAACCGATAATAAGTTAGTTGCGTATATGTTTTAGATTTTATGAATAATTCTCATGGAGATTTAACTCAAGTTGTCGTAACCTATAAGGGGGTGCTATGAAGATTAGATATCTGGTACTTTTTTGGGCAGCCATACTTATAACGGCAGTTTGGGCGGACAAGTCCAACAAGACCGGAGTCATAGAAAAAAATATTTTCACCGACGGCAAATATAATTATCAGTTCACCATCCCCTCCAACTGGAAAGCCAAAACCGAAAAAGAGCCCTCACCCATCCGAGTTGTGCTGCAGAAGACCAAGATCGAACGATACGGCAGTGCTTACTTTAACCAGACTCAGGCAAACATACCTACTTTGTTTGTGTGTGTGGAATCCACCTCCCTGGAAGTGGATTCTTTCTGCAAGCTGATAGTGGAAAACCCCCAAAAACTTCCCAACTCCGCAATCTATTTATACCGGCTGGAATTTTTTACCACCTCCGAAGTGGTGGACCGGGGGAAAATGCAGGTAGACGGACTGCCGGCACAAAAAATCTATTTGAGGAAAAGATATTTCAAGCTGGTGCAGGATCCCCGGGCTGGCTACGGTGAGCCGGACAATACCACCCTGGTGGAGGACTTCCTGTTGGGATTGGTGGTAGTGTTCAAGAAAGAGGATAAGGTTTTTTTTATTCACTGTTCCGGGGACCGGGAGATTTTCAGAGTAAATGAAGAGGAGTGGACCCGGCTGCTTTCCAGCTGGAAATTTATCAAGCCCAGCCAGTGAAATCATAAGGATGAAGTCTCTTGGAGAGCCGTATCATTCATGGACTAAAATCGTCTCCATCACTTCCGAACATAATTCTAATTTTAGTTTGACAACTTTTTTGGCTTATGCTAAATTGATTTTAAATTTCAAGGAGGGCTTATGTGGGTTTTAAGAGTTCTGGTCATAATGCTTTTGATTATCATCATCATAGGATTTTCCATCTACAATTCCGGCGAAAAAGTCAACATCGATTTCTTCGGCCATAAATACACCCAAGTCCCCATGATTGTGGTTTCTTACTGGGTCTTTGTGGTGGGAATGATAGTTTCCTTCATTTTGGGAATTACTTACTATTTAAAGGTACACGGAGAGCTGTCCCAGCAAAAAAGGGAGACCAAAAGATTAACAGATGAGCTGAAAGCCCTCAGAAATATGTCTCTGGAGGATGTGGAAGAAAAATAAATTATGGAACCTTTGAACGTAAACCAGGTCTTATCACTGATAGCAGCGACCTTAATCCTGCTCTTGATAATTTTATTTTTCTGGTCCAAAGCCCGGACCTCAAAAAAGAAAGCTTCCCCCCAAAAGTATATTGATGCCCTCAAAGCCCTGGTGGCCGGAGACGATAATCTGGCTTTCACAAAATTAAGAGAGGCGGTTCTGGAAGATACCGACAATATCGATGCCTATCTGAAATTAGGGGACCTCTTGAGAAAGAGAAACCGGGGGGACAAAGCCCTGGAGATTCACCGCCAGCTGAGCCTGCGGCCGAATTTAGACGGTGTGGCCAAACACGATATCCAGATTTCCCTGGCGCTGGATTATATAAGTCTGGGTCATAGCGACAAAGGGGTTTCCCTCTTAGAAGAGCTTTTAAAAGAGGACAAGGGAAATCCGGGGTTGAGTGAAAGACTGCTGGAAGAGTATGAAAAAAACAATGAGTGGGAAAAAGCCTTTGAAATCAAAAAGCAAATCTTGAAACATAAACAGGAAAAGGACAACCGCATTTTGGCTTATTATAGAGTCCTAGAGGGAAACCAAAAGGCCGAAAAAGGAGAATATCACCAAGCCCGCTTAGCTTTCAAAGAAGCCCTGCATTATGACGAAAGCTGCGTGCCGGCTTACATTTTTTTAGGGGATGCCTACTATCTGGACCGCCGTCTGGATGAAGCGGTTGAGTTTTGGAAAAAACTGATTGAAATCAAACCCGAAGCCGGGTATCTGGTTTTCGAGAGACTGGAAAAGACCTTGTTTGAAAAAGGGAGATTTCAGGACATGGCCGAAATCTATAACAATATTTTGAGAGAAAATCCAAAGGATGTCAGAACCATGTACGCCTTAGCCAGCATCTATGAAAAGAAAGGGAACGTCAAGGCAGCCATTGAAGCCATGACGGACGTGTTAGAAATAGATGGAGATTTTTATCCGGCCATGAAAGATTTGATCAATCTTTACCGACATAACGGGCAGACAGATAAGGCTCTGCGAATCAGCCAGCAGATGGCAGAATATATGCCCGGCAAATTCGAAAATTATACCTGCGGCAACTGTAATTATGTATCCACAGAGCCGCTCTGGCTCTGTCCGCAATGCCGAAAAATCAACAGTTTCAACATATAATTATGTCAGCCAGATTTCTCAGATTAATAATTCTTGCCAGCCTGATTCTCTCCACGGCTCAACTTTTCTCGCAGACCAATTCTCCAGTCCAGCTAGCCCGAACTTTGATGCAGCAGGGGAAAGTGGAGGAAGCCAGGCAGATTTTGCAGAAGCACCTCAAAGACCATTCCAAAGACGTGGCGGCCCTGCTTTTGATGGGGAAACTTGAAAAAGAAGGGGATGTCTCCCTGGGATATTTCAAAGATGTGCAGAGAAGCTCGGATGTGGATAAGAGGTCTCAGGAAGCTAACCTGCAAATCGGCTATTACTATTATGTCAAAGGACAATATGTGACGGCCATAGAACTGCTGGTCAATTTCAAAAAACAGTATCCCTCCAGTGATTTCATGCCCCAGGTAATCTGGATTCTGGGTGAGTCGTATTTAGCCACGGAACAGATGGAGGAAGCCAAAGCCGAATTCCAGATCTTGACCGAGAAATACCCTTACACCTGGGCCAGCTGGGGATATGTGGGATTAGGGGACGCTTATTTTGCTTCCGGAGAGTATGAGCATGCCGCAGCCTTCTATCAGAAAGTGCTGGAAAATTACCCGGGCTCGGATGCTGTCGGATTGGCCTATGCTCAAATCGGCTCCGCCTATGCGGAATTAGGAGATGAAGCCAAAGCCAGCTTATATATAAACATGTACAAAGAAAAATTTCCGCTGGGACTGCAGAACACTGCCATCTTTGAACCGGTAACTCCGGTTAAGAAAACCAACACGAAAATCAAATCCGGAGAGGCCGAGAAATTTTTAAAAGTTACCTATACCATTCAGCTGGGTGTTTTCAGCAACCGTGAGTATGCGGAGAATCTAATTTCCCAAGTCAAAGCCCTGGGACATAAACCGATTTTGACTGACAAAATCATAAACGACAGGAAATATTATGTGGTTCAGACCGGGTCGTTCAGTTCCCTGGAGGCAGCCCAGGACCTCAAAGAAGGGCTGGAGCAAGCCCTGAATCAATCCTTCCGGGTGGTCATCAAGTGATGCCGGATTCAAACACCCCCCTGATGCAGCAGTACCTCCAAATCAAAAAGGATTACCCGCACGAAATTCTGTTTTTCCGCATGGGGGATTTTTATGAGATGTTCGGAGAGGACGCCAAAGTGGCCTCCCAGATTTTAGGGATTGCCTTAACCTCACGCAGTCATGGAAAATCAGACCGGGTCCCTTTAGCCGGAGTCCCTTATCATTCGGCGGAAAGATATTTAGCCAAATTAATCCAGGCCGGCAAGAAAGTGGTTATCTGTGAACAGACCGAAGCTGCCTCCCCAGCCAAGAAACTAGTCAAAAGAGAAGTGGTCGAAATTATCACCCCCGGCACCGTTACTTTAGACCGGGTCATAGAAAACCAGAAAAATCATTATTTAGCCGCACTGATTGAAGATGAGAAAGAAATGGGACTGGCTGTGGTGGATTTGACCACCGGAGAATTTAAAATTGACCAGAACCGGAAAGATAAAATTTTAGAAGAATTGGAAGTTTTAAATCCGGCTGAAATTTTAATTCCGTATGGCTGGCCGGAAGAAAAAATTAAATACCTGCAAGCTTTTGCCGTTAATTCACATTTTACCGGATTTGAAAGCTGGAAATATGATTATGATTCTGCTCACAAAAATTTGACCGAACAGTTTCAGGTGGCTTCTTTAGATGGTTTCGGCTGTCAGAATTTAAAACTGGGGATGGTGGCGGCCGGGGCGGTTTTAAGCTATCTGAAGGAGACCAAGAAAACCCTTCTTGTTCACCTCAACAAAATTTCGGTTCTGCAGGATAAAGAGGAGATGTTTCTGGATGCCAATACCATTCGGAACCTGGAGCTGTTCCCGTCCGCTGACAATACCCAAGCAATCTCGTTATTCTCAATTTTAAACCAGACCAAAACCGCCATGGGAGGACGGTTTTTGAAAAGCTGGCTGGCTAAACCGCTTTTAAGTTTATCTAAAATTTTAGCCAGACAAAATGCCGTGGCCGAGTTAGTCTTAAATTCGGATGCGAAATCGGATTTGCAAGAAAAACTTTCTTTCATATCCGATCTGGAAAGATTGTCCGGCAAAATCGGCTACGGAAAAGCCACACCCAAAGATTTATTGGGTCTGAAAGAATCCTTGAAAATTGTGCCTCTCATTCAAAAGCAGCTTACCGCTTTAAAAAGCCCGCTTCTAAAGAATATAAAAGATTCTTTCCCCAAAACTGAGGATTTGGTGAATCTGTTGGAAAAATCCATTGCTGACGAACCACCGCTAGTTCTCAACGAAGGTGGAATCATAAAAAAGGGATTTGATTCTGAGCTGGATAAATTAAGAGAGATGGTTTCCAAAAATAAAGAATGGATTTTAAATCTGCAAAAAGAAGAAAGGGAGAAAAGCGGTATTGCATCTCTTAAAGTCGGCTACAATCAGGTTTTCGGCTATTACATTGAAGTTACCGCTCCGCATCTGGCTAAAGTTCCTGCCAATTATGTCCGCAAGCAAACCCTGACCAATGCTGAAAGATTCATCACTCCGGAATTAAAGGAAAGGGAAGATTTGATTCTGAACGCCCAGGAAAAAATCAACCTGAAAGAATATGAGCTGTTTTTACAAATCCGTTCCCAGGTGGCAGAGAGAACCAAAGATATTCAAAAGACCGCGGAACTGTTGTCGGCCATAGACGTTCTGACTGCTCTGGCTGCGGTCGCCGCAGATTTCGGTTATACCGGACCGGAAGTTGACCAATCCCATGAAATCCTAATTGAAGAAGGGAGACATCCGGTTTTGGAAAAGGTTCTGGACTCCGGAAATTTTATTCCAAATGAAACCAGATTATCCGATTCAGAACAAATATATATAATCACCGGTCCCAATATGGCTGGCAAATCAACTTATTTAAGGCAGGTGGGTTTGATCGTGCTGCTGGCTCAAATCGGGTCATTTGTCCCGGCTAAAAAGGCCAAAATCGGGATTGTGGACCGTATCTTCACCAGAGTCGGTGCTATGGACAATATAACTTTAGGGCAATCCACCTTCTTGGTGGAGATGAACGAGACCGCCAATATTTTGAATAATGCCACTGCCAAAAGTTTGATTTTACTGGATGAAATCGGTCGGGGAACTTCCACTTTTGACGGTTTGTCCATCGCCTGGGCTGTCACCGAGCATATTCACAATCAAACCAAAGCTAAGACCTTGTTCGCTACCCATTATCATGAATTGACAGAACTGGCAACATTTCTACCGCAGGTGAAAAATTATAATGTGGCTGTCAAAGAATCCCAAGGGGAAGTAATTTTCTTGCGAAAAATTGTTCCGGGTGGGTGCGATGACAGCTACGGAATTGAAGTGGCTAAATTGGCCGGAATTCCCAAGGAAGTTTTGGAAAGAGCCAAAGATATTTTGACTCAATTAGAAGAGGGAGAGGTTACGGTTAAAAAAATTCCTATGACCAAAGTGGAGAAATTAAATTTGACTCAAAAAACTTTATTTGGAGAGCATGAAAGTCAAATTGAAAAAGAGTTAAAAAGATTGGAAGTGGAGAAAATGACCGCTATCGAAGCCTTGAATAAGCTGGCAGAATGGAAAAGAAAGTTGGCGGACTGACATGAACCAGATTAAAATTTTATCTGAAGAATTAATAAATAAAATTGCGGCCGGTGAAGTGGTGGAGCGTCCTTCCAGTGTGGTCAAGGAATTAGTGGAGAATTCTCTGGATGCGGAAGCCACTCAGATTGAAATTGAAATAAAAGAAGGGGGAAAAAAACTGATTAGGGTGGTGGATAACGGCCAGGGAATGGATTCTGCGGATGCCAAGTTAGCTTTTTCCAGGCATGCCACCAGTAAAATCTCATCGGCAGAGGATTTGTTCAATATTTCCAGCCTGGGTTTCAGGGGAGAGGCACTGCCTTCTATTGCTTCAGTTTCAAAAGTGGAGATGATTACCAAAACCAAAGATTCCGCCAATGGAACCAAACTTAAAATTGAAACCGGTGAAATTAAAGAAGCTAAAGATACTCCTGCCAATGTGGGAACCATCGTCACTGTCTCCGATTTGTTTTACAATACCCCGGCCCGGAGAAAATTTTTGAAATCAGAGGTTACAGAGAACAGGCATATAATTGATTTGGTTACCAATTTTTCTTTGGCTTACCCTTCGGTCTCTTTCAAATTAAAAATCGATAACCGGGAAGTATTGAATTTAAATGCTACAGCCACTTTATCACAAAGAGTGCGGGAGGTTGTAGGCAAGGAAACTTTCGCTAAAATGCTGGAGATTAAAAAAGAGCCCAATGAAATTCAAATCGGGGGATTCTTGGGTAAGCCGGAGGTTGTCAAAGCATCCCGGGGGGAAATAAGATTTTTTGTCAACGGCAGAATTATTTCCAACCGGAGTTTGCTGCACGCAGTTCAATTGGGTTACGGAGAATTATTGCCCAAAGGAAAATATCCTCTGATTTATCTCTTTCTGGAAGTCACGCCGCATTTAGTAGATGTCAATGTCCATCCCCAGAAATTAGAAGTCCGATTCGCCAATGAAAAACAGGCGCATGATTTGGTTTATTTAGCCATCAAAAAAACTTTAAGCTCTACTATGGTTATGCCGGTGTATGAAACAGCCGGCGAAAAAATCTTACTTCCCACAATGGGTGCCGAGAGACCCAATTTAGTCAGAGAATCCTTGGGGAATTACATAACTAAAAGCAGTTCAGTTGAAACCCAGCAAAAGAGCATCTTAAAAGAAATTTTTGACACTAAATTTCAACCGGAAATTGTCCCGGTTGAAAAAACAGAGGATTATTTCGGCATTACTAATTTCTGGCAATTAGCCAATACTTATATTTTAGCAGCTGTCAAAGAAAGTTTGATTGTTATGGACCAGCATACTGCCCACGAAAGAATTTTGTATGAAGAAGCCACCAAAAACTTAACCAGCAAAAAGCCGATAATCCAGCAATTACTCTTTCCCCAAGCGTTAGAATTAACCCCCCTGGAGTTTTCTTTCTTTGATGAAAATTTAGCGGTCTGGGAAGAGTTAGGTTTTGAAGTCAAGCCCCTGGGAGGAAAGACCGTCATGGTCTCCGGGGTTCCTTCCGGTATCAGAAATAAAAATTCAGGCAACTTTTTCAAAGAGATTTTAACCGATTTATCCGCCAATTACAAACCGGGAAATGACCGCATCAAAGCCATTACTTCTACCTTTGCCTGCAAAGCCGCAGTCAAAGCCGGAGACAAACTGACCACCGAAGAGATGAATTCTTTATTCGACAGACTGTTCGCCACCGAAAACCCATATATCTGCCCGCATGGCCGTCCCACTTTAATCCGAATTCCCTTGGAAGAAATCAACCACAAGTTCGGACGACCGTAGTTTCAATCACAAAATTTTTTACTCTATCAAAATGTCAGCTTTATTTTCTTCCGGCAAAAAAAGTATATGAAAAAAGTTTTAGCAATTGTAGGCCCCACCGCCATAGGAAAAACCACCGTAGGGATTGAGTTAGCCCGAAAACTAAACGGGGAAATTATCTCCTGCGATTCCAGGCAGATTTATAAGTTAATGGATATAGGAACAGCCAAACCAACTAAAGAGGAACAAACCCAGGCGGTGCACCATCTAATCGATATAGTATATCCGGGGGAGAGGTTTTCAGCCGGGCTGTATGAAAAAAAAGCCACCGAAGTGATAAATGACATTTTTATTCGCCAAAAACTTCCGATAATAGTAGGGGGGTCAGGCTTATACCTCAAAGCCCTGGAATCGGGTCTTTTTCAGGGACCTCCGGCAGATGATAAATTAAGGGAAAGTTTACGTAAAGAAAAAGAGAGAATAGGTTTGGAGAATTTATATCAGAAGTTAAAAAGTGTGGATTCCAAGACTTCAGAGAAAATCTCCCCCACCGATGAAATCAGAATCATCCGGGGGCTGGAGGTCTATGAGTTGACAGGAAAATCGATTTCAGAATGGCAGGAAAAAGGACAATATAGTGACAAGAATTTGAACTTTATCAAATTTGGCTTGAACCTGGAGCGTAAAGCACTATATCAAAGAATAAACCAGAGGGTGGATAAAATGATGGAAGCCGGATTTTTAGAAGAAGTTAAGATCTTAATAGCAAAAAACTACTCCTTTCAGGTTCCGGCCTTGAGAACCTTCGGGTATCTGGATATGGAGGCCTATTTGCAGGGTCAAATCAGCCTGGATGAAGCTCTGGAGAAGTTCAAGCAAGGAACCAGAAATTACGCCAAAAGGCAATTAACTTGGTTTCGAGCCGATAAAAAGATTGAGTGGATTGATATAGAGCAGTATAATCCGGTTGAAACTATTTTAGGTAAATTTGGGCATGCCAATTAAAATTATCTTGACAAGGTTGGAGTATTTACATATATATCAACGAATTAGGATAAAAACAAAGGTGGAATGATGAAAAAAATGGTAATAGGCATAATTTTAGTAGCCGGTTTCTTCATACTGGGACTTACAGGCTGCTCCAAGCCGGTAGCCAGGTCAACCGCTTATAAGCCGCCAGCCGCTGCTAAAACAGAAAAAGACAGTTCCCAAGCTACGGAAGCTGTTCAGGATGAACTGGATAGCGCTCTGGCCTCGGATAAGATGGACCTCTCCGCCGCGGAAGAGGATACCATTCAATTGCTGTTGCAACAAGCCCGGGATTATTATGCCCAGGGGGTGCGCTTCAATCAGGAAAAAGAATGGAAGAAGGCCCAGGATTGTTTCGAAAAAGGGTTGGGGATTATGTCGGAATTGGACTTGGACCCGGAGCAGGACGAAGATTATGCCAAAGAATTCAATAAACTGACCCATGAAATAGAGGAAGATTATAAGGAAACCCTGGAATCTTTAGGAGAGCTTTCAGATGAAAGCTCGGTTTCGGCTTTTGTCCAGAGATTTGAGGACCTCAAGAGTATCAAAAAAGAGAATGAGGTCGAAACTATACCGGAGGATTTACTACAGGGAGAAGAGCCATCCGGGCTTGAGTCGCCTTACGAAATCGCCATTGAGTATAACGCCCGGGTCATGAAAGCCCTTAATTATTTACAAACCGTGGGAAGAAAGCCGTTTGAAAAATATCTGAAACGCTCCGGAAAATATATGCCTCTGATGCTGGAAATCATCAAAAGCAAAAACCTGCCGGAGAATCTGGTCTATTTACCCTTCATCGAATCCGGTTTCAGCGCCAAGGCCTATTCCTGGGCGCATGCGGTGGGTTTCTGGCAGTTCATCGCCAGCACCGGCAGAAATTACGGTCTGGACCGGAACTGGTGGCTGGATGAAAGAAGAGACTTCGTCAAATCCACCCATGCGGCCTGCAATTACCTGTCATTTTTGTATGACACTTTCAAAGACTGGAATCTGGCTTTAGCGGCTTACAACGCCGGAGAGGGTGGAATCGGCCGGGCCGTGGTCAGACAGAACAAAAGGGATTTCTGGAGCTTGAAGCTTAAAAGTCAGACTTATAATTATGTCCCTCTGTTTATGGCTTCAGCCATAATTGCCAAAAACCCGGAAAAGTTTGGTTTTTACGTGACCCCGTATGCACCTCTGGTATATGATGAGGTGGTAATCGATAAATGCCTGGATTTAAGATCTATTGCCAAAGTATTGGATATAGAATTAGAAACATTGCGGGAGCTGAATCCGGAACTCTTACGGGACATAACTCCTCCTAATGTCTACAACTATAATTTAAGAATACCCAAAAACAGCTCCCAAGTATTCTGGAGCTATTACAACCAGCTCCCGATGCAAAAGAAGACTTACTGGGTTACCCACAAAGTCCAAAAAGGGGAGACTCTCTCGCGCATCGCGTACAAATATGGGGTATCCGCCTCAACTTTGGCTAAGAACAACGGCCTATCCGCCAAATCCAAATTAAAAAGAGGGCAGTTGTTGAAAGTGCCCACGATCGTAAGCCAGAAGTATGCCGCCAGCGAGGTGATAAGCAAGAAAAATTCCTCTCCCAAAATTGCCTCAAAGGTCAAGCCCAAAGCCGTGGAGCAACAGAAATTAATCAGATATAGGGTAAAATACGGGGACAGTCTGTTCGAATTAGCGCAAAGATTCAATACCACCGCCTCCCACATCAGGAAACTCAACGGTATGGACAGACAGGCTTATTTAATTCAGGGCCGCATCATAAAAATACCCCTCAGAGCCACCCTGGCCCAAAATGATGATAATTTTATTGACAAAGCCACCCATAAAGTGCTAATTTACATAGTCAAATCAGGGGACACCTTATGGGGAATAGCTCAATCGTTCGGAACCAGTTTGCGCTCATTGAAGGACTGGAACAATTTGATGAACCCCCGCAAGCTAAAACCGGGACAGAGGCTTAAAATCTACGTACCCTCCAGCTAAATGAAGAAAAAAGATATCATCTTTGCTTCTATAATTGCCGCCTGCTTCATTTTGTTCATAGGCATAATATTTCTGGCTTTGGTGGGGGCTTTATATGACGACCACAATGTGGCCCTTGATTTCGGGGAGAAAATAGCCATAATCGATGTGCATGGGGTAATTTCCAGTTCCGCCAACGTCATCCGTCAGCTCAAAAAATTCGGAGATGACTCATCCATTCCGGCTCTGGTCATCCACATAGATTCACCCGGCGGAGGAGTGGCGGCTTCGCAGGAAATATATGAAGAAATCAGAAAAGTCCGGGACAAAGGGAAAACCGTGGTGGCCTCCATGGGAAGCCTGGGTGCCTCCGGCGGATATTACATCGCCTGTGCTGCAGACACCATAGTTGCCAATCCCGGCACCATCACCGGCTCCATCGGTGTGATCTTCGAGATTCCGGTCATAGAGGAATTGTTGAAAAAACTGGGTATCAGATTTGAGGTTATCAAAAGCGGAGAGATGAAAGATGCCGGGTCGTTTGCCCGCTCCATCACCCCCAAGGAAAGAGAGTATCTGCAACAGGTTATCAACGACACCTATGATCAGTTTGTGGAAGTGGTTGTCCAAGAAAGGAACCTATCTTCCTCCCAGGTTTACAAACTTGCCGACGGACGGGTTTTTACCGGACGCCAGGCCCAAAAGTTAAAACTCATCGATGAATTAGGAGACTTAGAAGACGCTATTGAAATAGCGGCCAAGATGGCGGGCATCAAAGGGAAACCCCGCACCATCAAAGAAAGAGTGCGCACGGTGACGTTCTGGGACGTGCTTTCCGAGAGTCTGAACAAAGTGGATGAATTGAGCAAGGCCGAAAATTTTTCGCCCAAGCTGCAGTATTTATATAAGCTTAAATAAAATATTTGATTATCCCAAAAAAGATTTTATCTTATCCCAAAGGGATGGCGATGCATCAAGCTTATTACCTTAACATTAAGCACAAGGAGGGTTTTTTATGACCAAAGCTGATTTGGTGGAGATGGTGGCCAGCAAAACCGGGCTGACCAGATCGGATGTGGCCGCGGTGGTCGACGAATTCTTAGAGGCCGTCAAAAAAACATTAGAAAACGGCAACAACATTGAAATCAGAGGTTTCGGAACTTTCAAGATTAAAGCCCGTAAAGCCCGCAAAGCCAGAAATCCCAGAACCGGCGAAGAAGTGCCGGTGCCGGACCGGAAAGTTCCGGTATTTAAGCCTTCCAATGAATTCAAAAGTTTGATTATAAAGCAAAACTAAAGTTTTTAAGATATGGTGAGCCAGCCCAACCATTAAACTCGATATAAATGTCTCAACTACGTTCGACTAAAATGTCTCGACAAAACTCGACATGAAGGAGGTGAAAAATGCCCTCAGGGAAAAAGAGAAAAAGAAAGAAAATCAAAACTCATAAACGCAGGAAGATGAGAAGAAGGTTACGACATAAGAAGAAAAACAGATGAAGAGGATTCTGGTAATTTCTGATACCCACATTCCCGAAAGGGCTCAGAAATTACCGCCCCAGTTTGTAAATCAGATCAGCCCGGATGATATCATAGTGCATGCCGGAGATTTTACCAATCTGGAAGTTTTACGGGAGCTTCAGAAATTGGGGAAAGTTTACGCGGTGTGGGGGAATATGGATGAGGGAAGGGTTAAGAAAGCTCTGCCGGAAATAGAGACTTTCCAAGTGGAAGGGAAAAAAATCGGAATTTATCACGGTTACGGAGCCCCGGATAATTTAGAGAAGAAGGTTTACGACAAAGTTAACCGGAATCTGGATGTGATAGTGTTCGGTCACTCCCATACCCCTTATAACCAGAAGCTCGAAAACTGCCTCATGTTCAATCCGGGCAGTTTATCCGGCAATAAAAACACGGGCCTGCCCAGTTACGGCACCCTCAATATCGACCAGGGCGAAATCTGGGGGGAATTAGTAGAAATAAAGAATTAATTTTTATGGAATTGTGTCGAAAATATAGATATTGGCTATTGACTTTAAATAAATAATGATTATAATTAAGGCATTCAGATTGAAGAAATAAGCTTATAATTAATGAATTGTAGACGAACTTCCGTGTTGATTATTAAAGAGTCAGATAAGTGAGTTTTACCGGAACCACTTGAGCTTTCAAGCCCAAAGCTTCTAAGCCAAGTGGTTTTTTACTTTTAACGTTTTAACCTAGTGAAAGGTGGTGAGTGTTTTGCCTCAAGGTAAAGTGAAATGGTTTGATGAAGCCAAAGGATATGGTTTCATCGTGCCCAATGAGGGTGGTAAGGAGGTTTTTGTCCATTATTCCTCGATTGAGGGTAATGGCTTCAAAACCTTAAAGGAAGGGGATACCGTCTCCTACGAGCTGACCGAGGGTCCCAAAGGTCCTCAAGCTACTAGGGTGACCAAAGCCTAAGAAAACTGAAAATAATGCAGTTTTAGCCCCGACTTGCTCGGGGCTTTTTGTTTGGTACTAAAAGGTGGGATAAATCCCACCGCTACAAAAAAACACGATGAATCGTGTCGCTACAAATTCTTCCAATCCCTAATCCATAATCCCTAAATTTACCCCCGGGGAGGTTCGAACTCCCAACCTTCAGCTCCGGAGGCTGCTGCTCTATCCAATTGAGCTACGGGGGCGAAAATTTGTATCAAGAGAATATACGGAAATTGTACAATTCAAGCAAGATTTAGATTTCGGTTCATTATTTAGAAAGGATTAGGGAGTAAAAAACCCTCTCCTTTAAGGGGAGGACTAGGGAGGGGTCAGTATGTAGCGGTCCGACCTGTCCCGAAGAACTTGAGGGATTTATCGGACCAATAAAAAAGTGGGATGAACCCTTCGAATTCCTCAGGATAAATCCCACCGCTACAAAAAAACAGGATAACTTCAGGTCGCTAAATAAAAACAAACGCCCTATATGAAATAGGGCGCTACGAAAAATCCAAAAATAAAAATCCCCTACATTAAATAGGGGTTGTTATCCGCCGATTCGGAACATTCCGGTACCGCACTTGGGACAGGTACCTTTCATGGCCTTTCTTTTATTTTTCATGGTGATGGCTTTGGGGTTTTTCATTTCCCGTTTGGCTTTGCACTTGACACAGTATGCTTTTACGGCTGCTGGCATTTTGCCTCCTTTATCCCCGACTTTGTCGGGGAGATTGTTAAGTTTATGGTTTTATCCATAAATTTTGCTTGAATATAGGATAGGGGGGTGGCTTTGTCAACTAAAAAGTGATTGACATCTTAAAGATTTTTAGCTAATTAATTTTTGTATTAAAAGTTTGTCAGGAGAATACAATATGAAAATTAAAGGTAAGACAGCCATTATCACCGGTGCTTCAAGAGGTGTCGGCAAAGCTGTAGCTTTGAAGCTGGCAAAATATGGGGTTAATCTGGCGCTGGTTGCCAGAGAGCGTGATAAGCTGAAAGAAGTGGCGGGTCAAGCGGAAAAATTGGGGGTGAAGGTATTAGTTGTTCCTTGTGACATAACCGATTCTAATCAAATAAAATCTGTAGTGCAAACCGTTATTCAAGAATTGGGACAGGTTCATATTTTAGTGAATTCGGCTGGGTTTGGGGTGTGGAAGCCTTTTCTGGAAATTTCCGACCAGGAGCATCAAAAAATGATGGAAACCAACTATTGGGGGACCTACAATTTTATCAGAGCTATTTTACCGAGTATGCTGGCTAATAAAAAAGGTCACATTGTCAATATCTCTTCCGGTACCGGCAAGTTCGCTTTATCGGTAACCAGTGGATACAGCGCCTCCAAGTTTGCTGTTACCGGTCTTTCGGAGGCGTTATATCGGGAGCTACGATTTACCGGGGTCAAAGTTTCCTGTCTTCATCCGGGTTCGATTAAAACTGAATTTTGGAATGAGCAAAATACACCTAAAAAATACCTCCCGGCCACTATTCGTTTATCCCCTAAAATTTCTCCGGAGAAAGTGGCCCGGGCGGTTTGTTACTGTTTATGGTTGGGTTTTTCGGCCTACACTTTTCCGGTATTCGTTGCCATTTTAGCGAAGTTAAACGCACTCTGGCTGCGTTTAGGGGATATAATTATGTGGAAGTATTTCTATCCAGCGTTGGCGATTCTGATTTTTATTTTGATTCTGATACGGGTGTTATAACTTTCAGCAAAGGCGTTGACATTTGGTTATTTTTGGTTAATTTGAAATTGATTCAATGGAAAATAAGGTGTCATCCTGAACGGAGTGAAGGATCTCGTAGTAAAAGTGGTTCCACAAGCTCACCATAAAAGCGAGATTCTTCGCTAACGCTCAGAATGACAGAAAAGGGTAGAGATTCTTTGTCCGCCTCAGGCGGGCTCAGAATGACAAATAATAGTCATCCTGAACGCAGTGAAGGATCTCGTAGTAAGGTATGTCTAAAGAATTTTATGTTTACATTACCACCAATAAAAGAAACAATGTTTTTTATACCGGAGTTACCAATGATATAAATAGACGGATATACCAACATAAACATAAATTGGTCAAGGGATTTACCAAGAAGTATAATGTGAATAAGTTAGTTTTTTTGGAATCATTCAAGAGTCCCAATGATGCAATTAGGGCGGAGAAACAAATAAAAGGTTGGACCAGACAGAAAAAAATAGAGTTGATAAAAAGTAATAATCCGGAATTTAAAGATTTGGCTGATGGAACTGAATAGAACATGATTGTCATCCTGAACGCAGTGAAGGATCTCGTAGTGAAAAGAGTTTTAAAACGAGATTCTTCGCTGACGCTCAGAATGACAGAGGATAGTCACCCTGAGCAAAGCGAAGGGTCTCGTAGTAAGTGGTGATTTAAAGCGAGATTCTTTGCTAACGCTCAGAATGACAGAGGATAGTCACCCTGAGCAGAGCGAAGGGTCTCGTAGTAAGTGGTGATTTAAAACGAGATTCTTCGCTG
>Ga0326597_10003376_pt1 | contig 23049 bp, 22 predicted proteins | sample RVTome_12_FD_203789 | JGI IMG/M metagenome (GOLD analysis project Ga0326597, IMG submission 203789) | Soil microbial communities from uranium-contaminated site in the Upper Colorado River Basin, Wyoming, United States - RVT100D185 | ecosystem: Environmental > Terrestrial > Soil > Contaminated >... | reverse complement strand
TCGTACCCGAAGAGCTCGGCCTCGAAGAGGGTTTCCGGGATGGCGGAACAGTTGATCGCGACGAATGGGCCGTCCTTCCGCTTCCCCCGCCGGTGGAGCGCCCGGGAGACCAGCTCCTTCCCCGTCCCGCTTTCCCCCAGGACCAGCACCGTGGCGTCCGTCTCGGCCACCATGGAAATCAGATCGAAGACCCCCCGCATCGCCTTGCTCTCGCCGACCAGATCCTCGTACAGCGAACGGTCCAGGATCCGGCGCTTCAGGTTCCGGTTCTCCTCCTCGAGGGAACGGAGCCGGAGGATCTTCGACAGCAAAAGGAGAAGCTCCTCCATGGGAAAGGGCTTCGTCAGGTAATCCTCGGCACCGCTCTTCATCGCCGCGACGGCCGATTCGACGCTGCCGTACCCGGTCATCACGACCACCGAAGGCGCCGGGGTCCTTCCCCTGGCCTCCCGCAGGACCTCCATGCCGTCCTTCCCCGGCAGCCGCAGATCGGTCACCACCACGTCGAACGCGTCGTCGAGGAGCCGCCGGATCGCTTCATCTCCGTTGTCGGCCCCGGTGACGGCGAACCCCTTCTCCTCCAGGGAGTCCGTCATCGTGAAGCGGAGGCCCGGGTCGTCCTCCACAATCAGGATCCGTTTCCCTTCACCGTTCATGGCTCCTCCACCGGCCCAGGGGCGAGGGGGAGAGAGACGTGGAATGCCGCCCCCTCGCCCGGGCGGGAAGACGCGGAGATCTTCCCCCCGTGCTGTTCGATGATCTTTCGGCAGACCGCGAGCCCCAGGCCGGTCCCTTCTCCGTTCCTCTTCGTGGTGAAGAACGGATCGAAGACCTTCTCCAGGTTCTCCGGCGGGATCCCTTCCCCGGTATCGGAAACGATCAGGGTGAGGAACGGCCCGTCCTTCACGTGACGGAACGCGAGCCGCCCCCCCGCGGGCATCGCCTTGACGGCGTTCAACACCAGGTTGACGAGAACCTGTTCCATCTGATGGGCATCCGCCCGGATCGGGAGGGGAGGTAGACGGTTCTCGACCTCGATCCGGTTTCGCGCGATCTGGTACTCCAGGAACTCCAGGGTCTCCGCCACGAGGCGGGAAAGGTCGCAGTCGGCGACGTTCTTCACATGCACGGCGGAGTAGTCGAGCAGCTGCGAGACCGCCCGGCGGATCCGCTCCAGGCTTTCGCCCGCCACCTGGAGGTACCGGTCCCGCTTCGCCGGCGGGAGGGTCCCCGCTTCGAGGGCGCGGACGCTGTGCATCGCCCCCGTCAACGGGCTGTTGACCTCGTGCGCGATTCCCGCCGCCAGCGTGCCGACCGTCGCCATCTTCTCCGTTCTCGCCAGCAGATCCAGCGTCCTTTCCCTCCCGGTCTTCTCCTTCGCGAGCCGGTCGATCATCATCCGGTAGCTGTTCTGGAGATCGCCCAGTTCGTCGTGTCGCTCCGGGAGGGGGACCGGTTCGAGCTTCCCCAACCGCACCGAGTCGAGGGCGTCCACCAGGCGCCGGATCGGCCGAACCATGACCCCGGCCGCCAGGGAAACGAGGAGGATCATGCCCGCGGCGGCGGAGACGGTCAATGCGAGAGCCTTCCGTTTGAGCTGGAGCAAACGATCTGCCAGTCCGGCGGGGGAATACCCGAACCGGAGGGTCCCGAACCGCTTCGAGGAGACGTTCAACGGCGTGGCGACGTCGATCACGCCGCCGGCGAACGGGTCCCCGACATGGGACAGGATGATCCCCGGTGACGACACCGCCTTCCGCGACAGGGGGTCGTCGAGTTTCCGGTTGAACAGGGTCAGATCGCTGTGGGACAGGATCCGCCCCTCCGCATCGAACACCATGGCATAGACGATGTGGAGGTTCCTGCTGCCGACCATCCTTGAAACATAGAGGTCAAGGAGCCCCGATTCGGACACGACGCCCGCCTCCTCGTAGAGAAGGATCTGGGTGAAGGGGAGATGCATCGACGTGGCGAGCGTTCGCGCCACCCGTTCCTCCGTCTCCAGCATATGCCGACTTTCCGATTCGACGAGGAAGAAGTGAAGGGCGACCGCGAATGCGAGCACCGCGACCGCGCCGGCGGCCATGAATTTCCCGGCGAGGGAAGGAGCGGGAAGCCTCAATTTGCCAAGAAGGGGTTCGAGGTGTGGCACCGGATTCCGCATCCCCTGGGAATGGAGACGATCTTCCTGTACAGGAAGTCGTACTCTTCGCCGCGCGCGCGGACGAAGCCGTGCTGCAGTTCCGGCCCCCACTGCGAGAGGGTCGCCTTCCCCCCCGCCGTGTCTCCGTCGATCGACAGGAGGGCGTTCACCATCGCCGCTTCCGCGTCCTTCGACAGGGAAGGGCCCGCGGCGATCGGAGCGTTCGGAAGCTCCTCGGACACCGCGATGACCCGCAGCCCCTTCGCCCCGTATTTCCACGCGACGACGTCTTTCACCGCCCCGGCGTCGTAGAGCCCTTTCAGGACGGCCTTGGCGACCGCTTCGTGGTTATGGAGGTTCCTCACGACCTTGAGGTGGTTCGGGGTCACCCCCGAACCGAACAGCATGTAGCTCGGGATGAGCGCCCCGGTCGTGGATCGTCGTGCGCCGAAGGCCACGCTCTTTCCCCGGAGGTCCTGGATCGTCCGCACGGGGCTGTCCTTGCGGACGACGATGAAACAGCGGTAGGTCGTTCCCCCTTCGGCATTCCGCGGCTTGACCAGTGCGCGGGCCCCGAAGCGGTGGCGGGCGAGGGCAAAGGTCGCGCCCCCCAGGTACGCCACGTCGGTGGTCCCCTTCCGCAGGTCCTCGATCGTTTCCAGGTAGGTATGGCCCAGGCGCAGTTCGAACCGGTACGGGGTGTTCCGGCTCAGGTAATCCATGAGCGGCTGGTAATACTCGTAGATGACGTGCGGATTGAACCGCGGGATGACGCCGAAGCGGACGGTCGTCTTCCCCGCCGTCTCCGCCGTGAAAACCGGTGAAGCCGAGGCGAGGAGGAGGACGGCGGCAACGACCGCCGATACGATCGTGCGGGCCGGGAACGATCGCTTTTTCCGGGAACGGTTCGTCATGGTCTTGGTGCTTTCAGTCTACACCAGGGAAGGGGCCCGGGAGATCCGCCTTTTGCGGGGGCGTCCGGCCCGGCAGGTGTGGTATTTTCCAAGCGGATGCAGCGGCGCTCGAATGCCAGGATATTTGCGAGACGCTGCACTTACGTTCACGAACGGAGGGGAACGTGCGCTTCCGCCGGCCCGACAAGAAGAAGATCCTGCTGTTCCTGGCGGTCCTCGGGCCGGGGATCATCACGGCGTCCGTCGACAACGACGCGGGCGGGATCGCCACGTACTCGATCGCCGGGGCGCACTTCGGATACGCGCTCCTGTGGACGCTCATCCCGATCACGGTCGCGCTGATCGTCGTACAGGAGATGGTCGCGCGGATGGGCGTGGTGACGGGGAAGACGCTGGCGGACCTCATCCGGGAGAAGTTCGGCGTCGGTCCGACCTTCTATCTCCTGGTGGCGCTGGTGCTCGCCAACCTCGGCAACACCGTGGCGGAGTTCGCCGGGTGGGCCTCTGCGTGGGAGATCTTCGGCGTCAGCAAATACCTCTCCGTGCCCGTCGGCGCGGCGGCCGTCTGGTTCCTCGTGGTGAAGGGGTCGTACCGGGTCGTGGAGAAGATCTTCCTCGTGGCGTGCCTCATCTTCCTCGCCTATCCCGTCGCCGCGTACCTCGCGAGGCCGGACGGCGCGGCCGTGGCGCGCAACCTGGTCGTGCCCGACATCCGCCTGGACGCCGGGTACGTCACCATGCTCATCGGGATGGTCGGGACGACGATCGCCCCCTGGATGCAGTTCTACCTGCAGTCCGCCGTCGTGGAGAAGAACCTGCAGGTGGAGGAGTACCCCCTCACCCGCGTCGACGTGATCTTCGGGTGCTTCGTGACCGACATCGTGGCGCTGTCGATCATCGTGGCGTGCGGCGCCACCCTGTACGTCTCCGGCGTCCGGGTCGAGGACGCCAAGGACGCCGCGATGGCGCTGGCCCCCCTCGCGGGGAAGAACGCCTCCCTCCTGTTCGCCTTCGGCCTGGCGAACGCCTCGCTGTTCGCCGCGTCGATCCTGCCGCTGGCGACCGCCTACTGCGTCTGCGAGGGGATGGGGTGGGAGTCGGGGATCGACAAGGACTTCCGCACGGCGCCGCAATTCTTCTGGCTCTACACCGGCCTCATCGTCCTCGGCGGGGCGCTCGTCCTGTACCCGCGCGCGCCGCTGGTGCTCATCATGTACTTTTCCCAGGTCGCGAACGGCGTGCTGCTCCCGTTCGTCCTCCTCTTCATGCTCAAGCTGATCAACGACCGGGAGTTGATGGGGGAGCACGTCAATTCGAGGGCGTTCAACGGGATCGCCTGGACGACCACGGTGGTCATGATCGTCCTCACCGTTCTCCTGGTGGCGGTGACCCTCTTCCCCGGCCTCCCGGGAGCGCTCGGACTGTAGGAAGCCGCGTCATTTTCCCAGGATCCGAAGGCCCCGGTCGGTCCCGACGAAGACCGCCAGGCCGAGGTACCCGCCGGCGATCACGTCGCTCAGGTAATGGTAGTCCGTGGCGACCAGGGCGAACCCCAGCGCCGTGATCGCGGCAAGCGACGCGACGCGATATTTCGGAAAGAAGAGCCAGCACGAGGCCGCCAGGGCCGCGAACACGGCCATGTGTCCCGAAGGGAAACTGCCGTACTCTCCCCCGCCGTGGAACCAGCGGAAGGAGAGGCCCCCCCCTTTCGCCAGCCAGACCCGGGTGTTCATCCGCCCGAAGAGGAGTTTGAGCGCCGCCTTCGCGATGAAGGCGGCGGGCAACGCGGTTCCCGACAACAGGTAGAACCGGGTCTTCTCGTCGCGATTCCCCCTTCGCACCCGCCGGAGGTACATCGTCCACAGGACCGCGGACAGGACGAGGACCGTCGGAAGCAGAAGGTCGGGAATCCGGGAAGTGTATCCCCACAGCTGCGGATCGGACCGTAACAGATCCCTGAACCACAGGGCGATCCCCGCGTCCAGGAACCGGAAGCTGAACGCGACGAGCGCGGCGGTGACGAGGAAGCCGCCGGGGGACAACAGGACTCTCCCTGGAGCCTTCAAGCTACATCTTCCGGCGCTTCTTCCGCGAGGCGGGCGGCAGGAGGAGGTCGACGACGTCGTCCACGGTGACCACGCCGAGGAGGCGGTTCTCCTCGTCGACGACCGGCAGGGCGAGCAGGTTGTACTTGGAGATCAGCGCGGCGACCGTCTCCTGCCCGGTCTCCGCGCGGGCCGTCTTGAGCTTCGTGTGCATCACCTCCGACAGCCGCTTCCCCGGCTCCTCGATCAGCAGGTCCCGCAGCCCGACGACGCCGAGAAGCTTCTCGTCCTCCACCACGTAGATGTAGTAGACGTGCTCGATCTCCCCCGCTTCCGTCTTGAACCGCTCGAGGGCCTCCCCCACCGTGATCCCGGGCGGCCACGCGAGGCACTCGGTCGTCATGAGCCCCCCCGCGGTGTCCTCTTCGTGGTGGAGCAGCTCGTGGATGTCCTGCGCCTCCTCCTTCTCCATCAACTGCAGGAGCTCCTGGGCCTTCTCCGCGGGGAGGTCCGCGATGATGTCCGCCGCCTCGTCCGGCGGCATCTGCTCGATGATGTCGGCCGCCTGCTCCTTGTCCATCTCGGAGATGAGGTCCGCCTGGACCTCCGGCTCGAGCTCGTGCAGGGCCTCCGCCGCGGTCTCCGGGTGGAGCTTCTCGAAGAAATCCTGCCGCTCCTCGGGCGGCAGGTCGCTCATGATCTGCGCGAGGTCCGCCGGGTGGAGGTTCGACACCGCCTGGCGGGACACCGACAGCGTCAGCCGGTCGAGCTTCTCCTCCACCGGCTGTAGGAACTTCCAGGAGATCAGCTGGTGGCGCAGGGGGTGGCGGATCGTCTCGAAGAAGGCGCCCCCGCGACGCTCGACCCCCAGGCGGCGCAGGATCCCCCGCATCCCCACGTCGACGTCCGTGACGTAGGCCCCGCCGCCCTCCTCGGTGAGCTTCACGTCGTTCACCCGCACGACCTTGGCGCCGTTGATGTCGACGATCTGCTTGTCGAGGAGGTCCTTGCGGATGAGAAGGCGCTCCTGCGAGGGGGCGGCCTCGGGGATCTCGCTTTCCGTCTTGCGGGAGGAGATGATCCGCTTGTTGAAGATGGAGAGCTCCTCCCAGGGGAGGTAGCGCGTCGTCTTCCCCTTCTCGATGAAGAGGCCGACGGCCCGCGGGAACCGCGCCCCGGCCTCCACGGCGATGTCCCGGACGCGGCCGATCTCCTCGCCCCGCGGATCGAGGACGACCTTCCCGAGGATGTCCCCGACGTACACCTCCCCGATGAGCGCCATCTCCCCGTTCCCCCTGAGTGATCCATTTCATAAATACGGCGGCGGCGCCTCCGCCGGACCCTCCTGTTGCGTGCGCCTTCCGTGCCGTCTTCCCGATACGTTACCGTATATATGGATTGAAGTACTAAGTGTACGATCGGGGTTTGAGGAAGGTCAAGGAACGGACGCATTGGTCCTGGGATAATAAAAAAATGAAACGCAATCCATACAAGAGGCTCCCCACCATTCGCGCCGCCGTCCAGGCCTCGTACGTCGCCTTCTTCCTGCTGGCGGGGTACGAGTTCCACCTCTTCTACACGCAGATCGTCGCCGGAGCCCCCGTGACCGCCCACCGCGCCCCCGCGGTGGAGGCGTTCCTTCCGATCTCCGCCCTCATGTCGCTCAAATACTTCCTGCTCACCGGGAACCTCGACGAGGTCCACCCGGCCGGCCTCGTGATCCTCGTGGCCGCGCTGGTCTCCGCCTTCCTCGCCCGGAAGGTCCTCTGCTCGTGGGTCTGCCCGGTCGGCGGGATCTCCCGCGCGCTGGAGTGGGTCGGGGAGAAGACGCTCTGGAAGCGCCGGAAGAAGGAGGTCCTGCTGCCGGCGTGGGCCGACAAGGCGCTCTGCTGGATCAAATACCTGCTCCTCGGATTCTTCCTCTACGCGGTCGCCCTGATGATGGACGCGGCGGCGATCGCGACGTTCCAGCGCGGGACGTACAACTACGCCGCCGACGCGAAGATGCTCCTCTTCTTCACGGAGATGACAGGCGTCACGGCGGTCACCCTCTCCGTCCTCGTGCTGCTGTCGGTCGTCGTGAAGAACTTCTGGTGCCGGTACCTGTGCCCGTACGGCGCGCTGCTCGGGCTGGTCAGCTGGATCTCCCCCCAGCGGGTCGTGCGGGACGACCGGACGTGCATCGACTGCAAGGCGTGCACCCGGGTGTGCCCGGTCGAGATCCGGGTCCACGAGAAGCCGTCCGTGTGGACGCCGGAGTGCACCGGCTGCATGTCGTGCGTCGCCGCGTGCCCCGCGGAGGATTGCCTCACCGTGACGCGCAGGGGGAAGGCGTCCTGGTCGCCGTATCTCATCCCGCTGGTCGGCCTCGGAACGATCTTCCTGTCTTGGGGCGTGGCCCGTCTCGCCGGGTACTGGCACGGCGACGTCCCCCTCGACCAGTTGTCCGAGGCGTACCGGCAGGCGAAGACCCTCCTCCACCCGTAAAGTCGTAAACCTCGATGACGGACCTTGCCGAACCGGGGCGCGGATTGCGGTTGAAATACGGGGCCGTCCCCTATATCCTATATCTTTGATGGGGTATATAGGTTCCACTTCGCCCCGGAGGGACCATGCGCATATCCAAAAAGACCGAATACGCGTTGCGCGCGCTGATCTACGCCGCCCGTTTCCCGGAGGGGACCACGTTCCAGATCCGGGACCTGGCGGAGAAAAACGGCATTCCGAAGAAATTCCTCGAGCTGATCCTCCTCGAGATGAAGAACGCCGGGATGCTCTCCAGCCGGCGCGGGGTCGGGGGGGGGTACCTCCTCGCGCGGCGCCCCGATTCGATCCGCTCCTCCGAGATCGTCGAAGTGTTCGAGGGGCCCATGGGGGGACGTGAGCGGAACAAGGTGTCCAGAAGGAAGGAAGAGAAGGATGCCTCCCCCGCCGTCTCCCGGCTGGTGGAGGAAGCGTCCGCAGCGGCGGCGGCGGTCTTCTCGCGATCGACGCTCTCCGACCTCGTCCGGGAAGAGGACGACGCGGCGGAGCGGCGGCGCAGCAACGTGATGTACGTTATCTGAACGGGTTCGCGGGCAAGGTCATTCCGTTTCCCTGCTTATCGGAGCGGAATCCTCCTCGGTACCGGGCTCCGGCGTCTCCGCGGCGGGGGATGGTTCGATCACCGCCGGGCCGCCCCCAGGGGCCTCCTCGGTCGGTATCTCCTCGGGCGGTATTTCCTCGGTCGGTTTCTCCTCGGGCGGCGGGGTTTCCAGCGTCTTCTCCACCTTCCGCGCGAGCCCCGCGAGGTTCGGGACCTCGGACGTCGCCGCGTCGTACTCCTCCCTCGTGATCATCCGCGCGGAGACCATCCGCCGCAGGATCCGGTCGGAACGCTTCATCACCCGGTCCATCCTCCGGTACGGGTTGTAGACCTTCGGGCCCGGGAGCATCGCGGCGAGGAACGCGCATTCCCGCACCGTCAACGCCGAGGGGTGCGCTCCGAAGTAGTAGTGCGCGGCGTGCCCGACCCCGTACACCATCGGCCCGAGTTCCACCACGTTGAGGTACAGCTCGAGGATCCGCGATTTCGACAGCACGTCGTCCATGCGCCGCGCGAGGACGATCTCCTTCACCTTCCGGATCAGCGTCTTCTCCCGGGATAGGAACAGGTTCTTCGCCAGCTGCTGCGTGATCGTGCTCCCGCCGCGGACGAACTTCCCCTTCCTCCAGTCCGCCTTGATCGCCTCCCGGATCGCCTCGTAGTCCACCCCCTCGTGCGAGTAGAAGTTGGCGTCCTCCGAGGCGACGACCGCCTTCTTCAGCGCGGCGGGGATCGCGCGGTACGGCGTCCAGCGCGGATTCCTCGGCCCGACCACGAAGGGGTGGCCCTTCCGGTGCCAGTCCTTCACGGTGATCGTCATCGAAATCCCCGTTTTCTTCAGGGGGGCGACGGACGGGAGCGTGAGGATCGAGACGCCGACCCACGCCGCGAGGAGAAGCGGAAAAACGGCGAGCGCGGCGAGGATCGCGCGGAAGCGGAACGGCGGTCGCATCCCGGGATTATCGCATCTTCTGGCGGGGGACACCCGGCCGGGGTACACTACGAACCACGGGATGACGGAAGACCTCTCCATCGAGGACGCGGCGCGCACCGCCGTGCGCTGGCGGACGGCGGTGCGCGAGCACCCCGGGAGCGCGGCGGCGCGGTATGCGCTGGGGGTGGCGCTCGTCCGGGCGGGACTCGAGGACGAGGCGGAAGCGGCATTCCGCGAAGCCGCCGCCTTGCGGCCCGGCTGGGCCGAGGCGCACAACGCCCTCGGCGCGACCCTCTGCCGCCTGGGCCGGCACGACGAGGGGATCGACGCGTTTTCCTTCGCCTCCGGGCTGAGCGAAGGGTTCCCCCTTCCCCACGTCAACCTCGGGATGGCGTTCGCGCTGTGCGGCCGGTACCCCGAGGCGGCGGACGCCTTCCGGCGGGCCGCGGCCCTCCTCCCCAACCTCGTGCAGTCCCACGTCAACCTCGCCGCAACGCTCGCCCTGCTCGGCCGCCACCGGGAGGCGGCGGGCGCCTGGCGGGACGCCGTCCGCCTCGACCCGGCGCGTCCCGGGCCCCACGCGAAGCTCGGGTGGGCGCTCTGCCGCCTTGGGGAGTATCGGGAGGCGGCAGGGGCCTTTCGCGCCGCGCTGCGGGCGGACCCCGGGTGCCTCGAAGCGCTCGGGGGGCTCGGCTGGGCGGGCGCGGAGACCGGCGACCTGGAGGAATCGGCGGAGGCGTTCCGAAGGGAGGTCGACTCCTCCCCCGGCGGGCGGCGCCCGCTCTACAACCTCGGGACCGTCCTCGGCATGCTGGGGCGGCACGAGGAGGCGGTCGATCGGCTCGCGGAGGCGGTGAAGCGATCCCCGGGTCACGCGGAGAGCCGCTACAACCTCGGGGTCTGCCTCTTCCGGTTGCACCGGCACGGCGCGGCGGCGGCCGCGTTCCGGGAGGCGGCGCGCATCCGGCCCGCGTACCCGAAGGCGTTGTACAACCTCGGCGTCGCGCTCTTCGAGACCGGGCGGCGCGAGGAAGCGGCGGCGGCGTTCCGTGAAGTCGTCGGGGGGAACCCGGGACATGCGCGTGCCCGCTTCAATCTCGGGATCGCCCTCCTCGCCCTCGGACGCGAACGGCAGGCGGCCGAGGCGCTCCGGGAGGCGGCACGCCACGACCCGGACCACGCGGCGTCCCTTTTCTCCCTCGGCATCCTCCTCCTCCGGCAGGGAAGGAACGAGGCGGCGGCCGAGGCGCTCCGCGGGGCGGTTCAGGCCCGGCCGGGGTACGCGAGGGCGCACAACAGCCTCGGGGTGGCCCTGTTCCGGACGTCCAGGATGGCGGAAGCGGCGGAGGCGTTTCGCGAGGCGACCCGCATCTTCCCGTCGTACGTCGCGGCGAACTTCAACCTGGGGCTGTGCCTGCTGCGCCCGGAAGACCGGGAAGGGGCGACCCGGCAGCTCAGCGTGCTCACGTTCCTCGACCCGTCCCTAGCGCGGCGGTACGCGGCGCTGCGGTCCCGCTGCGGCACGCCGGGACCTTCGTTCCGATACGCGAACTTCCCGCGCGGCGCGCGGGGGCGCACGGCGGGCGGAGCCGCTCAGCCCCCGATGTAGTCCCGGGCCCGGGCGAGGAAGTCGGCGTCCACGGGGGCCGGGCGCCCCGTCTTGTAGTCGTACATCACCTGGACCGTCTCCGCCTCGACGAAGACGCGGCCGTCCCCGGGATCATACAGGTCGCAGCGGAACCGGAAGGAGCTCCGGTGGACGTCGGTGATGTGCATCCGCACGAAGACGCGGTCGTGCAGCAGGATCGGGATCCGGTACCGGCAGTTGACCTCGGCGAGGATAAACCGGTAATCGTCCACCCGCTCCACCCCCATCACGTCCGCGAAGAACCGGACGCGGCCCAGCTCGAGGTAGGTGACGACCTTCGCGTTGTTCACGTGCCCCATCGCGTCGGTGTCGCCGAAGCGCAGCTGGAGCTCGGTCTCGTACACCTTGGCGGGCGCGGAAGGCAGGCCCGCCTCGAACGGCTCCCCCCACCGGGAACGGAAAGCGACCTCCCCGAGGGGCTTGCGCGCCCGGGGCTTCTCGTCCTTCTTCCGCGTCGCCTCGTCGAGGTCGTCGCTCTTCCCGGCGTAGCCGACGGCGACGACGGCCGCCGGCGAGAAATCCTCCGGGAGCCCGAGGGCCGCGCGCAGCGGCGCCTCCTTCCATCCCGCCATCGGGTGGACCAGCAGCCCCAGGTCGACCCCGCGATGGAGGAGGGACATCAGCGCCATCCCCGTGTCGAGGAGGAAGTAGTCCCGGGACTCGACGACGGCGGCGTCCTCCCGCCGCGCTCCCGCGACGATCAGCGCCGGGGCGCGCCTCGCCCAGGCGTTGCCCGGGTCGAGGACCTCCTCGACCGCCGCGCGGGACGGGGCGTCCGCCCCCACCACGACGAACCGCCACGGCTGGCGGTTGGCGCACGAGGGGGACCAGCGCGCCGCCTCGAGCATCCGCTCGATCTTTCCGGGCTCGACGGGACGTTGGGAGAACGCGCGCAGGCTGCGCCGCGCGGCGATGACGCGGTGGAATTCCATCGGTCCGGAGGGGCTACCCGCCCGGCCTTTCCTTGGAGGTGCTCACGGCCACGGGCTTCCCGGCGCCCTTGCGCACGTTCTTCCCGCGGGAGCGCTTCCGGGCCCTCGCCGCCTTCTTCCCCTTCTTCGACTTCGCATTGACCGTCGGCGACCCCTTCCGGATCTTGCGGTGCGCCTTTGTCCACTTCCTTACCCTGCGCGCCTTCGCGTAGGCGGGCGGCATCGACGAGGGGTACCCGAAGTAGGAGTTGAACGCCTCCTTCCCGACGTAGCTCCCCTTGATCTTCCACCGGCCGTCGTTGACCACCAGGGCCGCCAGCGCCAGTTTCGGCGACCCGACGGGCGCGACTCCGGCGAACCATTCGAAGTGGACGGCCGGCGTCCAGCCGGAGAGCGACCCGGTCTTCCCCGCGACGTCCATGTCCTGCAGCAGCGGTGTCCGCCCGGGGGGCCCGAACGCGCGGTGCGAGGTGCCCATCTCCACCGTCTTCACCATCATGCGGACGACGGCGTCGGCCGTCTCGGGGAGGACCGTGTCCCGCCACTTCTCGGGGGAGGACTCGTACAACGGCTCTCCGTCGCGGTCCTCGATCCGTTCGACCAGGACGGGGCGGGGCATGGCGCCGCCCGAGGCGATCGCGGACATGATCATCGCCATGTGGAGCGGGGAGACGTACACCTCGCCGAACCCCGCGCCGGTGCGGGCGAGCTCGAATTCCTCCCTCGGCACCTCCGCCCGGCTCGTCTCCACCGGCAGGTCGAAGGGGATCTCCTGGCCGAATCCGAACTTGGCGAGGTACTCCTCGAGCACCGGCCCGCCGACGTGGTTGACCGCCACCTTCCCGAACACGGCGTTGGCGGAGCGGGCGATCGCCTCCTCGAGGGTCATGCTCGGGATCCCCCTCCCGTCCCGGACGTGGAGCCCCCGGCGCGAGATGCCGTAGATCCCGCCGCGGTAGCTGATCTCGTCCTGCGGGGAAAGGTCCCCCCGCTCGATGGCGGCGGACGCGGTGACCACCTTGACCAGGGAAGCGGCGGGGTAGATCGCCTTCATCGGCAGCCACGAGTCGAACTCGCCGCCCCGGCGGTACCCGACGAGGGCGACGACGCGCCCGGTGTCCGGCTCCATCGCGGCGAACACGCCGTACAGGGGGTCGAACCGCCGGAACAAGTCGGAGACCCGCGCTTGGAGTCCCTCGTTCAGGGAGAGCGCCACCCGGTTCCCGTTCGGAAGGAGGCCGCCCGGTTGCCCGGATTGAAGGAGGGCGCGGAGATCCGCGGGGGTGAACCCGTGCTCGAACGCCTTCCCGCCGGCGTCGGGCGCGGAGCGCGCGGGCCGGGAAAGCTGGTGGCGGTTCGCGGCCACGACCGCCGTCGCCAGCGCCCAGCCGGCGACCAGGACGATGCCGGCCGCCGCGATCCGGCGGAGCCCCTTCCCGTCCGCGCGCCGGGTCACGCTTTCCTCGACAGGCACACCAGCGCCTCGGACCCGGGGGAGAATTCGGATCGCGCGAAGTTCCCGTAGAAGCGGATGTCCCCGAACCCCGCGGCCGTCAGCATCCCCCACAACTCCTCCGGAAAGATCGGGTACAGGGGGATCTCGTTCCGCACGATCCGCGGCTCGTCCGCATCGGCGATCCGGAGGGTGGTCCGGAAGAGTACCTTGCGGTCGCCCTCCCATTCGTACTTCCGCCGGAACTCCACCGTCCCTTCGGACGCGCGGATCATCGGCAGCTCGGTCACCCCCTCGCGCAGGAGCCGCTCGTAGTTCAGGATCTGGAGCAGCAGCGTGGCGGAACGGGAAAGCGCCCCCGCGGCGTCCGCCAGGAACCGCGACGCCTCGTCCTTCGGAACGTGGACCAGCGAATTGCCGAGGCACATCAGGAGATCGGAAAGGTACGGGACAAGGCGCGGGAGGTCCGCGAACGATCCCTCCTCGACCCGGGTCTTCGGGTACGCGGCGAGCTTCCGCCGGGCGATGGCGACCAGCGACGGATCGGGATCGAACCCGAAGCAGGAAAGACCCGCGGCGGCGAACGGCTGGAGCTGCGACCCCGTCCCGCACCCGCAGTCGACGATGGAACGCGCACCCCCGTCATCCATCAGGGAGTCGAAGAGGGCACGCTGCTCCGGAGACACCGGGAACAGGTCGTCGTAGACCAGGCTGATATCCGTGTAGAACGCCAACCGCCCTCCTGCAGGGCATTGTAGCAGGAACGATCCCGCGTGAAACAAAAAACCGCCCCGCCCCCGAACGGATACAATATATATTCCATACGGAAGCCTCGAGAAAGGGAACCGACGAGTGAACCGTCTCGCCTGCATCATCGCCTTCCTGCTCGCGTTCGCCCCTTCCGCCGGGGCGGCGGAGCCGTTGCGCGTCCTGACCTCCTTCCTCCCGATGGAGATCTTCACCCGGAACGTCGTCGGGGACACGCAGGGCGTTTCCATCGATACGATGCTCCCCGCGTCGATGGGATGCCCGCACGACTACGCTCTCACCCCCGGCGACATGAGGAAGATCGCCGCCGCCGATCTCTTCGTCGCGAACGGGTTCGGGATGGAGGAGTTCCTCGGAGAGCCGGTCCGGCGGGCGAACCCGGCGATCCGTGTCGTGGTGACAGCGCGCGCGGTCCGCCCCCTTCGCGCGGGACGCGATGACCCCGCCGCCGCGGCCGGCGGCAAGGGCCACGATCCCGGGGGCGTCAACCCGCACACCTGGGTCTCCCCCCGGAACGCGATCCTCCAGGTGCGGGAGATCGAGGCGGCGCTCTCCGCGGCGAGGCCCGGGCTGGCCCGCGCCTTCCGGCGGAACGCCGACGCGTACGTTTCCCGCCTGTCGGCGCTGGCGGCGGAGCTCGACGCGGCGGCGAAGACGTTCCGCCGGAGGAACATCGTCACCTCCCATAACGTGTTCGACTACCTGGCGAGGGACCTCGGCCTGACCGTGGTCGGTGAGATCGAGACGGCTCCGGGGCAGGAGCCGTCGGCGGGGGAGCTCCGGAACCTGGCGCGGACGATCCGGGAGAGGAAGGTCCCGGCGGTCTTCTCCGAGCCCCGGTTCTCCCCGAAGCTCGCGGAGGCCCTGGCGAGGGAGGCGGGGGTCCCCGTGAAGGTGCTGGACCCGGTCGCCACCGGGTTCCAGGCCCCCACCGCCTACGAGGACGCGATGCGGCGGAACCTTACCACGCTCAAGGAGGCGCTGTCAGCCCGATGAACGCGTCCGACCATCTCCACACGCTCGAGATCCGCAACCTGACCGTCCGGAGGGGGGGGGTGGAGATCCTCTCGGGGATCGACGCCGACCTCCGGTGCGGGGAGGTCACCGCCCTCGTCGGCCCCAACGGCGCGGGGAAGACCACCCTCCTCCTCGCGATCCTGGGCCAGGTCCCGTACACGGGGGAGATCCGGTTCTGCCGCGCGGCGGAGCACGGCCGGGGCGTCCCCCGCATCGGGTACGTGCCGCAAAGCCTTCCTCTGGACCCGGACGCGCCGATCACGGTGCTCGACTTCTTCGCGCTCTCCGCCCAGCGGCGCCCCGTCTTCCTCGGCGCCTCCCGCCGCACCCGGGAGTCCGCGAGGGAGAGCCTCGAACGGGCCGGCGTCGCACACCTTCTCCAGACCCCCCTGGGCCGGCTCTCCGGCGGGGAGCTCCAGCGGGTGCTGTTCGCACTCGCCCTGCGCGACGCCCCCGACATCCTGCTGCTCGACGAGCCGGTCTCCGGCGTCGACGTCGCCGGGGAGGAGCGGTTCTGCGACTTCCTGTCCAAGGTCCAGCGCGACTCCCGCTTCAGCCTCCTGCTGGTCAGCCACGACCTGTCGGTGGTGACGCGGCACGCCGACCAGGTGATCTGCCTCAACCGCCGCCTCGTGTGCAGCGGCGCGACCACGGAGGTGCTGACGCCGGAGAATCTCGCCGCCATGTACGGGGCCGACGCGCACCTGTTCCGCCACTCCCACGCGGACGGGCACGGGCACCTGCACGACGACGGGGGGGGGTGAAGCCCGTGGAATCGATCCTCCCGGGGGTGTTCTCCCTGATGGACCGGCTGCTCCCGTTCGCCTTCGCGGAGCCGGCGTTCATGAAGCGCGCGCTCCTCGCGCTGCTGCTCACGGCCCCCGCCGCCGCCGCGCTCGGCGTCCCGCTGGTCCAGCACCGGATGGCCTTCTTCTCCGACGCGATCGGCCATTCCGCCTTCACCGGCGTGGCCCTCGGGGTCCTCCTCGGCGTCTCCCCCTCCTGGACGATGGTCGCGTTCGGCGCCGTCGTCGCCGTCGCCATCACCCTGGTCAAGGGACGCACCGGGCTCTCGTCGGACACGGTCATCGGCGTCTTCTTCTCGACCGTCGTCGCCCTCGGGATCGCGATCATCAGCCGGGAGAAAGGGCTGACGCGGAACCTGCAGTCGTTCCTGTACGGCGACCCGCTCGCCGTCACCGACCCCGAGCTCCTGTGGATGGCCGCCCTCTTCCTGCTCGTCGCCGCGTACCTTGCCTTCCTGTACAACCGGATCCTGCTGCTGGGGATCCACGAGGGGTTCGCCCGGACAAAGGGGGTCCGCGCGCCGGCCGTGGAGCTCTCCTTCGCGCTGGTCGTCGCCCTCGTGGTGACTGCGGCGATCCGCACCGTGGGGATCCTCCTCGTCACCGCCCTGCTCGTCATCCCGGCCGCCGCCGCCCGCAACGTCGCCCGGGGGGCCGTCGCGGCCCTCTGGGTCTCCGTGGGGGTCGCCGCGCTGTCGGGGTTCGCCGGGATCGTCGTCTCCTGGTATCTCGACACCGCCACCGGCGCGACCGTCGTCCTGGCCGCCGCGGCCTGTTTCGCCGTCACCGCGCTGTTCCGGGCCGCCCGCCCGAGCGAATAAACGAGGGTGGTTCACTCCGATCGAGGCGAACTTCTGATCCATGCATAAAGGGCGGCAGCCCCTCCCGGGCTGCCGCCCCCGATTCCCCACCCGCCGCCGGGCTTCCCCGCCCTCCGGGGCGCCTTCCGGCCCGCTTACTCCGGGGTCGGATTCTCGAAGCGGGCCTTCTCCTTCGCCATCGCCTCGCGGCCGGCGTCGTACGCCGACTTGATCACGGACCGCTCCTCGTCGATGAACTGCTCCACCTTCTGCTTCATGTCGCCGGACCATTCCTCCGACTTCTTCTTGAAGTCCCCCGCCAGCCCGCCGATCCGCTCCCGGGCCTCGCGCCCGGAGACCGGGGTGTAGAGCAGGGCGAGCCCCGCGCCGACCAGTCCGCCGGCCAGGAACGCCATCAGGATTCCACCGGAATTGCAGCAGTACCTTTCGTCGCTCATTTCCTTGCCTCCTTTCGAACGATCCGATCGAGAATGTGAGACGTCGCCGCCTTGAAGGCCAGGAGGGCCGAGCCCGCGTTGATCAGGGCCGGGGTCAAGGTGTGGGCGAGCACCTTCGTCGCCACGTCCACCGGTCCGCGGAGCGAGCGGACCCCCTCGGTGAAGTGCGTCACGTTCGAAACGCCCCGCTCCACGTCGGACAGGATCTCCCGGGCGACGGCGTTGGTCTTGCGCAGGTCCTCGGCGGTCATCTCGCACTGCCGGAGCGACTCGTCGAGCCGCTGCGTCATCCGTTCCACGTTCCTTCGGATCGACAGGAGCACGGCCGCCAGGATCACCACGAGCGCCAACGCGGCGCCCCCGAGGGCGATGAAGAAGATCGTCTGCGCGTCCAAAAGGGCCACCTCCCGTCCGAATCCGTGGGACCGGGGATCCCCCCGATCCAGTTCTAAAATACCTTAAAGGGACGGGTTCTAAAATACCTTAAAGAGACGTGCGCCCGCAATCGGGTCTTCGGAGGAGTAGAATTGATGATGGAACCGGGTCCCGGGGGCACGTGTCAATCAAGGGGGGGGGATTTGGAGAGGCCGGGTGGAAAAGGGCGACCCGTCGACCTGCTCGTGGAGGGGTTCCGGAAGGGGACGCCGGGAGCTTTCGAGGCGATCGTCCGGGCGCACCAGGACCGGGTCTACTCGTTTTGCGCCCGGATGCTCTCGGACCGGGAGGATGCGCTCGACGCGGCGCAGGAAGTGTTTCTCTCCGCCTGGCGAAACCTCGCGCAATTCCGGGGGGAAGCCGCCCTGTCGACCTGGCTCGTGCGGATCGCCGCGAACCGCTGCCTGAACCGGATCCGGCGCCGCAAATCGCTTTCGGAGCACGAGGCTCCCTGGCCGGAGATTTCCGGGGAGACGGACGATGAGATCATTTTCCAGCCACCGGGGGCGGAGGCCGACCGCCCGGACCGGCTCGCGGAGAACAGCGAGATGGGGGAGATCCTGACGGAAGCGCTGTCACGGATCGATCCGGGCTCCCGCTGGATGGTCCTCCTCTCGGACGTGGAGGGGTTTTCGTATGAGGAGATCGCCGCCCTCGCGGACGTTCCGCTGGGCACGGTGAAGTCCCGGCTGCACCGGGCGCGGATGGCGATGCGCCGGCTGCTCTCGCCGGTGGCGTGACGGATGGACACGATGGATTGCGGCCAGGCCCGGAACCGGTTATCAGATTTCCAGGACGGCACGATGGACGAAGCGACCGCGGCGGGGGTGGCCGCCCACCTTCGGGGATGCGGCGAATGCGCCGGCGCCGAGGCGTCCCTTCTCGCTGTGCGTGAGCTCCTGCGGGGCCTTCCCCCCGATCCGGCACCCCCGGAACTGCTCGCGAGGGTCCTCGCGGCGGTCGAGGCGGAGGACCGGGACCACCGTGCGAATCCCGCCGCGGGCGGGGCGGAAGCGACGAGGCCGTTTCTCTCCCGGTTCCGGGTCCCCTTCGGGGCGGCCGCGGCCGTCCTGCTGTTCGCCTCCGTCTACTGGTACCAGCGAACCTCTCCTCCCCCCGTCCGCCCGCCGTCGGCTCCCATCGCCCGGGCTCCCGACACGACGCCTCCGGTCGACATTTCCCCCGACGCCGGCAAGGCGCCTCCTTCCCGCCCGATGGCGGCGAAGGAGGACACCGCCAAGGGCCCGCCCCCGGCGGTCCGCCTCCCGCGCGGGAACCCGCAGACGGCAAGGGAAGAAGCCCCCGCCGCGGCGAAACCACGGACCTGGACCGCGGCGGACCTGCCGTCGGTGCCGGCGATTCGCGCGAGCACGAACTCCGAGCGGATCGTGCCGGTCGCCCCGTTCCCGAGGCCGGCGGCCAACCCCGCGGAGCCGGGAGCCCCGGGGTTCGGTGAGAGAGGGAGGACCGAGGGCGAGGTCGGCGCGGATTTCCGCCTGTCGCGATCCTTCGCCGCGCCCCCGTCCCGTCTCCTCCGTCCCCTGCCGTACGGACGCGACGTCGTTGTGGACGTGAACCCGGAGAGCCGTGAAGGGGCGGAGGAGCGGATCGCCCAGGCGGCGTTGCGGCTGGGCGGCATCTTCGAACGGAACGATCGCGGCCCCGGCGAGGCGGCGGCGGGCGCTTCGGGAACCGTCCGCGTGATCCTCCCCGAAGAAGCGGCGACACGGTTCCTCGAGGAGATGGGGCGGCTCGGCACGATCCCGCCGGAGGGGAACCCGGCGGCGACCGGCCTTCCCGCGGGCCCGTGGCCCGGCACCGTCGCCTACACGGTCCGCGTGCGCGTCCGCTGATTCATCCCTTCGCCCCCCGGTACGCGTCGAAGATCGCCCGGAAGCGGCGGCATCCCTCGAACCGGAGGTACGGGATCACTTCCGCCGTCCCTTCCGGGCTCATCGGGACGAACTTCCCCCTGGCGCGTGCGCACACCTTCCCGCCGCACCGGATCTCCCCCTCGCAGTAGGCGAGCCTTCCCGCGTCCTCGACGAGGCGGCTGCGGACCTCGACCTCGACGCCGACCGCCACCGGGAAGAGGAACTTCACCGTGAGCTCGCCCGTGACGTACATGGGGTGCACCTTGCCGAACACGGTGGCGGCCCACCCCATCGTCTCGTCGAGGAGCGCGGTGACGACCCCCCCGTGGGCGATGTCCCTGTACCCGTTGAGGTGGGGGGGGAGGATCACCCTTCCGAGGACCTCGTCCCCCTCCACGAAAAACCTCGCGCGCACCCCGGAGCGGTTCTCCTCTCCGCAGAGAAAGCACCCCGAGGAGTGCGGCAGGTACTCCCGGTCCGAGGCGGGCAAGGGCTTATCCACCGACGCGGGACATCGGCTCGGCGGGGGACGGCGCGTCCCCGCCGTCGCACAGCTCGTGCGACGGCGGCTTGGTGCGGACCGCCCGGCGGAACAGGTCCGCCACGGCGTCGTCCCCGCGCCCGCCGCGAAGGACGCCGCGCAGGTCGAGCGTCTCCCGCCCGAAGAGGCAGCTGCGCAGCCGCCCGTCGGCCGTGACGCGCAGGCGGCTGCAGCAGGAGCAGAACTTCCGGGAGACCGGGGAGATGACGCCGAGTTTCCCGGCGAACCCCGGGACCTCGTACGTCACCGCCGCGGACGACGTGCCGTCGCGGGCCTCGCGCACCCCCGGCAGAGCGAGGATCCGCTCGCGGACCCCCCCGGCCGGGACGTACCCCTCCGACGGAGGGCACCCGATCGGCATCCGCTCGATGAACCGCACCGTGACCGGCATCTCCCGTGCCATCGCGAAGAAGTCGTCCACCTCGCCCCGGAGAAGACCGTTCAGCAGCACCACGTTGATCTTCACCGGGGAGAGCCCCGCGCCAAGCGCCGCGTCGATCCCTTCGAGGACCTTCGGGAGCGCGTCCCGGCGGGTGATCTCGGCGTACCGGTCGCGCCGGATCGTGTCGAGGCTGATGTTGACGCGACGCAGGCCCGCTTCCCGCAGCGCGGCCGCCATGCCCGGGAGCGCCGTCCCGTTCGTCGTCATGCCGAGGTCCCGCACCCCGGGGATCTCCGCGACCCGGCGGACGAACGGCACGACCCCTCGACGTACGAGCGGCTCCCCTCCCGTGATCCGGACCTTCCGGACGCCGAGGGAGACGGCCACGCGCACCGTGCGGATCAGTTCGTCGTAGGTGAGGATTTCCGGAACGGGCTTGAGGGGGATCCCCTCCGGCGGCATGCAGTAGACGCACCGCAGATCGCACCGGTCGGTCACGGAAAGGCGCAGGTAATCGATCGTTCGGCCGGACGGGTCCCGGAGCATCCCGTCATTTTACCAGAGGCGCGCCCGCCGCACATGGAAAGGGCGCCGCTCGATTGCGGGCGGCGCCCCGGAAACGGTCCCGCCGCCGCGTCAGCGGACGACGATCTCCTTGTTCATCAGCTTGAAGATCACGATGATAAGGATGATCAGGATCGCCAGCCCGATCAGGATCCCGACGCCGCTGTCGGCCCCGGCCGGCGCCCGGTCGGTCATCGCCGCCAGGCGGTGCAGGTCCTGCGCGCTCATCGCCCTCACCTTCGCCATCGCTTCCGCGGGTGAGATCCCGTAGTCGACCAGCTTCTGGACGACGACCTTGTTCTCGAGGAACGACTGGACCTTGGCCAAGTCCTCGACCCGGCTTCCCGCGTCGGCAAGGCTCGAGGCGATCACGCCCGCCTCGGCGACCCCCCGGACCGATCCGAGCACGCCCATCCACCCGGCCATCATCACGGCCACCACCACGAACCAGCCCGCCTTCCGCACCGTCGCCATCTCACACCTCCCCGTCACGTGATTGTGCAAGGAAACACCGTTCTCATTGCGGGCATTGTGGCAGATCTCCCGCGGCCCCGTCAACCCCGTGGAGGCACCCCGGTGGGGGCACCCCCCGCGGGGCCCTCATTCGATGACGCGGATCGGCATCACGATCATCGGGTGGCCGGAAAACACGAGCTTTTTCTGCGCGAGGAACGCCGTCTGGTTGTGGAGCAGCTTGTTGAAGAAGTTCTCCTCCTGGAAGACGAGCTGGCCCGCGAAGAAGACGACGTTGGGGAAATCGGTCGCCACCTCCGTCGCCATGCCCTGCAGGACCTCGATGACGTCCGTGCCCACCCGGTGGTGCGCCTCGCCGTAGTACCCGTGCCCCTTCACGAACTCGACGTAGTTCGCGAGCTGCCCCCGCAGGTTCTCCGAGAGATTCTCGATCTCCGCCACCCCTTTGAACCGGCTGGTGTCGATCACGCCCACGGACAGGAAGACGAAGTTCCGGAACGTGCCGGGGAAGGAGCGGATGATCGAGAAAATGACGTGCATCCCGAGGCCGTTGTACCCGGACACCAGGATGGCGGCGGTGGGGGCCTGCCGCCGGAGGATCGGCTCCTGGGCGGTCGCCGTCGTCGGGGTGGGGAGGTCGAGGAGCAGGTCGTCGAGGCGCCGGAGATGCCCCGCCGCCTTGCGGTAGTGGCTCCGGATGAGGAACGCCGCCGCGCAGAACGACCCCGTGATCAGCAGGGTGATCCAGCCGCCCTCGGGGAACTTCATCAAGAGGGTGGCGCAGAGGATCGACGCCGTGAGGAGGAAGCCGATCCCGTTGATCGCCATCCCGGATTTCCACTTTCCCGCCGACGCGCGGTCCTCCCACCAGTGCCGGCACATCCCGAACTGCGACAGGCTGAAGGTCAGGAAGACGTTGATCGAGTACATGATGACGAGGTACCGGACCGAGCCCCCGGTGATGAAGAGCATCAGGAACGCCATCCCCCCCATGAAGTAGACGCCGTACTTCGTCACCAGCCGCGAGGAGAGGTGGGCGAACCGGTGGGGCATGTAGGAGTCGACTGCCATGTTGGAGAGGACCTGCGGCCCGCCGAGGAAGCCGGTCTGGGCGGCGACGAACAGCAGGACCGCCTCGGTGAAGAGGACGAAGGCGGCGATGAACTCGGCGCTCCTCCCCTGCCAAAGGCCGCTCACCAGGTTCCCGAAGAGGACGGCGTTGAGCGTCTTCCCCGGGACGGGCGTGACCCCGTTCAGGACGTAGCCGAGGATGATCCCCCCGGCCAGGAACGACAGGGAGAGCGCCATGTAGGCCATGGCCCGCTTCCCGGTCTGGACGCGGGGCTCCCGCAGTGTCTGCATCGAGTTGCTGACCGCCTCGATCCCGGTGTACGTCCCCGCGCCCATCGAGTAGGCCCGAAGCAGCAGCGCCCCGACCCCCAGCCATCCCATCTCCCGGGTCGCCGCGGAGAGATCGGTGGAAACATGGGTGGCCACGGCGGGGAGGTCCCCGGCGTGGCGCAGCACCGCGTAGAGGACCAGGGGGACGTGGGTGAGGAGGAACGCCATGAAGATCGGCGTGAGCACCAGCACCGACTCCTTGACCCCCCGCAGGTTGATCCAGATCAGGAAGAGAAGGACGAAGACGATGAACGCGAACTTGTGGGCGAGCCACGGAGGGGGAAGGAAGCTGAAGATCGCGTCCGCCCCCGCCGCGACCGAGATCGTGATCGTCAGGACGTAGTCGATGACGAGCGCCGAGCCCGAGACCACCCC
>Ga0326597_10003375_pt1 | contig 23060 bp, 20 predicted proteins | sample RVTome_12_FD_203789 | JGI IMG/M metagenome (GOLD analysis project Ga0326597, IMG submission 203789) | Soil microbial communities from uranium-contaminated site in the Upper Colorado River Basin, Wyoming, United States - RVT100D185 | ecosystem: Environmental > Terrestrial > Soil > Contaminated >... | reverse complement strand
ATACAAGACCAGGTGCTTGGTGCTTCGTGCTTGGTGCCTGGTGCGGGCCTGGTGCTTGGTGCCTGGTGCGGGCCTGGTGCTTGGTGCCTGGTGCGGGCTTGGTGCTTCGTGCCTGGTGCTTGGTTCGGACCCGGTCAGTGTCGGGATTGGGTGGCGGGCAGCGTGGCAACGCACTTCGCACCCCGCCCGCGAGGGGCACCCCGCACCAGGCCCGCACCTGGCACGAGGCACCAGGTACGCACCAGGCACCAAGCACGAAGCACCAGGCACGTCGTGAGCCGCTCCCGGCGGCTCGGATCAGACCCCTCAGGTCCCGCCGAAGCCGATCGTGACCTTGCCGTCCTCTTCCACGATCACCGGCACGTCCCGCCGGCCCTTCGTGTGCTTCAGCATGCGCTCGAGATCCGCCTTGTTCTTCTTCACGTTGACGTACTCGAACGCCACATGCCGCCTTTCATAATCCTCACGGGCGGCGACGGTGTAGGGTCAGGTGTCCTTCCCGAATATGTAGACCATCGCGGATCTCCCAGCAGGCCGTGTCCACTTTTACCACGGCCTGCAAGGGGATTCCCGGTCGTAGAGGCTATGTAAGAGTGAGGACAACGTAGAACGGCGGGTCTCGCGGTCTTGCGTTGACACTGCCGGAAGCGTGCCGTTGGGTCGGCGCGCCACCGGGAGGGACGTTCTAGATAACCGGGAATCCCACGTGCATTATGTGAAAGCCTTCACAAGGAGTCAAGTCCTCTGTGTCGCCGCAAAACCGGCACCTGCCGGGTGCCGTCAGCGGTCTTCCGATCCCCTCACTGTCAGTCAGGGGCTCGACGAGTGCGCGACGATGAGCGCGGGAACTGCCCACAGGGCTGAAGTCTGGAGCCTGGAGCCTGGGGCCAGAACGTCTCATTGGGGATAAGATAGTGCCGTGAGCCGTGAGCCCTGAGCCGCAAGCCGTGAGCGAAAGTACCCTGGTGCTCGCCCTGACCATCCCCGCCTTCAACCCCAGCCCGCAGACCGGGGCCGGCAACAACACCTATCTGCTGCCGGGCAGGGAGCCGCTGCTCGTCGACGCCGGCGTGGGCGACCCCCGGCACCTCGACGAGGTGGAGCGCGCGCTCGGCGGCGCGCCGCTCGCCCGCGTGGTCGTGACACACCACCACTCCGACCACGCCGCGGGTATTGCCGCGATTGCGGCGCGGTGGCCGGACGCCGCGCGCCTCAAGAAGCCCTGGCCCGAGCGGGACGGCCGTTACGGGGTGAGCTGGGCGCCGGTGGACGATGGGGACGAGATTCCCGCGGGTGACGGCTCGCTCGTCGCCGTGTGGACGCCCGGACACGCGCCCGACCACCTCTGCCTCTTCGACGTCGAGAGCCGCACGCTGTTCGGCGGCGACCTCATGGTTCGCGGGAACACCGTCGTGATTCCCGCGTCGCACGGCGGCAGCCTTTCGCAGTACCTCGCCTCGCTCGAGCGGGTCCGCCGCCTGCACCCGGCTCGCGTGCTGCCGGCGCACGGGGAGCCGATCGACCATGCCGAGGCGCTCATCGATGTGTACATCGAGCACCGGACGCAGCGCGAGGCGCAGATTCTCGCCGCGCTCGCCGGCGGCGCCTCGACGCCGGCCGCGATCGTGCCGCGCGTCTACGACGCCCTCCCTCCCGCGCTCATCGACTTCGCGCGCGAGAGCGTCCTCGCACACCTCGTCAAGCTGGAGGGGGAGGGAAGCGTGAGGCGAGTGGCGGAGAAGTGGGAAGTGGGAAGTGGGAAGTGAGAAGTCAGGAGTCAGACCTGCTGCGTCAGTTCCTACGCCGGCAGCCACCCGGGCGGGATCTCCGAGGCCGGGGCGGGGTTCTTCGCAGCCTTCGGCATCGCGTCCCGGATCACTTTTTCCAGTTCCTGTAGATACTCCACGAAGCGCGCGCGCCCCTCGGGCGTGAGGCGGCAGAGCGTCTGCGGCCGCCGGTTGTCGTACCCTTTCCAGATCTCCACGAGGCCCGCCTCGCGCAGCACGTCGAGGTGCCGGCTCAGGTTGCCGTCGGTCAGCGCGCACAGCCGCTTCAGTTCCGGGAAGCGGAGGCCCTCGGGTCGCGTGACGAGCGACGTCATGATGCCGAGCCGGGCCTTCTCGTGAAGGATCCGGTCGAGCCCCTCGTACGCGAACCGGCCCGCGGCCGGCGCTGCTTCGCTCCGTGTCTTTTGTCGTGCCATCGTATTCACGTCATGAAGTGGCGCAAGAACCGTTACTCGGTCCGCTCGAGATTCCAGTAGAGCACGAGCGCCGCGAACAGCTGCCCCGCCCCGAACGTGCCGCCGACCGCCCACGGCGACGATGCGCCGCCGCCGGCGTGCGACAGCAACCACGACCCGGCCGCCAGATAGAAGAGCGCGACCCAGCCCGTCGCCCGCGGCAGGTACGGACGCGCCGCGAACGCGGCGACGCCGAACATCATCGCCCACAGACCCGGCAGCAGCGGTACCAGGGCCGCGCTCAGGCCGGTGAACGTGAGCGTGATCACGGCGCCCGCCAGGATGCTCGGCGCGACCTGCCCGATCACGGCGCGGGTCCGGCGGCGCTCGAAGGCGTCTTCCCGGAACAGGTAGTTGAACGCGATCTCGCTCGAGCCCGCGAGCCCGGCCACGCCCGCGATCGCCGTCCAGAACAGGACGAAGCCGATCGGGTCGCGTGCCGCGAGCCCCGGCGCCTGCAGCGCCGCCGCCGCCAGGCCGACGATGCCCGACAGCGCGACCGGCACGGGGCGGTAGCCGCGATAGACCTCCGTTCGGGCGAGGTGCTGATGGATCTCCGAGATCTGGCTAAGCGCCTTGACGTATTCCATGCAAGCGGCCCCCCTCGGGCCAGGCCCCATAAGCTTTGCATTGCAAAGCACCCTGTGTCAACTCGGGGCGGCATTCCTGCCGGGGCTCGGTGCTCGGTGTTCGTCCTTCCGTGGGCATTCCGTGGGCATTTCGCTATATCCTCACTCCCGTGCTCGACCGCCTCTTTCACCTCTCGGAGAACCGCACCACGGTCCGCACCGAGTTCCTCGCCGGCGTGACCACGTTCCTGACGATGGCGTACATCCTCTTCGTGCAGCCGGCGCTGCTGGCCGCCGCGGGGATGGATTTCGGCTCCGTGCTGGTCGCCACCTGCGTCGCCAGCGCGGTCGCTACGCTCCTGATGGCCTGGTTCGCCAACTATCCGATCGCCGTGGCGCCCGCCATGGGCCACAACTTCTTCTTCGTCTACGGCGTCGTCGTGGGGATGGGCGTGAGGTGGCAGACGGCGCTCGGCGCCGTCGCGATCGCGGGGATCGTCTTCATCCTGACGGCGGGCGTCGGGCTTCGCGAGCGGCTGATCACGGCCATTCCCGATTCGCTCAAGCACGCCATCGCCGTCGGTATCGGGCTGCTCATCGCCTTCATCGGTCTCCAGTGGTCGGGCATCGTCGTGGCCAATCCGGGAACGCTCGTCGGGCTCGGCAGCCTGCATCGCGGGCCGGTGCTGCTCGCGCTCTTCGGGTTCTCCGTCATGGCGGTGCTGCTGGCGCTGCGGGTGAGCGGCGCGCTGCTGGCGGGCATGCTGATCACGACCGTCGCGGGGCTGGCCTCGGGCCTCGTCAGCTATCAGGGCCTGGTCGGCGCGCCGCCGTCCATCGCCCCGACGTTCCTCCAGCTCGACATCCTCGACGCGTTCCGGCCCGGCATGGTGTCGGTCGTCTTCGTGTTCTTCTTCCTCGCGCTGTTCGACTCGGTGGGCACCCTGGTCGGTGTGGCGCAGCAGGCGGGACTGATGCGCGGCGGCGAGCTGCCGCGGGCGCGCGGCGCGCTGCTGGCCGATGCCGTGGGCACCGTCGTGGGAGCCGGTCTCGGCACCTCGACCGTCACGGCGTACATCGAGAGCTCGACCGGCGTCTCGGCCGGCGGCCGCACCGGTCTCGCCAACGTGGTGACGGCTGCGCTCTTCCTCCTGGCGCTGTTGTTCTATCCTCTGATCCGGATGATCGGCGGCGGCTACGATGCCGGGGAGGGCGTGATCCTGTACCCTGTGATCGCGCCGGCCCTCGTCATCGTCGGGACGCTGATGATGCGCGGCGTGCGCGAGGTCGAGTGGGACGATGCGACGGAGGGCGTGCCGGCGTTCCTGACGATCATCGTCATGCCGCTGGCGGTGAGCATCACCGACGGCATCGCGTTCGGGTTCATCTCGTGCGCGGCGCTGAAGCTCGCGGCCGGCCGCGGCAAAGAGGTGAACTGGCTCGTGTATCTGTTCGTCGCGCTCTTCGTCGCGCGGTACGTGTGGCTCATGTAGACGTGCTTGGTGCTTCGTGCTGGGTGCTTGGTGCGTGCGGGGTGCGAGGTGCTTGGTGCGTGCGGGGTGCGAGGTGCTTGGTGCGTGCGGGGTGCGAGGTGCTTGGTGCGTGCGGGGTGCTGGGTGCTTGGTGCGTGCGGGGTGCGAGGTGCTAAGTGCGTGCGGGGTGCGAGGTGCTTGGTGCGTGCGAGGTGCTCGGTACGTGCGGGGTGCGTGTCTGATGCCCCCACGGCGCGATAAAGGCGCGCGTGGACACGGCACGAAGTACGCACTCAGCACCCAGTCCGCACGAGGCACGAGGCACCCAGTCCGCACCAGGCACCTGGCACGAGGCACCCAGCACTGACTATGCTGTCCTATCCCAACGCCCATCTCCTTGTCACGCCCGCGGCCCTGGCCGCAGAACTCGGCCTCGGTTCGGCTGAGAACGCCCAGCGCCCAGCGCCGAGCGCCAAGGCCCCGCTGCTGCTGGACCTTCGTCCCGCCGAGGACTTCGCGCGGGGCCTCCTGCCCGGCGCGGTCCACCTCGACCTCTGGGGGCTGAGCCTCAAGGACACCGATCCCGCGCCGCTCGACGCGTTCGTGTGGATGATCGTGCACGTGCTCGAGATGCGCGGCGTCAACGCGGACGTGCCCGTGGTCGTGTACGACGAGAAGTCCGGCATGCGGGCGGCGCGCGCGTTCTGGTTCCTCGAGTACCTCGGCCATCCGAGCGTGCGGATGCTCGACGGCGGCTTCGGCGCGTGGATGAACGCCGGGTTGCCCGTCGCGACCTTCATTGACGAGGCGTCGCGCGGAGCGGAGCGGGGCGAAGGGGTCCCCGCCCTTCGGCAGGCTCAGGGCGCTCTGAGGTTTTCGAAGAGCGCGAGCGACGCGCCTGGCGGGGTGCAGGCGCCTTCGCCAGGCTTCGACGACCCTGGACGAAGCTCGAAGAGCGGAGTCCGGGGGGTCCCGCCTCAGGAGAGGACCAAGGTGGAGTGGGCGGGCGGCGAGCCGCCGCGCGTGGACGCGCGGGTGGCCACCTGGCGTGACGTGAGAGATCGTCTCGGCCGCGCGGACGTCGCGATGCTCGACACGCGCAGCCGTGGCGAGTACTGCGGAACCATCGTCCGGGCGAAGCGCGCGGGCGCGATACCTGGCGCCGTGCACATCGAGTGGACCGACAACCTCGGGCCCGACGGCGCGTTCAAGCCCGCCGATGAGCTGCGCCTGATGTACGAGGCGGCCGGCGTCACGCCCGACCGCGAGGTGGTCACGTACTGTCAGGGGGGCTATCGCGCCGCGCATTCGTACGTCGCGCTGCGCCTGCTCGGCTACCCGCGCGTGCGCAACTACATCGGTTCGTGGAAGGAGTGGGGGGACAGGGGGGATCTGCCGATCGAGGTGCCAGGTGCTTAGTGCCTGGTGTTGGGTGCGTGCCGGGTGCCTGGTGCGGAGTGCGTGCTTAGTGCTGCCTTTCATAATTACGGTGACGCACCGAGGGCGGCGAGGCGCGCGGCCGGCCAGGCGCGACGACCGAGAATACTGAGCGTATGTGAGGGAGGAGCAACGCCGCCAGCCGGGATGCATCGCCGGCCGAATGCCACCGTAATTATGAAAGTCAGCACTCAGTCCTTGGTGCAGGGCACGATGCTCGACCGCGAGGGTTGGTGCTCCAGGCTCTGGATGAGTCTCCGGAGCATGCCGCCGATGCGGTCGGTGCTGTCCAACAGGCGGTCCCGTTCGTCGTCCGAGACGTAGCCCCGTCCGTGGGCCGCGTGGACCAGCGAGCGGACCTCGCCGTTCGAGCCGGCCGCGATCCGCCCGAATTGTGCGAATTCTTTGTGACGTCCTCGAACGAAGCCCTCGGCAATATTTGCCATGATCGAAATCACCGCGCCATTGAGCTGCTCTCGAAGCGACAAGTCCTGACGAAGCGCGGGACGCCTGATCAGCGTGCCGATTTCATCGGAGAGCCGCTTCGCCTCTTGCCATACCCGAAGATCCTCGAAACACGAGACACCCATTGCGGGTGCGAAGAGAGCACTTTTCGTGCCATGATCTACAGTGGAACGCCGTGCCCACGGCACGAGGCACGAGGCACGCACGAGGCACGACGCACCAGGCACGCACGAGGCACGACGCACCAGGCACGCACCAAGCACCAAGCACAAGGCACCAAGCACCCTGTCTTCGAGAGGCTCCCATGAACGCCGTCATCGACTTCATCAACACCCATCGCGATCGCTACCTCGACGAGCTCAAGACCCTGCTCGCCATCCCCAGCATCAGCGCGCTGCCCGAGCACGAGGGTGACGTGCGGCGCTGCGCCGAGTGGTGCGCCGAGGAGATGGAGCGCATCGGGCTCCAAAACGTGAAGCTGATGGAGACGCCCGGCCATCCGGTCGTCTACGGCGACTGGCTGGGCGCGCCCGGCGCGCCGACCATCCTCTTCTATGGGCACTACGACGTGCAGCCCGTGGATCCGGTCGAGCTGTGGGAGTCGCCGCCGTTCGAGGCCACCATCCGCGACGGCGAGATCTACGCCCGAGGCTCGGCCGACGACAAGGGTCAGGTCTTCATGCACTTCAAGGCCATCGAGGCCCACATGAGGCAGAACGGGCGGCTGCCCGTGAACATGAAGATCATCCTCGAGGGCGAGGAGGAGGTCGGCTCCGAGAACCTCGACAACTTCATCCGCGAGCACAAGGCCGAGCTCGGCGCCGACGTCGTCGTCATCTCCGACTCGCCGATGTTCGACCGCGGCGTGCCGTCGATCTGCTACGGCCTGCGCGGCCTGGTCTACTTCCAGATCGACCTGCGCGGCACGAAGAGCGATCTGCACTCCGGGTCGTTCGGCGGCGCGGTGGCCAACCCCGCGTTCGTGCTGGCGCAGGTGCTCGCGCAGATGAAGGACCGCGGCGGCCGCGTGAAGATCCACGGGTTCTATGACGATGTGCGGCCGCTGAGGGACGAGGAGCGGGCCGAGTTCAAGAAGCTGCCGTTCAACGAGAAGCGGTACAGGAAGGAGTTGGCCGCGCCGCGGCTGTTCGGCGAAAAAGGCTACACGACGCTCGAGCGCGTGTGGGGGCGGCCGACCTTCGAGGTCAACGGCCTGCTGGCCGGCTTCACCGGCGAGGGCGCGAAGACCGTCATCCCGGCCGTGTCGATGGCGAAGGTGAGCATGCGCCTCGTGCCCGATCAGCAGCCCGACAAGATCGCGGCGCTCTTCGAGGAGTACGTCCGCAAGGTCACGCCCGCGACCGTCGAGTTGAAGGTCAGGCGCATGCACGGCGGCAAGCCCTGGATGACCGATTTCGACAACCCCTTCGTGCAGGCGGCCGGCCGGGCGATCCAGAAAGGCTTCGGCCAGGCGCCGGTGTTCAACCGCGAGGGCGGCTCGATTCCCGTTGTCGCGACGTTCCAGGAAATCCTCGGGCTGCCATCGGTGCTCTTCGGCGTCGGGCTGCCAGACGAGAACGCGCACGCGCCGAACGAGAAGCTCGACCTCGGGAACTTCCACGGCGGCGTGATCGCGTCGGCGTTCCTCTACGACGAGATCGCGAGCATCGGCAAGTAAGTGTGGCGCAGGTCTTTAGACCTGCGTCTCCTGCGCCTGTGGCGCAGGCCTTCAGGCCTGCGGGGGGCGCGGGGTCGTGGCCCTGGGCGCTGTCGCTCGTAGCGCAGGGCTTTAGCCCTGCGTGCAGGGCTCTATGACGTCGCGGTGCGGCCGCTGACATTCTGGAAGACGGTCACCGTGTTGGTTTCGAGCCGGAGCCTCGTGACCTGAGATCGCCCGGTCGATACAGTTTCATGTCCTTGACGCGCCGGAAGTCGGCGTCGGCGGAGGCCAGCCGGTCGATCCCCAGTTCGCGCGCGGACGCGACTACGAGTGAGTCGTTGACCAAGAGGCCGTATTCGCGGCGCACGTCGGCGGACCGGACGAGCGCGCCGAGCTCGAGCGGCACGATGTCGACACCCATCAGCGGAATGCGCTCGATCTGCTCCTGGTACACGTGGAGCCGGCGGGCGAGGTCGGGCCTCGCACGAAGCTTCTTCACCACGTCCTTGCCCGACACCAGACCTCCCGCCACGGCCTCGACGATCATCAGTCGGTGCGCCACCTCGGCCAGGACGACCACCGAGGTCACGCCTTTGACGTCGCCGGCTTCGCAGCGCTCGAGCAGATCCCGGCACTCGATGGATGTCCCGGTGAAGTGGTAGATGAAGATCGTCGAATCGAGGAAGATGCGGCTCGCGGCGGGAACGCGGTCAAGCGTCAAGCAGGCCTTCCTCGTCGCGGAGCAGGCGATCGACCTTCCGCCGGTCGAGCTTCAGCACACCCCACGTGCCGGCGACCACGCCTCCGGCGGCGCGCCCGCGGCCGGCCTCGGTCAGGTAGCGCTCGATCGCCTCGCCGAGGATCCCGCTCACGGGCTTGCCTTGCCGCACCGATTCCAGCTTGGCGCGGCGGAACAGGTGTTCGTCGAGCACCGTGCTCACCTTCCGGCGGGGCATGTCATGACACTACCCTGAAAGCAGGTCGACGTCAAGCCATCGAATTGGAGCGCCTCGGTGGACATAGGATGCCTGTGATGACCCGGGCCGGAGGGTCGCCGCTGGTTCGTCGCCCTCGTCGAGACCGGCGGCGCCAGCCCGCCGCGTAGGCGAGGATGTGCGCCCGTCCAGCGCCCAAGCCGACTAGGTTTCATGCTCCCGGATCCCCCTCGGCTTGGAAGCCTCGCTTGGTTTTGGTAGGGTGGGGCCGTGAGAGTCACAGCCTACTTCGAGGCGATCCGAGCTCGCCCCGATCGGGCGCTGATTCGAAACGAGTGGATCGAACGGGCCATCGCCTCACCGGTTCGGGAGGTTGTGCAGGCGGACGGGCGTATCCGACGGTGGACCCGAGTGCCCGAGATGCAGGGTCGCTTTCTCCGCGTGATTCTCCTGCCGGATGGAGAAACGGTCCACAACGCTTTCTTCGATAGAGGCTTCGTGCCATGAGGATTCGCTACTTCGCCGAGACCGACACGCTCTACATCGAATTCCGGGACGCACCGGTGGCCGAGACACGCGATCTCGACGAGAACACCGTGCTCGACGTCGACGCGGAGGGCAACATCTGCGCGATTACGGTCGAGCACGCTTCCGACCGCGCGGGCATTCCTCAGTTCTCCTACGAGCAGGTGACCGCCCCGTAGATCACGCCCGCCGAAGAGCTGGGCGCGTCCTGTGGGACGCCCAGCGCCCAGCGCCCGATCCCCCCCCGAGTCCCTGGCCCCTTGGCCCGCCGGCCTCCGCCGAGTGAGCTTCGGCGGCCTCCTTGGGCGCCGTAGCCTTTGCGAAGGCGGCTGTATCCCCCACGCAACATTTGCCTTGACTCTCGCAACACCGCCCCTATCATCTGTTCCCAGGCCCGCCGAAGCCTCTGGCGGAGGCGGCGGGGCCAGCATGGAGGCAGCGTGACTTCGCACGAGGCACCCGGCACGCACCAGGCACCAAGCACCCGGCACGCACCACGCACCAAGTACCAAGCACCAAGCACCGTCGTGATCGCGCTTAGTAGCCTGCTCTTCGTCCTGGCCGGTGCGTCCGCCTGCGCGCCGGACCCCGAGGAGGAACGCCTGAAGACCACCACCCAGGCCACCTACGACAAGGAGACCGGCCGTCTCGAGCGGCTCACCTACGACGCCGACAAGAACGGCGTCATCGACACCTGGACCTACATGGACGGCACGAAAACGCTCCGCAGCGAAATCGACCGCAACGAAGACGGCAAGGTCGAACGGTGGGAGTATTACGGCGACGACGGCAAGGTGGAGAAGGTGGCGCTGTCGCGCGGCGATACCGGCACGGCGGACATGTGGCTCTATCCCGGAGCCGACGGCACCGTAGCGCGCGCCGAGCTGTCGTCCAGGGAGGACGGCGTCGTCGATCGCCGGGAGTGGTACGAGAACGACATCGTCGTGCGGGCCGAAGAGGACGCCAACGGCGATGGCAAGGTCGACAAGTGGGAGACCTACGCGGGGGGCGCCGTCGCGTCGGTCGCCTTCGACGAGGACGGCGACGGCCGGCCCGATCGCCGGTTGACCTACGGACCGAACGGCGCGCTGCTGTCGATCGAGAGCGAGCCCGACGCCAGCGGCGCGTTCACGAAGAAGGTGGCCGTGGTGCAGCACTGAGCCCAGCGGGCTGCACCAAGCACCAGGCACGCACCAAGCACCAAGCACCAGGCACCAATCACGCACCAAGCACGAAGAACCAAGCACCAAGCACTGACTGCCGTGCCTCCCATCCTCCTCCTCACCCACGATTCAGCCTTGAGGGAGGCCATTGCCGGAGTCCTAGCGGCCAAGGATCAAGCCCCGAAAGTCGTGGACTCGGCGGCGGCTCTCATGCAGACGCTCGAGAAGATCGGCGCAGCGACGCTGCTGGTGGACCTGGCGCTGGGACAGGACGCGCTGCGGGCGATGCGAGCGGTGGTTGGAAGGCCGGCGCGCGTTTCGGTTGTCGCGGTTGGCGATCCGGGCCGGCCGGCCGCGGCGTTCGAGGCGTTCAGGATCGGCGCGCTCGACATCCTGGCTCGTCCCGTCCGCAAGGCGGATCTGCTGGCGGCGCTCGCGAACGCTCGCGAGTTCCAGGGTGTCACATTCCGGATTCCGCAGCCGGACCCGCTCGGGAGCGAGGACGGTTTCTTCGCGGTGTCGGGGCCGATGGGCGCGGTGCGCGAGGTCGTCCAGCGGGTGGCGCCCAGCCGCTGTCGGATTCTGCTGGTTGGCGAGCGGGGCACCGGCAAAGAGATGGTGGCCCGCGCCATCCACCGGCTTTCCCGTCTCGCGGATCGGCCGCTCGTGACGATCGACTGCGCGTACCGTGGCGAGTCGCCGCATAGCGACCGGGCGGCGGTCGCCGACTTCGAGAAGGAGCTGTTCGACGCCGTGGCGCGACCCACGCTCGACATGGCGCGGCTTCGGGCCGAGAAGACCGGCGAGGGCGCGGACGATGGCTCGAGTGACGGCGTTGCCTCGACCGTGTATCTCCGCGGCGTCGATCAGATGGCGCCCGTGGTGCAGGGCACGCTCGAGCGGCTGCTGGTGGAGAGCGAGGGTCAGGCCGGCGACGAAGGCCAGCCCGGGGTCCGCATCCTGGCGGGCGCCCGGCCCGAGATCCTCAACGCCGCCGATCGCGGGGCGTTCCGGCGCGACCTGTTCGACCGGCTCGCCGTCGTGCAGATCGAGTTGCCGGCGCTCCGGCGCCGGCCGCAGGACGTGCCGCTGCTCGCGACGCACCTCCTCCAGGAGGCGTGCGCCTGGCACGACGCCCCGCCCAAGGTGTTTTCGCCCGCGGCGCAGAACCTGCTGGCGGCGTTGCCGTGGCGTGGCAACGGGCGGGAGCTGCAGCATCTGACCGAGCGGCTCGCCGTGCTCGTCACCCGGGGTGTCATCCTGCAGGAAGACGTCCTCGAGCACGTGCTCCTCGAAGGAACGGCGCCGCGGGGCGTCCCGCGCGGCGCTCTGCGGGAGGCCCGCGAGCGCTTCGAGCGCGAGTTCATTGCCGGGGTCGTGCAGCGGCACCGGGGGCGGATGGGCGCGGCGGCGAAGGAGCTGGGCATAGAGCGGACGAATCTCTACCGAAAGATGAAGCAGCTGGGAATCAAGGGGCGGTAGAGGCGAAGTGCGGGGTTCGGCGCATCGTATCGAAGAATCACATTCTGTTGCGTCTATGATACAGAATGCTGCCCTATATCCCGGTGCATTCTTGACGGCTAGCGCCGCCAGTCGCAGAATGGACCAAGAAGCGGGGACGCATAGAAGCCGCGCCTCAGTGCGGATGTGGGGCTGTGAGAGACACTTGGAGAAGCCCGATGCGAAAAGCGCTGGCGTTTATTCTCGCCGCGGCTTTGGCGGTGTGGCCGATCGCGGCTCACGCGGCTCAGGCGCCGGTTGGTGGCGTGCAAGGCACCGCTCAGAATGCGGCGCAGCAGCCACTGGGAAACGTGACGGTGCAGCTCCGCAACGTCCAGACCGGACAGATTGTCGGCTCGACGACCGCGAACGCGGCGGGTCAGTTCAGCTTCGCCGGCATCAGCCCCGGCAATTTCCTCATCGAGATTGTCGACACCGCGGGCAACGTTCTTGGCACGGCGACGGTGACCGTCACGGTGGGCGCTGTGACGACCGTGGGCGTGACGGCAACGGCGCTTGGCGCGGCGGCCCTGGCGGCGGGCACGGCGGGTGGCCTGGCGGGTCTGCTCACGGGCACGAGTCTGCTGGCGGTGACCGCGGCGACGATTACGGGGTTCTCGCTCGCCATCGTCGCCACGAGGCCACAGGCGAGCCCGTCGCGCTGACGATCGTTTCCGCGGGCACTGGGTATCGGCCCTGTGCTCCCACCGCCCACGGTCTTTCTCTGACATCCGAAGGGTTCCCGGGCGAGGGGCCGATAGATCGCTGTGGCCTCTTCCGCTCGGGGTGTCCCCGCCGGATGGCCGTCGCGGTCGCGTCCGGCTTTCGCTTTCGCACGAAGCCTCGGCGGACGGCGGGTAGACGCGGACGTTCTGCCTTCGCTTGAAGCTTCGGCGGACCGGTAGAAGCGTTGGCGGAGACGATCAGTTTCATCAGGCAGGGGACTCGTCGCTGTCCGCTGTGACTGACAGGGCGGTAGCATGTACATTGACTATGATGCGGCACCTCGCCGCAGCGGGACTGCCATAGACGCGACGACGCAATGACGTTGGCACTCGCCCTCCTCCTCCTCACCCCGGCCGCCCCCGGCCATCCGGGCGCCTCGCCCCCGGGGGGGATCCCCGGGCCGCCCGACTTGACCGTGCCGGCCGCCGTCGCCGCACCGACTGCGTCCGCCTCCACGGGGTCCGCCGAAGTCACCGCCGCGGCCCGCAGGCAGTCGGCCGGCCGCCGGAGCGAGTACCGTATCGAGCCGCGCGACATACTGGCGCTCAACGTCGAAGGGCAGCCCGATCTGACCGCGAAGTTCGAGGTGGACGACGATGGCGCCGTCATGCTTCCGCTGGTCGGACGCCTCGTCGTCTCAGGGCTCACTGGAGCCGAGCTGACGACAGAACTGGCCAGGCGCCTGAGCGACTACGTAAAGAACCCGCAGGTGGCGGTGAGGGTTGAGCGCACCGAGCGTGTCTTCGTGTTCGGCGAAGTCGCTTCGCCGGGCATGTATCCTCTGCGCGAGCATCTGACGTTGCTCGAAGTTCTCGCCCGCGCTGGCTACAAAGGACCCTCCGAGGTGCTTGTCGTCCGCGCTGATAGCGACGATCGAGCCGCGGGCGTGGGGGTCCCTGACGCTGCGGCTGCGGTCGACCCCGCGCGGGTCGAGCGCGTCAATCTGTGGGACCTCGAAAAAGAACTCGAGCGCGGCGCCCTCTCGCGCAACCTCCGCCTGAACGACGGCGACACCGTGTTCGTTCCGCGCGTCGACCCGAATCTCGTCTATGTATCGGGTGAGGTACGAAAGCCCGGCACCTATCCCGTGCTCGAGGGCACCACCGTGCGTCAGGCCCTGACCCTGGCCGGCGGGCCGAGCGAGCAGGCCGCCCTGGGGCGCATTCGCATCGTCCGTCTGGTCGGCGGCCGGCTGGAGCGCGCGCGCGCGAAGCTCGAGGACGTCGTCCAGCCTGGCGACACCGTGAGTGTGCCGGAGACCGTGGACTTGCCTGGGGTGGTGACTGACGTGTTTTCGGCGCGGAACCGCCTGCCGCTCCAGCTCCGTCTGGGCAACTGGCTGGTCGTTTCTCCGGGCCTGGCGCTGCGGCGGATCGGCATCGACACCAACGCTCTCAACAGCAGCGGCGAAGTCTTCACTGACTATACGGCGTCGGGCGGCCCGTCCGTCGACGTACTCGTCGATCTCGGGCGCATGCGGCTGCAGACCGGAGGCGGCGTCGATTTCGTCTACTTTCAGCGCTACGCCGGCGAGCGGGCGATCGACCGGCGCGGCAGTGTTGGTGTGGAGGTCGAGCCCCTGCTTCCCATTACGCTCTTCGGCGGGTGGAGCTACGACAATACGCGCGACCGCTACAGTTCGGAGGTCGACGTACGGGCCCGGCGGTTCGTCGAATCGCGCGATGCGGGCCTGCGCGTCCGATTCTCGCAGCGGCTCTCCGTCGAACTGGCCGGGCGCAACTGGACGAGCGAGTTGGCCAAACCTGTCGTCTACCAGGGCGTCAATCTTCAGGAAACCCTGACCGAGCGGACTCGGACCGGAACGGCCACGGTCCGTTACGCCCTGACGCCCCTGTCGGCGCTGTTCGTGGAAGGGCGCGCGGCCCGGCACGAGTTCACCTACCTGCCCGAGAGAGACGCGGACGAGGCCGAGTTCTCCGTGGGCGCCACCTTCAGGCCCTCGGCCGTCATCTCCGGCGAGGTCCGTGCCGGCTACCTGCGCTACCTCGCGCTCGACCCGAGGGTGCCCGACTCGAGGGGCGGGATCGCTCGGGTGGATCTTCTGGCGCGCGTGAGCGAGAGGACCCTCCTGGGTGCGGGAGCCGGAAGGAGCGCCGGCAACTCGTTCAGATCGCAGGTGCCGTACGCCATCATCGACGAGTACGGCGGCTCGGTGCGGCGTCTGCTCTTCGGACGCTGGGACGTCTTTGTTGAGAGCTACCGCGTGATGTACCGGCTCAAGTCGTTCATCGACGCGCCGACCGGCGCGTCCGAGGCGCCCGCGCGCGAGACGACGCAGCGCTATACCGCACAGGTGGGCGTCCAGGTACCCGGGGGCGCGCGGCTGGCTTTCGACGTGACGTACTGGCAGCGCCTGACGCCGCCACACGATCGCGATCGGGAGTACAACGCCCTCCGCATGGGGCTGAACGTCACCTACGGCGCCTTCCAGGTGCTAGGGCGCTGAAGCTGAAGATGAAGGCAACGTCCGGAATGCTGCTGTCGTCCCTGTTGCTCGCGTCTTTTACGGGCGCCGCGCAGGCGGCCCTATCGGCCCAGCCATCCGAAGAGCTGACGCTTCGCACCGGTGATGTCCTGAACGTCGTCGTGGTCGGCCAGCCCGACCTCAGCAAGAAGTACCCCATCGAGTCGGACGGGACCGTCGTGTTCCCGCTCGTCGGTGCGCTGGAGGTGGCCAGCAAGACGGTGGACGAGTTGACCGCCGAGCTCCAGGGCCGCCTCTCGGAATTCATCAAAGATCCCAGAGTTCAGATCAAGGTCGAGCGCTCGAAGCGCGTGTTTGTCTTCGGGGGCGTGTCGTCGCCCGGGATGTATCAGCTTACCGAGCACATGACGCTCATCGAAGTCCTCGCCCGCGCTGGCTACGGCGCGGCCTCCGAAGTGGTGATCGTCCGCAACAGGGGCGCCGCCCCGCCGGCCTCACCCGACGGCAACGCGTCGACCGACGTCATTCGCGTCAACCTGCGCGAGTTCGAGAAAGAGCTCGAAAGTGGCCAGCTCGCCCGCAATGTTGTGCTCGAGGACGGCGACACCATCTACGTGCCGCGTTTCGACCCGAACCGCATCTACGTCTCGGGCGAGGTGCGCAACCCTGGGGCCTACTCGGTGCCTGAGGGGACGACGGTGCTGCAGGCCATGACGCTGGCGGGTGGGCCGACGGAGAATGCGGCCCTCAACCGCATCCGCATCTACCGCCTGGTCGACGACAAGCAGCGGAGTTTCGACGTCGAACTCGACGATATCGTACGGCCCGGCGACACCATCGTCGTGCCGAGAAGGCGGTTCTGATGGACGACCCCCGTTCGAAGCAGGAGAAAAAGGACGCCGGCGACCCCGAGTCCGGCGCTCGCGATGCCGATCTTGAGCCGGCCGGCGATACCAGGGACGCCCAGGCCGGGCCTCGCGCCGATCGCTATGCCGGCGCCTACGGCGAGGAGCTCGAGGCGTCGGATCTGTCCCGTTACCTGCGCGTCCTCTACAAGCGGCGCTGGACGGCGGCGACGGCCTTTCTCATCGTCGCGCTCGTCGGCACGGTCCGCAGCTTCCGGACGCCGCCCGTCTACGAGGCGCGGGTACGCGTGCTCGTCGAGACGGAGCGGTTGAATCTCATCAAGATCGAAGACGTGGTGGTCGAGACCCAGACGGCCGAGACGCAACAGGCCATCCTCCAGAGTCGGTGGCTGGCGGGAAAGACCCTCGAGTCGCGCGGGATGCTGGGAGAACCCGCCGCGCCGCGCAGCGAGGGCATGGAAGACGCGCAGGCCGACGGCATCTCGCCCGGCTCCCTCTGGTCGGCTGTCACCGAGCCCGTCCGGGAGTTTTTCGGCGGACAGTCCACGCCGTCGCGCGCTATATCCGGTGCCGAGTTGGGCCCGCGGGAGGTCGAGGTGGGTCAGATCGACGCTTTTCTCGGGGGTCTGACGGTGACGCCGCTAAAAGGCGTGTTCGAGATCAGGTATCGCTCGAGCGATCCCGTGCACGCTGCGGACATGGGCAACGCCCATGCGCAGACGTACATCGAACAGAATCTCGAGCTCCGCTTTGCTGCCATCAAAGAGGTGACCGATTGGCTCGCCGCCCGCATGACCGAGCAGCGCCAGCGGGTGAATGCCTCCGAGCAGGCGCTCCAGCGATTTCGCGAAGAAATCGGCCTCGGTGCGGTGAGCGACCTCGACGAGCCCCTCCGGGCGAAGCTGAACGCGCTCAGCACCTCGCTGACGCGCGCGACCGCAGCGCGCCTCGAGAAGGAAAGCCTCTACAACAAGGTGCAGGCGCTCCGCGGCGATTTCGGCAGCCTGGTACGCCTCCCGCCCATGGTGGCCGACCCGGTCGTCCAGCAGATCCGGCTCGAGCTCGGCAACCTCCAGCAGGAGCGCACCCAGTTGTCCGAGAAGCTGCAGGAGCGCCATCCCGACATGGTCAAGCTCGAGGCGGCGGTCCAGGCGACGCAGGCGAAGCTCGAGGTCGAAGTCGATCGCGTCGTCGAGTCGGTGCGGACCGAGGTCGCCTCCGCGCGCGCGACCGAAGCCAGTCTGCAGAAGGTGCTCGACGATCAGGAGCGCGAAGCCGTCGTGCAGAATCGGAAGAACGTCCAGGCCGGCATTCTCGAGCGCGAGGTCGAGAGCAACCGGCAGATCTACGACATGCTGGTGCAACGTGCCCGCGAGACGACCATCGCCAAGGAGATCAAGCCGACCGAGATTCGGATTCTCGATCCCGCGGAAGTGCCGCGAGCGCCCATCCTGCCCAACCATCGCCAGGACGTCATGCGAGCCGTGTTCGCGGGGCTGGCCCTCGCGCTCGCGCTCGTCTTCGGGTTCGAGCGTCTCGACAATCGCATCCGGCTGCCCGACGAGATCCGGACGCGTCTGGGGCTGCCGCTGTTGGGACTCTTGCCGGAGGTGCGCGCGCATCGCGGCGCCGGCCCGCTCCTCCTCACCAGCAAGGTGCCGCCGCAGTTTCTGGAGGCGGTGCGTAGTCTGCGCACCAACGTGCTCTTTTCCTTTGCCGACGAAGGGTTGAAGATCGTGCTCGTCACGAGCGTCGGTCCGGGCGAAGGCAAGACCGTCGTGGCGGGCAACCTTGCGGTGGCGCTGGCGCAGGCTGGCGAGCAAGTGCTGGTCATGGATGCCGACATGCGGCGGCCTGCGTTGCACGAGCTGTTCGGTCGCGATCGCCAGCCGGGGCTGTCGAACCTGCTCGTGGGCGCCAAGGCCGCTGATGTAACGCGGCGAACGGCCGTGTCCAATCTCTGGATTCTGCCGGCGGGCCACTCGGCCCCGAACCCGCCCGAGCTGCTCGGCTCGGCGCGGTTCCGGAAGTTTCTCGAGGCGCTCGGCCAGCACTTCCAGTGGGTGATTATCGACGCGCCGCCGGTCTTGCCGGTGACCGACGCCTGTGTTCTCGCGCATCTCGCCCAAGGCGTGCTGCTCGTCGTCGGGGCCGACCGGGTGAGCCGGCCGGCCGCGCGGCGCGCTCTCGAGCAGCTCGACTCTGCCGGCGCGCGCCTGGTCGGCGCGGTCCTCACGCGTGTCGACTTGCTGCGCCACCCCTACTACTATTCCGGACACTACTACCGGAAGTACAGCCGCTATTATGCCGATTCCTCGCGCCGCTGAGGCGCGGAGGCACGGAGAGGCCGGCGGTATCAGCGCGGTCGCATAGGCCTGCTCGACGAACGGACCCGATGGACCAGGTTCTTCACATTCGCCCGCCGACAATCTTCCGACCAAGGCGCAGAATATTGTGTTTGGGCGAATCGCTGGCCTTTCCACCGACGGTCTGTCAACATGGCCAGCCGCTGCGCGATCCAGCCGGCGCTGGAGCACCTCGACAGCGCCCGCGCACACGTCATCGGCGGCGTGCTCAACCGGGTCAAGCTCGATCGGCACGCGACACACGCAGAATCCGCGAGACGAACCCCTTACGCCAGGCGGCAATTAGCGGCAGCTGTGAACAACACAAGTCCCGTATCAACGGCGGATCTCGGCTGGACGAGCGTCATCCGGCCCACGCGCAGTCTCTTTGACCTGCGGTTGGGGCAGCTCTGGCGTTCTCGCGACCTGATCTCTCTTTTTGTGTGGCGCGATTTCGTCGCGGTGTACAAGCAAACAATCCTCGGCCCGGTATGGCACGTGATTCAGCCGCTGCTGACCACGCTGACCTTTACCATTATCTTCGGGCGAGTAGCCGGCCTGTCGACAGACGGCCTGCCCATGTTTCTGTTCTACATGTCCGGGACCGTGATCTGGACCTACTTCTCCAACTGCCTGACCGGGACGGCCAACACGTTCCTCGCTAATGCCGGACTGTACGGGAAAGTCCATTTTCATCGTCTCGCGATTCCTGTCTCGGTTGTGATATCGAAACTGATCTCCTTCACCATTCAGTTGGGGCTGTTCGTGGCGTTGCTCCTTTACTACGCGGACATAGGAGCGAACGTTCATCCGAACGTGTGGCTGGCGTTGTGTCCCCTCCTGCTCTTGATGATGGCTGGCTACGGATTGGGCTTCGGCATCATCGTTTCCGCGCTGACGACACGGTATCGCGATCTGGCTCAACTGGTTGCGTTTGGCGCGCAACTCTGGATGTATGCGACGCCCGTGATCTACCCCATGTCATCGATCCCGGCGAAGTATCGGAAGGTCATCCTGTTGAATCCGATTTCCTCGATAGTCGAAGCGTTCCGCTACGGTTTTCTGGGCGCGGGTACCGTGGAGCCGGTCGGTCTTCTGTATTCCGCTGGTCTGCTCTGTGCCGTGCTGGTAACGGGCCTGTTACTGTTCAACCGGGTCGAACGCACGTTCATGGACACCATCTGACAGAGCCGTGGACCGCACCGTCATCTCCGTCGAATGCGTCAGCAAGGCGTACCGCCTTGGCATGGTCGGCGGAACCACGCTCCGCGATGATTGTGCTCAATGGTGGGCCAGGATGCGCGGAAGGCCGAATCCGCACTTGAGAATCGGGGAGGAACACAGGACGCAGCACAATGGTCAGCGGTTCTGGGCCCTGCGTGACGTCAGCTTCCAGGTCAAGGAAGGCGAGGTGCTCGGCATCATCGGCGCCAACGGCGCCGGCAAGAGCACGCTGCTGAAAATCCTGTCGCAGGTCACCGCTCCGACGAGCGGTCAGGTCAAGGTCAGAGGCCGGATGGCGAGCCTGTTGGAGGTCGGCACCGGTTTCCATCCAGAGCTCAGTGGACGCGAGAATATCTTCCTGAACGGCGCGATATTGGGCATGACGAAGGCGGAAATCCGCCGGAAGTTCGACGAGATCGTGGCGTTTGCGGAAGTGGAGGAATTCCTCCACACGCCGGTGAAGCGATACTCCAGCGGCATGTACGTTCGCCTCGCCTTCGCTGTCGCGGCACACCTGGAGCCGGCGATCCTGCTGGTCGACGAAGTGCTCGCGGTGGGGGACGTTGCATTCCAAAAGAAGTGCCTGGGAAAGATGGAACGTGTGGCACAGGCAGGCCGAACGGTGCTGTTTGTGAGCCACAACATGGGTGCAATTCGCAGCTTGTGTGGTCGGGGAATCTGGTTGGATCAGGGGTGTGTCCGGAAGGCAGGAAGAGCTCACGAGATTATCCGGGAATATGAAGAAGCTGTGACTGGACTAACCTCCGAATCCTTGTGCGTGGCAGACCGAAATCCCGCAGACATCGAAGGTTCGCGGTTGCACTTCAGCCGTGTTGAAGTGATGGATACCGAAGGTAAACATGCTTCCGGGTTCAGATTCGGTGAAACGCTCGTCTTGAATGTCAGTCTTGGCGGCGACTTGTCAGGCGGCGTCTTCAGCGCCGAATTTCACATTTACAATGAGTTAGGCGTACTCGTGTGTGGTGGCGGGTCGGGTCCTTACCATGGCGACTATTTCAGCAGCCAGGTCAGAAGACTCAGAATAGAAATCGGTCCGCTCACGATCACCAGCGGCCGGTATCGTGTATTGCTCAGCATGATGGCTGGTCATGATCGAATTGACACGTGGGAAAGCGCCATCGGATTCACGATAACCGAGTGTCAGCCATTTCGAACGCACTGGGAAATACCGGCACACCGGGAGGGTGTCTGCGTTCTCCAGCAGTCCTTTCAGGCAATCGATTAGCTATTAGTGGGCGGGCCACAGAGAGCACTTGGCGCATACGAAGCGCAGCGAGGTCGCGGCGTCGAGGAGCTCGCGAAGATTGGGCTTAAGTTAAGTTAAGTTAAACGGTGAATTCTGGGACATCGACCACGGCCCCGCACAGGCGGTCGCTTGCCGTCGGCTAATACGGTTCGCCGCCACTGCCCCTTCAATTCACTTATTTGATTGTTTGCGAATCCTATGCAGCAACATAGTACGGAGCTCAAGCACGCTCGCAGGTACACCCATGTGATCAAGGTGGCGGATGGCTGCCGCAAGGCGACTGCGGAGATCATTCAGGCGAAGTTCGCGCGCGTGTTCAAGGCCGCCGTCCAGCGGGTGCTCTTCGTATTCGTCCCGCAGATTGGCCGTGATGCTCTGATCTTCGAGTCAGCCCGCAAGGCGGTCTACCCTTGTTTTCCGCCATATGGGCCCGCGTTGCTGGTCAGCGTGCTCGAAGACAACGGTTACACCGCCGATCTCGTTGATCTGCATTTCGCCTTGCTCGACCATGCGACAAGCGTGAGCGGTGAGAATGAGTTCGATTTCGACGTGTGGAGATCCCTTCTCGCGAACAAGGTCAGGGAGTTCCAGCCGGATGTGATCGGCCTCAGCTGCATGTTCAACATGGGGCACGGCGAATTCAAGAACGTTGCGGTCTTCCTCAAGGACGAGTTTCCGGAGACGCCGCTCATAGCGGGTGGTGTCCACCCTTCACTGACGGCAGAGTGCATTCTCAAAGACGTTCCTCAGGTAGATTTCATCGTTCTTCACGAAGCCGAGAACTCGCTGCTGACGTTCCTCGAAGTCGCCAACGGCCGGAAAGAGGCCGGTGAACTGACTTCCATCGCTCTGGAATCCGACGGCGAGATTTTAACGATTGACTCCCGCAACACTCCGCAGACGCTCGCGTACAGCCCCGATTACAAGGACCTGCCGATTTCGAGATACTCCCGGGTCGGGAGAATCGGTGCCTACACATTTCTGAGGCCCAAGAATGCCATTGCCGCGACTGTGCTGAGCGGGCGCGGCTGCCGGGCGGCGTGCTCTTTTTGCAGCGTGCCGAGCGTGAATGGTCGGGGGGTCCGTACGCGCGATCACATCAGCGTGGTCGATGAGCTTGAACGTCTGAGAGACAGTTATGGTGTGGCTCATGTGATGTGGCTCGATGATGACCTGTTCTACGACAATGACCGTGCGATCGCGATGTTCGGCGAAATGGCCAGGCGGAATCTCGGGATCACGTGGGACGCGTCGAACGGCATAATTGCAGCGGCGCTCACCGACGAGTTGCTCCAGGCCTGCGTCGACTCGGGATGCATCGGATTCAACATCGGCATCGAATCCGGAAATTCCGAAATCCTGCGGCACATGCGTAAGCCTGGAACAATCGACAAGTTTCTGAAGGCAGCGGCGCTGCTGAACAAGTACCCGCGGATTTTCACGAAGGGCTTTCTCATCATCGGTTATCCGGACGAGACCCTCGGCGCGATGCTCGACACGATTAATCTGAGCCTGCAGATGGAGTGCGACTGGTATCCGAGTCAGATCCTGACGCCCATGCCGGGCACTCCGGTTCACCAGTACATGCTCGATCAGGAACAGCTTGCCGGGATTCCGAGCGAAGTGCTCGGAAAGGGGCGGACATTCTCAATCGGCGTTACCGGGGAGTTTCGCAAGCGCGAAATGACCGAGCGCCTGAAGACAAAGGACTTCCAGGATCCGTTCGAAGCGGACCTTTCTCGTATTCCGGCGCGGGAGGAGTTGACCGAGATCTGGCTGACAATGGATTACCGGATTAACTACGAGCCAATTCTCTCGCTGACGAATGTCGATAAGCTCCGCAAGAAGGCGGCAATGCTGAAGGAAATCTGCGAACGAATGACGGCGGATAACCCTCTCGGAGCATTGTTTTACGCCGCTTGTCTCCACAAGCTGGGGAACGTCGCCGAGGCCGCGACGGTCGTGTCCCAGACACGTGAGTACCTCGATCGTTCGGCGTTCTGGCAGGTGCGATTCGAGCGACTGCAGATCGACTCAGTCCTGAAGGCCTACGAGACCAGGTGCGGAGCCGCGACGTGATAGCTAAAGACAATAAGACCAGTTTCCAGACCCTTAGTACTACTTTGTCACTTCGGGCGGTTTCCGAATGATTCCGCGAGTGATCTAGTTTGAGGACATTGTACTTTTTGGTCGAATTCGGTACGCTGCCGGGCGGTGA
>Ga0326597_10003374_pt1 | contig 23061 bp, 14 predicted proteins | sample RVTome_12_FD_203789 | JGI IMG/M metagenome (GOLD analysis project Ga0326597, IMG submission 203789) | Soil microbial communities from uranium-contaminated site in the Upper Colorado River Basin, Wyoming, United States - RVT100D185 | ecosystem: Environmental > Terrestrial > Soil > Contaminated >... | reverse complement strand
TCGATCCGCGGCAGGTCCTTGACCGAACTCAGGCCGAAATGATCGAGAAAGCGCTTGGTCGTACCGTACAGCAGTGGTCGTCCCGGCTGATCGGAACGTCCGACCACCCGGATCAGTTTCTTGTCCATCAGTCCTCTCAGCATCGCCCCCGACTGGACGCCGCGAATGGCGTCGATGTCGGCGCGAATCAGCGGCTGTCGATAGGCGATGATCGCGAGAGTCTCCAGCGCCGCCGCGGTCAGCCGGTCCGCGGAACGAGTCTTTTCCAGCCGCGCCACGTACGGCTCGTATTCCTGCCGGCTGAACAGCCGGAAGCCGCCCGCGATCTCGAGGACGTCGAAGGCCCGCAGACCGCGGGCATACTCCTCGCGCAATCGATCGATCGATTCCCGAACCCGGCGCGCGGAGGCCCCGCCCGCCGCCTCGGCGATCCGGTTCACGCTCAGGGACTCCCCGGTGGAAAACAGCAACGCCTCGACGACCCGGTCGAGTTCCTCGTCCGGAAGGTCCGTCGCACCGTTGTCGAACTCCTCACTCATGCAGGATCCACCCGGAAACCGAACGGTCCGGACGCGGTGGAAAAACCACGGTGAACCGCAATCCGGTGACCATAACAAGGATGCAGGTTGGCTTCAAGCCCGGCCCAGGCGCACCTCGATCGGGTACCGCTCGCGGACCCGCCGATCCCATTCCAGCACCTCGAACGGGTCGATCTTCCGCTCGGCGAGCCCCTTTTCGATTTCTTCCGCCCGCTCGCCGTACGGCCTCCGATCCGCGGGGATCACCCGGTCCAACCGGAGAATCCGGTAGAGCTGCTGGCCACTCCGCTCGAGCGTCGAGACCTCGCCCACCTGGCCCGCCGAGAGCTCGTCCAGTCCATCGAGCAGCGGATGCGGGCAGTCGCGCCGCACCGGCGGGAAGCGCCCGCCCTGAGAATTCGTCGGGTCGATGGAATGCGCCTTGGCGAGGGCCGAGAAACTGGCTCCCTCGGCCAGCTTGCCGGCCACCTCCTTCGCCAGCGCCAGATCGGCCAGGATGATCATGCGCACCTCGACCTGCTCTTCCAATCCGGCCTCGTAACGGATCACCCGAGCCAGGAAGAGCTCCTCCAGGACCTGGTTCCGGACCGCCCCGCGGTAATCTTCCGGCGCGGTGCCGTAACGCTCCTGGATGAAGCTCTCGAAGACGTAGTCCGGACCGGCGGCCAGCTGGAACTCGTCCTCCTGGTTCTTGAGCACGGCGGCGACGCTCTCATCCAGCAGCTCCGGCCTGACCGTGATCGAGAGCCGCTCGACTTCCTTCAACATCAGCCTGCGGCGCACGGCCTGTTCGAGCGCCGCGTAGATCAGATCGGTGTGGGTCAGGAACAGGACCGGAAAGACGTCCTCGGCCCGGAGCTCCTCGCCGTCGACGACGGCGAGCGGTTCGCCCCCGATCATCCGCACCTGCCTGGGCAGCGCCGCCCCGGTCAGCGGCTCGCCACCCTCTTCAGCAAACGCCCCGAAAGCCGGCCAGGGGCACAAGAGCGCGGCGAGCGCCAGGGTGATGGTCCGCGGACGGCTCACCGGTAGACGACGATGCGATCGAAGGTCAGGGTCTTGCAGCGCGGACAGGGCACGTCGCCTTCCGACTCGTTCGAATTGCCCTGGTTCCTGTCGTAGCGCTCGAGGATTCCCTTGCCGTAGCAGGTCGAACAGTCGCGCATCCGCAGGGTGACCACTTCCAGCTTGCCGGCGCGCTCCGCGAACAACGCGATCAGGAAACCGGCCTTGTCCTTGGGCAACGCCAGCTTCCACCAGTCCTCCGGAGTCGGCGGCACGTCGACGATCGAACCGACCTGCTTCTGCTCCTTCCTCTGGGTCTCGCGCTTCTTCTGCTTCTCCTTCAACTTCTCCTGGATCTTCTCCTCGAGCGTCTTCTCCTTGCCTGCCTCCTTCTGCTGCTCCTCTTTCTCGGCCTGTTCCTTTTCGGTCTCGCGGCCGTAGCCCTCCTTGGCCTTGTCGTCCAGGATGAAGGTTCCGCCGCCGTAGGAGTATTGGATCGGAGACCCGGTCTTGCCGCGGCTTTCCCAGAGCTCGTCGATCTTCTCCTCGGTGGTGCCGTAGAGCGTGGCCAGCTTGGCGCGCACGTCCGGATAGGCCTGTTCCTCGGCCCAGGTCATCGCCTCGCCCAGCCCGAGTTCCTGGTCGCGGGCCTTCTCCTCGGCGGCATGGCGCAGGTAGGAATTGAAGTCGGCCCGGATCGAACCCAGCACCGCCTTGCGCTGCGCGCGTCCGATATCGGCCTTCTCCTGTTGCACATCGGACAGCTGCGCCGACGAGGGCCAGCGTTCGACGAACTCGTCCGCCAGCGCCAGCGCATCCTTGTAGGCGCCACGGTACTTGAGCGAGCGGATGTTGCGCAGCGCCAGGGTCTGCTCCAGTTCTTTCTCCTTGACCGCGAGCGTGTTCAGCTTGAGCTGGATCACGCTCTTCTTCGAGAACGCGGGATCCAGCTCCAGACAGGTCTCGAAGCAGGTCCGGGCCTGCTCGAAGAGCGTCAACGATTCGGCGACGAGAGCCAGGTTGTACCAATCGACCGGTCGCGTGGGAGGACGCTCGGCCTTCTTGCGCTCGAACACGTTGGCAGGATTCTCCAGCTCCAACGCGTCCACCAGGATCGTCTCCGGAGGACGGATGATCGACGACAGCGGGACCGAAACGACGTTGTCCTTGCGGCGCAGGAGCAGGTTGCCGTCCCGGCGCCCGTCGTCCAGACCGATCAGGGTGCCGGTGGCGGTGGTCACCTTGAGCGCCTCGAGCTGGATCGGCGGCAGCTCATCCCCCAGGTAGCCATAGAGCCGCTTGATGTGGGTCACGTCGGCGTCGCGGATCTGGTCCCAGCGCAGCCTCAGCAGGCCGCCGTTGTCATCGCGCACCAGCGTGATGCCCTGGCCCTCGTCGAAACCATCCGCCGGAATCACCCCGGAGACCTCCGCGCCATCGGTCAGCCGCAGGATCACGCGGCGCTCCGCCGCCGAAGCCGCCGCCGAAGCCGCCGCCAGCAGCAGGGTCACGGTCACGATCAACCAGCTCTTCATGGGAGACTCCATTCCCGGCTCATTCGCCGGACTCCTCAGTGGACTTCAACGGGCTGCCGCTGGCAACCTTTTCGTTGCGGGCCCGGCGAATCAGCGCGCCCGGGTCGCTGCCGGGACGGAAGAACAGCGTGAAACGCTCGCCCTTCTTCCGGCCACCCTCGAGCGTGTAGATGAACACGGTCAGCATCACGCCCCCCGCCGCGCCCTCGTCGGGGTCGGCCTCGATCCGCTCCACGCTGTAGAAGCAACCGGGGAACTCCGAAACCGGTACCTCTTGCGGCTTTGGGAGTTCGCTCGCGGCGCCCGGCGCGTTTTTGCCGGACGGTTCTCCCAGCTCCAGCAGGAGCAGATCGAGCCGCCCGCGGACCAGCTCCGAGGCCTGGGCGATCATCGCGCGCTGGGTGGCGGTCCGGTGCTGCGCCAGGCCGCTGGCGAACAGGGCCAGCACGAACACCACGCCGGTGAGGAAGATCACCAGCGCCGCCATCACCTCCAGCAGGGTGAAACCGCTTTCCTCTGGACGACGCGCCTTCATGAGTCGTTCCAGTTCTCCCGGTAGACCGGGATCTCCACCACCCGCGAGAAGGTCCGGCCCCGGTGAATGCGCGCTCCGGGCTCATGGGGCATCGGAACCGTCCGCCGCTGGCCCCGGATGACCTTCAGCTCGCTGCCCGCCCCGGGGCTGAAACGCATCCACTCGCCGTCGATCTTGAGGTAGGGATACACCTCCGACCCGCCGCTGAACGGCGCCAGGTTCTCGACCAGGATCGTCTTCGAAACCGAACCCACGGCGTTCTTCAAGGTGGCGGTGGCGCTCTCGTCTTCATCCCGGGCCAGCACCAGCGTCACGCGGATGCGGCGGGGAAAGACGTCGTCGTCGGGCTGTCTTTCCGACTCGGCGCTCTTCGCCAGCAGGAAGCTGTTGAAGTTGCGCCGCTCCAGCAGGCTGCCCCGGGTCGAATCCCACACCGTCAGCGGTCCGCCCTCCTGGTCCGGCGGCTCGGACCAGCCGCGAGTCTCGCGGGACCAGAATTCGAATCCCAGGAACAGCACGTTGTCCGCCAGCGGCAGCGCCTCGCGTTCGAGCTGCTGCGGCCGGTCCAGGAGCTTGCTCGCGAACAGCGAATCGTCGCCTCCAATCGGCGTGCGGAACAACCGGTAGAGGCTGAGCAGCGCCGGGTCGGCGTTCTTTTCCGGCAGCCTGAGCGTCGCATAGGCCACCTCCGCCAGCCCGCCGGGCGCCCTTGCCTGAGCGCTGGTCACTTCGGTGTCGCTCGAACGAGCCGTCCCGCCCGGCAGGTCGCCGGCCCGGCGCAGCCCAGCCTGCATCAGCTCCTCGGGGCAGGAGCGCACGAAGCGCAGGCGCTGGAGTACCGAATCATCCTTCTGGTCCAGGTTCAGATCGAACAGGCCGTAGTCCGAGATCAGGCGCACCGGAACCAGGCTGTCGCCCGGCGCGGAGTCGGCCCGGATCATGCGCAGCTCGGCGGCGATCTCATTCAGCAGCAGTTGCCCCTTCTCCTGGGATTCGCGCTCGCCCTCCCCCATGCGCCAGATGTCGAGCGATCCGCGAATCATCTGGAACAGCATGCCGGCCAGGATCGCGAAGATGGCGATCGCCGACAACAGCTCGATCAGGGTGAATCCGGCGCTACGCCTCACCGCCACTCCTCATAGGCCAGCCGATGAGGGCCGGCGATCCATTGGACGCCCAGCGCCTTGAGGCGCGGCGCGCGCTTCCATTCGTTCGAACCGCCCCGGTGGGAGCCCGGGTCGGGCTCGAACGCGGCCGAGTCGAAGGCCCCGTCCAGGTAGCGCGTGAAGATCCGCAGCTCCAGGTCGTCGCCCTGGCGCAGCAGCTCGTTTCGATCGGTCTGCGTGCCGCCCGGCGTGGTGAACAGGAACAGGTCCGGCACCTCCTCGGGGTCGTCGCTGAACCGGCCGCGGCCTCCGACCCGAGCCGCCACCACCAGGTCGACCAGTTCGGAGGTCTGGTCCGCCGTCCAGCTCAGTTCCTGGTAGAAGCCGCCGCGGGCCTTCAGGAACACGCCGACCCAGGCCAGCTCCGGATCGTCGGCCCGCTCCTGGTAGCGGTCCTCGAAACGGTACGGGAAGACGTAGACCAGCGTGCCCTGCGCATGGCTTTCCGGACGCGTGCCGTAGCGTCCCCGGAACAGGCCCACGCGGGTGTTCAGGCGCGGGTCCAGGTAGTCGGGCATGACCAGCAGCTGACCCTCCTTTCTGACGTAGCCGATCAACTCCCGGCCGATCTGCACCACTCCGTGCGTGGGGAAGTCCGAGGCGTCGGCCACCGGGATCTCACGCGCGGTCTCGCTGATCGACTTCTCCAGCCTCGAAACCCGCAGGAAGGTCATCTCGCGGACCGGAGCGGAACGGGTGTGGAACTGGATCGGAGTCCCCAGGTAGCCCCGGCCGTTCACCGCGATCTCCAGCTCGGCCTCGCGCCGATCCGCTTCGATCCGGATCTGATCGATCGCGATCAACTCCTCATCGATCAGCAGCACGCAGCCGTCCTTCGGCAGGTTGGCCACCGGATCGATCGCCTCCACCGCCGAACCCAGGATGGTCCAGAGGTTGTAGCGCAAGGCTTCCCGATCCACGTACAGAGTCCCCTTGAAGTCGTCGTCCCGCGAGAGCATGTAGCGGGCGTGCCGCGGCAGCACGTCGGACGGCGTCTGCGGATTGAAGAACTCCAGCTCATCGATCACGCCGCCCCCCGGCGCGGCCTCGCCGTACATGTCGCCGCCGAGATGGAGTTCCTCGCCCAGCGCGCTCGGCAGCTCGCCCGACGGGAATTTCAGGATCCGGGTCAACTCGCGGGATTGGATGTTGGCGTTCATCAGCGCCGCCATCCCCGCCGAGGAACTCTCGGGATCGACCGCCGAGAACAGGTTGCGCAGGTTCTCCTGGTACTCGCCCAGAACGCCGCTGTCGAAAGCCAGATGACAGGCCGCGCCGCCCCACCCCTCGACGTCCGATTCGCAGTACCCGTAATTGACGCGGTGGCCCTCCCGGGATTCACTGACGGGATCGACCAGGGTCACGAAGTCGCGCGCGCCCGGCCGGGCAGCCATCACGTCATTGCGATAGGTGCGGATCACCGGCAGGGCCCGGGCCTGCGCGGGGTGGTCCTTGGTTTCGGTGCCCAGCACGCCCCGGAACGCGAGCACGCCGCCGTCCAGGCGAGTGGCCGGAATCCCCGCGTCCCGGGCCAGCTGCTGCTTGTCCTCCCTGGTGCCGGCGATCTCCTCGAAGTTGACCGCCTCGAAGACCGCCTGCAGGTCGGGCAGCTTGCCCGGGCTCTCCCTGGTGTAGTTCACGGTGAGATCCCGGGCCAGCAGATCGACCGTGTTCTGGATCCGCAGCGGATTGTCGCGCACCAGACAGCCGTCCGAAGTGACGTCGTAGCGAATCCACTCGGTGCCGCCGCCGGTCGCCGCACCGGAGAAGCCCGTGCCAATCTGCGCCATCTCGGGCAAGGTGTAGATGCCTTGCTTGACCGGCACCGCGAAGCTCTTGTTGAGCGCCTGCTGGCCGAGGCCGGGCTTGACCGAGACCGGCAGCACGAACACCGGCTGGCGTTGCGCATACCCATCCTCGACCCAGTTGTTGTCCCAGGTCATGACATGCGCGTGCGCGTCGGTGCCGGTCCGGGCCGCGTCGGTGGTAGCCTGCTCGCCGGCCACCATCAGGTTGGAAGGCGCCGGCACCCACCGCGAGTTGCGGGTGGATCCGGGCGCCCGGGTAACGCCGCGCAACGTGCCGCCGTCATAACTGGTGTACTTGATCAGCTCGCCCAACCCGATCAGTTCCCCGTTCGGGGTCCGCAAGGTCCGGATCCAGGTGAAACGCGCCTCCGCTTCGCCGACCGTCAGCCTGTCGTCGCCCCCGTTGGAAGGCGGCGGCCGCGGGCAGGAGACGATCAACGCGAAGCCACCGTTCTGATCGAACAGCTCGGCCAGGTTCATGATTCCGGCGGCGGCGGAACCTCCCGGATTCGTGCCGTTCGGATCACCGAGCCCGACCAGCGGCAACTCGGCGGCGGTCGAGTCGATCCCGACGCCGATCCGAATGTCGCGCGGCCCGTCCGGCTGCGGGTTGTCGATCACCGCCCTGATCTCGACCGTTTGCTTCAACTCGGGATCGACCATGGCCACGCCGAACCGCCCGAGCGGATTCCGCATGCCGATGTTGGGGCCATTCGGCACCCGCTCTGACATCAGCACCCCGGTGTAGCCGTAGAGTTCGACCGCTTCGGTCTCGAGGTGCCGGTCGCCGCTCGAGCCGCGCTTGGCCCGGCCGCCGAAGGCGTCGCCGCCCGCCCGCGAGACGATCAGCTCGCGGTCATTGCGGTCGGTGTACTCGATCAGCTCCTGATCGATCCGCACCACGCCGAACGGCGGCAGCAGGCGCGCGTCCTCGACGGCGATCTTGGTGCTTTGCCCGGCGGTGTAACCCGGGATGTTGGCGAACGGTCCGGCGCCGGCCGGCGCATGCAGCTCCTCGCGCACCCGGGTCTGGAAGGCCCGGCGCCCGCGGGGCACGCCATCCACCAACAGCAACAGGTCGGTCGGCTTGGTGCCGCGGGCATAGAACGTCAGGTGGTACGCGACGTCCTCGCCGAACGCGAGCCCGTCGTCGAAGGCGTACTGGATCTGGGCGAACTGCTGCGGGTAGTCGCCGGGCTTCAGATCGGTCGCCGCGCCGGGGAAGGTCTGGCCCACCAGGTCGGGGATGCTCGCGTCGGCCACCCTGAAACTCAGGCGCTCGCCGTCGAACGTGGCGAAGATCCGGTTGGTGACCTCGACCTGTTCCTGATCGCCCTGATATCCACAGTCGAACAGGATCGTCTCGGTGCCGACCGCGGAATCCTGGGGCCGCCACCACATCTCGAAGCAGAACGGCCGGGCCCAACCCCGGTCGGTGAGCAGCCCCACCAGGTCGGAATCCACCGGCAAGGCCAGCGGTCCCTGGTCGGCCACGTTCCAGCCGTCGATGTCGTTCGAGCGGTACTCCTCCGGGCCGGAGCCGTCGAAGTGCAGGACGCGCTCGACGTCGCCGATCCAGGCCGTCTGGTCTCGGCCGCCCTGCTTGCGCGAAGGCGCCAGTCGCAGATACGGTTCCTGCGTCCCGGCCTGCGCCGCGAAGCGTCCGTTCAGCGCGGCCGCCACGCGCGAGGGCGGCTGGTTCAGATCGTCCAGGTCGAGCAGGTTCTCCGGGAAGGTGGTCCAGAACTTGCCGGTGCGCGATAGCCGGATGGCCTCCTCGAAGTCGAGCTGGCTGCTCAGCAGGTCGATCTGCTCGCCGGGCGCGAAGACCTGTGAGATCTGGCGGGCGAACAGGCGCGCCTGCTCCCGTCCACCCTGGGTCGAGCCGGGCACCACCGGCAGGTTTTCGCTGGCCGCGGCATCGATGCGGAAGACGCCATAGGAGCGGTAGGCGAAGGGGGCGGTGCCGAACGCCAGCAGCGCGTCTCCGGCGTGTTCCGCGTTCAAGAGCAGCGCCCGCCGGTCGTCGTCGCCGATCACCTCGTTCTCGGACAGGCTCTTCAGCACGGCCGCCAGATCGGGCAACCCCTTGATCGGCCGGGCTTGGAGCAGGGCGTCCGCCACCAGCGCGGCTTCGCCCGCCTCGACCCGCTCGGTGCTGCCCGAGAGCCTCACGCCCGAGAGCAGCGCCTCCAATACTCGCCGGCTGCATCCATTGATATCGACCGGCGCCCGGGCGAGCGCCTCCACCAGCGCCTCGTCCGCCCGGTAGCCGTTTTGCAGCGGCTCCTGCAGCAGGAGCCGGAAGAACCCCTCCCCGGCTGGCTCGGCGCTGACCACCAGATTGTATTCCAGCCGATGCTCGTCGTGGATCCGCACCACGGTCCCCGGCCCGAAGTTGCGGCCGTAGTTCACGAACAGCTCCTGTTCCGCCGAGCTGGGGTCCGCGTCGAGCAGCAGTCGCGCCGCGCCCAGGAAGCGACCCGAGCCGGGCAGCACCGCCCAGGTCGTGAGGTCGTCCCAGAGCCCTTCGATCTCATCACTGGTGAAGGCCACCTCGCCCAGACTCGAGATGTCCTTCAGGGCCGTCACCGTCGCGTACCCCTGCCAGTCACCGGGCCGGATCTTGTAGGGATAGAGCGCCGCCACGAGCACCCGGTAATCGATCACCGCGGCGCGGTCCCGGTGTTCCCGGGCCGGCAGGCTCCGGACCAGGCTGGTGTTGAAGGCGCGCGAGAGTCCCGAGAGCACCCGGTCGTTCAGCGAGCGGTAGAGAATCAGCTCTCCATCCACCCACACGATCCCCTGCTCGGGGAGGCCGGAACTGTCCGCCAGGCGCAGCTCCGCCTCCGAACCGGCGTCCAGGCCTCCGGCCAGCCGGTAACCACCCAGCAGATTGCCGAGCAGGAACGGCGAGGACTGGTTCAGGTCGACCCGGCCCTGTTCGTCGCCCGTCCGGGCCGACCAGATCGTGCCGGCCGGATCGTTGGCATCCTCGGCGTAGCGCCCGGCCGCGGCGGAGAGCTGAACCGAGAGCTCCTCCGGCGAGTCGTAATGCGGCGTGGCGTCGCGCGTGCTGTCGGTCAGCGAAAGCTCCTCCTCGGCCAGCCGCAGGACCGCCTCGACCGAGGCCTGGGCCTTGGCCTGGTAGACAGCCACCGTCGCCGATCGTTCCTGATTGCGCATCGACAGCGAAAACGGCAGCGCGATCGCGACCAGCGCCATCAACACCAGCAGCACGGCCATCAGGGCCACGCCCGATTCACGCCGTCGTCTCACCGGGTATTGCGTCACCTGACTTCTCCCAGCAGACCGACCACGATGTCCCGCCGGCGGCGGTCCTCGTCGTAGATCAGGCTGATCGTCAGCGGCTTCGAATGCTGGCCCGGGTCGAGCCGGCCCCGGGCGTCGAAGTGGATCGTGCCCGCGGCGGCCAGCCGGACCCCGTCCGGCAGCGGCGGCGCCTCGCGCACGACGATGCTGGCCAGGCGAACCTCGTCCACGGCGCCGACCAGCGGGGGATTGACCGAGCCGATCATCAGCGGCGCGGTCGGATCCGGCTCGGCGAACAACTGCTCGGGATTGCGGACCACGGCCTGCTCGCGGCCGCCGATCAGGAGGCGCAGCGCGATCCCGTCATAGGTCAGGGCAACCCGCACCCAGCGCCCAAAGGGCACGGTCTCCGCGGTCTCGAGCACGAGCCGCCCCTCCACGGCCGCACTCTGCGCATTCCCTTCCTTGATCCTGATGCTCCCCACCAATGTGCGGGTGTCGGAGAGCGACAGCCGGAAGGCGTTCCCCTTCTGGATCAGCGTTCCGGTGCTGTCCTCGTTCAGCCTGCAGAACAGCTCGACGAGCAACCCGCGGTCGGAGTCGAACGAGGCGCTCTGGCCGAGCTCGGCCTGACCGATCGCGGCCGACCCGAGCTCCAGACCGCGTCCGATGGCCCCCTGCTCCACGATCTCGGCGTCGCCGATCAAGGTGGCATTGGTCGGCCAGCCGCGCGAGAGATCGTCCTCGAAGTGCCAGTTGCCGGTGCTGACGAACCCCGTCGCCTGGATCGTGTTCCGTTCCGGATCGATGTCGACCCGCGCCGGCGACGACTGCTCGATGGCGAACATCTGGGCCGCGCGCACGGCGTCCTTGACCTGCGAAACCGCCAGGGTGCGCCCGAGCGAGATCTTGCGGAAGGCGCCCACGCCGATGCCCATCAGCACGGCGAACAGCGTGAGCACGGCCAGCAGTTCGAGCAGCGTGAAGCCGCGCTCACTTGTACGACGCGATGTCGTCTTCCGTGCCGTACACGCCGTCCTCGCCCACGGACAGCAACTGGTAAGACTCCTTGGCATAGAAACCACCTGTCAGCTCGCTCTTGGCGGCGGTGACCACCTGCGTTTCGACCTCGTAGGTCTCGGCGTCGACGAAGTCGTACTCGTGTTCCACCGCGTACTGATCATAGCGGATGTAGACCAACGGGTTCTCCCAGGCGTCGACGACCTCGAGCAGCACCGCAAGAGCGTGCTCGGTGACGTTCTTGTCGGCGGAGTCGTCGTCCAGGTTCATCAAGTACTTCTCATCGATCCGCGGCCCGTCGTAATCCTTGTGGAACAGCCCGACCACCAGCGCCTCGATCCCCTCGTTGACGGTATTCTGGGCCTTGATGCCGTAGGCGCCCAGGCGGCACGGCGGATAGTCCGACATGCGATTGCGGTACTGTTCGAGCAAGCCCTTGACCTGCTCGACGGTCGCGACCGTCTGGGCCTCCTTGCCCTTGCCCAGGAACTTGCCGAACTGCTTGGCGCCCAGCGCCAGCAACGCGCCCAGGATGGTGATCACCACCAACAGCTCGATCAGCGTGAAGCCTCTGCGGAGGGAGTTCATGGGGGGCATGGGGGTTCGAACCTCGCTCTCACCTTAAGACCGGCTCACTCGAAGGAATAGCGCACCACCCGGACCAGGTCACACTCGACGTCCACGTTCTGCCGGCCGCCGGCCCGGGCGAACACGCCTCCAACGGCCATGTGCCTCAGCTTCTTGAGCGAACGGATCTCGATCTCGTCCGCCACCACCCGGTCGTCGACCAGCACCCGGAACAGCCCCTTGTCATAGTCGGTCCGCTCGATCGCCAGGCGGATCGGCTGGCCGGCGGGCGCAGCCAGCCCGTCGACGACCGTCCAGTCCCGGATGATCGTCTCGTAATCGGTCAGCGCCCGGATCCGCACCGAACCGTCCGGGAAGCGGGCGACCGACAACGCGCCGTACTCCTGGGTTCCCTGTCCCCTGCCGCGGGGCTTCTCGTACGCCAGGCGGATGCCGGCCACGGCCTCGTTGCGGGAAGACGGCAGCAGCCTGGCCTCGAAGGAGACGAACGTATCGCCCTGGATCTCCCGGTTCAGCTCGGTCGGCTCATCCTCATTGGTGGGCCGCTGCATCCCGGACAGGCTCACGCTGCCCTTGTCGGTCAGCCGGATCTCGGGGCCGAACGGCTCCAGGATGTTCCAGTTGTTCTTGATCTGCTTCCGATCGAACCGGTCGACCCACTGCTCCTTGTTGCGGTGGTCATCGATCGCCGCCTGGTTCTGGTCGGCATAGATGTGGAAGACGTCTCCCTCGAGCTTCGAAACCGCGCGCGCGTTCGCCAGACTCTCCAGGGCCCGCTCCACCCTCCCCTCGCGGTAGGCGCACCAACCCACGCCGCAGAGCGCGGCCGGATTCGGCTCTGCCGGGTCGCCGACCGCTCGCTCGTACTCATCGGCGGCCTCGGACACGCGGTTCTGGCGCAGGAGCGCCGAGCCCAGCAGGATCCGAGCCGAGCCGTTGTTCGGCTCGGAGCGCAGAAGCTCCCGCAGATATTGTTCGGCCTGCTCCGGCTCATCGAGCAACAGCGCCGTGAAAGCCAGCTCGATCAGCACGTCGGCGATCCGGCCATCCTCCTCCAGCGCCCGGCGCAGTTGCTCCTCGGCTCGCTCGAGATTGCCGGCGCGACGCTCCATCCGGCCCGCGCGGTACAGCCCGAAGGGGTTGGCCGGATCGAACAGGAGCGCTTCGTCGAACCGGGCCGCGGCCTGTTCCCGATTGCCGAGCGACTCCTCCAGCGCTCCCCGCGACAGCGCGCAGTCGAACGAGCGCAGGGGATCCAGGTTCTGGGCCTGGTCGAATCGGTCCCGGGCCTGCGCGGCCAGACGCGGATCGCTCTCTGCCGACAGCGCCAGGGCCACGCCCAGGTTGAAGACCGCCTCGTGGTGGCGCGGATCGATCGCGAGCGCGGTGTGAAAACTGGTCATCGCCCGGGCCGGCTCCGAGGCCGCCAGATCGAGGACGCCCTTCAGCACGTGCGCGTCGGCGCTCTCGATCCCCATCCGCAGGACTCGATCGATCTGCCCGGCGGCCGAGTCGAACTGGGCCGTGCGAATCAGCCCGCGGATCATCTCGAGCCGCGCCTTCAACCGCAGGTTGGCGTCCGGCGCCACGCTGGCCGCGCGTTCGAACAGCGGCACGGCCTCGCCGGCCCGCTCCCGGTCCTTCAGCACGTCGCCCAGCGCCATCAGCGCCATGAATTCATTGGGGCCGGCCTTGACGGCTTCACGCAGGGTGCTTTCGGCCAGTTCCAACAGGCCCAGCCGGTGAAACACCATGGCCCGTTTCGCATCGAGGCGCGCCGAATGGACGCCCTGCGCTCGGGCCTGGTCGTAGATCTCGAGTTCGCCCTCGGTGTCGAAGCCGAGCCGTTTGACCTCCCCCAGCAGTTCCCAGGCTTCCGCCTCGGAGGCATCGAAGCTGAGCACCTGGCGCAGGAACTCCTCGGCCCCTTCCAGCGCGGCCTGCTCGTCGTCCTCCAACCAGGTCAAGCACGTCCGGGCCGCCTCGATCTGCGACTTGATGTTCGCCACCGACGGGTGCACCTCGCGCCGCAGCAGCACGGCCCGCGTCCGCACCGTGTCAGCCAGGCCGAATCCCTGCCGGAAGACGCCCTCGCCCTCCAGCACGGAGCGCTCGAAAGTCGCCTCGCCCTGAACCTTGCCGGTGGCCACGTTGATCAGCTGGAAACGCACCGGCAACCCCGGGTCATCGAGCAGCGCAAAGCGGTCGGGATTCATGATGTTCCCGAAGACCCGCGGCCGGTTCTTGCGCCTGATCCAGTCGTAGCTGCGCTCGAGCGTACCTTCGTCGGCCACGACCTCGCCGGATTCCTGCTCCGAGAAATCGATGCCCGCGAAGCGCGAGTCCTGGGAATCCGTGGAGTCCAGTGCCTCGGAATCCTCGAGATCCGCACCATCCTCGCCATCGGTGGCCGGAGCGCCGTCAGACTCCGAAGCGCGATCCCGGGCGGCTCGGGCCGCGAGTTCCGCCGGGCTCGGCGGCGGCGGCCGGCGGAACAGCGTGGCGTATTCCAACTGCACGCCCGGCAAGGGAACCAGCCCGACTGCGCCGATCTCCGGAAGGGGCGGCGGATCGAGGCTCAACGGGGCCAGGGGAACCCAATCCCGGGGCGGCATGAACACGTCCCGCCCGTCCGAGACATACGGGGCATGCGGCGCGCCGTCCCCCGTCCGCTTGATCACCGGCGCGTCGGGCAGGGGCGCCGGATCGAACGATGTTCCTCTCGAGACGTGCTCGGACTCGTAGGCGCCCGTGAAGTTGGAGTACCCGCCCAGGCCGACGAGCACCAGCACGATCAGGAAGAGCGTCTGTTCCCGGTTGACGTTCATCGGGTTCCGCCCCCCGTCACCGGGGCTTCTGGATCGATCGTCAGGCCGGCCACCACCATGCTGAGGCCCGTCGATCCGAAGGTCTCCTGCTGATCGAGGTCGAACTCCGCCTCCTCGACGCAAAGATACGGCCCATCGCCCTGCACCAGGGTCTGGAGCAGTTCGGCCACCGCGGCGGTGCCGCCTTCCACGCGAAAGCGAACCCGGAGCGGATCGATGAAGCTCTCATCCTGCTTGCGGCGGCGTCCCTGGCGGCCGATGACCTCGATCTCCGGCACGGCCCGGACGCCGGCCACGATCGCGGCGCCGACCACCTGCTCGACGATCTGCAGCCCGCGCAGGGCTCGCTGGATCGCTTCGCGCCCGGACGGAGTGAACTCCTCGAGTCCCAGCGACTCGTCCACGCGGATGTTGCGCTTGGCGGCGCTGCCGACCAGTTCGTCCTGGGCCGTCGAGCGGATCGAGTTGTACAGCAGGTCCGGGCTCGGCTCGTCCTTGGCGAGCAGGTACTTGTCTTCCACCTGGAAGCTCATCCGCCCGTAGAGTTCATCGAGCTGTTCCTTCATGGCGAGGTTTTCGGCCTGCACGCTGGACAGCGCCTGCTGCGGCGGCGCCTCGAGCTTCCTCAGTTTCGACTGGAGCCTCTGGACCGCCTGGGTTCGCGCCTCGACGTTCCACATCGAGCCGATGATCCCCTGGACGATCAACACGGCCACCAGCGCGCAGCCGACGGTCAGGATGAACCGCTTGTGTGACTGCCAGATGTCGTTCAGATCCATCAGCCTTCGGGCTCCGCTTCTTCGGTTCGAGCCAGGGGAATCGAGAAGTTCATCGTCACGGTCCATTCGAAGGCCTTGCTGACCGAGGCCGGCGAGGTCTTGGTCTTGGGCGTGCGGATCAGCAGCGGATCCTGCGCCAGCTCCTTCGCGAACCGATTGAAGAGCATGTCCAGCGACTGGGCGCCCTCGCGGCCTTGACCGTTGACCTCGATCACCGGCTTCGCGTCCTTTGTATCGGGGCCGACCAGATCAGGATCCGTGCTCTTCTGCAGACGCAGTGAAGTCACGTACAGGTCGGGCGGCAGGTAGCGCTGGACCATGCCGAGGGCGCGATCCAGCCCGCCGCCGGCAACCAGCCGCTCTTCCAGCAGCTCCAACCGGCGCACCAGCTGCAGCCGCTCCTGGACCGCCTCCTCATAGTCCGTGGCGCGCTTCTGGCGCTTGGTGAATTCCCGCTGCAGCTGGGCCTGATCGGCGGCCGCGAGCTGGTCGTCGCGGCGGCTCTGGAAGGCGTCGTAGCCCAGATAGATCACCACCAGGAGCGCCGCCAGGATCGAGAACAGCGTGCGTTCCTTGAAGATGCGCGCCTGCTTGAGCGCCGGCGGCAGGATCTCGATCGAGTACAAGTCCTCCGAACAGGCGGTCAGCGCCAGCCCCAGCGCGACCACGGCCCTGGCGCGATCCGACTCGTCGAGGTCGTCTTCCACGGCGCCCAGATTGACCGCGTCGAACGGATCGAAGCGATTCACCGGCACGTTCAGATTCGAGGCCAGGTAGCGATCGAGCCCCTTCAGCAGCGCTCCGCCGCCCGAGAGCAGCACCTCGTCCAGCGCCAGGTCGTTCACGCCGGTCTGTGACTTGGCGAACAGCACCGAGGACTGCACCATCGAGAACAGCTGCCCGCTGGCGCCCGACAACGCGCGCGCGACCTTCTCCTCCTGCGCCGAACGGCGCGTGGCGGAGTCGAACGGCGACACGTCGGCCAGTTCTTCCTTCAGCCGCCGCGCTTTTTCCCTGCTCACGTTGAACGAGGCGATCAGGGCCTGGTCGAACAGCTCGCCGCCGCCCGAGAGATTGCGGGCGAAGATCAGATCTCCGTCCCGCGCGATGGCCATGTCGGTGTTGTTGGCGCCGATGTTCACGAGCAAGACGGTGCCGCTGTTCGATCCGGTGCGGCGATAGGCGTTGTAGAGCGCGATCGAGTTCGGCGTGAAGGCCCGGGGGGTCACCCCGGCCGCCTTGAGGACTTCCATGTGATGCGTCAGGATGCCCTGCTTGGCCAGGGCCAGCAGCACCGTATCATCGGAGGAGAGATCGGACGAAACCGGGAGGAGGTTGAAGTCGGCCGCCAGCTGATCGCCGGACTGGCCGGTCATCTCCTGGATCTCGAACTCCATCAGCTGGCGCAGCTGCCAGTCCGGTACCGGGGGAACCTGGCTGTAACGGATGACCAGATCGCGGCCGGTCAGACCGCAGTACAGGTCGCCCTTGATCGACAGCGCGCCCAGCGCCTGCCTCAACAGCGCCGCGACCTGGTTCGGATCGCCGGCCCGCCCGGAGATCGGCACCACCACGAACTGGCGCACGGTGAAGACGCCCTGCTTGTCCTGACCGGAGATCACCCGGATCGAATCGGTGCCCAGGTCTATGCCGATCCCGTTAGCCGCCATCGCTCTTCCTCAGCATGGTCCGTGCTTCGGCCGCTTTGGTCGAACCCGGATAGGTCTGTTCCAGATACTCGGCGATCTCCCGGGCGGCCCGCTCCTGGGGGGGCGTCTGGCTCAGCAGGGTCTCCAGGCGTTCGAGCAGCTGCGCGGCCGCGCGCTCGCGCGACGCGCTCACGATCGCCTCGCGGTCCTCGGCCAGTTGTTCGGCCGATCGCGCGAACCGCTGCGCCTCCGGCGTGGCGGCGAACGCCGCCTCGGCCTTGCGCGCGGCGCTCTCGGCCTCCTCGTAGGCCGTGGGACTCTGCAGGAAGGCGGCCCGGGCGACCGCCGCCTTCAGTTCGTTCTCGATGCGCTCGCGCTCCCGACTGATCTCGTTCTGCCGCTTCCGCGACTCCTCCAGGATGTCCTCGTCGAAGGGAAACTCGTTCTGGATGCGGTGCAGGACCTGCAGCGCCTCGCCGAGCCGGCCGTCGGCCTGGGCTGCCCGCGCGACGCCGGCCAGTTCGCCGGCCTCGGCTTTCTCCTCCACGAAATCGACCTGCATCTGCACCGCCAGCCGGCCGGCCGCCGGAGCGGGTTGAATCTTCAAGCTGAAGCGTGACGGCTGGCGCGCCGCCTCGATCTGGACCTCCGGCTCGAACTGCAGCCGCATGCGCGTCAAGCCCCTTCCGAGCACCAACGCGCTCACGCCGCCGGCCTCGAACGAGTCCAGGTACGGCTCGAGCACCCCGCTCCGAAAGACGCCGACCGGATCATCCAGCAGCGGAACCAGCAGATCGATGGGGAGTTCCACGCCGGCCAGGGGCACGCCTTCGGCGTCCCACTCCAGACGCCAGTCCGCGGAGCGGGAGTCGGCGGCAAAAGCGGATGAGTAGCGCACGCTCCGGCCATCTTGCAGCAGGATCGAGCCCTGGTGCAGGTACCGGCCGGCTCCCCGGGCTTCGGGTTCGACGGACGATTCGCCGGACGATTCGCCGGCGCCGGCGGGCCGGAGCGAAAGCGGGCCGATCTGGAGCAAATCGCTGCCCCTGCGCACCAACAAGTTCTCGCCGGCGCGCTCGAACTCGAACAGATTGATGCTCTCCACCACGACCCGGGTCACACCGGCGTCGAACACTCCCAGATCGTCGAACTGGACCACCCCGGAAGGGCCCGATCCGGTGAGCAGCAGCACCAGATGGGTGGCGCCGGTGGGCGGCACCAGCTCTCCGCTCAGTTCCTGCCAGTCGCCGGACTGGCTGGAACCGACCGGGACCACCACCTCGAAGTCAAGGTCCGCGCTGTCCTGGAAGCGGGCCGTCAGAATGGCCACGGCCTCTCCGGTGACCTTGGCGAAACCGCTGATCCGGTACTTGCGCCCGCTGATCTTGATGCCGTCCTGGAGCGCCGCCCGGGCTGCCTCCCCCCCCGGTTCACCCACCAGGAGCTGCTGCCCGGAACGAGCGCCGTGCGAGACCACCTTGAAGCGACCGGTCTCGAAGTCCCAGGCCTCGACCGGGTCGGGGGCTTCCTCGACCGCCTCGAACGACCAGCGCTCGCCCAGCAGGTTTCCTGGAGCCGGCGGCGCCAGCACGATCTTTGCGCTCTCGGCCTGGACCTTCCAGTAGAACCAGCCGCCCGCGGCCAGCGCGGCCAGCACCAGCAGGAGACCGGCCATCGCCAGCGGACTCTTCCGGGCGCGGGTCAGGTCGCGCACGACATGAACTTCCGGCATGGCGATCATGGTCTGGGCGGCGTTCAGGTCGCCCGGCGCGTCCCCGGCCGCTGGGCTGCCCCTGGTGATGTCGATCAGCCGCAGCTCGTTTTCGCCCAGGGTGATGCGGTCACCGTGATCGAGCACGATCTCGTCGATCCGCTTGCCTTCGAGAAACGTGCCGTTGGTGGAGCCCAGATCCCGCAGCACCGGGCGTCCGTCCTCCAGGGCCACTTCGCAGTGCACTCCGGAGACCTTGGCATCCTTGAGCACCACGGTGTTGCTGGACTTGCGCCCGAAGGTGATCCGGTCGGCCACCAGCCTGGCCCGCTCGCCCCGGCGCTCGCCGGTCAGGAAGACCAGTTCGAACCGCCCCCCCGCGCCGGCAGGTTCCTCCAGACTCAGCTCGGAGGAGTCCGGCAGAGCGGCGGCAGCGGCGCCGGCCAGGGTGAAACGCAGGCTGCAGTTCCCCAGCGTGATCTGGTCGCCCTCCTGGAGCTTGGCGCGATCGACCCGTTCCCCGTTCTGAAACGTTCCGTTGGCCGACTTGAGGTCTTCCAGGATGTAGTCCTGGCCCTCCTTGAAGATCCGGCAGTGACGCCTCGAGAGACCCGGATCGTCTAGAAAAACCTCGTTCCCCTGGTCCCGGCCGATCCTGCAGATCTCGGACACAACGACTTCGCGGGCGTCACCGCCCTCCAGGATGAGCTTGGCCATGCACTTGGCTCTGGAAGAGGAATGCTGAACGGGCTTTTTACCACCCGGGGTTCCGCGACACAACGCCCCGAACGATCGCCCGCCCGAACGATTGCCCGCCCGAGCGATCGGAGCATCGGAGCATCGATGCTCCAGGGAGTGATCTACCGCCGGAGCGGTGCTGGAGTAACGGCCCCGCGCGGCGCGCGAGGTCGGCTGAGCGGCTAGCCGTCGTCGGTTTGGAGTTCCTGGGCGGTACCAAACTCCGCTCTCAACCGTTCCGCCAGCTGCTGGTAGGTCTCCGGCTGGATCGCTCCATTCTCGGAGTACCGGCGCATCAGCTCGAGGTATTCCTCCAGGAGATCGCTTCGATAGCTGCCCAGTCGGGCGGGCAGCATGTCGGCCGGTGTGGCGAAGCGGCCGCCGCCGGAAATGCCGATCAGCAACGCCAGCAGGATGGCCACTCCGACCATGATCATGGCATTGATCCCCCGGACCCGGTCGCCCGCCTTGCGATTCCTGGCCACGATATAGGCGATCGCCAGGAACACGATCACGCCGCCGGTGAACAGCAACAGCGCGTCCAGCCACGCGCGCCCGAACACGCGTTGCGAGTCCTGACGCAACCCCAGCGAGGCCACGTAGATACCTTGATCCACCTTCCGGGAGTAGCGCTCCTTGTCGTCCTTGGGGCGGCGCACCGGAGAGTCGTGGTAGGCGCCCTTCGGAGCCCCGGTGCGGTTCTCGTAGACATAAGGGATGCCGTAGATCGTGCGGACTTCCGGGATCGGGTTCAGGAAGGCGCGAGCGGCACTGAATTCGTTGCGATGGAGATCGGCCCGCAGTCCGGGAATGACATCTAGACCTTCCTCCGTCGTCGGATACCGGCCGGTGGTTTCGTGGTATTCCCCGAGGCGTTCTTTGATGAGATCCAGCTGCTGGCGCTGAAATCGTACGACCGCCCGGTGCCGGGCCCGCTCGGGACCCCAGCTGTGGTCCACGATGACGCCGGTGGCGAACAGGACGGAGACGAGAATCAGAAGAACGTCGAGCGGTTTCATCTCTGTGATGCTCCAATGGGGTCCACTGCCGTTGGGGCCTGCTACCGCGGAGCACGGGCAGCATAGGACATCCCGGCGGGTATTGAAGAGGATGAGCGTTGTCGGCGCCACGTCTGAGAATCGAGACCGGTGAAGATCGTGGCCGCGAACTGACGCTGTCCCGACCGCTGGTGGTGGGCCGGGCCCTGGGGTGCGATTTCGTGCTGAATGACGAGTCCTGCTCGAGGATGCATGTGCGCATCACGCCCGCGGGAGACCGGGGGAAGGTGGAAGACCTGGGTTCCACCAACGGAACACTGGTCAATGGCGAGCGCATCAGCAGGACGACGCTCGAGGATGGCGACACGATCATGATCGGCGGCACGGTGCTGCGCTTTCACCGCCCGCGGTTCGATGGCGGGGAGACCGTGGTTCTGGCCAACGCGGCCCGGGCCGACTCGGCCGTGATCGCCGAACTGCCGGCGGACGACCCGCCGGCCGAGGCGCCCTCCACCGGACGCGTCCTGGAGGCCACGGTCGGCTTGTTGGAAGGATTGCGGGGCAGCCTGAAACCCCAGACGATCGCGCGTTCCCTCTGCCAGAGCCTGAACCACCTGCTGAACGGCGAGCGGGCCGCGGTGCTCCTGTTTCGGGCATCCTCGCCCTCGCCGCGGGACGCCCAGCTAATCTGCATGCCGGAGATGCGCCTCGATACGCGCAGGCCGTGGATTCAGCAGGCCTTGAGCACGCGGCAGGCTCTGCTGCTGAAGGAACCGGACCTGGTCAAGCAGCCCCTGTACGGATTGGTCATTCCGGTGTTTCACGCGGCGGGGCCACAGCTCCTGGTCTACTGCGACCGGCGCAGCGAGCCGTTCGAGGAACAGGATCTGTCGTCGGCGCTCCGGCTGGTCCGAACGGCTGCGATCCTGCATGAATCGACGCTGGCGCTTCAGAGCCAGCAGGACGAGCTGATCGAACACCGGTCGCGTTTTCAGCGCGATCGCCGCATCGTGGGCGAGAGTCCGGCGCACCAGCAGTCGATCGCTGCGGTGCGTCGCAATGCCCAGGGCCTGCATCCGGTGCTGTTCATCGGCGAGACCGGCACCGGCAAGGAGCTGTTGGCGAGGCTGCTGCATGACTTTTCGCAGCGGACGGCGGGTCCGTTCGTCACCGTGAACTGCTCGGCCACGCCGGAGGATCTGCTGCAGAACGAGATCCTGGGTGACGATACCGACGACGGCGGACGCCGTCTGGGCGGTCGCGTCACCGCGTTGGAGCGGGCGCACGGGGGCACGATCTTCCTGGACGAGATCGACGCCATGGATCTGCCCGGCCAGGCACGGTTGGCGGCGACCCTGCGCGCGCGCAAGCTGGTCAGTCCTTCCGGCGACCGCGAGCTGCCGATCGATGTGCGTCTGGTGGCGGCGTCGGACCGCGATCTCTCGTCCCAGGCCCGGAGCGGGACCTTTCATGAGGATCTGCTGGCCATGCTGGCGCTGGGGACGATTCCGGTGCCGCCGCTCAGGGAGCGGTTGGAGGATATCCCGCTGCTCGCGGACCATTTCATCAAGCGTCACACGCGGCTGATGAACCGGGTCGCGCGGCGTCTGTCCCTGGAGGCGCTCCAGTGCCTGCTGGCGTACCGCTGGCCGGGCAACGTGCGGGAACTCTCGAACGTCATCGAACGGGCGGTCATGCTCTCGAGCGACGAGGAGATCGGAGTCGAACTGCTCCCGTTCCGGCCCGAACAGCCGCTCGACCCGAAGGCGTTGTCGATGAGTCACGCCGAGAAGCTGGCGATCGAGAGGGCGCTCGCCCACTGCGACGGCAAGAAGGGCAAGGCGGCGCAACTGCTCGGCATCTCCTGGCCGACCCTGAACAAGAAAATCCACGAATACAACATCGAGATCCGGCGCGCGACCTGACCGGGACCCCCTACGACTGAGTTCATACCCGGTTCATTTCATCACGTTGCGGCTCGCCAACAGCGGGGGAAGTGGTGCGGCATTTGTTTGCAAGCCGGCGAGCGGGGCCGGGATTGTCCGAGGTGGCCGGCTCAGACGGCGCGAGCAGCCCCCGGATCATCACGGCACCGTCTGCCGCGCGCAGTTGTGACTGCACGTTTGAGCACGGCAGACGGTGCCGTTGATCCGGGGCCTCACGTATCGAACCCTCACCGTGGCGTTCCAAGCAGCATCCGGATCCGCTGCGAGAGCCTGGCCGCAGTCGCGTTGTCGTCTCGGGCCGGCAGCCAATCCGAGGTCGGTGGCTCGGTACGTTGGATCTGGGTCGCGACCCGTATGGCGAGCTCCACCGCACCGGGCTGCTGCGTCAAGCACACGAGCGCGCGGCGCCGGCGGAGGAGGCGGCCGCCGCGCTCCGGCGCGGGCGGGGACCAGGCGGTCTCGATTCGCCCGGCGTTCCGGTCGGCGAGCTCGATCAGGGCATCCTGGTCGAGCACCGCTTCCGCGACGACGAACAGGTCGTCGAAGGAATATTCCGGATACAACTCGCGGAATCCACTCGCCGGGCCCAGCAGGAAGCAGGCCGGGAGCAGGCAGCACGTTCCGAGCAGGGCCAGGGCGCGCCGGGTCGCGCCGAGTCGCACCATATGCCCGCTCCGCTCAGGGCGTCCGCTCCGCTCAGGGCGTCCGCTCCGCTCAGGGCGCCCGCTCCGCTCAGGGCGCCCGCTCCGCTCAGCGTGCGTCGATCGACTCGTAGTTCCGCTCGCGTTCACCCGTGTAGACCTGCCGCGGACGGCCGATCTTCAGGGTCGGATCCGCGTTCATCTCCTTCCACTGAGCGATCCAACCCGGCAGGCGTCCCATCACGAACATCACGGTGAACATGTTCACCGGAATGCCGATCGCCTGGTAGATGATGCCGGAG
>Ga0326597_10003373_pt1 | contig 23064 bp, 20 predicted proteins | sample RVTome_12_FD_203789 | JGI IMG/M metagenome (GOLD analysis project Ga0326597, IMG submission 203789) | Soil microbial communities from uranium-contaminated site in the Upper Colorado River Basin, Wyoming, United States - RVT100D185 | ecosystem: Environmental > Terrestrial > Soil > Contaminated >... | reverse complement strand
TTGGATTCATCACGACGGGGTAACTTTCCTGGATCGTTTCGATACGCCGATTCAATTTCTGACGGCCCAGACTGGACTGAATGGCCACCTGGAGCTCCTCAAGAGGCTGGACGCGTTTGTCCTCGACACGAAAAATAAAAAACCCGTATCGATCCTTGAGGGGCGCGCTGACTTTATTCGGCTGAAGAGTAAAAAGCGCGTTGAGAATTCCTGGAGGCAGTTGTGTTTGGTTTTGATTGCGCCCGAAATAGCCAAAGTCTCCCCCCTTTGATGCGGTGGGATGCTCCGAATCGGTCTTTGCGAGCGCCGCCATATTCTGACCTCCTTGAATTCTGGCGCGCAGTTCGAGCGCTTTTCGCTGAGCCTGCTGCTCGGTGTATTGCGGCTTAGCGGAAATCGTCTGGGGTGTTCCCTTCGAAGCGCTCGTGGGAGGCGCGAACGGTATATAGATTCCAGTTACCTTGACCTGCTCGAAGTCCTGCTGGTGGGTTTGATAGTAGTAATTGACTTCCTCGATTCCAACCGCGCCCGATTCACCGGCTAATTCAGTCATGGCGATCTGGGCCAGCAGCACGCGCCGGTCAAAATCCATCATCCGCTGAAACTCTTCTGTCTGATCGAGTTGGCGTTTCTCGCCTTCCATCGCGAGGGCATAAAGGTTGGCAAACTGCTCCGCAAATCCTTTCTTGCCGAGCGAGGGCAGGGTAGCCCTGAATTGCGGGGGTAGTGCCGCAACAATCTTTTCAAACTCCGCGGCCGTAAATTTCTTTTCTCCGACCGTCAGGACAACCTCATCCGAACCGACCGGAGCGGTCTGCGCGGATGGGACCGCCGGTGAGGTGGATTGCTGGCCCCATCCAAGGTTCAGGGGGGCAATCATCACAAACCCTGCTCCAGCCAATAACACTCCTGGCCTGAGAACCCGTTTCAATAGCGACATAGGGAGTTCCTCCTGTTACCAAGGACCGGATGATTCTAAGAATTATAACATGCGAGCCTCTTTTGGTTCGAAGGCAAAACTGCGAAAATAGCCTGGATGGCTCCCCAATCGCACCCGAGGTCTGGCCTGGACGAATCCGCTCGCGGTTTCGCCAGCGTTGGGAAACGGACCGCGGCGTCACGCTCCGTCCTGACGGCCATCTCTCTGACCACCCTCAAGCTGGTCGTCGCTCTCGGAACCGGGAGCCTGGGTATTCTTTCCGAGGCGACCAACTCCGGATTGGACGTTCTGGCTGCTGCGCTGATCTATTTCACGGTCTGGGTTTCTGACAAACCTGCTGACGCGAATCATCCCTATGGTCACCAGAAAGTGGAGAATTTTGCAGCATTTCTTCAGACCGGACTGGTTTTTGCCACCTGCCTTTGGATCATTGTCGCTGCCGTCCGCCGCCTACTTTTCCTGCCGGTGGAAGTAGAGGTCAATATCTGGGCGATTGGGGTGATGATGATCTCCATCACGGTTTCCTGGTTTCGGGCCAGGGAACTTGAACATGTTGCGCGGGAGCACCGCAGCCAGGCGCTGGAATCCCACGCACTGAATTACCGGCTGGATATTTGGAGCGGGGCGGTGGTTCTGTTTGGCCTCTTGATGATATTGGCCGGAGAGCGATGGGGTATTGCCGGCCTGCAAATGGCTGATCCGATCGCCGCTCTCATCGTCGTGGGATTCGTCATCTATCACAGTGCGCTCCTCGGTCTGAAGACCATGGACGCTCTGCTCGACGCAGCCCCGGCGGGTCTGCCCGCGACCATCACGGAAATCGTCAGCGGCATTGCCGGGGTGGTCTCCTGCGAACGGGCGCGAGTCCGCCATGCCGGCAGCATGTTCTTTGTCGACTTGAAGATAGCTGTTGATCGGCGCATTGCCTTCGACCATGTTCCCGCCATTCTCGCTGCCGTGCGCTCGCGGGTTGGGGAGATTCTTCCCGACGCCGACATCATGATCCACACCGAGCCGTATCTGCCGAGCGAGGAAAACTTGTTCGAGAGGGTGAGGGGAATCGCCCGTCGCAGCAACCTGGCCGTTCATGACCTGCTGGCTCATGAGGTCGAAGGGAATTTGACTTTGGATCTCCATCTCGAGGTGAATGAGGAGTTGACCCTCAATCAGGCGCACGACCGCGCCAACGTGCTCGAGCGCCAGATCTTTGAGGAAGCGCCCGAGGTTGCCGCCATCAATACCCACATCGAAGGCGAGGGGGCCCACATTGACGCCGACGAGATGTCACTCGACCTCCGTCATCAGATGGCCGCGGCACTCCGCGACGTTGCCACCCAGGTGCCGGACATCCTCGATTGCCACGACATCGCCATTCGCGAAATCCATCAGAAAATATATGTCTCCTGCCACTGCCTGGTGGATGGGTCCTTGCCGATCACCCGAGTTCATGACCGCACTGTGGAGTTGGAAGCATTATTTAAGAAGACCTTCCCGGCGATTCATAAAGTTACGATTCACACCGAACCCGAATCCGAGCGGGGAATGGCCGCCCGCCCCGCGCAAGACCGGACCGGCGAAACGGGAAAGTCGCGGTGATCCGTTCACTTCGGGCGCGCGCGCACCGTCTTGCAACGATTGAACTAGCTTCCTTGATCCGAGTTGCCCGTATACTCTTGGAATGTCTTTCCTTGCCGAAGCGGCCCTGCTGATTGTGGTTGGAGCGATCGCTGGGGTGATGAACGCACTGGCCGGTGGCGGAACTCTGCTGACGTTCCCGGCGCTGATATTCGTTGGCCTTCCCGCCATTGCCGCCAACGCCACCAGCACCGTGGCCCTGCTCATGGGCATCGCCTCCTCCATCTGGGGCTACCGGAGGGAATTATCCTCGCAAACCAGATGGGCGCGGCGGTTTGCGATTCCCAGCCTGGCCGGAGGCATCCTCGGCGCGTATTTGCTGCTGAATACGGCGGAGTCAAGCTTTCGCACCCTGGTACCCTATCTGATCCTGTTCGCCGCCGTACTGTTCACTTTTCAGAAGCCGATTCTGAGCCTGTTCGAGATCGAAGCCCATGGCCTGGAGCACTCGCGCTATGCCCTGGCGGCAGCGCTGCTGTTTCAATTTGGCGTGGCGCTGTATGGCGGCTACTTCGGGGCGGGGATCGGCATCCTTATGATGGCTTCCCTCAGCGTCATGATGGGCCACGATGACGTGCTGGTGATTAATTCCGTCAAGGTAACGCAAGCGTTTCTGATCAACGTGGTGGCCGCGGCCATCTTTATCCTTAGCGGGAATATCTTTTGGAAGGAAGCATTTCTGATCGCCATCGGAGCAGCTTTCGGCGGAATGGCCGGCCCATGGATCGGCCGGCGCATTGGCTCCCTGGTGGTGCGCTGGTTCGTTTCCGTGATAGGATTCGCGATTGGGCTTTATATGCTGCTGCGGTGAGCCTGGAATTGTGGACATGTGCCCGGGGCCAATCGCCGGTAACGGCCCAAGCCCTCAACCAATTCAAATGAAAGGAAATTACTTATGGCAAATACGATTACCCGCACGACTCTCTCCGCGGAAGCGGCCAGGAAGATGATCGCCGCAGCCGAGGCCAAGGCCGAAGAGATGAAGCGGCCCATGGTCATCGCCATCTGCGATGAGAGCGGCAACCTCAAAGCCTTCTCGCGTATGGACGGCGCGCCGGTCCTCAGCCTGCAGATCGCCCAGGACAAGGCCTGGACCGCGATCAGTTACGGCGTCTCCACCGATCAGTGGTTCGAGTTCATCAAGAACGATCCGCCACTGCTCCATGGCATCGTCAACCACCCGCGGCTGATCGTCTTCGGCGGCGGTTTCCCGATCAAGATCGACAAACAACTCGTCGGTGGCATCGGCGTCTCCGGCGGCCACTGGAAAGAAGACATGGAGGTCGCCCAAGCCGGCCTGAAAGCTTTGGCTGGGTAATGCCGCTTCGGCTTCGTATGGGTATTTACCAGCGGGTGCCCCACACGTTCTTACACGTGTGGGAATGTGGCAATTTCTTCACCACTCACAATTCGCCATTCGCTACTCCCTGCCGTTAGGGCGGGAAGCTGAGGCTCTTGTCGGAGGTTTCCACCCAGAGGGAGATGTCCTTCTGGCCGTTCAGCTTCACATACACCAAGACCCCGCTGCCGCGCGCGCGAGAGTTGGTGATGTCAAAATCGCTGATGGCCCCCTGGACGCCCTGCGGCCCCCAATCCTGAGAGAAATTTTCAAAGCTGTAATACTTGCTCGGCTTCCAGAGCGTGTAGGCCTGCTGATAGTCTTTCTGCTTCACCGCCGCGAGGAACCGGCTCACGGCTCGCTCCTCGGGATAATTCTTGAATTCATAATAAAGATAGCCCGCCAGGACCAGCGCCAGTGGTATGCCGATCAGCAATTGCTTCTTCAGCCGCTCTGTCTTGGGGTTCAGTGGTTTGAACTGCTCGAACATGGATAATCCTCTCCGTAAACATATACTATAGCTGATTGCGGATAGCAGGCGTTGTGTTGCCCGGAAACGGGGAGTGAGTCTGGGGGACGTCAGGGCATGGCTTCAGCCATGCCGAAAGTGAAAGGTTGGGATGAAGGCGCTTTAGCGCCTGAGGGAAGTCGCCCTCAGCGGCTGAAGCCACTTCCAGCCTGCCGTGTTCGGCACGCCTGAAGGCGTGCCCTGACGAATGCCCTCATGATTCTGGTTGACCAACTAGTCAAAGCGCTAGACGCGAAAACGACTGCATACACTACATACAATGACCGTGCTCGTATCTCTGCTGTGGTTGGGGCTCGCCGGCTGGGTCGTGCTATTCCTATGGCTCTTCCGCAATGCCCTAGGATTTCCCCTGGTTGGCGCGCAGATGGAGCTGAATCCGCGGCAGATGCCACGCGTCTCCATTGTGATCCCCGCGCGCAATGAAGCGAAGATTCTCGCCGTTACCCTGCCGAAAATTCTTGCCCAGGATTACCCCGACTACGAGGTCATCCTTGTGGATGACGCTTCGACGGACGGCACCGGCGCGCTCGCTGAACGACTGGCCGCGGCGAATCCGGGCCGGCTCCGCGTCATCCGCGTGAACGAGCTGCCGCCCGGCTGGGTCGGCAAGCCCAACGCACTACACCAAGGCTTCCAAGCCACAACCGGCGAGTGGGTGCTGGCCACCGATGCTGATATCGAGTTCCATCCCAAGGCCCTTCGCGCCGGACTGTGGCTGGCTGAGCGCGAGCAGGCGGAATTGGTCAGCATCTACTGTTTTCTCGACTGCGTCACGTTCTGGGAGAAAGTGATGCTGCCTGGTTTCGGCCTGCTGCTTTCGGCCTCCTTTCCGGTCCGCAAGATCAATGATTCGCGCTCGAGTGTGGCGCTGGCCTCCGGCGGATACATCCTGATGCGCCGGAGCATGTGGGCTGGCTTGGGCGGGTATGAGGCCATCCGCTCGGAGATGATTGACGATCTCAACACTGCCCGGCTGGTGAAACACTCCGGCCACCGCATCTTCGTCGCTGCCACCAAGGACCTGGTTCGCACGCGGATGTATTACAGCTTCCGCGGCATCTGGGAGGGCTTGCGCAAAAATGCGTTTGCGGCGCACCGCTTCTCGATCCCGAAGATGATGTTCACCGCCGGTTCCTATCTCCTGTTTAACCTGCTCCCGCTGCTCTGCATTTTCTATTATGGATGGAAGTGGGGGGGCGCAGGGGAGGGCCTGGCCGCCGCGGAGCGAACAGTCCTCGCACTGAGCTTGGCGCAATACGCGGTTTCGGCCTCGATGCATTTCCCGCTGATGCTCTTCCTTGGGATTCATCCTGCTTACGCGCTGCTGGCTCCCATTGGCGCGATTCTTTACGCCGCGATTTCTCTCGATTCCATGGGCAAGACGCTGTTCGGGGGCGGCGTGTCCTGGAAGCAGAGAGAGTATGCAAAACCGGAGGCAAAACGTGAGGGAAGCTGAGCAGTATCGAATACCGGTGGCACTGGAGTTGTGATCATTGATTCCCGTATTGGCAGGATTGCCTCAGTCGTCCCGCCGCCAAATTTGATGAAACCCGAGGATTGTCTCGGCGCCGGGTTGGTTTATAATACGACTTGCCATCGTTTCTAGTTGACGGAGAGGAAATATGACCACTGGCCCCGCAGCGGCCTCGCCTACTGCCGAACTCTCCCGTTTGATTAATGAAGTCGTTGAGAGCGGCAGCGGCCTTGATGAAGAGGTGCTCGCCAGTGTCGCCGCCGAATTGAGCCGGCTGTTTTCCATCAAGCTGGATGAGGTTGCTATCCTGGAATTGGCGTCCAACGGCGCCATCCTTAGTTTTCTCTATCCGGCCAAGTTGCGTAAGGTGGGAAGCATTCCCATGACCACCACCAACTCCCTGGCGGTGCGCACCGTGCGGGAGAAGCGGCCGGAGATGATCAATAATTTCCCTGCGCAAAAGCATCCCACGGTTTTTGAGTCCGTGGCCCTCGACGAAGTCAGCAAGACGGAGCGAAACCCGATTCAAAAGATCATGAGCGTTCCCTTGCTGGTGGACGGCAAGGCTGTGGGCGCGGTTCAGATTTCCCGCAAAGGGAAAACGCTCGCTACCGCTGGAGCCGACTTCTCCATCCGCGAACTGACCACGCTGGTAACTGCGGCGGGATTGCTCGCCAAGTGCTTCAAGAAGTAATCCGTGCCGCTGCTCTGATTATGCGCGGGCGGGGGTCAGCGCCGGAACGCGGAAATACGCCTCGAAATTCCCGTGGAAAATTTTGCTCTTCTCGGCGGCGCTGAACCGCGACTTTTCAATCGCCTCGGTGCACTCGCGAATCGATGCGCGTCCGCCTTCGAAATCGAATGGGGCATCGGTCCCGAAGATCACATGATCCACTCCGAAAAAGTCGGCGGCGCACTCCACGGAGGATGTGGTAAATGTGGAAACGTCGGTATAGAAGGAGCGAAAATACTCGATGATGGGTTTCGAAAACGGCCTGCCGCCGCGCTCGGCGACGACCAGAGGCTCCAGCATCCGGTACATGGAGACGATGCGGCCGGAGAAAAACGGCACCATGGCGCCGGAATGGTGGCAGATAATTTTCAGGTTCGGGTAATCATCCATCACGCCGCCAAAGACGATGCGGGTCATCGCCGCGGTAGTTTCATAGGGCCAGCCAAAGACCTGCCAGATGATGAATTTGGAGTCCTTCTCGCTGGCGTAATCGGGCACGTCAATCGCGCGCGCCGGATGCAGCAGTATCGGCATATTGGCCTTCGAACAAATCTCGAAGACCGGGCGGAACTCGGGCAAATCGAGCGGCTTGCCATTCACGTTCGAAAATATCTGGACGGTGCAAAGCTTCAGGTCCTTGATGCAGCGCTCCAGCTCGCGGGCGGCGGCATCGGGCTTGTTGAGGGGCAGGGAGCAGGCCCCGCCGGCAAAACGGTCCGGATACTTCTGCACTAACTCGGCGATCTCATCGTTCAGGAGTTTGGCGAGGTACTCGCTGTCGTCCGGGTCCACGGCTTCGATGGGCGGCGAAGCGACGCTGATGACCTGCCGGTAATTCGGGAACTCATCCATCATGCGCCAGCGGGCGTCCAGGTCCATCAGCACCTTGATATTTTCCTGCTGCTGTGATTTTCCCCCGGCTACATATTTCAGGTGCGACGGGCTGTGTTTGACGAAATTGGTCTTCCCCACCCGCTCCCATCGGGCGGCGTCATAGCGCTTCGGCAAAATATGGCAGAACACATCAACTCGTGGATCCATGGCATCTCCTTAATAAGGTCTAGGGTGAGGTCGCGCGGCGCTCGGTGGGCGATGCCTCATGGCGCCAAGCGCGAAACATACACTTTACCACGACGCAGGGCCAGTTCCAATACCGGCGTTGAAGCTCGGCGACCAGGCTTGCGATAAGGGTAGCCGGCGGGCGCCCGGCCTACCCGCGCTTGACAAAAGAATTTCGACTCCGTTAGATTCACAGCACTTTGCCAAATGAGGAAACAGGCGGGAACCGACACGCCGGCGAGGCCGGGCAGGAGCAGTTGCATTGGCTCGCCTTGCGTTTTGTACCGGGACTAGGGAACAGAGTGGCGCTGCGTCTGGTGAATTCCCTGGGTTCAGCCGAAGGAGTATTTCACGCCTCCGCGACAGAGCTGGAGGCGCTGGGGGTGGCCTCGCATGTGGTCCGGAACCTCGCCACTGGCACGGTGTTCGAGCAGGCAGCGAAAGAAGCCGAGCAGGCACGACAGCAGGGTGCTGTTCTGATCACCATCCGCGACGAAGCCTTTCCGGCGCCGTTGCGAGAAATTTTCGATCCGCCACTGACGTTGTACGCGCGTGGCAATGTCGAGCTGATGAAGGCACCTTCACTGGCCATTGTCGGATCGCGCCGGCCTACGGCATACGGGCGCGCCATGGCCCAGCGGCTGGCGAACGATCTGGCCGCGCGCGGTTTGGCGGTCATCAGCGGCATGGCGCGAGGAATCGATTCGTCGGCGCACCAGGGGGCGCTCGACGCCGGGGGAAAAACGATTGCCGTGCTGGGCACCGGAATTGATGTGGCGTACCCGTCGGAGAATAAGAAACTCTACGAAGCGATCGCGGCCAAAGGATTGCTGCTCTCCGAGTTTCCGCTGGGGTCATTTCCCGCGCCGCAAAATTTTCCGATCCGCAACCGCATCATCAGCGGCCTGGCGCTGGGAGTGCTGGTGGTGGAGGCGGCGCAGTACTCGGGCTCGCTCATCACCGCGCGCCTGGCCATGGAGCAGAACCGCGAGGTGTTTGCCGTGCCCGGCTCGCTAACCAACAAGAATAGCTGGGGACCGCACATCCTCATCAAACAAGGTGCCAAGCTCGTCCAGGACTGGCAGGACGTGATCGAGGAGATGCCTCCGGAGGTGCGCCAGAAGCTGGTTCCCATCGTGGATGCAACGAAATCGGAGGCTGGAGCATCTCTTTTCTCGGAATCACTTTCGGAAACAGAGCGCGCCATTTATGGCTTGCTCAAGGTTGACGAACCGGTTCATATTGATGCCATACTGGAAGCGCTGCCGCAGTTGTCGTCCTCCGAGACGCTGGCCACGTTGCTTGAGCTGGAGTTTAAGAACCTGGTGCGTCAGCTTCCTGGGAAAAACTTTGTAACAACCTTTTGAGTCTCTGGACGATCTACTAGAGAGAGTGTCAGCGGAAGAGGAAGCCGAAAGAGAACGATTGAGCGATGCCGAAAGCGACCAAAAAAAAGACGGAGAAACCAGCCAAAGCGGCCAGGCCGGTGAAGTCGCCCACGCCAGTGAAGGCCCCAAGAGACTCGGGCAAGATGCTCGTCGTTGTGGAGTCCCCTGCCAAGGCCAAGACTATCAACAAGTACCTGGGTGGCGGCTACATAGTCAAGGCCTCGCTCGGTCATATCAAGGACCTGCCCCAAAAAGATCTGGGCGTGGATGTTGACCGGCACTTCACTCCCACCTATGAGGCGATTCCCTCGCGCGACAAGGTAATCCGGGAATTGAAGGACGCCGCCAGGAAGGCCAGCGCGATCTATCTTGCTGCCGACCCGGACCGTGAGGGCGAGGCCATCTGCCAGCATCTGGCGGAGGAGTTGTCGAACGGCAAGCCGATTCATCGCGTGCTGTTCAACGAAATCACCAAGAGCGCCATAAGGGAAGCGTTCGATAACCCCGGTGAGATCAACGATAAATTGGTTGAGGCCCAACAGGCCCGCCGCATCCTGGACCGCCTGGTGGGATACAAGATCAGCCCGTTGCTGTGGGACAAGGTGCGCCGCGGGCTTTCTGCGGGTCGCGTGCAGACCGTGGCGCTGCGATTCATCGTAGAGCGAGAGCGGGAGATTCGCGCCTTCGAGCGCGAAGAATACTGGACTCTTGCCGCTCAGCTCGGCGCGGAGTTGCCGCCGCCGTTTGAAGCGCGCCTGCTCAAGCGAGGCGGCAAAGAATTTGTAGTTCGGGGCGAGTCGAAGTCCGGCAGCATACGTGCCCAAGCGGAGAGGGGAAAGCTGCTCGTCGCGGACGAAGCGGACGCCATTCAAGTGCGTGCGCAGCTCGAAAAAGAGAGATTTGTCGTCTCGTCAACCACTACGAAGGAAGTGAAACGCAATCCGCTGCCGCCGTTCGTGACCGCCAAGCTCCAGCAAGAGGCCGCCCGCAAGCTGGGCTTTGCCGTCAAGCGCACCATGGCGCTCGCGCAACGGCTCTACGAGGGCGTGGAGATCGGCGATGAAGGCACGGTCGGGCTCATCACCTACATGCGCACGGATTCAACGCGCGTCTCCGATGCCGCACTGGGGGAGGCTCGCGAATGGGTTCGCGGAACTTACGGCGAAGTTTACTTGCCCGAAAGCGCGAATATTTACCGGAGCAAAAAAGGCGCGCAGGACGCGCACGAAGCCATCCGGCCAACCTCCGTCGAGCGCTCGCCGGAGGTTGTCGCGAGATACGTAGGGGAGGATGAAGCGAAGCTCTACCGGTTGATCTGGCAACGGTTTGTGGCTTCGCAAATGACGCCTGCGTTGTTCGATCAGACTACGATCGAGATCACTGCAGGCGAGTTCGGGTTGCGCGCCACCGGGTCGGTGCCGAAGTTCGATGGTTTCCTGAAGGTCTACCAGGAGTCCAAGGATCAGAAGGATGAAGAGGATGACGAACTCGGCAAGCGCCTGCCGGCAGTAAGAGCGGGGGAAGTGCTGCGGCTCCAGCAGATCACTCCCGAGCAGCACTACACCGAACCGCCCGCGCGCTATAACGATGCCAGCCTGGTCAAAGAGCTCGAAGAGAAAGGGATCGGACGACCCTCGACGTACGCCTCGATCATTAGCACGATTATCGAGCGCGAATACGTGGAGAAGCAGAAGGCGCGCTTCTACCCTACCGAGCTGGGGATCATCGTCGCGGACCTGCTGATCGAAAACTTCAGCGATATTTTCGATGTGATGTACACGGCGAAACTGGAAGAGTCTCTCGACGATATCGAGGACGGCAAGCAAGACTGGATTGACACGCTCGAAGAGTTTTACCAGAAATTTGAAAAAGATTTGCGGTACGCCGAGAAGCACATGACCGATGTGAAACGCATGGAGACACCCACGGAGTATTCCTGCGAGAAGTGCGGCAAGCAGATGGTCATCAAATTCGGCCGCAACGGGAAATTCCTGGCCTGCTCGGGATATCCCGATTGCAGCAATACGCGCGAGCTGCCCCCGGAGCTTTCCGAGCGCAGCGCCCCGGAGGAAGCGGGCGCGCCAGAAGCCGAGCAGACCTGCGAGAATTGCGGCCGTCCGATGGTGTTGAAGCGCGGGCGCTTCGGACAGTTTCTGGCTTGCAGCGGATATCCGGATTGCAAGACCACGCGAAAGATCGGCGAAGGGGAGAAGAAGCCTCCCGTTCCGACCGGTGAGAAGTGTCCCGATTGCAGCAGCGAACTGGTGGTCCGCCATGGACGCTACGGAGAGTTCACCTCTTGCAGCAATTATCCCAAGTGTAAATATATCAAGCAGGAGACCACCGGCGTGGAGTGCCCGGAATGCAAGAAGGGGCAGCTAGTCCAGCGGCGTTCCCGGCGGGGAACGTTTTACAGTTGCGAGCGTTATCCCAAGTGCAAGTTTAGTCTGCCCAGCAAACCTGTCGCGCAAGCCTGCCCGAAGTGTTCCTCCGTCTACCTGGTAGAGAAAACGAACAAGACCGGCACCACGCTTGAGTGTCCCAACCAATCCTGCGACTACAAGCAGGCAGCCTGATTCAGCCGAAATTAATGTCGCTAAAGTTGGTTAGCAGAGGCTTGCTCGGGTGATGCGGAATGGGTATCCGCCGGCTTGCGGGCCGAGATGAGAATCACACGGGAATGGGCGGGCATATCATCTGTACCTGGTGTACCCGGCGGGGAACCTGGCGATGAGTATGGAAGCGTGTGCATGGCAACATCCTCAAATCCTGAGACTCGCAGCAGCGAAAGATAGTCATCCGGAGGAAGCATGCTGACGGCCTCGCTCGACTCTGAGAGTATCGGGCTGGAGGGACCGTTTTCTTTCTGCTCTCGATTCACGATCCAGATGGACCCGCCGGGCGTGAGAACGCGAAGCAGCTCGCTCAGAACTTTCTTGATATCTTCAAAGCAATAGATCGAATCCACACAAAGCGCGCTGGTGAAAAAATTCTCCTGCCAGGGAATCTGCTCGGCATTCGACCAGAGGTATAGGATGTTTTCGAATGAGGCCGACTTGGCGCGAGCTTCGCGGACCAGTTCGTTCGAAGCGTCGAGGCCGATGATGAGGCCCTCGGTGACCGATTCCGCCAGCCGCCGACAGGCCCAGCCGTCTCCGCATCCGAGTTCAATAATACGGTCGCGGGAATGCAGATTCATCAGCGGCAGCACTTCCTCCAGAAAGGCGTGCGCAGTGCTCTCCAAATCTCCTCCTCGTCCTCTCCCCGTGGGGTCAGGCCGGTTGCGCGGGGGCAGGTTGGTGGCGATTCCAGGCGTAAGGAAGCGAGATCACAAAGAGGTAGAGCATCAGGACTTCCGAGTCGCCAAGATTATATTCAAACAAACCTGCGACCAGGATTGCCACGGTCGAAGCGCTGGCAGCGCAGGCTAGCGCACGCTCTTTGGAGCGAGCACAGCGGGCCCTTAGGACATTATCATGAAACACCTCATAAAAAAACCATACTAGTATGAAAACACATGGGATGCCTCTCTCTGCGGCAATCTGCAAAAACGTGTTGTGGAGATGTCCGTACCATGCCGGGGGCAACGTGGTTCCCTCCGGGACGTAGTCGCGGAATAGCGGTCCGACGCGTTCCGGTCCGAGTCCGAAGACGGGATGCGCCCGAATCATCCGCAGGCCCGTGCGCAGCATCACCAATCGTGCCATGCCGGAGGACTCTGCTTCGGGATTAAATATGGAACGGTCGCGTTCCTGGAGCCAAGATGGGGAAATCAGATAGAGCAGCAAGAGGGCGACAGGAATCAAACCCACCATCCAACGGCGGTAGTAACCCACAAGGAATGTGACGCCCGCCAGAGTCCCGATCCAGATGCCGCGAGTAAATGCGCCGAGCAATGCCAGGCAAAGCAGGAAGGCTCCCAGCCATCGCCAGTGCTTCTTTCCGCAATCGGTCGCAAACAAGATAATGGCGAGCAGCAGCAGAAGGACAACCATTAACTCGCCGCCATAGGTCATCCAATGACTCATGAAGCCGGTAATTTGATGAACGATGTAATTCTCATAAAAACGGCGTCCCTGTTGCGCGAGGGTCAAGTAATCGCTGCCGAATTGGCCGAGACCAAAAATCGCAGCAGCGACGCCTCCGATGAGCACACCCTGGACGGTTCGCCAGATCTGCTTTTGATTTTGGAAGCCGTTGACGACCACCACGATCACGAAAAAGACAAACAACTTGCGGACCTGTGATACCCCCGCCACGGGAGCGTCCGAGAACCCCAGAGCGAGCAACGTCCAAACCGCGTAAGCTACGAGCGGCAACCCCAGGCGAGGGGGGAAATCGAGCGGCCTGCGCGAAATCAAAAGACACGCGAGCGCTGCGCCGAGCAGGATTTGTGATGCGGCAATAGAAAACAGAATGGCCACCGAGGACAGTCCCGTCAACCACGCAGTCATCACGGCGAACCGGGATGATAGTTCGCCACTCGATGAGTCTGTACGGCTGATGGTGAGTGCCACCGGTTCTCCTGCAAAAACCTGTCGTCTCGGAATCCAATCTATCGGAGCCATGCCAGGGATGCAAGCGGGCACATGATTTTTCCGGGGCTAAGGGTCGCGTCATCGAGAAATCGGGAGAGCTCGGCGAGAGATCGGCAGAAGCGGCGTCCACAATACAACCTGCAATGCAACCACATGAATGATGTAATCCAAAGACCGGCTGCAAACGGTACATGCATTTTGACATCGCCGCATGACTCCCTGTATGCTGATACGTTTGGAAGTTGGATCAGAAGCCAAGAGCAGCCCGTCAGGGCATGCATCGGAAGCGATTGGGCTGGCCGAGGCAGCGCAGTTGGATCGGGAAGTGGAGGAACGACAGGACGTGGCGACGATCACAGAAACAGCCAATGTAGGGAACGTGGTGCAGATCCTGGGGCCGGCCGTAGACGTGCAGTTTCGCGAGGAACATCTGCCGCAGATTCACAACGCCCTCCGTGTTACCAGCGAGGGTTTCGATGTGCCGCAGCCGATTGACGTTACTCTGGAGGTCCAGCAGCATCTGGGCGAGGGGCGCGTGCGTTGCGTGGCCATGGAGCCGACCGACGGCATGGTGCGCGGCATGAAGGCCATCGACAGCGGCGGCCCGATCCGCGTTCCGGTCGGGCGTGAGACGCTCGGGCGCGTCATCAACGTATTGGGCCGCCCCGTGGATAAAATGGGGCCGATCCAGACCGATAGGCGATACCCCATCCACCGTCCCGCTCCGGCCTTCGATGAACAGAACGTCAACCTGGAGATGTTCGAGACCGGCATCAAGGTGATTGACTTGCTCGAGCCTTACCTGAAGGGCGGCAAGACGGGCCTCTTCGGCGGCGCGGGCGTCGGCAAGACGGTCATCATCATGGAGCTGATTAATAACATTGCGCTGCATCATGGCGGCTTCTCCGTCTTCGCCGGTGTGGGAGAGCGCACGCGCGAGGGCAACGATCTGTGGCTGGAGATGCAGGAGTCCGGCGTCATCGATCCGAAGGATTGGAGGAAATCCAAGGCGGCGCTGGTCTATGGCCAGATGACCGAGCCGCCCGGGGCGCGTCTGCGCATCGGTTTAACGGGCTTGGCCGTGGCGGAATATTTCCGCGACGAAGAGGCCTCCGATGTGCTTCTGTTCATCGACAATATTTTCCGCTTCACGCAGGCGGGCTCCGAGGTGTCGGCGCTGCTCGGCCGCATGCCCTCCGCCGTGGGATATCAGCCGAATCTCGCCACCGAGCTCGGCGAGTTGCAGGAACGGATCACTTCGACGAAAAAAGGCTCGATCACTTCGGTGCAAGCCATCTACGTTCCAGCCGATGACTTGACGGACCCGGCTCCGGCGACGACCTTCTCGCACCTGGACGCCACCACGGTGCTTTCGCGGGCTATCGCCGAGCTGGGCATCTATCCTGCCGTGGACCCGCTGGCTTCCACCTCGCGAATCCTCGACCCGCGAATCCTGGGAGAGGAACATTACCGCGTGGCCAAGGCCGTCAAGCAGGTTTTGCAGCGCTATAAAGATTTGCAGGACATCATTGCGATCCTGGGCATGGACGAGCTCTCGGAAGATGACAAACTGGTTGTCGCGCGCGCACGCAAGGTGCAGCGGTTCCTGTCCCAACCGTTCTTCGTGGCGGAGCAGTTCACCGGTCTTGAAGGCAAGTACGTCAAGCTCGCCGACACCATACGGGCATTCTCCGAAATTGTCGAGGGCAAGCACGACAATCTCTCCGAGCAGGCGTTTTATCTGGTCGGCACCATTGAGGAAGCCATCGAGAAAGAGAAGCGGCTGCAAGCAGGCGGCAAGTAATCATTGCAATTAATCACCATGGATGGAACTCTACTGTTACGCGTTGTGACTCCGGACCGGCAGGTGGTTCGCGAGGACGTTGAAGAAATTCAGGTTCCTGGACGGGAAGGCTATCTCGGGATTCTGCCTGGCCACGCGCCGCTGCTCTCGGAGCTCAAGCCCGGCGAGATGAGTTATCGCCAGGGAAAGAACGTTCGACGCCTGGCTGTTAGCGGAGGGTTTCTGGAAGTTCTCCCCGAGCAGGTGACGGTCCTCGCGGAATCGGCGGAGCGCCAGGAAGAGATTGACGTGGCCCGGGCTGCAGCGGCGAAAGCCCGGGCTGAAAAACGCCTCAAGAGTCCCGACCCCGATGTCGATATTAATCGCGCCACGGTGGCGCTCGAACGCGCCCTGATTCGTCTCCAAATCGGCGGGCGGAAGTAACCGACTTTTCGTCGGCCTCGATTCCCGGCTACAACAATATTTCAAACCTATTACGTGAATGACAAGGCGCACCTCTGCGGTGCTATGAGTTCAGCGCAGAGGGATTGGTGTGCTGTGCGGAGAGACTATCGGACTAAGGAGTGGTAGCAGGATTTGCGCCTCCAGCAGGGGCGGCGGCTGCAGGAGGTGTCGCCGGTATCGGAGCGGCGGCTGGAGTTGCTGGCGCCGCAGCGGCGGCGGGAGTCGCGGTGGCCTGATTGTAGAGGTCCACGATGGTTTTGGTGATGTCCGTTGCCGGATCCACCCACAGCACCGGCGTTTGAGGAGCCGAAACATCCATTACCAGGGTGAAATTGTTCTTTTGTGCGTAGTCGCCGAGAATCGGCATCATCTTCTGCCCGATCTCGTTGTAAGCATCATTCTGAGCGGATTGAAACTCAGCCGTGGCATCCTCGTTGTTGCGATTGAACAGACGAGTCTTCTCGTCGATCGACTTCAGGAGTTTATTCCGCGCGTCATCGCTCAGCGTCTTCTCCTGGTTCCGCAACTGGTCCTGGAGAGCGTTAATCTCCTGCTGCGCTTTGGTGAGCTCCTGCTCCTTGGGAGCAAAGCGGGTTTGGATTTCCTTGGCAGCCTTCTGTCCATCATTGGTTTGCAGGATGGCGACCTGGATGTTGATGATCGCCACCTTGGAGGGCTTCTCCTGGGCCATACCTGCTGCTGCTCCTGCGAGCAGGATCCCCGTCAGAAGTCCCGCAACTAATCGTTTCCTAGCTTTTTCTTGACCCCTCATTCGTTCTCCTGTTCCTTGGTTTCGATTCCACTCCACGCAGCGCTGAAATACCTATTTCCCCAAATCCAGCGACTTCTCCGTGGATTTCAGATACAGGTCCTGCAGCTGCAGCTTTCTTTGTTTGAACTCAAGATCATTCGGGTTGAGCTCGATGGCCTTGTCGATGGTCTTGATGGCGTTGTCGTAATCACCTTTGTGCCCGTAAGCCAGTGCCATATTGTAGTAGACGGTCGGCTCGTCGGGAGCAACGGCCATCAGTTCCTTGTATTTTGCAATGGCGGCATCAAAGTTCTGCTTGCCGAGAGCCTCGCTCGCCTGCGTTCCCAGCGCCTCCATGTGCACGGCCATCTCCATCTTTCCGAATTGGGCTGGATCAATTTCAGCGGCCTTCTTGGCCGCGGCGACGGCTTCATCCACCATGCCCTTCTTGGCGTAGGCGATGGCCAGGACGATATGCGTATTGGGGACGCTCGGCGCCAGGTCCATGGCCGCCTTGGCCTTGTCAATTGCTATATCCGGCTTCCCGGACTTTGCCGCGTCGTTGGACTCGGTAAGCAACTGATTCAAGATGTTGATGGAGACAAACACCGGACTGCACGTCTTGGCTGCATTGCCGGAAAGCTCAATGCCGGTTGCTTTGGTGAGCAGGAATCCCTCCAGTATGCCGTCCATGCGGTAGGTGCCGTCGGGCAAACCTTTGAACTCCACCACGCCCTTATCGTTGGTCTTTTTCTTCCACTGCTTGCTGGTCGCGCCGTTGGTGAGTACCACCTCGAGCTTCGCGGCAGGAATACCGTCCTGTTGCTGGAGCGTGCAGGTAAGCGAATTGTCAGCAAGGGCCAAGGTTCCGCCGAAACTGAACAGAAATGCCGCGGCCAAGAATCGAACTCTGTGTATGTGCAATGTCCTATCCTCCAAATAAGATTCCCTCTCAACCTGCGGTCGTGCTCTACTGCGTCTTACTTCGGATCATGTTGGCTGCCGGAAGCTAACGAGCGGCGCCGATCACTCGCTCCGCCTGCTCGATTGCCTCGACTGCTGCGCGCGCCTGAGGGTCTGCCCGCAAGGCCGCCTCATCCCCCTTGGTGACGCCAAAAACCAGGTTGAATATCTCGGACTGGATGCTCATCCTGATAAACGGCGCATCGCGCTGCCACTCCGGCTCCGGAATTTCCATCCCAAACTGGCGCAGGTAGAGCCGGAACTCTGCCAGCAGCGGATCATCTACCTGGAACTGCCCTGAAATCGGCTTGCGCCGATCAACGGTACCCTGCGCGAAATTAATGAATGCCGTTGTTTGCAGTAATATCTCGGTCCACTTATCCAGCCGCCACGGTTCCGCTCTCTGGTCCGGCTGTACCCCACCCTGTTCTTCGACGGGTCTGCCGTGGTCGGTAAAAAACTTCCTGGGACCTCTCTCTAAGATACCAGCGAGGGCCGTTCCTGGCAATGGTTTTTGAAGCGATCGGCCGCCGGGGGTCAGGTAGCGCGCGGTGGTCAAAACCAGGGCGTTGCCTTCGCTCAACGGCATGACCGATTCGGCGACCCCCTTGCCAAAGGTCGGCTCACCGATCAGCCAGGCCCGGTCGTGATCCTGAAGCGCAGCGGCGATCATTTCCGAAGCGCTGGCGGATCGTCCGTTCAGCAGCACCACCAGCGGAAGATCCGGGAATGGCGGCGGCGCCTCGACCAAAAATTTCCTTTCCGGGACCGAGCGCCCTTCCAGCCGCACCACCTCTTCCCCTTGCGGCAAGAACAGGCCGGCAATCGCCACAGCGGCTTCCACCGAACCGCCGGGATTGTCGCGCAGGTCCAGGATTAAACCGCGCAGCGGCGCTCGATTCCACTCTTCGATCGCTTGGCGGATCTCCTCCGGCGTGCCTGGCTCTATGTGCGAAACATGCAGGTAGCCCAGGTCCGGGTTCCAAAGAAACTTCTTGTCCACAGTGGGACTAGGCACTTCGGCGGGGTCCAATTCGAAATCGTGTGGGACGACATTGCCGCCATGGAGCACGGCCAGCCGGACCTTGTTCGAGCGTGCCTGTTCGAGTGCCTGCACCAGTTCCTCGAGGTCCAGCGAGGCTACCCGCTTTCCATTGATCGCCACAATGCGGTCCCCCGGTCCGAGTCCCGCGCGGCCGACCGGAGAGTTGGCAACCGATTGCAGCACTGTGATCCTGCCGGCTTGAACGCTTAGCACGGCGCCAAATCCTTGGCGCACTCCGCGGGATTGCTGCTGCATCGCTTGAAACTGGTCTTTGTCCAGGAAGACCGAGAACGGGTCCAGCCGGGCCATGATGCCTGGAATTATTCCGCCGTAGATCGCATTTTCCGGGTCCACGGGATCAGCCATGTTGCTTGTTACGGCTTCAAAAACAGTTGCAATTTTATCGAGACTGGTGCGAATTTCCCCTTCATTCAACGGCGCAGCCAACGGCACAGCCGATTGCGCGCAGGCTCCCACTGCGTAGAGCAGCAGCAGGCTTGCGGTTGCTCCGCATTGAAGGGCCTGGTGGATGAATCGGTGCATCATGGCAATTATGGCAAATTATAGACTCCTCAGCCTTAGAAGAATTGGAGTCTTGCAAGTCATCCTGAGTTGCCAATCCTCTCACAAGAAATCAAGAAATGCAGATGGTTTCGATCAGCGCGACCCCTTCCCAGTTTATAATGGCCTGCCAATAGTCAGGCTATGAAACGACTCGCGCAAGGATCGGTAAAGCCGGTGCAGCCCGCCGAGGAACTCAAGGAGAAAATTGAGCTATTCCTGCTGGAGCACTCCCGCCCGCTTTTGACCGAGCCGGGCCACGACGTCGTGGATCTTTCCGGCAGCAGCTACTCCCTGTCAACCCAATACGACAAGCTCGTCTGGCATATCTGGAACGAGAACACGAATCTGGTGAGGCAGATCACGGCGATTCAGCGCGCCAGGCCGGGCCGAATGGAGCTGCGCTATCAGAAGTTCGGCAAAGGGCCGGCCGGCGCTATGGTCCTGGCCGATTCGCGCGCCATGCCCGAGCATCTCGAGCGCAGAACTCTCCGGACACAGTACGTCAAGGCCCTGCGGCGATGGTTGCTGCAACTGTTCCCGCTATGGAAAGTTCAGGAGTTGACGACAGAACCGGATCTGGCGCGATCCTTTTCCCGGCGATTCGCGAGGGGCTGGATTACCCGCGGCAAACAGGCTTGGGCAGCGATCGGGAGTGGCCAACTGGAGGACGGACTCCCGCCCGATGATATCCTCGCCTACGGACTGTTGTGGCTGGACTGGCTTCGCCTCCAGAATTCCTCGCACGTGCTCGAGGGGCTCAAGCTTTTCTTGCCGCGCGGCACGGCCGAGATCACCCTCAACCGGCTGGCGTGGTTGAATCCTGCCGCTGGAAAGTGGGAGCTCTACGAGACCGGGTTCGGAAACGGCGACGAGGTGCGCCAGCGCGATCCGGCGGATTTCGGAAATCTCAAGACTAGCCTGGCGCCATTCAACAGGCCCACGGCACGGCAGGCAGTGAAAGATTGGGGCCCGGAAATCGGTTCCGCCGGCCCGGAGGTAGAAGCGCGCGCGGGCCCCGATGGTTCCTGGTCGTGGTCTGTGCGAGGCCTGGTGTTCGCTCGGGAGACAAGCAAAGGTATCGTGTTCGGCTTGGGACGTTCGGAAACTGCCTTGGAGCCGGGAACCGTGGGGCGGTTGCGGGAGCTGGTTTCCCGGCTTGATCGCGTGCGGCGTCCGGATTCGGCAGAGGCTGCTCACCCGCTCTACCGGATCCAGCCGGAGCGCTGGATGGAATGCATCGTCTCCCGGCACATGGATCGCATCGAATCGAGCTTGGCTGGCGGCATCGTCTACGAGCAGGTGCCTTCGGTTTCCGGAACCTCACGCGGGCTGCTCGATTTGTTGACCGTGAACGCCAGCGGGCGGCTGGCAGTGGTGGAGTTGAAGGCCTCGGAAGACTTGCAACTACCCCTGCAGGCGCTCGATTACTGGATGCGGGTGCATTGGCATCACCAGCGCGGAGCGCTGGAGCGCCAGGGATATTTTGACGGTCGCGCGCTGAGTCCCGAGCCGCCGCTGCTGTTGCTCGTCACCCCCGCGTTGCAGTTCCATTCGGCGTGCGAAACCATTCTCCGTTATATTTCTCCGGCCATCGAAATCGTTCGTGTCGGAGTGAATGAAGACTGGCGACGCGAACTGAATGTCGTTTTTCGGGAAGGGCGGCCGCCACTTCGCGCCACGAGCCGCCATACACAGCGCCGTTAGGACTATTTGATGTTGCTATTGGGTGAGGGTAAGATTGACGCGGAATACCGGAACGACCAGATCGGGGTTGGCCGGAAGACGGCTTTCGAGGGCGACATCGGTGCTGGGAGCGGTGGCTTGTGGACTTTTTTCCGCGGTGATCAGCAGGCCGAAAGTGCGGAAGGGAACCTGAACCTTCCACTTGGCATTCTTGCCGCTCGCCGGAACCAGTCCAAGATTCACAACCCGCTTATCGGAGTCCACCGCCCACAGGACGTACTGGGCGCCGCTCCCGCCGAGCTCTGAAGCAGCGGCCAGGTTCTTAATCTCCAGCGCAAGCGTGGCGGTGTTGTCACGCCATTTGACCTTGCAGATCCCTTTCGCGCTGAGAGTTTTTTCCGCGCCGCCAAGAACTACGGCCACCTCGCGATCATCCGGATAGCCGACGGCAAGCACTTGCCAGGCGTTGTTCGGCAACCGCTCTGCGCGCGCCTCGGTGCGCGCCACGAGTCCTGCGATGGCTAGCAAGCCGGCCAGCATCGCGCGGCTGACGGGCGATTTTCCGCACATCTCGAAATGTCCCCTTGGCCTGTTCATCGGTGTCAATCCAGCACCCACGACGTTGCGTCTCTCCTCCATCCACACTAGCCGAAATCGGCGATTGTTGTCACTCCCTTTTTGTATGGGAGATTGTTTTGTGATCTGGAATTCGTGGCGGACGTCAATGGCTCAGCGCATAGATGAAGTAATTAACGCCGAACCGGAGCGCTTCGGTGGAAGGCTGCAAAGGATAGCGCGGCTGGTCAATCCACTCCCAGAAATCGCCTACATCGTTATTGTGGTTGATGATCATCAAGAGGTGGCCGCGGTCGTCACGGTAGCCGTAAAATGCGGGAAGGCCGCCATCGCGTGAGCGATAGGGCGGCTCGATGTTGAGCGTCGGAATCTCATAGAAGGTGTGGAAGATGGGATCTTCGAGCTGCATCGCCGGAAAATCCCGGTCTGGGAAGACACGCTTCATCTGGGACAGAAACCAGTCGAGGCTGTACTGGCTGTCAAAGTCGTCGATCATCGCAAACCCGCCGCGATTGAAATACTCCCGGAGATTATTTATTTCCGGCTCGGTCAGCATCATTTCTCCGACCTCGCTGAAGTAAATAAACGGGTACTTGAAAATTTCTTCGCTGTCCAGATCAACAATGACATAGGACATCTTGTTCAGGTTGATGGAAGTGGCTTCGCTGGCCACTTGCAGGATGTGCTCTTCGGCATCGGGATAGTCATGCGCCCAGCCTCCGCCACCATAGAATCCTCGACCGCCACTGTTGAAGCGGATGCGCGCGAACACAAACTCGGTATCCTTCGGAGCCTGGCGTTGCTCTTCCATATCGCGGAACAACCGCATGCCGCGGTCGCGAGCCTGCGGGAAGGCCAGCACCGCCCCCAGCACAGACAGCCCGGCGGCCATCAAGAGAGAGTATCTGGTTGGCAGCGAGTATTTCCACATACGACGCGCGCCTTTCAGGGGACCACTGATCTAACTACAAACTATGCCAGCTTCTGGAACAATGTCAACGGCAACGGCGCAGAAAGAGAGTGGGGATGGTTCGCCGAGCGGCCCGGAATGTCCCGCCAAAGCTTGTGATGTAATAACTTGTGATGTAATAAGATGAAAAGAAGCATCACGGGCCCATAGCTCAGCGGTTAGAGCCGCGGACTCATAATCCGTTGGTCCCAGGTTCGAATCCTGGTGGGCCCACCAACTATCTCTTGGCCTTCAATCGGTTGCCGTTCGTCAAGTAGAAAGTCGCTTAACACTCGGGTTGCGGAAATTGTCCTAATACCATCTGAATTCTGCTGACGAGCTTCCCGCAAGCTTGCCACACGGGACCCCATGCTCGATACCATCGCTGGCCCGGTGGCGACTCACGGGAAATCGTATCGCGCTATTGTTCAGTGGTCAGTTCCAGCAACGGCGTGATACAGGAGTTGAGCGCCTACGCCATCACTCTTCTGTTGCACTCGGCATACAGGGCGTCGTAGACGATAAATTCCCTCGCTAGGATTTCGTGGTCCGACAGACCAAGAGCACTGAATCCGTGAGCGATCCAGCGGAGCCCTTCCCCGGCTGGATGTGGATTTGAAGGATGCGAGTCGGCTGCACGGACGATCTCA
>Ga0326597_10003372_pt1 | contig 23066 bp, 22 predicted proteins | sample RVTome_12_FD_203789 | JGI IMG/M metagenome (GOLD analysis project Ga0326597, IMG submission 203789) | Soil microbial communities from uranium-contaminated site in the Upper Colorado River Basin, Wyoming, United States - RVT100D185 | ecosystem: Environmental > Terrestrial > Soil > Contaminated >... | reverse complement strand
GGAGATCGCATTCCGCAAAGGCCGCTACGACCAGGCCGCCGACTACCTGAACCTGCCCCTCGAGCGAGAGGACTACGACCGCTTCTACGCCGCCCTTGCCGAGGCGCGCAGCCACACCCCGCACGACTGGGAGAAGCTCGACTTCTTCGAGGGGTGCATGCCGATCGAGGAGTTGGCCAGGCGTGGTTACCACACCCCACGCTTTGGCCCGATGAAACCGGTCGGCCTCGAGCATCCGCAGAGCGGGCGGCGCTTCTTCGCCGTCGTGCAGTTGCGGCAGGAGGACTCTGCCGGCCGGATGTGGTCCCTCGTCGGCTTCCAGACCGGGCTCAGGTGGGGGGATCAGAAGACGGTGGTCCGCACGCTTCCAGGCCTCGCCGACGCCGAGGTGGTCCGCTACGGCGTTATGCACCGCAACACCTACCTGAACGCGCCCCGCCTGCTCACCCCCGAGTTGCGGGTGCGCGATGCGCCGGAGTTGTTGGTTGCTGGAGTGCTGGCTGGAACCGAGGGGTACCTCGAGTCGTCCGCGACCGGCTGGCTTGCGGGCGTGAACGGGGCCAGGGCTGCGTTGGGACAGGCGCCGATCGTGCCACCCGAAGCGTCGATGCTGGGCGGCTTGACGCGCTATCTGTCCGGAGCTAACCCGGACGGGTTCCAACCGATGAACGCCAACTGGGGTCTGGTGCCCAACGCGCCGAAGAAGGATGCGACCGGCCGCCGAATGGGCAAGAAGGACCGCCGCGAGCACATGTACCGCGTGGGTTTCGAAGCGTTTAGCGCTTGGCTGACCGCGCAAGGCCTGGCAGAGGATTCAGCGGAGGTTTCAGCAGGGGTCTCAGCGCCTGTCCCTGCCTAGCTCGGCGCGGGTACCATACCGGCATGCCCGTCATCGATCTGAGAAGCGACACCGTCACCGTTCCCGACGCCGCCATGCGGCGTGCCATGGCCGAAGCCGAGGTCGGCGACGACGTCTACGGCGAGGATCCGACCGTGAGCCGGCTGCAACAGGAGTTGGCCGAGATGGCCGGCTTCGAGGCTGGCCTGTTCTTTCCGACCGGCACGATGGCGAACCAGGCTGCGCTGGCGTCGCACACCGGTCGGGGTGCCGAAGTGATTCACCCCGAAGGCGCCCACGTCTACGAGTACGAGCTGGGCGCGATGTCGCTGCTCTCAGGCCTGACGCCCCGCTCCATCCCCGCCCCGAACGGAGTTCCCGATCCCGCCGAGCTGCGCGCGGCCGTGCACCGGAGCGTGCATCAGGCACCGACCGGCCTGCTGGTGCTCGAGAACACCCACATGAGGGCGGGCGGCGTGCCGATCCCGCAGGACCGTAAGGAGGAGCTACTGGCCGTCGCTCATGCCGAAGGACTCCCCGTGCACCTCGACGGGGCGCGGGCGTTCAACGCCGCCACAGCGCTGGCTGTGCCGATCGACGACGTGACCGCCGGGTTCGACAGCGTGTCGATCTGCCTCAGCAAGGGACTCGGAGCGCCCGCCGGCACGGTGCTTCTTGGTAGCCGCGAGCTGCTGCGTATCGCCCACCGCTACCGCAAGGCGTTCGGTGGCGGGATGCGGCAGACCGGCGTGCTGGCGGCCGCCGGACTCGAAGCGATCCGGCGCGGGCCGGCGCGACTCGAAGCGGACCACATGCGGGCGCGCCGCCTGGCCGAAGGAATCGCCGAGCTGCCCGGCTTCCACGTCGAGCTGGCCCGAATACAGACCAACATCGTCTACGTTGGCGTAGACGATGCGGACGGGGTAGTGGCCGACTGGAAGGAGAACGGCCTGCTGGCTAACGCGCTGGGTCCGCGCTCGATCCGACTGGTGACGCACTTCCAGGTGAGCGACGACGAAGTCGGCCGCGCCCTGACTCTGATATCAGAGCTGGCAGCACGACGCCAGGTGGCGTGACCGTGAGCCGAGTCGTGACGGTGCGCCGAGCGGTATTGCTGGCGCATCCGGCCGGACACAGCCTCAGCCCGCCCATGCACGACGCAGCCTTCGCCGCCAGCGGGGTTTCAGCGCGTTACCAGGCGTGGGACGTGCCGCCCCGCCAGCTTGGTGCCGCGGTCCAGCGGTTGCGTCACGCCGACGTTCTCGGCGCGAACGTCACCGTGCCGCACAAGCAGGCTGTGATGGCGCACCTCGACTCGCTGTCGCCCGCCGCGACCGAGATCGGTGCGGTGAACGTCGTTTCGCGGCGTGGCGAGAAACTGCACGGGGACAACAGCGACGCGACCGGCTTCCTGCGCTCGCTACGCGAAGCGGGCGTGGACCCCGCCGGCCGCCGGGTCGCCCTGCTCGGGGCGGGCGGCGCGGCATGCGCCGTCGCCTGGTCCCTGCTTCAGGCGAACGTCGCCTCGCTGTGGATCGTGAATCGGAGCGAGGGCCGCGCGATCGAGCTGCGCCGGCGCGCGGCGCGGTGGACAGACGGCGCCGAGCTGGAGGCGAGTTGCGACCCCGCCGACGCCGTCGGAGCCGACCTGTGGATCAACGCCACGTCGGTGGGGATGCGCCGCGACGGCCACGATCCCGACGAGTCGCCGTTGGACGCCGCGCTGCTGAGCGCTGCAGCGACCGCCGCAGCGACGTGCGAGCGTGTCGTCGTGGCGATGGACCTGGTCTACCGGCCTCGCCGCACGCGGCTGCTGCGCGATGCTGAGGCCGCGGGCATGCGGACCATCGACGGCAGCGGCATGCTGCTGCACCAGGGGGCCGTCGCCTTCGAGACGTGGACAGGGGTTGCCGCCCCTCTGCAGGTCATGCGGGAGGCTCTCGAAGCCGCTCTTCGCGGCGAGGAGATGGCGTGACCGATCCGGCGACCCGGGCACGCGCGCCCGACAGCGTGGCGGTGCTGGCCGACCTGCACGGAAACCTGCCGGCGCTTGGCGCGGTCGTCGACGACCTGCGTTCCGTGGCGCCGGAACAGGTCGTCGTCAACGGCGACATGGTCAACCGGGGACCGGACGGGGCCGCCGTATTGGACGTGATCGACGCACTGGGTTGGAGCATGGTGCTCGGCAATCACGACGACCTGCTAGTCAAGTGGGTGGCTCGCGACCCGGCGATCCCCAAGGCGTACTTCGGCGACCGCTTCTGGCGCTCGACCGGCTGGTGCGCGGAGCGATTGGCGGAGACCGGTTGGCTGGAACGCATCGCGGAGTTGCCGCTGACGATCGCCTTTGGGGCTCCGGACGGACCGCCCGCCGCGGGTAGCGTGTTGGTGTCGCACGGCAGCCCGCGCCACTACCGCGAAGGCTACGGCAGCTACCTGGCGGACCAGGCGATCAGCGAGATCGTAGAGATGCACCCGTACGACCTGCTCGTCGGCTCGCACACCCATCAGCCGCTCGAGCGTCGCTGGGGCGCCCACCTGCTGCTCAACACCGGGGCGGTCGGCACGCCGTTCAACGGCGACCCGCGCGCGCAGTACCTGGTGCTGCGGCGTGACGGGGAGGAGGCACGGTGGCGCCACGAGTTCCGCAAGGTGGCGTACGACCGCGAGTCCGCCCTCGAGGATTATCAGCGCAGCGGGTACCTCGAAGCCGGCGGTTTCAGCGCGCGTATCTACTGGCTCGAGCTCGCCACCGCCCGCAGCTGGCTGGCGCCGTTCCTGATGTGGAGCGAGCGGGCAGGGGTGGAGCGTAGCGAGAACTCGTGGAGGAGCTTCGTTCGCGAGCGTGGCCGCCCGCTAGAAGCACCGGACGAGGTCGGACAAGACGTCGTGATGCGCAGCGGCTTGGCGGTATTCCCTTGAGTACGACGCATTTCGGCGACCTCGCCGGCATGGTGCGGACCGTGGCGACCGGTCGCTGTCCCGCCTGCGCCCGCGCGGGGGCGCCACGGCTGACGCCCCGGTCGGCGCCGGTCCTCAGCTCTTGTCCAGCGTGCGCTCGATACGCCAGGCGCCCGCGCGGACCGGCGTGAGCCGCAGGCCGGCGGGGGGATCGTCGGCGATGTCGGCAAGAAGCTCGGCGGCGGTCTCGCCGTCGAGGTCGAAGCGCTTGGCCACCAGCTCCGCCTTGGCGATGAGAGGCATGTCGGGACTGGCAAGGAAGCGCAGCAGCCTGGTGCGCAGGTCTCCGCCGAGGAACCGTTCGGCTCGGATCGGGACGCCGGAGGGGAGCTTGGCGGTCTCGCTCGACGGCGGGGGAGCGGGCGAGGCGTTTTCAGGGACGTCGTGCTCAGAACCGTGGGTCGGCGCGTCCTCGGTCGAGGTGTCGGATGCGCGTTCGTCCGGGGACGCGCTCGGCGGCATAGGCGCCGCCTTAGGCTGGACCAGGTCGACGGGATCGTCGCCCAGCCCGTCCGCGTCGTCCCAAGCACTGGTCCAGTCGGGCCTGTCGGTCTTCTCGTCGGCGTCGCTACTGCCGGCCCTGCGCCGCGACGGCGACCGGGTCCGCCCGAACAAGCCTCTGGCAGCCTGCAGCAGGCCGCCGATCGGGCCGCGAAGCCCTGCTCGGTCACTGCTGCCGAGGCGCCCCTTAAGGTTTCGCTCGAGCGATTGGGCGCGCGCCTGGCTGACACCGAGCGGCTTGACCTTGACGCGCGGTGCGCGCGGCATGTCGTCCTCCGGAGCCGAGCGAAACGGGAATCCAGCTTCGTCGCCGTCATGATCGGGTGGGCGAATGGCGTCCTGTTCAGGTGCGAAGCCCTGTCGGGAGAGATCGGCGTGGTGCCAGGGAGCCGGGTCGGCCGCGACGGTTCCAGGCGGGGCCGCGCCGCGTGGCAGCCGGCCCGGCGGCTCGCTTGGCCCCTCTTGGGGCGGCTCCTCCGGCGCTCCGGTCACGCTGGCCGAACTGTGGTCGCTGACGGCTTCGCTGGCGTCGCCATGGTCCAGCTGAACGCGGGACGGCTCGTCCCGCAGGCTGTGCCAGGTGCTCGGGGTGACCGCCGGGCGTGACCGGCGTGGCCGCTTGGCGACCGTGAGGCGAAGGTCGTCGCCAGCCAGGTCCAACACCAGGCGATCGTTGACCTGCACTTCATGACGCTCGAAGAACGGTCCCAAGCCCGCGAGTCTGCGTGGCGGTTCCGACCACAGCACCAGCGGCTCGTCGCTTGCTTCGTCGTGAACCAGTAGCTCGCCCTCGGGCAGGGCTCCCGACAGTGCGAACGGCAGTTGAACGCTGCCGCTATTGAGGCACATGCGCGTCACGCCGATAGCGTGGCGTTCGTGACGTCCACCGCTTCCAGGCGTGCGATTCGCGTCGTGGGTCACGTGCGCTCCCTTCCCGCTTCGGACCTCGAGTGTAGCAGGCGGCGCCGGCGCCACGGCCTTCAGCGGCGGGTGCGCACCACCAACACCAGCAGCGTGCTGATAATCAGGAACGCCGTCAGGGACATGACGGGGATGGTGATGAACCCGAAGTAGTTTACGTAGCTCACGTTGCACGGCACGCCGCTCGCGCAGACGCCGGGAAAGCCGAATCCGGCGACCTTCTGATCCAGCACGTGGTAGGTCGCGATGACGGCACCCAACACGGTGAGCGGCAGCGAATACTTGACCACGCCAGCGTCACGACTCCAGGCGGCGACGCCCAGCAGCAGCACCTGCGGGTACATCAGGATCCGCTGGTACCAACAGAGCGTGCACGGCACGAAGTGCCGCACCTCGCTGAAGTAGAGGCTGCCCACCGTCGCTACCAGGGCGACGAGCCAGGCGGAGTAGAGGAGAAGGTCCAGCCGGGCGGAACGGCCGTCGTTGCTCACTCGCCGGCCGCCAACGCCGCGTCGATCGCGGCCGAGATGTCCGCGTAGGTGGCCCGCACCTGCTTGCCGGCTACGAACACGGTCGGTGTGCCGGTCACGCCCAGTTCCTGCGCCCGCCGGCCGTCCGCTCGCACCGATTCTAGACCGCGGTTCTCATCGATGCACAACCGGAGCGCATCGCGATCGAGGCCGTCCGCGTACTCTTGCGCCAGCTCGATGGCGCGCTGTTCGTCGAGCCCGGACTGGCTACGGTAGGCGACCTGCTCGAACGACCAGAAGGCGTCGTTTCCCTGCTCGAAGACGCACTCGCCGACCTGAGCGATACGCTCCGACTCGGGACCGATCACCACGAAATTGACCGCGTAGTACGCGATCCGGCCGTCAGCAACGTACTCCCGGTCAAGGCGGGGAGCGACCGACTCGGAGAAGGTGCCGCAGTGCGGGCAGAGGAAGTCCTCGAACACCACCACGTCGACCGGCGCGTCGGCAGGACCCTTGCGCGGTTGGGCGTCGAGCGCGAACTGCGACGCCTCACCACGGTTCGAAGGGGCGACGAGGCGCGGGACCACGAAAACCGCGGCGACGGCGGCGACGGCGAGTATCACGGTTACAACGATCAGCAGGCGGCGATTCATGCCGGCATGCTACCGGAGCGCGAGGGGGCGGCCGGTCGCACGCCCACGGCGGCTGGCGAGGCGCTCACGGGCCGTGGTGGTCGACACCCTCGTACGCTCGCAGGAAGGCGCGCATGCCCTCCTCGTCGATGTCGTCGAAGCGCTGCAGCCGTTGCCAGGCGGTGAGGGCATACTCGGTCGGCATTTCGGCGCGCGGCACTATGACGACGCGGCGATGACCGCTCGCCAGCGACTCGAGCGCGGCGATCCGCGCCTGCAGCTCCTCGGGGTCGTCCACCGGCCGGTACCAGAAGATCACACCGCCGTCCTCCATGTTGTGAACCAGCATCTCGTCCGGCATCGCGTCGTCAGGCCCGTACGTTCCCCAGGCGGCGATCGATTCGGTGTGCGGCCCCGAGGTGGGCGGGTCGCTGTTGTACGGAGGGATCGCCGCACCTAGCTGCACATGGCGATTGCCCTGACTGGCGAACCGTTCCCCGGGCAGGTTCGATGCCTGGACCGCCTCGATCACGATCGGCACGGCAATCAGGGCAGCCACGACGATCGCACCGATGATCCAGGGCGCCCGGGAGGGCTTGGCGGTAGCGCGACGGGCCTTGCTTCTCGACTTCTTGGCCATGGCGGCTCACGATAGCAGCGGCGCGGCCGGTTTCAGCGTCAGCTGCTGTACCGCCTCCGGACCGCACGCGCCCTCGCTACCAAGGGCGTAGGTAAGCGGGGGAGCACGGAAACCGGGTGCCCCTCTGCTATCTTCGCGACACGGGACGGTGGAACGCCTCCGCGCCCGCCGATCGGTCCAACATTCAGGCCCACGTCTCAAGTGAAGCACCCAAGGGGGTACGAACATCATGGCCTACGAGCTACCCGACCTTCCCTACCCGACAGCCGCTCTCGAGCCTCACATCGACGCGCGCACCATGGAGATCCACCACGGCAAGCACCATGCCGGGTACGCCTCCAAGCTCGCCGCCGCGCTCGAGGGAACCGACCTGAGCGGCAAAGCGGTCGAGGAGATCCTGCGCCAGGGCGCCGACCGACTGCCGACCGCCGTGCGCAACAACGGTGGCGGTTACGCCAACCACAACCTGTTCTGGCAGATCCTTTCACCGAACGGCGGGGGTGAGCCGGGCGGGCAACTTGCCTCGGCGATCGACGCGGCGTTCGGCTCGTTCGACGCCTTCAAGACGACTTTCAGCGACGCTGCGGCCGGACGCTTCGGGTCCGGCTGGGCCTGGCTGGTGGTCAAGCCCAGCGGCGAGCTCGCCGTCTACAGTACGCCCAACCAGGACAGCCCCTACATGGACGGCGACGTGCCGATCCTGGGCCTCGACGTTTGGGAGCACGCCTACTACCTCAACTACCAGAACCGCCGGCCCGACTACATCGCGGCGTTCTGGAAGATCGTCGACTGGAGCGCGGTCGCCAAGAAGCACGCAGCCACGCGCTGAGGCGAACACGAGCATGACCGCGCGCAGCGCGGCCAGCGCCGAGACGGGCACGGACCTTGCGTCCGTGCCCGTCGTCATGCAGCCAGGCCGGGGGCGCGACGAAGGGAGGCTGCGCCTAGCCTGAGGCGGTGGAGCCTCGCCACGAAGCTCTGATCACGGCGTTGCTGATAGCAGCCTGCCTGGCCGTCTTCACGACCGCGGCGGTGCCCCGTTGGTGGCCGCGACCGCTAGCACCGGTCCCGATCGCCCACGACCTGCAGGTGTCGGTGCAGGGAGCGGTCCGTCGGCCGGGCAGCTACCGGCTGCCCTGGGGCGCGCGCGTAGAGGACCTGATAGAGGCGGCCGGGGGTTTGACCGCCACAGCGGCGACCCGGCTGGTGCAGCCGGCCGCAGCGCTGAGCGATGGCGCGTCGCTGCACGTTCCGTTCCAGCGTTCGCCCGAGGAGCCGCGCCGGGTCTCTCTCAACGAGGCGTCGCTCGACGAGCTGCAGACCCTTCCGGGCATCGGTCCGGCGCTGGCGGCACGCATCGTGACCGCTAGACCGTTCCACGCGGTCGCCGAGCTGTTGCGCGTGCGCGGGATCGGTCCGGCGACGCTGCAGGCGATCCGCGACGAGGTCACCCTGTGACGCCGTTCGTGCCGTGGAGCGTGCCCGCCTGCCTGGCTTTGCTGGCAGGCATCGCTGCGCACCAGCTGGGCGTGCCGGCCGCCGTCACGTGCAGCGTCTCGGCGATCGTGGCGGCACTGCTCGTGGCAAGCTCGCCGCGGAGGCGGCGCGGTTTGCGCACCTTGGCGTGGGTCGCCTGTCTGGCAGTCGTTCCGCTCGGGCAGTTGCGGACCGAACAGCGAGCGGCTCGCCCGGACCCGTTGGCGCCGCTCGAGGGGCGCCGCGTCGAGCTCGCAGGCAGGTCGGACGGTCGACTGTTGCATCTGGACGGCGTTTCGGCGCTGGTGGCGCTGCGACCCACAGGAACCGTGCCGCGCGCACGCGTCCGAGTCGTCGGTCGGCTCGAACCCGCACACGGCGCCCGCAACCCCGGCGGGTTCGACGAGCTCGCCTGGCTGCGCCGCCTGGGCGGCTCGCAACTGCTGCGCATCGACCGGGTTACCGCCTCGGTCACCTCTCGCACCTTTCGCGATCGCGTCCGCGACGGCGTTACGGGTGGGCTCGAGGACGAACCGGCCCAGCTAATGCGCGTCCTGGTGCTGGGCGAACGGGAGGTGGCCGGCGAGTTACGCGACCGCTTCGCGCGGGCCGGTCTAGCCCACCTGCTGGCGCTCTCCGGGCTTCACCTCGGCGTGCTGGCGGGCGCCGTGGCGGTTCTGCTCGCGCCGCTAGGACCGGTGCGTTGGACGTTCGTGGCGGCGACCGCGATCGGATTTGCCCTGTGGATCGGTCCGACCCCCAGTCTGGTGCGGGCGGCGGTGATGACCAGCCTGGCAGCGGCTGCGCTTGGCCTGGGTAGCGGGCGCCCAGGTCCGATCGCGGTACTGGCGGCGGCGGCAGGCGCGACCCTGGTGGCACGTCCGGACTGGCTGTTCGACCTCGGCTTCCAGCTGTCCTACCTGTCGATCCTCGGCATCGTGGCGTTCGGCGCGCCGCTGGCCCGCAGGTTTGCAGCTGGGCGCGCAGCGCGCGACCCGCGCACCTGGGTGGCCGCCTCGTTGGCGGTTAGCACCAGCGCCTGGGCGGCCGGTCTGCCGTTGGTGCTCGCTGCCTTCGGCGAGGCGTCGCCGTTGGCGCCGGTGGTGAACCTGGCGGCGGTTCCCATCGCCAGCGTCCTGGTTCCCCTCGGCTTGGCGGGAGGCCTGCTGGGGGCTGCGCACCCGTTGTTGGCCGTGCCGGTGGGTTGGCTCACCGAGCCGCTCGCGGGGTTGCTGCTGGCCACCGCCGAGTCGGCTGCGCGCTTGCCGGCCGTCGGCTGGAGCGGCGTAGGTCCGTTCGGGAGCGCGCTCTATTGGCTGAGCGTCGCGCCGTGGGCCTGGACGATCCGCGACCGACTGCGGCCGTGGCGGGCAGCGCTGGTCAGCCTGGTGGCACTCTCCGCCGGGCTCGCGCTGCCCGAGACGCAGCGGGGGCCACAGGCGATCGTGCTGGACGTCGGGCAGGGGGATGCGATCGTGCTGCGCCTTCCGGGCGGTAACGACCTGCTGGTGGACGGCGGCGGAACGCCGTTCGGCGACTACGATGTCGGTGCAGGGGTGGTGGTGCCGGCGTTGCGTGCGCTCGGCATCAGCGACCTCGAGCTGGTCGTCTCGACGCACGCCGACCTCGATCATGCCGAGGGGCTGACGACGGTTCTTCGCGAGGTTCCCAGCGCCGCGTTGGGGATCGGTCACGCGGCCCCGGGCGAGCCCGCATGGGAGCGCCTAGCCGCGGTGGCGAGTGCGGAGGGGGTGCCGATGCTGCAGTTGCGGCGCGGCCAGAGCCTGCCCTTCGGGGAGGCGGTCGTGCACGTCGTGCACCCCACCGCAACGCCCAGTGGCGTGCCGAACGACGACTCGGTCGTTCTCCGCGTCGACTGGCGCGGGCGGCCGTGGCTGCTGCTGGCAGGCGACGTCTCGAGCACGGTCGAACGCACCTTGGCCCTGCCGCCTCTCGAGGCGTTGCTGGCGCCGCACCACGGCTCGGGATCGTCGACCGGAAGCGAGCTGTTGCGTGCGGCGCGACCGAAGGTAGTCGCCATCTCGGTCGGCAGGAACCGCTACGGTCATCCCTCGCCGGCCGTGCTCGGACGCCTTGCCGATGCGGGCGCGAAAGTGCTGCGCACCGACCAGGACGGCGCGATTCGACTGTCGCCAGCGTGGTAGCCTCGCGCATGCTCAAAACCGTGCGCGTGCTCGCTGAGAACGGGCCGGTGCGGGTGGAACTGGCGCGGAGCGAAGGTCGCTTGGTGGTCGTAAAGCGTCTGTTCGGGTTCCATCCCGAGCTAGAGCGGCGCTTGGTACGCGAAGCGGAAGTGGTCCGCAAGCTCGACCATCCCAACATCCTGCCGCTGCTAGAGGCGCGCGACGGTGCGCTGATCTACCCGTACGTGCCTGGCGTGTCGCTCGCCACTGCGCTCGAGGCCGGCAGGCTCACGGCGCCGCGAGCGATCTGCGTCGCTCGCGGGATACTCCAGGCGCTAGCTTACGCCCATAGGCGCGGCATCATCCACAACGACGTCAAGCCGGGCAACGTGATCCTACGAGGCGAACGCGTGCTCCTGTTCGATTTCGGGTTCGCTAAGGACGTGGGCTTGGCTGCCATCACCGAGAGTCAGACGGCGCTCGGCACGCCCAGCTACATGGCGCCCGAGCAGTTCGCCGGCCAGCGCAGCGATCCGCGCAGCGACCTCTACGCCGTCGGCGCCCTCAGCTACCACGCTCTGGCCGGCCAGCCTCCCTACGGACGTGACGTGCTGCGCGTCCTGCTGGGCGACCGGACCGTCCCGCTCGCGCCGCTGCCAAAAGACGCGAGCGCAGCCTGGCCGTGGCTGAGCCAAGCGTTGGCGTGGGAGGTGAGCGACCGCTTCGCCGACGCGAAAGCGATGCTGCGTGCCTTGCCCACCGGCGTGCCCACGAACGGGGCAAGCGTGTCCGCAAACGTGCCCGGCGCAAGGCAGCGGACGCCGGCATGATCGTCGCGTTCGCAGGCGATCCGTTCCTGGTGCGCCGCTCCGCCCGGCAGGAATTGCGTCAGCGAGGCTTCGGGCCTGGCGACGTGCTCGAGGTCTCCGAGGGGCTCGATCCCGCTGAGATCGGCGGGCTGGCGGGCCAGGCGGGCCTGTTCGGAAGCACGGCACTGTTGCTGGACTTCGCCGCGGCGTTCCAGGGACCGGCCGGCGTTGCGCCGCGCAAGGCTGCGATGAAGGCCCTAGAGGGCGTACCGAGCGAGAGCTTCGTGGCGGTGCTCGATCCGGGCGCCAGCGCCGCGCGGCAGAAGGCGTGGCGGGCGATGGGAACCCTCCAACAGCTGCCGACACCTCGTTACGGCGCCAAGACCGGCTGGATCGCCAAGGAGTTGAAGTCGGCCGGCGTGCGCGTGTCGCCCGGCGTGCCGGCCCTGCTCGGCGAGCTGTTCGGCGACGACCTTCCCGCCATCGCGTCCGAGGTGGAGAAGCTGGCGGTCCTCGATGACGAGCTCGACGAGGAGCGGGTGCGCACGCTGGTGCACCGGCCCGCGGCACGCGACGCGTTCGACATGATCGCAGCGATCACGGCCGGCGACCAGGCGACCGCGGTCGGCACGGCACGGCGTTTGCTGCAGGCGGGCGAGGCGCCGCCGCGCATCTTAGGTGCCCTGGCTTGGCAGTTCGCCCGCGTGGCGGGAGCGGTTGCGCTGCTTGAGCGGGAAGGCGACGCGAGCAAGGCTATGGCGTCCCAGCTGCTGGGCGTTGCGCCCTACGTCGCCGGCAAGGCGCTCGAGATCGCGCATCAGCTTGACGAGCGCGCCCTCGCCGAGGTGTTCGGAGCCCTGTTGGAGGCGGAGGTCGCCGTCAAGAGCGGCCGACGCGACGCTGCCTGGGGCGTCGAGGCCCTGGCGCTGGACCTGTCCGGCCGCTTTGCTCGCCGCCGGGGCGTCTGAGCCGCGCGGTATCCTCCGGCGTGCACGGCCGCTCGGTTCCCACGACGCTGGACGACCCGGGCCTGGTGGCTGCGGCGCTGCAGGACGGTTCGGTGCGTGCGCTGGCACGCGCCATCAGTTGGCTCGAGGCGGACGATCCTCGTGGACCCGAGGTGCTCGCCGTGGTGCGGCGTGCCCGCTCGACCGATACGCGACATTCGCCTCGGCCCGCTCGCCGATTCGGGGTGACCGGAGCGCCCGGCAGTGGCAAGAGCACGCTGGTCGACCGGCTGGTCGCCGCCTACCGCGCCGAGGAGGCGAGCGTCGCCGTGATCGCGGTCGATCCGAGCAGTCCGTTCAGCGGGGGCGCCCTGCTCGGCGACCGGATCAGGATGACGCGCTGGCACGCGGATCGTGGCGTGTACGTCCGGTCGATGGCCAGCCGCGGCCGGCTCGGGGGTCTGGCAGCCGCTGTGGTACGCGTCGCCGCCCTGCTCGAGGCGGCCGGCTACCGGCACATCCTGATAGAAACCGTCGGCGTCGGTCAGAGCGAGGTGGACATCGCATCTATGGCGGACAGTACGGTGCTGGTACTCGCTCCCGGTGCAGGGGACGATGTGCAGGCGTTCAAGGCTGGGGTGATGGAGGTCGCCGACATCGTGGTGGTCGCCAAGGCGGACCTGCCGGGGGCCGATCGCCTCCGCCATGAGGTCCTCGCGGCCAACGGGCTGGCGGAGCTAGGGCAGGGCGCCTGGCAGCCGCCGGTGGTGCTGGCGAGCGCTAGCGACGGCAGCGGCATCGGCGAGCTGCGCGACTCGCTGGACGCCCATCACACCTGGTTGGCTGCGAACGAGGACGCGAGCGGGCGCGAACGCCGCCGCGCCTCGGCCGAGCTCGCCTCCGCCGTGCGGGCGGAGGCGGACCGAGCGTTGGCAGGGCGCGGCGACGCTTGGCTGGAGCGGCTGGCGCGTGGCGAGGTTAGCGCCGAACGCGCTGCGCGAGCGCTGCTGGCCGGAGCGGACGACGAGGGCGACGCGGTACCATCGAAATCATGATCCACGCCGTCTATCCCGGCAGTTTCGATCCGCTCCACAACGGGCACGCCGACATCATCCGGCGCGCCGCACGAATCTACGACACGCTTACCGTCGCTGTGCTGGACAACCCGCTCAAGAACGGCCACGCCTTCACCATCGACGAACGGCTCGAGATCCTGGCTGAGGTGGTCGCGCCGCTGCCGAACGTCAGAGCCGAACGGTTCGAGGGGCTGCTGGCCGACTACATGCGCGAGGTGAAGGGGAACGTGATCGTCAAGGGCCTCCGAGCCATCAGCGATTTCGAGTACGAGCTGCAGATGGCGCACCTCAACCGACAGCTGAATCCTGACGTCGAGACGACGTTCATCATGACCGCAACCCGCTGGTCGTACGTCTCCTCGACGCGCGTGCGTGAGCTTGCTCGCTACGGCGCCGACATTTCCAAACTGGTGCCCCCGGCCACGCGCCTTCGGCTCGAGGCGAAGGCGGCCGAGCAGGGCGTCGCCCGGCCTTCCTCGACCAAGCGCTCGCGGCGCTAGACTTCGCAGCGTTGCCCGGCCCCGGCCGGCGGTCAGCGCCGCCACCTGCAGGGCCCAGCGCGAGGAGATCTTCATGGCTCACCTGTTGCGCGGCTTGGCGGCCGACGGAGGCATCCGTGTGGTCGCCGCCGACACGTCCGATCTCGTGGCCGACGCGGCGGCTCGGCACGGCACCAGCGCGACCGCGTCCGCCGCGCTCGGTCGCACCCTGACAGCGGCCGCGCTGCTGTCGCACGTCCTCTTGAAACATCCACGCGACCGGGTGACCGTCCGGCTCGACGGGGGCGGCCCGCTGGGGGGAATAATCGCCGAGGCCGGCCTCGATGGGGAGGTGCGCGGCTACGTCCTGAACCCCGACACCGAACTAGCGCCCCGGACCGACGGCAAGCTCGACGTCGGCGGCGCCGTCGGCTCGCGGGGCCAGATCGAGGTGATTCGCTCCCACGCACCGTACGGCGATCCGTTCACCAGCTCCGTTCAACTCGTCTCCGGCGAGGTGGCGGAGGACGTCGCCGCTTTTCTCGCCCAGAGCGAGCAGATCGCGTCAGCGGTCCTGCTCGGCGTGTACGTCGGGCCCGACGGCGTCGAAACGGTTGGTGGCGTTCTTTTGCAGGCGCTGCCGGAAGCGGAGCCCGCGGCGCTCGACCTGCTCGAGGCCAACGTTGGCAGCTACGGTCAGCTCACCCACGGTTTGCGTCGGACCGGACTGCTGGCGGTGATGCACGAGCTCACCTGGGGTCTCGAGATGCAGCAGATGACCGACGTCGCCCTGCCGCTACGCTTCGGTTGCCGTTGCAGCGACGAGGCTGCACTGCAGGCACTCGCCTACTTCCCACCGCACGAGCGCGCGCGAATGATGGCCGAGGACGGCGGCGCCGAGGCGGTATGTCACTGGTGCGGCAAGCGGCGCTGGTTCGGTCCCGCTGCGATCGACTCGCTGGCCGACGGCGCTGCCGAGGTACGCTGCCCCGACTGCGCCACGCTGTGGTACCGCGACGCCGGCACCGTGATGGTGCGCGACGGCGAGTTGTGCGCATGCGGCCGACCGGTCCGCCTGCCGAACTGACGCCGGCAGGGAAGAAGGTCTTACGTGCCGATCGCTGCTCTGTTCGCCATGCTGGCCGTCGCCGTGCTGTGGGGGTCCGCCTTTCCCCTGATCAAGGTCGGCCTGGACGGCCTGTCGGTGCCGCATCTCACCGTGGCGCGCCACCTGGTGGCCTCGGCGGCGTTCGTGCCGGTACTGTTCCTGGCCGGTGCCCGGCGCTGGCCCGACCGGCGTGACCTGCCCGGCTTCCTGGCGCTCGGGTTCAGCGGCATCTTCGTCTATCACACCGCTCTCAACGCCGGCGAGCTGCGCGTGTCGGCCGGTGCGACAAGCCTCATCATCGCCACGGCGCCGGTCATCACGGCGCTACTGGCCCGCTGGATCCACGGTCAACGGATGAGCCCGGTCGGCTGGATGGGGAGCAGCGTCAGTTTTCTGGGGGTGGCGCTGATCGTGCTGGGCGACTCGGCCGGACTGCGCTTCGATCCGTTCGCAGGCTTCTTGCTGCTGTCAGCGGTCGGGACCAGCCTCTACTTCGTGTACCAGACCGGAATGCTGCGGCGTTACCGCGCCGTCGAGGTGACCGCCTTCGTGACCTGGGGCGGGACCGTGCCGATGCTCGCCTTTCTGCCTGGACTGCCGGCCGATCTGGCGGGAGCGCCGGTCAGCGCGCTGGTTGCGACGGTGTACATCGGCCTGTTCCCCTCCGCGCTCGCCTACAGCCTGTTCGCATTCGCGCAGTCGCGGGCGCAGGTGACCCAGGTCGCCACGATGCTCTACAGTGTTCCGGTGTTCAGCCTAAGCCTGTCCTGGCTGATCCTGGGCGAGGTCCCCAGCCTTCTCACCGTGGTTGGTGGGGCGATCGCCATCGCGGGAATCGTGGTGGTCCAGCGCGACCGCATGCGAGCGCGGCGGCTGGCCCGAGCGGCCTAGCGACCTTACGACCAGCGACCGCCTGACCGTCGTTCAGGGTGGACCGGCCCGCTCGCCGAGGCGGCGCTCGCTTCCCTTCGCCAACCTTCGCAGGTTGTTGCGGTGCTTGTACACGCCGAGAGCGACCAGTCCCAGCGCAAGTATCAGGTCGGACGGCGGATAGACACGGCTGGCCAGCACGAACATCGTCGCCGCGACGATCGCCACCATCGAGCCGAGCGACACCAGCCGACCGATCGCGATCGTGAACAGGCCGAGCACCATCGCCGCGGTGGCCGCCATCGGATTGACCACCAGGAACACCCCGGTCGTCGTGGCGATCCCCTTGCCGCCGCGAAAGCGCAAGAACACGCTGAAGTCGTTGCCGAGCACGGCGGCGAAGCCGCTGGCGGCGACGGTCCACTCGTTCGCTCCGAAAGCGAGCGGTAGCAGTGTCGCGGCCGCTCCTTTGACGGGGTCGAGAAGCGCGACGACGATGGCGGGACCCACCCCGAGCGAACGCAGCACGTTGGTCGCCCCGATGTTGCCGGAGCCGACCCGCTGAATGTCCACGCCACGCGCCCGCGCCAGCAGCCAGCCGGTCGGCACGCTGCCGAGCAGATAGCCGGCAACGACGAAAGGCAACGCGTCGAGAATGCTCAAGGTACCTCCGGGCACGGGAGCTGTGGACGAAGAACGATAGGTCGGTATCGAGTGCGTGTTCGCGCGGGCGGCGCTCCGTCGCCACGCCGCCCTGTTCCGTTCGCAGCATACCGTCCAGGAGAGGCGGTTCCCCGCGTGGCCCCGCGGACCCGGCCGGCTTGCGGCGAGGGGTAGGCTCCCTGCCATGAGTGCTTGGGCTCTGTTCGCGCTGGTGGTCACCGTTACCGGAATCTATGCGGTGCGGTGGACACGCCGCCTCGCCAGACGGTCGAGCGAGCTGCCTGTCAAGACGATGGCCGCCACAGTCACGGCCGCTGCACTGGTGGCCGCCGACATCGTGGGTGCCGCGCCGGCCGAACCGATCGTTCCTCTCTTGGCGGTCCTGGCGGCCGTGTACGTCTTCGCACCGCTGGTGATCACCGCCCTCGGCCGCCAGGGTCGGTTCTCACCGGCCGCCGCACTGGTCTCGGCCCTGTACTGGACACCTACCGGCCGGGAGGGCGTGCAGCGCCTGTTGGTGCAGGTGGCGCTGCGGCGAGGGGCGCTGGCGGCCGCCGAACGTTTGATGCCACGCGACGCGCCGCTATTGCGGTTGCAGTGGTTGGCGGCGTCCGAACGGTGGTCGGAGGTGCTCGCGGACCACGGCGACGGTGTGGCCGGGCCGGCAGGAGGCGAGACGCCGGACAACGCCTGGCTGGTTGCAGAGGCGCGGGTTCGCGCGTTGCTGGCGCTGGACCGGCTGCCCGAAGCGGAGGCCGCGACGGAGCGCCTGGCGCGCGCTGCCGAGCGCGACGATGCCGGACCGATCCTCAGCCGCGTTGCGAGGCTGGCTGCGGCGCGCCTGGCGGCTGCACGCGGGCGCCTCGACGAGGCGCAACGAGAACTCGATCCCGCTCCTGCGGGGGTAGCTGCGCACGAGTTGTTCGCGATCCTGGCGCTGGCCGCCGAGCGTGGCGGTCACGACGCGGCGGCCGGCGAGTTGTGGACCCGAGCGTACGCAGCGGCGCCCGAGCCGCTCAGGCCCCGTTACGAGCACCACATCGTCGCCAGCGGGCGGGAGGTCCCTATCGTAGTGCGCCGCCAACCGCTCGGCACCTGGGCGCTCACGGCCGGACTGGCGGCGATGTACCTGGGGCAGACGATCCTCGACGGGGTCGCCCAGCCGGTGGCCACGGCGCTGGGCCGCCTGGACCCTAGCCAGGCCGCCAGCGCGCTGTTGCTGAACGTCCCCGGTGTTCCGGAGGGAGACGCATGGTGGCGGCTATTCTCGTACGCGTTCGTTCACGGCAACCTGCTGCACATCGGCCTTAACGCCTGGGTGCTGTTCGACGTCGGCCGCCTGTACGAGTCGCGGCGCAGCTGGGGTGACCTGGTGTCGGCGTTCGTGTTCGGCACCGCCATGGGCGGTTACCTCACCACGGTCGCGCAGTCAGGGGACGTCGTGGTGTTGGTCGGTGCGTCGGGAGGCGTGCTGGGCGTGGCCGGCGCCCTGCTGGCTGACGTGCTACGCGGCCGTGGCGCCGCCGACCGGTCGCTCACGCGCAGCCTGGTGCAGTGGATGGGCCTGATCGCGCTGTTGTCGGTGGCGGTGCCGGGCGTCTCGCTGTGGGGGCACGTAGGCGGCGTCATCGGCGGCCTGCTGTGGGGCTTCGCGCGCCAGGGCCTGCCGGCGGGACCCCGCACCTCGCAGCTCGCAGGTGGTGCCGGCCTGGCACTGCTGGCTGTTGCCGCCGTCGCCACCGGCAATGCCGCCTTGCGCCTGCTGTGAACTTCGCCCGGTCAGGGCGGCTCGCCGCAGCGTGTCACCGTTGCTAGCAGGGCGTCGGGACAGGGCACCCCGAAGCCTAGTTGTAGCGGATCGCCGTTGGGCGGGCGGTAGGCGTTGCGGAGGATGTGCTCCAGAAGTTCTCCGGCGCTCCAACCCGGCTGGCGCGACGCCAGCAACGCAGCGGCACCGCTCACGAACGGCGTGCTCATCGAAGTGCCCTGCTGCTCGCCGTGCACGCCGCCTGGGAGGGTGCTGAGCACTCCCCTCCCGTCCTCCGAGCGGCCGCCCGGGGCGACCAGGTCGACGCGGCGGACACTGGCGTCGTAGTTCGAGAAGGCCGAACGTTCGTACGTCTGGTCGATGCTACCGACCGCCAACGCGCACGGCCCGTTGGCGGGGGCGATGACACCCGAACCGTCGCCGCCGTTACCGGCTGCGGCGAAGACCAGCACGCCGGCGCGGCGGGCGACGCGGACGGCCTCGTCCAGTGCCGGGACGCGCTCGTACGAGCCGGCGCTGCCGAGGCTCAGGTTCGCGACCTGAACGGCGCCTGGTCGGCGTTCAGGTCCTGCGACCTCCTCGCCGGCGATCCAGTGAAGCGCCGCGACCACGGCGTCCTGGGCGCTGACGTCGTCGTTAGGCGGGTCGGAGCCGGCGTCGTCGAATACCTTCACCGGCACTAGTCGCACGCCCGAGCGGGCCACGCCGGCGACGCCATAAGCGTCGTCTCCGGCCGCGCCGACTATGCCGATCACGTGGGTGCCGTGCTTATCGCCGCTGGACGGGTCGTCGTCGCCGCCGTAGAAGTCCCAGCCCGGCTCGAGGCGGTCGACCAGATCGGGGTGGGTCGGATCGACTCCGCTGTCGATCACCGCCACGACCACCTCGGGCGAGCCGGTCTCGATCGCCCACGCTTCAGCCACGCCGAACCCGGTCAGGTGCCACTGGAGGGGGTAGAACGGATCGTTCGGTTCCGCCCGCTCGGCCAGCGGGACCAGCGCCACGTCCGGGTGGGCGTAGCGGACGCGGGGATCGTCGAGCAGGGCGCGCGCGGTGGCGAGTGGATCTGCCCTGGTCGCCACCGATTCGACGCCACGCCCGAGGCTGCGTGCCTGGCTCAAACCGTGGTCGGCCCGCAGCGCCGCTACGTCGCCCGCGGCGGCTCGAGCGAACGACCCGGCGGGAGGGGATCGTAGGTAGCCGACTATCAGACGACGGCTGGCTAGCGGCAGCGTCCCCGCCTCGGCAGCCTCGATCAGCCGCAGCGAGTCGGCGCGTAACCCCGCACCGTCGTCGCTCGTCAGGTCGCACCGGTTCAGCACGGCGGCGACCGGGTCGGGAGGGGGGAACAACTCGCAGCCGGAGATGGCGAACGCCAGTGCCGTCAGGGCGAGGGCAGGGAGCCACGGCTTGTTACGCATCGTCAGATGCTAGCCCGCGCGGTAGCCTGACGCCGTGCCCGAAGGTTCCGCGCGACGAAAACGGCGCCATCTCGACGCCTGCCTCGACGGTCAGGTCGAGTACCGCACCCGCACCAGCGGCTTCGAGACCATCGATCTGCCCTACCGGGCTTTGCCGGAGACCGGCCTTGCCACGATCGGCACCGGCACGCAGTTCCTTAGGAGGCGCCTGGGCGCCCCGCTGCTGGTCGGCGCGATGACCGGTGGTGCCGAGCGATCGACGCGGACGGCCTGGCGCTGCATGCCAACCCGCTGCAGGAGGCGCTCCCGCTGTTGCGCCCTGCCACCGAGTCGCCGGACGCGGTGGAAGCGGTGCTGCGGCGCTTCGTCTGGGAGCTGCGCGTCGCCATGCACGGCGCCGGAGCGAGCCACCTAGCAGCGCTTGCCCGGCTCGAACCAGCCCCAAGGACCGGCTGAGCTCTCCCGACGTCGATCTTTCCCTAGCGCCTCAGGAAGCCATGACAGTGCGGTTACGTCCGCCGTTCTTGGCTTGGTAGAGGGCGCGGTCGGCGCGCCGCAACATGGTGTCGGAGTCGTCGTCGGCGTTTCGTTCACAAACGCCCAGGCTGAGGGTGATTCCGAGCGGTTCGGCCACGCGCTCGCCGCGAAGAGGGCTCGCCTCGACCCTCTCACGCAACCGGTCGGCGAGCTCACGCGCCTCGTTCCGGCCGGTCTCGGCTAGGATCAGCGCGAACTCCTCGCCACCGATGCGCGCCGCCATGTCGCTGCTGCGAACCTCGTCGAAGAGCATGTCGGCAAGATGTTGCAGCACCAGGTCGCCGGTCGGGTGCCCGTAGCGGTCGTTGACAGCCTTGAAGTCGTCGACGTCGAGCAACACCAGCGCGAGCGGCCGCCCGTAGCGGCGTGCCCGCTGGACCTCCTCCTCGAGCCGGGCGGTAAAGGCGCGCCGGTTGGCGAGGCTGGTCAGGTGGTCGGTGCTGGCGAGCGCCTCGAGCTCGTCGCGAACCCGCTCGAGGCCGCGACGGGCACGGGCCTCGAAAATGCCGACGACGCTGACCCCGGAGCCGACGTAAAAACCGCCGATGGCCAGCAATTGAAGCAGTCCGATGCCGGTCGCCTCGTGCGGTCCTGCGCCGCTTCCGAGCAGCACGTCGTAGGCACGCAACAAGTTTCCAGCCAGGCCAACCGCGGTGCTGCTGAGCAGCAGGTCGAACGCCGCCGAGCGCTCCTCGGATCGACCGCCGACGAGCGCAGCGAGGATGAGCGCTTGCAACATGATCACGACCGCACCGTTTACGGCGACGCGGGCCGACGGGTTGGGATCGCCAAGCGTGTACCAGGCGATGAGCACCATCGCCACCACGACGATCGCTGCGGGTGGGCGGAGCGACGAGCGCCTGCCGCGCAGGCGGTTCGCCGCCGCGAGCAACACGAGAAGGGCGAGGGACCCAAGTCCGGTAGTGGCGAAGATCGAGACGACGTCGTTGATGGCCGGACGTAGCCCGAACGCCAGCATCGACGTTCCGTGAATCGCGAGCCCGCTGCGCCACGCACCGAAGCCGGCCTCGAGGCGGTGGTCGGCTCCGAGCAGGGTCATGGCGAGCGCCACCATCAGGCCGGTGTAGCCGACTGCGGTGAACAGGGTCGCGGGGTCGTGCGTCATGCTGGGCAGTTTGGCACGCGCACGTGCAGCAGGGTTACGAAGGGCCGACGGTATCCTCGATCGTGCCGGCGCGGAGCTGTTCGATCAGTCGGACGGCGTCCGGCCAAGCGTCGGTGTAGAAGCGCCCGTGCTGGAACGACACCACGTCGACGCCGGACACCTCGAGGCCGCCGTAGCGGCGCTCCAGGACCGGCAGGTGGGCGGCCAGCTCCGCTGCGAAATCGTCGCTCTCCATCAGCCGGGACGCTACCAGCTTGCGGCGCCCCTGAAAGCGGAACACGAGCAGCAGCATCGAGGCTTGTTGGAAGTAGAGGGGGTCGGGAAGGCGCAAGTCGCTCGGCATGATCGGGGAGGCCGGTCGTCCGGGAGGGCGACGCCGGATGGCGGAGGTCGCGACCCGCCGGATTCGGCACGCCCGAGCCTACCCGATCGGCAGCCGAGCGTGAAGTTGGTTCGTGGTCACGCCCGGCCTACCGTCGGCAGCCGCCGAGTCGCCGTCGGTCGGTGTCGCTTGCGCTACGCGCCCCAATACCTTAGGATTTGAGGTACCAGCCTTCCGGGCACGTCCCGGATCGCCCGGCGCACCGCTCGAAAGCTGGCAGCTACGTCTAGCTGCGCTGCGTCCCACGTTTTTCCACGGCGCGTGCGCGCCGACCCTGGAGGAGCTTCATGCCCGACATCGATGGCCAGTCCGCCGAAACCGTTGCCAAGCGGCGCTCTCTAGAGAGTGCCCTCGTCCAGATCGAGCGTCAGTTTGGGAAGGGTGCGGTGATGCGGCTTGGTGATGAGGGGTCGCGGGTGCCGATTGCGGTGATTTCGACTGGGTCGATGAGTGTGGATGCGGCGCTGGGGATTGGGGGGGTGCCGCGGGGTCGGGTGGTTGAGGTTTATGGGCCGGAGGCGGGGGGTAAGACGACGCTTGCGTTGCATGTGATTGCTGAGGCGCAGGCGGCGGGGGGTGTGGCGGCGTTCGTGGATGCGGAGCATGCCTTGGATCCGTCGTATGCGGAGGCGTTGGGTGTGGATGTGACGGAGTTGTTGGTGTCGCAGCCGGATACGGGTGAGCAGGCGCTTGAGATTACTGAGTTGTTGGTGCGTTCGGGTGCGGTGGATGTGGTGGTGATCGATAGTGTCGCGGCGTTGGTGCCGCGTGCGGAGATCGAAGGGGAGATGGGGGATAGTCACGTCGGTTTGCAGGCGCGTTTGATGAGTCAGGCGCTTAGGAAGTTGACGAGTGTGTTGGCGAAGTCGCGGACGACCGCGATTTTCATTAATCAGATTCGCGAGAAGATCGGGGTGTTGTACGGCAATCCGGAGGTGACGCCGGGGGGGCGGGCACTGAAGTTTTACGCGAGTGTGCGGATGGAGGTGCGTCGTAAGGGGGATGTGAAGGTCGGGGCGGACAAGGTGGGGAATCGGGTGCGGGTGAAGGTGACGAAGAACAAGGTGGCGCCTCCGTTTCGGGAGGCGGAGATCGACATTTTGTTTGGTCGGGGTATCGATAAGGTTGGCGATTTGTTGAGTATCGGGAGTGATGTGGGGGTGGTTGAGAAGAGCGGGTCGTGGTTCTCGTTTGGTGAGCTGCGTTTGGGGCAGGGTAAGGAGAAGGCGGGCGAGTTTCTGGTTGAGAATCCTGAGCTGCTGCGTGAACTGCGCGAGCGCGTCATCAGCACGCT
>Ga0326597_10003371_pt1 | contig 23067 bp, 16 predicted proteins | sample RVTome_12_FD_203789 | JGI IMG/M metagenome (GOLD analysis project Ga0326597, IMG submission 203789) | Soil microbial communities from uranium-contaminated site in the Upper Colorado River Basin, Wyoming, United States - RVT100D185 | ecosystem: Environmental > Terrestrial > Soil > Contaminated >... | reverse complement strand
TGTCAGCGACATCAGGCGGCGCGAGGTAGGCTGGCGCCGGCTGAAGGACAGTATCTGCCGCACCAGATCCCTGGCACGGTTCCCGGCCTTCTGGATTTCTTCCAGGCTTATCAGCGCCTGCCAATTGGCCCGGGCATCCTGCCGCGCCAGTTCGACATTACCCAGAATGATCGCCAGGATGTTGTTGAAGTCGTGGGCGATACCTCCCGCCAGGATTCCGATCGCCTCCATTTTCTGCGACTCGCGTAATTGTGCCTCGAGCGATGCGTGCGTCTGCTCGGCCTTTTTGCGCTCGGTAATGTCGCTCACCACTTTGCGGTAGGTGCGGGCGCCGCTGGAATCCACAGCAACGGTTGCCTCTATCCATGCAGTGAAGGGCGTGCCGTCCTCTCTCGACATACGCAGCTCGAATGCCTGCGCCACGCCCGTTTGCATGATCTGCCGGTGATGCAGGTAATAGTTGTCCGCATCATCAACGGCGACAAAGCGGCTCAGCGGCTGCTTGAGCAGGGCGCCGCGCGCGACGCCCAGCAGGGTGGCGCCGGTGAGATTGGCCTCGATGATGAATCCGTTGTCGTCCACCGTGAAATAACCCACCGGCGCCAGGTTATAGAGGTCGAAGTAGCGTAAACGGGAGGCTTCCAGCGAGTCCTGCGCCTGGCGCAGTTCCTCGTTCTGCAATTCCAGTTCAACCTCATGCACCTGCAGCTCGTAGAGCAGGCGTTGCGCGGCGGGGGGCGAGAGTGTGGTCGGGTCTGCCAGCCCCCTGCTTTTGCGTTCCCGGGCAATCTTTTCCGCCCGCTGGCGCAACAGGGCCTTCGGCCCCGCCGCCGCCCCTTTCTCGCGCGCCGGTTTACCCTTCAAGCGTCCGCCCTCTCCGTAGTCGCCACGGCGTACACCGCCCCGGAGTCATCGATCAATGCGGTGGCGGTCAGTAAAACACGCACGATCCCACCCCCCTTGGTGATCCGCTCCATCCGATAGGGCTGCAGAGTTTCGGCCCGGCCCAATTTCTGGATGGCGGACAGCGCTTCGTCCTGCCCGGCCTGCGGAATCAGTTGGCGTATGTTCATGGCCAGCGCCTCGGCCTCGCTCCAGCCGTACGACCGGGTCGCACCCGGATTCCAGCTCAGAATTTTGCCCTCCAGATCCTGCACGATGATGGCATCGCGCGAATCGGTCATGACGGCGGCAAGGCGGCGCAGGGCGTTGGTATCCCGCAGTGCCTCGCGCGCCTGTTTCATTTCGGTAATGTCGAAAAAGGTGATCACCGCGCCTTCGATCATATTATTCAGCGTGCGGTAGGGGCGAATGCGCAGCACGAACCACTTGCCCAGCTGGGTTTGCACCTCGATCTCCTTGGGCACCAGAGTGTTGAGCACCTGCCGCACGTCACCCACCAGTTGGTCGTAGTTCGTCAGGTTGGAGACGATCTGGCCCACCGGCCGCCCGACATCGGTCGCGATGAGGTTGATCACCTGCGTGATGGTTGGCGTGAAGCGCTTGATGCATAGCTGGTGGTCTACAAAAATCGTGCCCACCCCGGTGCCGGCGAGCAGATTGTTCATGTCGTTGTTGGCTTGCGAAAGATCATTCACCTTGCCCTGCAGTTCGGCGTTGACCGTGGCCAGTTCCTCGTTGACCGACTGCAGTTCCTCCCTCGAGGTTTCAAGTTCCTCGTTGGTGGATTGCATCTCCTCGTTGATCGACTGCATCTCCTCGTTCGAGGATTTGAGGTCTTCGTTGGCGGTCTCCAGTTCCTCGGTGGTGCTCCGGAGGTAGTCCTCCTTGTCCCGCAATTCCCGCTGCAGAGACGCAATCTGCGAATGACTCTTTTGTGCGTACTCCTTCGCGCCTTTGCGCGAACGCGTGCCGGCGGCCGGCCGCCCCGGCTCTGCGGGCGCCTCCGGCGCCTGCTCCAGCGTGACCAGAAACAGCGGCTGCTCGGCCGCGTCCAAAGTGGCCGGCTGGATCCTGAGATTTACGCCGGAGAAAGCGCCGTTGGTCTTCACGCGAAGGTCGGAAAGAAAAACGGCGTCGTGTCCTGCCACTGCTTTGCGCAAAGCCATGGTCAACCCGGGGCGCAATCCCTCGCGGGCCATTTTCAGGATGTTCAGGCCAGCCTCGCCCGCCGCCGGCTCCAGATACTGGCCCGTGCGCCCATGCAGGTAAAGGATATCGCCCCGGTCGTTGACCAGTGCGCCGACCGGAGCGTACTGCCGCAGCAAGGTCCGTTCAACGAGTTCGCGCAACCGCGCACCGGACGCGTCCGCAGCCTTTTGGTCCGGATGCGACGCGGCTCTGCCCCCCGTCAACGTCAGCGACGGCAGAAACCGACCCATCGAAAGGCGTTGCGGGATGCCGTCATCCTTGCGCTGGTACAGCTTCGCGGTGCGATTGAGCGTGGCGAAGAGGTCCGTATGTCCGCCGATGGACTCGGAGGTGCCCAGGAAAAGGAATCCCCCCGGATTCAGCGCGTAGTGGAACAAGGGGATGAGTTTCTTGTGCAGTTCCGGCGTCATGTAAATCAGCAGATTGCGGCAACTGATCAAGTCGAGTTTGGAAAATGGCGGATCCTTGATCACGTCTTGATCGGAAAACACCAGCATGTCGCGGATCAGTTTGTTGATGCGAAATAGGTCGCCGCCCGGTTCCGGGGTGAAATAGCGTTTCAGCCGCTCGGGCGAGACATCGGCGGCGATGCTGGCGGGGTAGATGCCGGAGCGGGCCTGTTCGATGGCGCGGCTGTCGATGTCGGTAGCAAACACCGTCAGCTTGAAGTTGGACTTAAGCGCATTCATCCGCTCCTGCAGCAGAATGGCGATGGAATAGGCTTCCTCACCGGTGGAGCAGCCGGGAACCCACACCCGTATCGTGGCGCCGGCGGGCTTGTTCGAGAGCAGACGGACAACGGCCTCCTCCTGCAGTGCCTTGAACGCCTCCGGATCGCGGAAGAAACTGGTGACGCCGATCAGCAGTTCGCGAAAGAGCGCATCCACCTCGGACGCATTCTTCTGCAAATACCGTACGTAGTCGCCCACAATCCCAATCTGGTGCACCGCCATACGCCGCTCGATGCGGCGATTGATGGTGCTCTCCTTGTACTGGGAAAAGTCGTGGCCGGTCTGCGTCCGCAACAGCACAAAAATCTCTTTCAGCGCGTGATCGACCTTGAGGCCTTGCAACGAATCGGGTCTGTGCTTCCCGAACGCATGCTTGACATAGCGAATCAGCTGCGCCGGCATTTCGGCCGGCGGCAGCACAAAGTCCACCATGCCGGTGGCAACGGCGCTGCGCGGCATGCCGTCGTATTGGGTGGATTCCGAGTCCTGCGCCATCACCATGCCACCCCCGCCCTTGATCGCCCGAACCCCCTGGGTGCCGTCGCTGCCGGTGCCGGAGAGCACGATGCCGATCGCCCGCGCGCGGCGATCCTGGGCCAGCGAGCGGAAAAAAAAGTCGACCGGCAGGCGCTGGCCGCGCGGCGCAACGGGGTCCAGCAACTGCAACGCGCCGTTCAGAAACGCCATGTCATGGTTGGGCGGGATGATGTAGGTGCAATTTGGCTTGACCACCATCCCGTCCTCGACTTCCAACACCTGCATGCTGGTGTAGCGGCCGATCAGATCGGTGAGGATGCTTTTGTGGTCGGGTGCCAGATGCTGCACGATGACAAATGCCATCCCGCTTTCGCTGGACATTGCTGAAAAAAACGCTTCGAATGCAGCCAGGCCGCCTGCTGAGGCGCCGATGCCGATGATGGGAAAATTCGTGTCCGTTGGCGCAACCGGCTTGCTGGCCGCGCGTGCTTTTGCGGCGGGCGCCGCCGTCGATTTTTTCCGAGCGGCTTTCTGTCGGGTGGTCATGCCGGGAGGCTACCGCCGGTCGGTCGTGGTTGCCATGCCGGGGAGAGGACGCGAGAGCAAGCGGTCCAGGCTCATCAACAGCCAGCGGCATAGTTGCCGATCCACCGCGTGGTGCCGGTTGCAAACCGCGGTCTGCGCCAGCTGCGTGATCAGCGCCTGCGTATAGCGCAACGTCAGATGATACGACAGATGGCTCCACTTTGGGTTATGTGAAGTGATGGCGAATGTCTCCTTTTGTCAAAGGCGAGTTACCCACAGGATTGGAAACCGGAAGGTAGCGGGCGTATCAAGAAAGATACCGCGGTTGCCGGTGCGCTCCATTGACATCGCCCCGGGTCAAGTCGATTGCGGCCGCAATTCTGCGCAGCCGATGATCAGCACGGATCCGGGCAACACCCCGGCCAGACTTGGCCTGGTCCGACCCGTGGCTCAGCCGGGCCCTATGAACTCCGAGGTCGAGCCGACCCCCGCCAGCTGCCAATGGGGGGCGATAGTGGGGTGGGGGGAATGATTTCGCCCGAGCTGACTGGAAGGCGTTACGACAAAGCGTCATGAATCACGATCATCCCACACCGCATTACAGCCTGTCGGCTCGGCGCTGACCGAGACGGATTCATCACCCGCCCACACCGATGGTTCATGAAAGCAAATCCGACAGGCTGCTAGTTCGGCTTGATACCCGCCAGCCTCGCCGCCTCGGCAAAGCGCTTGACGTCGGCGCGGAATTTCCTGGTCCATACGTCGGGCGGATCGCCCTGGGGCTGGTAGCCGTTGTCGGTGAAGTGCCGGTTAACGTACGGCACCTGCAGCCCCTTGTGGATCGCCTGCTGGACTTGCCTGACGATGGGCGCCGGCGTTCCCGCCGGCGCGAACACGCCGTGCCAGCCCGAATCGAACACGAACCCCTTCACCGTCTCGCCGATGGTCGGCACGTCGGGCAGGGAGTCCAGGCGCTTTTCACCCGTGAACGCGATCGCGCGGAGCCGCCCGACCTTGTGATGCGGGATGCCGACCGATCCCGCCGGCCAGTGGACCTGCACTTCGCCGCTGATGACCGCGGCTGCAGCCGGGCCGCCGCCCTTGTACGGCACGTGCAGCATCTTGATGTTGGCGGCGCGGCTGAAAAGCGCACCGGCCAGGTGCTGGCCGTTGCCGACGCCGGCAGTGCTGTAGCGCAGGTTGCCGTTCTTGGACTGGTCGATGAGGTCCTGCACCGTCTTGATCGTGGTCTTGGGGTTGACCACCAGCAGGTAGCCCAGCCCGAGCGCGACGTTGGTGACCGGCACGAAGTCTTTGTGGATGTCGAACGGCATGTTCTTGCGAATCGCCGGATTTACCGCAAACGAGAACGACACGTTGAGAAGGGTATAACCGTTGGGGGTGGCGTTCTTGACGATATCGGCGCCGATCAACCCGTTGGCGCCGCCGCGGTTGTCGATGACGAAGTTGGTCCCGAGGTTCTTTTCGACTTCCCGGTAGAGCACCCTCGCGAACACGTCGACGTTCCCGCCCGGCGGGAAGGGCACGACCAGGCGTATCGGACGGTCGGGAAACTTCTCCGCCGCGATCACGGGGCCCGCGAGCACAAGCGCCAGCCCGCCTATAGCTGCGTAGATGAATCGATGCATCGTTTTCCTCCTAATCCTTGTTTGCAGGGGGTTTCTTATTTGCGAAGCCCGCGCGAAGCGCGGGGCTGCCGGTATCTTGCACCCGTTTGGCGGCGGATACAATCCTTGACTGAATGAGCGCGACATCGATCGCAGGCTGCCGGGACGCGCGAATTTGCCTCGGCACCGGCATGGTGCTACCTTTGATTCCGCAATCGGCGGTGAACGCATGCTGTATTTTCCCGAGCTCAATCGCGGCAAGTGCAAGACCTATCTCGTCGCGTGCGACCGCACGCGCAAGGCGCTGCTGATCGATCCGGTGCGCGAGAACATCAGCCGCTACCTCGCTTTCCTCGCCTATCAGCAGCTCCGGCTCGACGCCATCGTCGACACCCACACTCACGCCGACCATCCCACGGGCGCGGTGGCGCTGCGCGAGCTGACCGATGCGCGGCTCATCATGCACCGGCGCGCGCCGACGCCCGCGGCGAGCGAGCACGTCGAGCACGGCGATGCGATACGGTGCGGCGACGCGGCGCTCAAAGTGCTCTACACGCCCGGCCACACGCCGGACAGCCTGAGCCTTTACGCCGGCGACCGCGTATTCACCGGCGACGTACTGCTGATCGGCGGCACCGGACGCGCCGACTTCGCCGGCGGGGACGCGGGCAGCCAGTACGACTCCATCACCCGGCATCTGTTCACGCTGCCGGACGAGACGCTGGTGTTTCCCGCGCACGATTACCGCGGCAACACGAGCTCGACCATCGGGCACGAGAAGCGCCACAATCCCCGGGTGGGGGGCCGCACGCGCGACGAGTATGTCGCGCTGATGGCGAGCCTGAACTTCCCGCTGCCGGACAAGATCCAGGAAGTGCTGCAGCCCAACCAGAGCGCGATCGACGACGACAAGGCCAGGTTTCCCGGGCTCGCGCAATTGAACAGCGTGCGCCAGCTCGCGGTGGACGAAGTGAGCGCGATGCTCGATTCTGGCGAGCGGCCGCTGCTGGTCGACGTGCGCGAACCGACCGAGTACCGGGGCGAGCTCGGGCATATTCCCGGCAGCCGGCTGATTCCGCTGCGCGAGCTGGCGGAGCGCGCACTCGAGATCGAGGCGCATCGCGAACAGCCGATTGTCGTGGTGTGCCGCTCTGGCGTGCGCAGCACGACCGCCGCCGCGATTCTCGCGGGCCTCGGCTTCGAACGGGTCTACAACCTGAAGGACGGGATGGTGGAGTGGAACGACCGGAGCCTGCCGGTGGAGCGCTGAAAACCCGTGATCCGTGAATCGTGATCCGTGATCCGGCCAGGCCACCGCGCGCTCGTCGGATCTCAGCTCACGATCAGCGCTTTTGCATGTGACATTCACCGCCGGGATGATCGGGCCGCGGTCTACGCGTTCGCACGGCGCGTCGGATCACGGATCACGGCTCACGTTTTTTTCAGTCGGGTTTTTCGAGATCGGCGATCACCGCATTCAAAAAGCGCCCGGCCTCGCCGCCCGCGACGGCGCGGTGGTCGAAGGTGAGCGAAAGCGGGATTACGCGGTGCACCGCGGGCTTGCCGTTCGCCGCGATCACTTCTTCGCGCGCCCGGCCCGCGCCGAGTATCGCAACGGTCGGCGGCAAGACCACGGGCGAGGCGTAGCGCCCCGCTATGGTGCCGTAGTTGGAGAGCGTGATGGTGTTGCCGCCCAGCTCGTCCGGCGGCACCTTGCGCGCGCGCGCGTCGCGGATCAGGTTGTCCAGCCCGTGCGCGAGGTCCTCCGCATCGCGCTCGCCGACGTTGCGGAGCACCGGCACGAGCAAGCCGTCGGGCGTGTCGGCGGCGATGCCGAGATCGATCTTCTGCAGCACCCAGCGACCGATGCGGTCGCCGTCGTACCAGGCGTTGAGCGAAGGCTCGGCCCGGCAGCCGGCAACGAGCGCGCGGATGAGCCGCAGCATCGTTCGCATGCCGGGCCGCCACGCATGGACGTCCGCGTTGTCCATGATCGTGGCGGAGGCGACTTCGGCGTTGGCGAGCGCCACGTTCTGCGCCATCGCGCGGCGCACGCCGCGCAGCAGCTCGATCGGCCCGGTCTCCGCGAGGATGCGGGCCGCGCGTTGTACGTCGGCGCTCGTGATGAGCCCATCGGCGCCGGTGGGGGTGACCATCGCGAGGTCGACGTCGTGCTTGCGCGCCAGCGCGCGCACTGCCGGCATCGCTTTGATGCCGGCCGCGGCGGACGGCGCAGGCGCCACCGCTTCGGTGACGACTTTTTCGCCGCGCTCGACCCGGCCTACGACGGTGCCTGCGTCGGCTTCCGTGCCTTCGCCCTCGAACGCAACCAGCGGCGCGCCGAGGTGCGCGATGTCTCCCGGCTTGCCGTAGAGCTGCGCGACCTTGCCGGCGTACGGCGCGGGAATCTCGACGATTGCCTTGGCGGTCTCGACCGAAACCATGGGCTGGTCGGGGCGGACGTCGTCGCCAGCGGCGACGTGCCATTCAACGATCTCGGCCTCCTGCAGGCCTTCGCCCAGGTCCGGGAGCTTGAAGATCTTCATAAGCCGTTGTCTTTACAAGAAGCCATTTCAAAAAAACGAAATTAGCCGCCGATGGACGCCGATAAACGCCGATGAAAAATGAACAAACTCAAGAGCGGAGGTTTGGCAGGATCAACTCGAAGAGAAACATAAGAAAACCTGAAAACTCTGTTTACGGCGTCTGGCGTCAGTATCGTGCATCGCGTTAATCTCGTCGGCTGATGTTTTGATTCTATCGGCGTTCATCGGCGGTTGCATCGCGTTCGAAGCTTTTCAGACTACGAGTATGCGAGCGTTTTGCGCACGGCGGCAACGATGCGCGCCGTATCGGGCATGTAGTGCTTCTCGAGGCGCGCCAGCGGCACCACGGTGTCCCAGCCGGTGATCCGGATGACCGGCGCGAGCAGCGTGAGCAGGCCGTCTTCCGCCAGGTTGGCAGCGATCTCGCTGGCGAAGCTCGCGGTGCGCGCGCCTTCGGTCACGATCACGCAGCGCCCGGTCTTGCCGACCGATTCGAGGATCGCGGTCATGTCGAGCGGCTTCAACGTGGCGATGTCGATCACCTCGGCGGCAACGCCTTCTTCGGCGAGCGCATCGGCGGCGGCGAGCGTCTCGTGCACCATCGCGCCCCACGTGACGAGCGTCACGTCCGTTCCCTCGCGCAGCGTGAAGCTCACGTCAAGCGGGAGCGCTTCGCCGCCGTCCGCAACGTCCTCCCTGAACAGGCGGTAAAGGCGCGTCGGCTCAAGGAAGATCACCGGGTCGGGATCGCGAATGGCGGCGAGCAGCAGGCCGTAGGCGCGCAGCGGCGAAGAGGGGTAGACCACGCGGATGCCGGGGATGTGGGCGAACATCGCCTCCGCGAGCGGCGTGTCGAGCGCGCGCTCGGCGCCGAATTTGTCGAGCAACCCCACGGTGGCGCGGAACACGCCGCCGTCGGCGCCGACGTCCTGCCCGAGCGTGACCACCGTTGCGTCGCGCGCCATCTCGTGATGGAGCGCGAGGTTGATCGCTTCGACGAGGGTAATCTGCGCCATGGCCTGGAGGAGTTTCGAAAATTCAAGAAACCAGCCGCCGATCAACGCCGATGAAAAGCGAAAACCCCAGGACCAAAAAAAATCTCTCGGTCTTGAATTTATCGGCGCTCATCGGCGCTCATCGGCGGCTCAACAGGTCTCAAGGTCTTGCCATCCAGCGCTTGGCCGCGCTGACGTTGCAGCGCGGCGGGCAGCACGGCGTAGAGGTGGTCGAACATCTGCTCGGGCGACGGCGGCGGCGTCCTGAGATAGGCATCGGCCGCAGCCTGGACCTTCTCGTTGCATTCCCTGAGCAGCGCGTCCTCGCGCGCCTTGTCCCAGGCGCCGCAGTGCGCGAGATAGTTGCGCAGCCGCAGCACCGGTTCCGCCTTCCATGCCTCCGTCACCTCGTCCGCGCTGCGATAGCGGCTCGCGTCGTCCGCCGTGGTGTGGTCGGAAAGGCGGTAGGTGAGCGCCTCGATCAAGGTCGACCCGCCGCCGCTGCGCGCCCGGGCGAGCGCCTCATCCATCGCGGCGCGCACCGCGATGACGTCGTTGCCGTCGAACTGCAGGCCGTCGATTCCGGCGGCGATCGCCTTTTGCGCGAGCATCTGGGCCGCCGTCTGGGCGGTGCGCGGCACCGAGATCGCCCACTGGTTGTTGATGACAAGGAAGACCGCCGGCAGCCGCCACGCGCCGGCGGCGTTGACAGCTATCGGACGATCCGCGTTGACGACGGAAACGAGATTACCGCACATTGGCGCGGCGGGAAAACCCGCGCTGCGATTGACACCGCCACTTGGCCAACATACGCTCCAGCCATTTGCGCACCATCCATTTTCCTTTTCCCCCAGGGAGAGGGGAAGGCGCGAGGGATGACCGGCCGCCGCGCGACGCGGTCCTCCGCGCGCCTTCTTCCCGGGATACCAACGACGATGAAGCTTGGATTCTTCACCATGCCCATGCATCCGCCGGGGCGCAATTACACGCAGACGCTGAAGGAGGACCGCGAGGCGGTGCTTTTCGCCGACCGGCTGGGTTTCAGCGAGGCGTTCATCGGCGAGCACGTGACCGATGTGTGCGAATCAGTCCCGTCGTGCCTCGCGTTCATCGCGAGCCTCGCGCACGAGACGCGGCAGATCCGGCTGGGCAGCGGCACCGTCAACCTGCCCAACGGCCATCCGGCGCAGGTTGCCGCGGACGTCGCTATGATCGACCACATGCTGGAAGGCCGCTTTCTGTTCGGGATCGGCCCCGGCGGGCTGCGCTCCGACTGGGAGATGTTCGGCAACCTGGATCGCGACCGCAATGCGATGTTCGTGGAGGCGATCGACCATATCCTCGCCATCTGGTCCGGCGATGCGCCGTATGCGCGCAAAGGCCGATTCTGGGACATCACGACCGAGAAGACGCTCATCCGCGAGGCGGGGCAGGGCGTGATGCTGAAGCCGTACCAGCAGCCGCATCCGCCGATTGTGGTGACCGTGGTCGTGCCGCATTCAAAGGGGCTCGTCGCCGCGGCGCAGCGCGGCTGGACGCCGATCACCGCCAATTTCTTGCAGCCCGCGTGGGCCGCCACGCACTGGCCGATGTACGAGCAGGGCTGCGCGCTCGGCGGTCACGTGGCCGACCGGCGCCACTGGCGCGTCGCGAAGAGCGTCTTCGTCGCCGACGACGCCGCCGCGGCCCGGCGCTATGCGAAGAGCGCCGACGGACCCTATGGCTTTTACTACTGGAACCTGCTCACCAAGCGGCGGGCGCATGGCAGCGTCGACATTTTCAAGGAACACCTCGCCATGCCGGACGAAGCGGTCACGGTCGATTACGTGCTCGACCGGCTGGTGATTTGCGGCTCCGTGGGAAGCGTGGTCGACCAGATCCTCGCGTTCCGCGAGACCGTGGGGGACTTCGGCACGCTGCTCTACGCCGGGCACGACTGGGCCGACCCGCGGCTCGCGCGGCGCTCGATGGAGCTGATGGCGGAAAGGGTGATGCCCGCGGTCAACGTCGTGACCGGTGGCCAGTAGTGACTGGTGAGCGGTGAGCGGTGAAGCGAAAGGCGAAAGGACGAAGGCGAGGTGCGTGAGGAAAGAAGTTCTCGTGGGGGCACGTTAAGCCTGTCGTCACCCGTCACCCGTCACCCGTCACGGGGTTCATCCGCCCTTTTTCTTCTGTCGCTCTTGTCGGTAATCGGCGAACTTGCGGGACTTGTACGCGCCGCTCGCCACGAACTCGCCGAGGAGTATGAAATCATCCACGCTTCTCACCGGTCCGACGAAGCGCACCGCCTCGCTCCCGTCGAGGTCGTAGAACAGGAAAGTCGGGGTGCCGGTGATGTTGATCGATTGCGCGTAGCTTTTCTCGGTGTAATTGCGGCCGGCGAAATCCTGGACCGGCACCGCGCCGAAAATGTTGATCGAGAAGCTGACGAAGCGCTGGCGGTAAAAATTCTGCACGTCGACGCGGTTCAGCACGTGCTCCTTCATGTAGATGCAGCCCGGGCAGCCGTCCTGCTCGAACATGATCATGATCGCCTTCTTGCCCGCGGCCCGGGCGTCGGCGGCCTCGGCTTTCAAGTCGCCCGTATTGATGGTGAAGAAATGGTCTTCAGGGTCGCGCGTCTGGGCCGACGCAACAGGCGCTGCGATGCCGAGCGCGAGAAGAAGGTAAGAAACACGCAAGATCCTAGACATATGGTTATCCCGCCGTGCGGGCTGCAATCGTTGGCGGCCGCCCGCCGCCGCAAGCAGCATGATACGCGAACTCCCGGCTTCGACTGCGCGGGCGGCGCGCGCGTTCCGTCACAGCACGAAGAGATCGATGAACTCGTTCACCGGTGCCGCTTCGAGCCGGGCCTGGTCCTGGCACAGGTCGAGGATCGCCTGCCGCTGGCGCTCGGCGAAACGGCGCGCGAGGTTCGTGCGGAACTTCGCTTCCAGCAGCGGCACGCCTTCCGTGCGCCGCCGCCGGTGGCCCACCGGGTACTCGGCTGAGACGTCGGCGGTCTTCGTGCCGTCCTTGAAGAACACCTGCACCGCGTTCGCGATCGAGCGCTTGTTCGAGTCGAGGTAGTCGCGGGTGTACTGTCTGTTCTCCACGCACGCCATTTTTGCCCTCAGCGCGTCGACGCGCGGATCGCACGCCACCTCGTCCTCGTAATCGGCCGCCGTCAGGTTGCCTTTCAGCAGCCCGATCGCCGTCATGTACTGGATGCAGTGGTCGCGGTCGGCCGGGTTGTGCAGCGGTCCCTTCTTGTCGATGATGCGGATCGCCGATTCGTGGGTGGTGATGACGATCTTCCTGATGTCGTCGATGCGATCCTTGACCTCGGGGTGAAGCAGCAGGGCGCATTCCACCGCGGTCTGGGCGTGGAATTCCGCCGGGAAAGAGAGTTTGAACAGCACGTTCTCCATCACGTACGAGCCGTAGGCGCGCTTGAAACTGAACGGCTTGCCCTTGAACAGCACGTGGTAGAAGCCCCAGGTCTTCGCCGTGAGCGCGGACGGATAGCCCATCTCGCCTTTCAGCGCCATCAGCGCAAGGCGCACGGCGCGGCTGGTCGCGTCGCCCGCGGCCCAGGATTTGCGCGATCCGGTATTCGGGGCGTGGCGGTAGGTTCGCAGCGACTGGCCGTCGATCCAGGCGTTCGATACGGCGTTGACCACTTCGTCGCGGCTGCCGCCCAGCAGGTTCGTCACCACGGCGGCGGAAGCGACCTTGACCAGCACCACGTGGTCGAGCCCGACGCGGTTGAAGCTGTTCTCGAGCGCGATCACGCCCTGGATCTCGTGCGCCTTGATCATTCCGGTCAGCACGTCGCGCATCGCGAGCGGCTTCTTGCCAGCAGCCACGTTCCGGCGCGAGATGAAATCCGCGGTCGCGAGAATGCCGCCGAGGTTGTCGGACGGATGACCCCATTCGGCGGCGAGCCAGGTGTCGTTGAAGTCGAGCCAGCGGATCATGCAGCCGATGTTGAACGCCGCCATCACCGGATCGAGCTGGTACGGTGTGCCGGGAACCCTGGCGCCATTGGGCACCACGGTGCCGGGCACGATCGGACCCATCAGCTTGGTGCAGGCGGGGTAGGAGAGTGCCTCCAGCCCGCAGCCGAGCGTGTCCATCAGGCATAGGCGCGCGGTGTTGTAAGCCGCCTTGCTCCTGATCGTGTATTTTCCGACGTAGTCGGCGATGTCGGTGAGAATCTGGTCGGGCTTGGGGCGGACGTTGGGGGCGTGCGTCGACATGCGTTTGCTCAATGTTGAGATTCGAGAACCACCAAGGACACAGAGGTTTGTTCTCTTGAAGCCCGAAACAGAATGTTACGTCCAAAACGGCCGGGCTGCTGGAAAGACCTTGCCGCGCTCTGGCGGTTGGAATAGATTGCTCGATAATTAACTGATGCCATCTGGATTCCGGACGAGGCGGAAAGTGGCGCCGGGGAGCGCATTGAGCGTACAACAGCAGCAGGACGTGGCGGGTTTGGCGACTCTCTATCGCGACAGTGTGCAGCAGACCGCTCTCGAGTCGGTCGGGGAGCTGGTCCCGGGCTTGCCCAAGGTTTCATCGTTCGTCGACGAAGCGTTTAACCAGAAGGTAGTGAAGTTGGCAGCGCATGCGAAATCCGCCATCAAGCTGCTGAAGGTGCTGGGCGTTGCGCTGTAACGCTTACCAGGGCCAAATGACGATTTGCATCAATGCCGGGCGACGGCTGTGCGCTCCTGCGGAAGCTGTAAGAATCAATGTGGCACAGGCATGGTGCCTGCTGCCGGCCGATCCGTGATCGGAATGGATAGCGGAACCGAGGGAGGCGATTATGTTCGAAGGTAAAGGCGGCGCTTTCCAGCACGACCGCCTGGCGCGAGCCGTCGCCCTCGACCGGAAGGCCGCATTGGAAAGCGCGTCCTGGGGTCTGGGCCAGGTCATGGGCTACAACGCGGCGAGCGTGGGTTTCGCGGACGTCGAGGCCATGGTCAAGGCGATGCGCGACTCGGAGGACGCGCAGTTCCAGGCGATGGTGGGATTCATCAAGGCGAACGATCTCTCGAAGTTTCTGCAACTGGGGGACTGGGAAAGCTTTGCCAGGCGCTACAACGGACCCGACTTCAAGCAGAACCGGTACGACGAAAAGCTCGCGGAAGAACACGCCCGGTACGTGAAGGGTCCGCTTCCCGACCTGAAGCTGCGCGCGGCCCAACTCAAGCTGACTTATCTCGGGTTCAATCCCGGCCCCGTGGACGGATGGTCAGGCAAGAGGACGCAAGGTGCGCTGTTTGGCTTTCAGACGTCCAGGAATCTGCCGGTAACCGGAAGACTCGACAACGCGACGTTGTCGGCGCTGGAGGCAGCGCACGCGTAGATTGGGAAAGGACAAATACATGCCGCTCGTCTCTCGATACTGGGCTGTCCTCCGGCTCCAGTCGATCGCCCCGCTCACGGTCGTCGAATATCGCGATCACGAGACAGTGGCGCCGCGTGTGTTGTCGACGCCGATGTTGCCGTTCCCGGCGCCTCCCGCCCCGGAGTGGATTCAGTCCGCCCTCACGAATCTGTCTGCCCGCTTCATCCCGCGGATGGGGCAGGCCCCGGTTTTTCTCGACGCAAGCGAAGATCTTTCCGCGTGGGACCTGGAAGCGTTCTTTGCGCCAGCGATCGGCGGCATGGGGACGTCGCGATTGAGCCGGGCGCCCTGGGTTCGGCGCGCCGACATCACGCTTCCGCTCCGGGTTGTCGCCGCCGGCCCGAACGCCGATTCGTGGTTCGAGGAGCTGCGCAAGGAAGACTGGACGCAGGACGAAGCGTTCCAAAAGTACGGACTCCACCTCCACGCGACAAACCGGGACGCCACCCCGATGCTTCACGCCGTGCGGCCGCAGGTTGTCGTGACGACCGTCCCGCACGAGGTCCTGGCGGTTGCCGCCAGGATGACGGAAGAGGACAGACCGCGGCTGGTGGTCTGGCTGGACGAGACGTTCGTGACGTCCGCTCCGACGGCCGCTCCCGACGACGCGAGCGGCGTCGCGCTGCTGCGTGTGGCGAACCCGACGGGCGGGCCCGCGCGTCTGGTTACGGAGATCTTCCTGAACTTCGCGCACGACCTTCCGCTGCACGAGCTGGCTGAGAAGCTCACATACGGCGGCGGTCCACGCATCCGGCTCACGGCCGATCCGTTTTCCGTGCAGTCGCTTCGTCTCCATGCCGCCCTCGGGCAGATTCGCCGCGAAGCGCAGCGCTGGGAGACGCACTTTCAAACACTGCCGGCGGGATCACCGCTCCAGAACTGGATCAATCGAACGCGCCACATCCAGGATTTTCTCGGCGAAAGCCACGGCTTCGTTCCGATGGCGCACCTGCGGGCATCGATGAACGCGGCGCTTGCAGCCCGACCAGCGCCCGCGGCACCATCGATACTGGCGGCGGACAAGGCCGCAGGGCCAGGAGCGCCATCCATCGTTGGCCGCCCTCGAGTGGAGGAGCGGGCGGCGCACGTCGCGCTTGAACGGCTCGACACGTATCCCTACCTCGAGCCGGTCACCCCAACGACGTCGCTTGCGGCCGACGCCAGCTATCAGGTCCGCCTGCACGTCGGCAGCCCGCTCTCGGACAGTCTCGTCGCGCGTCCCGTCGCCATCGATCCCAAGCTGGGCCCGCCAGATGACCGCGGCGGCTACCAACTCGAGGTCGCGATTCAGGGCAAGGAGTTCGCGGTCGAATCCGATCGCGTCGTGAAGCTGCGCCTTCCGTTCGCGGGCAACTCCGATCCGATTTACTTCGAAGTTCGTACCCCGGCGGCCCTTGGACAGAAAGAGCTCCGCCTCTGCATCTACCACCACAACTACCTGGTGCAGTCGCTGCTGCTCGAAGCGCTCATCGAAACCGGAGAACTCCCACACCCGTCGCGGGTGACTACGGTGAAGGTCGAAACCACGCAGGCCCCTAATTTTTCTGCACTCGAAAAGCTGGGTGACGTCGCGTTTTCGATCGGCATGAACGCGGGCGACGGCGGGAAGACGCACGATTTCGTGCTGAAGAGCGACGGGACCTCGCACGAAGTGTCGCTGCCGGCGGCGACATTCCAGAAGACGCACGACGAGATTCGAAAACAACTCGACGCGGCCGCAAGGGATCCCAAAGCTCCGGCGCTGCCTCTCAACTACCCGAAGATTCAACGCGGCTCGCCCGCTCCAGCCGAGGTCGCCGACTGGATCCGTGCGTTCGCGGTGTGGGGCCACAAGCTCTACGACGCCTTCTTCGATCGTATCGCCCAGCCCGGCTCCCCGCTTCGAGCTCACGTCGTCGGTCTTCAGGGCAAGTCCGACGAGCGCATCCAGGTGTTCCGCTTCAAGTACGAGGACGCGTTTCTCTGGCCGCTCCTGTACGACTGGGATATTCCATCGAACGTTGCCGCGCCTGTTTGTTTGGGATGGACGCTCGACGCCGCGAGCAAGGCCGTGCCCTGCGCGCACCACGCGACGTCGGGCGAGTACTGCGCGCGTGGATTCTGGGGCGTCCGGCATCGCATCGAGGAGTTGCTGCCCGGAACGCCGGTGAAGAGTGTCACGCCGCCCACTGGCGACAAGCCCGTACGACTCATCGCGGATGCGGCCTTGCCGGAAAGCGCTCCGTTGACGGCGGACCTGACAACCGATCTCGGCGCCGCCGCATTCGCCGCTGGTCCGGTGCAGCCGACGCCGCTCCTGGACGCGCTCTTCAAGACGACGACCGCGCGTCCGGCGCTCCTCATACTGCTTGGACACCACGAACGGCAGCTGCTGCCGGGTGGCCTTGGCCAATCGCGGATCAAGATCGACCCCGCGCCCGAGTGGTTGTCCGAGGCGGACGTGCGGTCGCGTGCGCAGAAGGAGACGGGGGCCTGGAGTCAGCCGCGCACCGCCGTCGTCATGATGGCTTGCGCATCCGGCACCACCGGCGCCGAGACGCTCACTGACTTCACGACAGCCTGGAACGCTTGTGGCGCCTCCGCAATTGTCGGCACCGAGTGCGTCATCGGGTCCGAGCTCGCGGCGGAGTTTGCCAGGAGCTTCGCGACCAAGACGTGGAAGGACAAGATGAACCTCGGCGACGCGATGGCCGAGATTCGGGCGGAACTTCTCGCCGGAGGCAACCCGCTGGCTTTTCTCTTTCACGCGATCGGCGACATCGATCTGGTGCTGCGATGAAGCGACCGACCGTGCTCTTCGTTGTCGCCTTGACAGCGTTGCCGACGGGCGGCCCATTGGCCGCGTCGGACGCGGCCGCTCCTGCGGCACTGATCGCCCCCGAAGGCTCCTCAACGATTGTCTTCGCGGACCACGGCGGCACGAGAAAAGCGGCGGTGGCTGTGAAGCCGACGACCGCGCGTCCCAAACCTGGCGAAGAGCCGTCAGTGATCGAATTCTCGCTGGGCGAACTACGCAATCCTGCGCCGGGCGAGCCGCTCAAGGTCAAGTGGAGACGGACGAAGGATCCTGCGAACGCACCGGAGGCTCTCGAGTTCGAGCTCGACGACACGGTCCGCCGTCCTGGCGTCTACACGGTGCATATCGCGCCGCTACCGCTGTCGAATCCGGCCGAGCGGCTGCGGCTCCAGATCGACATCAAGCCGGCGAAGCTCGTGCTGCCCCAGAAGCTCGTCGTTGCGCGCACGATCAACCTGCTGCTCCAGGCCACCGCGCTTCAACCCAAGCTCGATGCGCGCGAGAGCGACCGCGCGACGCGGTTGCCGAAGCTCGTCGTCAGCCGCGCGTCGGCGTTTGCAGGAACCGTCCCGATCTCTGCGGGTCTGACAGTTGATCCGAGTATCATCGCGATTCCGGCCGGCGAGAGCGTAGAAGTAAAGTACCAGGTAGACGAAGGCGTGCCGCTCGGGACGGTGACGGGCGCGCTGCGATTTTCGGCGACCGAGCTTTCGGAACCCGTTGCGCTTGACTACGAAGTGCGCACGCGGCTCACGCCCTGGTTCATCCCGGTCGTGATTGCCTTGGGGTTCCTGGTCGGCTGGCTCGTTCGCAAGCGACTGGTGGACATCGCTCAACTCGGAGAGGCGCGGGAGCGCGCAAAGACTCTTTTGGCGAAGGTGGACAAGTCGCTGGCCGAACTGCCCGACGCAGATTTCCAGCACGCGGTCAGGTCTCTGCGCGACGAACTCCATGAGGCGCGCAACGGCAAGCAGACGGCCGCGATCTCCGAGGCAATGACGAAGCTCGACGAAGTGTGGCGCGCGGCATTGGTCGAATTCAATCGCCGGAAAGTCGCCGCGGCGGAAAAGCTCGCGGAGCTCAAGTCCCTGGCTGGCCCGCCGCTTCCGCTTCCGCCCGCCACGGATCAGCGCCTGGCCGCCGCGCGCGATGCGGATGGGCGCGCGGCGAACGCGCTGGCGCTCAACAAGGTGGCCGACGCCGAGCGCGAGCTCCGGACCCAGGAAGCGCTTGCCGAGGACATCTGGCGGATCGCGCTGGACTGGCAGGAACGGATCGCAGCGATCGTCCGATTGCTTCAAACGGCGCCCCTTGGCCTGCCGGTTCACGTGCAGGCACAGTTCGCGGAGCAAGCCAAGACCGTAGCGTTCGATCGCATCAAGCCGCAAAATGCGTTCGACACGCCGGCGTTGCGGCGCACGCTGTTCATCGAGTTTCATGCCGAAGCCCGCGACGTCCGCGTCCTATTCAGCGAGCTGTCCACACGCCTGGGGTTCGAATGGAACCTGATCGCCAAAGTGCTCGAACCCATCCGGCCGAAGCTTCAGCCTCAGCACAACCTTCTCGCGGACGCGATCGCCTCGTTTCGGCGCGATCTCGAGCAGGCGGTGGACGGTCCGGCACCGTTTGCGGCGATGCTCGAGAAGCGGTTCGAGGAGCTGGACATGGACTGGCGCGCGACGCTTATTGCCAAAGCGCCGTCGACAACTCCGGCAGCAAATCTGACCGCGCTCAAGGCGCTCGCCGACGCGCGGCAGTACCTGCAGTTGGCTAACGGACTCGTTACCGCGTTTGGCAGCCTGCTCGGCGGCGATGCGGTAGTGCGCGAGGTGGGTATCGTGCCGTGGCTGACGATGTCGATGGAGCGGCTGCCGCCGCCGGCATTCGACCGCCCGCAGACCCGTCAGCCAGAAACGCCGGATCCCGTCGAGGCGCTCACGCCTGGTGAAGCGCGATTCCTGCAGAGCGTACTGCTCGCGGCGATCTACATCGCCGTGTACTGGATGCTCAACGCCGACGGGTTCGGGAACTCGATGACGGACTTGGCGATACTCTTCGTCACCAGCTTTGGCCTGGACCTCTCGGCCGAAGGCATCTTGAAGTTGAAGAAATCCTGAGGTGGAAGAAATGGAGGGGAATCCATGCGACGTTGGATTATCGGGTGTGTTCTCGGCGCGGCGACAGCGTTCGTCGCGGCTCTCGCGCAGCCAGGCGAAGCAGAGTCCTTCTCGCGCAAGAGTCGCTCGGAACGCGGATCTGCGAACCCCACCCACTGAGCACCCGGACTACTGAAAGGCACATCTATGGAAACGCCCGCTCTTCCGCCGGAACGACAGTCCCGCGTCCAGTCGTTCGATCCGGTGGTGCTGGATCGCACGGTGATCGCCGTCCCGTTGCTCATCGAAATGACGGAAGATCTCGACCTTATCAAGAAATCTGAGCAGGATCATCCCGAGGAGGCGGGAAAATTCAACTCGGCGATCGTGTACAACAAGGAGTTTCCAGGCGGCGCGAACGGCGCGTGGCAGAAGGTCGACGAGATGGCCAGGGACGCCGCGAAAAAAGCGCTTGAAACCGCGGCGAAGCGGCTTGCGAACGCGGGCGAGGGCGCGGACGAGATCGAGAAGAAGCGGCTGCAAGAGATCGAAAGGATGCGGCACGACGCCCTGAAAGAGGCGATCGAGAAGCAGATCATTGAGAAGCTACCGCAAGAACGCGATTTCAGCTTTGCCTCGCTGCACGCTGCCGTCATCCGGCGCCTGCTCGCGGAGAACGACACGTTCGGCACCAGAAGGAAGCCGGACTCTCCACCGATAAGGCGCATTTTCCCCAGGCGCTTCGAGATCATCATTGACTTGAATCTCGAGTATCCGGGCGGTCGCGCGGCCGCGCGGCAATGGGTGCTCGACCACATCGAGACGGCCAAAAAGCAGGCGAACGTGAGCGATGCGGGGCAAGAAGTGCATCTGGAGAAAGACCAGCGTGACAGCCAGTACGTTTTCGCGCGGCTGGAGGCGCGGGCCATACAGGAGCTCGTGAAACTGGATATGAACGCCGCGAAAGCCAAGGTGAAGGAAACCGCCGCGACGGCGCAGGAAGGAGCCGGTCGCAATGCGATGGAAGAGGCGAAAATCGACTCCAGCCGGTTCCGCGCGATCTTCCATATCTGGCCGGACTTCGAGATTTCGGCGTGCATCAACAAGTCGATTGCGACGGTAAAGGCCGACGCAGCGCAAAACTCGTTCTCCGCGCGGGGAGCGGGGATCACCTGGGCGGTGATGGACTCGGGCATCCAGAAGCACGAGCACTTCAAGCTCCACAGGAACCTCGACGTGCCACAGGGCTGGCATAGGGATTTCACCGTGGACGGTGGGGACCCTCACAACGACGAGAACGGCCACGGGACGCACGTCGCGGGAATCATAGCCGGCGAGTGGCGCGTGCGTCCGGGTACCCCGGAGAACCAAAGGCCGCTCGCAGTATCACGCTATCTGAAAACGAATACCGACGACATCGAATACCAGGAAACGCGGCTCGAAGCCGTCAGCGGCATGGCGCCGCGGTGCAAGCTCGTGAGCCTGCGCGTGCTCGATGAGAACGGGAAGGGCGCGGTAAGCAATCTCATCGCCGCGATCAGCCACATCCAGGAAATCAATGGTCACGGCCGCCGGCTGCTGATACAGGGCGTAAACATGAGCGTCGGCTACAATTTCGAGCCCGAATGGTTTGCATGCGGCCAGAGCCCGCTCTGCGTCGAAGTCGACCGCCTCGTGAAGAGCGGGGTCGTCGTCGTGGTCGCGGCGGGAAATACCGGCTACGGGACGCTGAAAACCCAGATCGGCGCGACGGCCGCGGGCATGGCGCTCACGATCAACGACCCAGGCAATGCCGACCTCGCCATCACAGTTGGCTCCACGCACCGCGAGATGCCGCACGTATACGGCATCTCGTACTTTTCCTCCAAGGGACCCACCGGAGACGGCCGGATCAAGCCCGATCTCGTCGCGCCGGGGGAAAAAATCATCTCGTGCGCCACCGGCGCCCTGAAGAGCGAGGGCGCAAAAGGGCGACCGTGCGACTACGTGGAAACCAGCGGCACGAGCATGGCGGCCCCGCACGTGAGCGGCGTGATCGCGGCGTTTTTCTCGGTGCGCACCGAGTTTATCGGCAAGGCGGAACGGGTCAAGGAGATCTTCGTGACCACCGCGACGGACCTGCGGCGCGACCGCTATTTCCAGGGCGCAGGCCTCGTCGACTTGATGCGCGCGATCCAGTCGGTCTGAGCGTTGCGTCCAATCAACCAGGGAGAACAACCATGAGCGACATCGCTGGCATTCCCTACCGCGAGGCGCAATTCGACAAGAACGGGCGCCTCGAGAATCAGATCGCCCTGCCCGCGGGCGTGACGGATCTGTTCGTCATTTCGCACGGGTGGAACAACAATGCGGCCGAGGCGCTGGCGCTGTACACCAGTTTCTTCCAGAACTTCGTCGCGGTCGCCCAGCCCGACGATCTGCCCGGACGGAGCCTAGCCGTCATCGGGGTGATCTGGCCTTCGAAGAAGTTCGACGAGCTCGTCGCCGCCTCCGGCCTCCCCGACTCAGCGCAAGGCGCCGCCGGCCTCGCCGCTGCGGACAAGAAATCACTGAAAGCGCTCGAAGAAAAGCTCGCGCGCATGGAGAACCTGTTTACCACGCCGGCGCAGCGGCAGGCGCTGGGTGAGGCGAAAGCACTTCTCCCGGACCTCGAGGACAAAGCCACCGCACGGCGCGAATTCGTGAACAAGATTCGCTCTCTGCTCGACCCGGGCGCGGCGAACAGGGAGGACGCGTCGGACAGCTTTTTCAAGGACGACGGCAATGAGTTGATGAAGAATTTGAAGGTCGATGAGGACGACCTCGACGCGGAAGTCGCCGGCACGGGGGGAAGCGCCTCGTTGCCCCTGGGAGTGGGAACGGCCGCGCCGGCGGGAGGCGGGGCGGCGGGATTGAAGGAGATTCTTTCCGGCTTCAAAGCCGCGGCCATGAACATCCTCAACTTCACGACCTATTACGAGATGAAGGCCCGCGCCGGCACGGTGGGCAAGAACGGCGTTGCCAGGCTCATCGACCAGCTCGCCCCGCAGGTGCAGCGCATCCATCTTATCGGCCACAGCTTCGGCGGCCGCGTGGCCACCTCGACCGCCGCCAATTCGGGCACCGACAAGATCAAGAGCATGGCTCTGCTGCAAGCGGCCTTCTCGCATAACGGATTTTCGAGAAGCATGAACGGATTTTTCCGCGCCGTCGTCGACCAGCAGCGGATCAAGGGCCCGATCCTGGTCACGCATACGAAGAACGACAAGGCGGTGGGCATGGCATACCCGCTCGCATCCCGGATCAATGGCGACAAGACCGCGAAGTTCGGGGATGAAAATGATGTCTTCGGCGGTATCGGGCGCAACGGCGCCCAGAAGATGCAAAGCGGCGAGTCGAGTCCCGGCAGGCTCCTCGGGGCCGGCGGCAATTATCAGTTCCAGACCGGCAAGTTCTACAATCTCGAGGCGAGCGAATTCATCAAGGACCACAGCGACGTGACCGGCAAGGAGATCGCGCACGCGGTGCGCATGGCCGTCGCGGCGTAACGCACGAGACCTCAAGAACAGCCCCTCGATCCGCCCTTTGGAAGAGCACAAGCCGCTCCACGCACGGCGAGGGACTCATGGCTTCCACCTGCGCGCAGTACCAGCACCAACCGCCCATCGGCATCAGCCGAGCAGCTGCTTGATCGAGTCGCGCTCTTCGCGCAGCTCCTTCAACGTTGCCTGCATGCGCGCCTTGCTGAAGTCGCTTTGCTCGAGGCCTTGCACGATTTCGTAC
>Ga0326597_10003370_pt1 | contig 23068 bp, 19 predicted proteins | sample RVTome_12_FD_203789 | JGI IMG/M metagenome (GOLD analysis project Ga0326597, IMG submission 203789) | Soil microbial communities from uranium-contaminated site in the Upper Colorado River Basin, Wyoming, United States - RVT100D185 | ecosystem: Environmental > Terrestrial > Soil > Contaminated >... | reverse complement strand
GTTCCGCGAGCGTCTGGCCGGCGAGCGCTATCTGACCTTCAACCCCGGCGCGATCCTCGGCGGTACGGCCGCCGACTTCGATACTGTCGGGGGGCGCGGCACAGCCTCTGGCAAGACGAACGTCGTCGCGGCCAGGGCAATTGTCTCCGGTGACCTCCGCGCGCTCAGCATCCCGCAGTTCGACAAGGCCAAGGCGACCATGGCCGAGATTGTCGCGGCCTCACTGCCGCGGACGAACGCGACGATTGTGTTCGACGATGGGTATCCGCCGCTGGCGCCATCGGCGGGGAATGAACGGCTGCTCGCGCTCTACGATCGTGCGAGTCGCGACCTCGGCCTCGGTGCCGTCACGGCGGTCAGCCCCGATCGCGCCGGCGCCGCCGACGTGTCTTTCGTGGCCACCCAAGTGCCGATGATCATCGACGCCGTGGGCATGAAAGGGCGCGACGACCACTCGCCGTCAGAGACCGCCGACCTGCGCACGCTGCCGATCCAGACCAAGCGCGCCGCCATCCTGATGGCGCGTCTGATCAAAGGCGGCTCGCTGCCGTGATGGCGGATCACCCGTACGACTTCGAGGTGGAGGATTGGGAGGGCCGATCGGCCTCCCTCGATCGATACCGCGATCACGGGCTGCTCATCGTCAACGTCGCCAGCCAGTGCGGGTTCACGCCGCAATATGCCGGCCTTGAATCGCTGCACCGCCGGTATCGCGATCGCCGCTTCTCCGTCCTCGGGTTTCCCTGCAACCAGTTCGGCGGCCAGGAGCCGGGTTCGAACGCAGACGTGCATCGATTCTGCCGAGACACGTATGACGTCACGTTCCCGCTGTTCGGCAAGATCGAGGTGAACGGCCCCAGCGCCCATCCCCTGTTCGTGTGGCTGAAGGCGGAGCACCCGGGCGTGCTCGGCACCGAGGCCATCAAGTGGAATTTCACGAAGTTCCTGATCGACAGGGCGGGGCGTGTGACCGGGCGCTTCGGGTCGCGGACGACGCCGGACGCCATGGCGCCGCGCATCGAAGCGCTGCTCGGATAGTTCATGCGCATCGTCCTGGTTCATCACGCCGAAGCCGTTGGGCCGGACGTCGATCCGCAGCGACCGCTCTCCGCGCGGGGTCGCGCGCACGCCGCGCTCCTGGCGACGGGTTTGCAGAAGGCAGGCTTTGTCCCTGCGGCGATCTGGCACAGCGGCAAGCTCCGGTCGCGGCAGACCGCCGAGGAGGTGTGGCGAGCCTGCAGCCCCTTTGCGGAGTTCCGCATGATTCGCGGACTGGCACCCGACGATCCGCCCGAGTGGGTGCGTCAGGAGTTGCTCGTCGAATCGCGCGACGTGGCGCTCGTCGGCCACATGCCGCACCTGGCGTCGTTGGCGCGTCTGCTGCAGCCCGACGCGGCGCCGCTGCGCCTGCACGGCGCCATCGGGTTCGAGACCACCGGGGACGGGATCTGGCGCGAGTGGTGGGTCAGTGGGCCTGGCGACGCAGAGGAATCGCCACGGCAGCCGTGAGTTTGACCGCGAGCGCGGCGCCGGCCGCGATGCGCGCGTCGCGCCTGAGCGACGCGACGCCGGCGGGCGGAGATCCAGGTCGTGTGGGCGCCGGGCCGGTCCATCGTCCACCGCCGAGCACAGGACCACCTGACTGCGCCGCGCTCGGCGTCTGACGCCCGAGCGGCGCGCCGACGCGATGGATCGCATCGGTCTTGATCGGAATCCGCGTCTGATCGGCGAGCACCAGCGTGTCAAAACGAAGGCCGACTCGATCCCGATCGCGGAACGTCTCGGCGCGCGCCACGAGCGTGACGACGCCCTCGAGACGCGCGCCGGCGGGTATCGCCGTGCGCCCGTCCACGTTTACGTCGCGCGAGACCCGCGCGACTACCTTGTCGTCCACGCGGGCGGTTTCCGACGAGATTCCCTTGTCGAGTGAAATGCCGATCACGGCGTCCTTCTGGACCGTCAGCACGCGCCGGTTGGCGTCGACCAGTCGACCCTTGGCCACGGCGATCGCGGGCGGAGGAGCGGCAGTCACTCCCACAGGCGGTGGTTCCGCGGCAGCGGTCTTGACCGGTACAGGCGGATCGACGTCGGACGACTGGACGGCGGGCGAGGGGACCGAAGGGGGTGCGGAAGCCTGGATGACCGCCGGTTCAGGTCTTTGGGGTCCCGGCGGGCCTGGCCGTCCGGCCGTCGGCCGCGAGGGCCGGAATTCCCGCGGGGCCTGGCTGCCCTGGTCGGCTGCCTGCGCAGTCGTGGACGGCGTGGCCGCCGGAGGCGCCGAGGGGCCAATCGGGTCGCTCGACGGCAGGCCGACGAAGGCTGCCCCGGCAGCCACCGCGACCAGCGCTGCGCCGACGACCCAGGCCCTGCCCGCCATCACCCCAGACCTCAGCAAGGCCTGTACCGTACTCAGGAGCTCCGGTTTCCGCAACGTCGCGGCGGGTCCTCCCGCTAAAGGTGACACTCGCGCGTCCCCTCATGGCCACACGTGGCGTACCCTGAATCCGTGCGCGTGCTGGTGATTGGGGCCGGGGTGCCCGGCGCAGCGGTCGCGGAGTCTCAGCCTGTTTGACGACACCCAATCGGTTCGCATCGGAAAAGAAGGGAAGCCGTTATGAAATTGACCGATCAGGAAGTGCACACGCAGCTGGCCGAGTTGGCCGGATGGACGATGGAGGGAGCCGCCCTTCGCAAGCAATTCGTGCTGCCGTCGTTTGCCGACGCCATTGCCTTCGTGACCCGGCTGGCGTTCGAGGCGGAAGCGGCCGATCACCATCCCGATCTGCATGTCAGCTACCGCAAGGTGACGGTCGTCTGGACGACCCACAGTGCCGGAGGGATCACGGCGAAGGACTTTGCCGGTGCGCGACAATCGGACATGATTGCGGCGCGGTATGCGCCTTAAGACCAGCTATTCGGCGCGCGAAGTGGCGGCGCTCACCGGGCTCACCGCGCGGCAATTGCAGGGCTGGGATGCCTCGCGGGTGTTTCTGTCGGCCATCGCTCCGCGCCGGACCAACTCCGGTGGATTCACCGAGCGGCGCTACTCGCCCGTGGACGTGATCGAACTGCTGGCGCTGGCCGATCTTCGGCGCCGCGGCTTCGCGCCCGCCGCGCTCCGCCAGATGATGGACACCCTGCGCGACGTGTTTCGCCGGCGTTTGTCCGAAGCGCTGGATGACGCGGGCGAGATGCGGCTGTTGACGGACGGGAAGGGGCTCTTCCTGCGCACCAGGCAGGGCCACATTTTTGATCTGCTCGTCGATCCGACGCAGCCGCTGATTACCGACGGACTGCCGCTCGTGCCCGTGCAGGGCCGGGCCCGGCGACGAGGGCGAAAACCCGCGAGAATGAAAGCGCGGCGCGCGCAGTCCTAGCGCGGCTGCCGCCAGCGCCGGCGAGCCGCCAGACCCGCGAGGCCGAGTCCGATGAGCACCAGCGTCGAGGGCTCCGGCACCGGATCGATGTCGGCGTTCAGCTCGAAGTAGTCGAACGCAAGGTAGTCGAACGAGCCGAACCAGGTGTTGCAGTCCGGGTCTGAACTCGCGCGGGCCGGAGAGCACACGACCCCGAACGAGTCCATGTAGCCGCCGCGGTGATCGAACGTCATCTGAATGAGCCCGGTCTGGTTCGCGACGGCGATCATCTGGCTGGTCAGCGCGAACTGGCGCAGCGCGACACCCTGGAACCCATCGTCGAAGCAGAAGTCGATGAACTCGCCGTTGATATCCACCGTCATCGCGCCGTACAGGCTGCACTCGAAATCGCCCATCAGGATCGAGATGGCGCCCGAGTTGAGGACGCCCGCGAAGGGAATCGACATCGTCCCGATGTCGCCGTTCGGCGAGCAGCCGGGGTCCGTCAAGGCGTCACAGCCCGAGCCGGTGCCGTAGTAGTAGAGCGCCGAGTAGACGTCCGTGAGATGCGCGCCGGTGGTCGAGGCCGCTTCTGCCGCCGAGCGGTTGTCGACGACCGGGCCCGGCCAGCCGGGCCACGGACCGAGGGGGCCGGACAGGCCGCTGCCGAACCAGTCCTTGTCGCCGACCAGGACGGAGATGGGACCGGCCTCAGCCGCGCGCGGCGCCAGCAGGATCGCCGCAAGCACGAGCAGACGGGCCATCTTTCTCACGGTTCTCACGGCAGTTAACCTCGACCCCTCGGGGGGCGATACCCTCCAATAGGCAAAGGCCGAGCCAAGCGGCTCCCGGGGGATCCGGCGGTTTTGGGCCCTGAAACCAGCATTTTTGCGCGGGTTCACAGTCTGGCACGGTGTCTGCCTGTACGCGGATTCTTAAGAAGGACGGACAAGAGTCCGCGATTTGGTTGACTATTTGGAGTGTGCCATCCTATCGCTCGTGAACAGGCGGCAACTGACGGCAATCGTGGTCTTTCTCTCGGTGGCGCTCGGCGGGGCCGGCATCGCGACCACTCGATCGCCGTCCGATCCGGACGGATTCGGCGGCAGTCAGAGTCGGACCGAAGTCCTGTGGGACGGGTGGGGCGTGCCGCACATCTTCGGTGCGGATCTCGCGCAGGTGTTGTACGGCTTCGGCTGGGCCCAGATGCAGAGCCACGGGGATTTGCTGCTGCGGCTGTACGGGCAGGCGCGTGGGCGCGGCGCCGAGTACTGGGGCGAGAAGAACCTCGAGACCGACCGCTGGGTGCGCACCATGGGCGTCCCCGATCGCGCGGTCCGCTGGGAAGCCGCGCAGTCGCCGGACATGCGCGCGGGCCTGACGGCGTTCGTGGACGGCCTGAACGAGTTCGCGCGTCGCCATCCCGATCGCCTGGCGAACGAATTCGAAGTCGTGCTGCCGGTGACGGTGACCGATGTGCTGTCGCATCTGCAGCGCGTCGTGCACTTCGCGTTCGTCGCCAATCCGCAGTCGCTCGACGCCGAGATGCGCCGCTGGGCGGATGCCGGGTCCAATGCGTGGGCGGTCGCGCCGGCGCGGTCGGCGTCGCGAAGCGCGCTGCTCCTGGCCAACCCGCATCTGCCGTGGTCGGATTTCTTCACGTGGTTCGAGGCGCAGCTCTCGACTGCGGACGTGTCGGCGTACGGGGCTGCACTCGTCGGGATGCCGATTCTCGGAATGGCCTTCAACGATCGGCTGGGGTGGAGCCACACGAACAACACCATCGACGCCGCGGATCTGTACGAGCTGACCCTCGTCGGCAACGACTACCGGTGGCACGACGGGGTCCGGCCGTTTCAAACGCGGAGGGAAACGCTCAGGATCCGTCAGCCGGACGGCACGCTCAAGGACGACGTGCTGACCATCCGCGAGTCGGTTCATGGACCTGTCGTGCGCCAGGCCGCCGGGAAGGCGCTCGCCCTTCGCGTGGCCGGGCTCGACCAGCCACACGTCATGCGCCAGTACTGGGACATGATGCGCGCCGGATCGTTCGCGGACTTCGAGGCCGCACAGCGGACGCTCCAGATGCCGTTCTTCACGGTGATGTACGCCGATCGGGACGGGCGGATCATGCACCTGTTTGGCGGCCGCACGCCGATCCGGCCCGCCGGCGCGTTCAACTGGAGCGGCATCGTGCCGGGGACGTCGGACGCGACGCTCTGGACCGGCACGCATCCCTACGATCAGCTCCCGCGTGTCGTCGATCCGGCGACCGGCTGGTTGCAGAACGCGAACGACCCACCGTGGACGACGACGTTTCCGCCGGCCATCGATGCCGACACGTTTCCCCGCTACATGGCGCCGCGCGGCATGTCGCTGCGCGCCCAGCAGTCGGCCTCGCTGTTGGCCGCTGACAGCGCCATCACGTTCGACGAGTTCGGCACGTACAAGCACTCCACGCGGGTGGTCCTCGCCGACCGCGTGCTGGCCGACCTGATTCCCGCGGCGAAGGCCGCGGGCGGTCTGGCGGCGGAGGCAGCCGCGGTGCTCGGCGCGTGGGACCGCCTGACCGATGCCGAGAGCCGGGGCGCCGTGTTATTCGAGGCGTGGTACCGACGCGCGGTGCGCGCGGGCAATCTGTTCGCCCTGCCATGGTCAGCCGCGGACCCGCTCGCCACGCCTCGCGGGCTCGCGAACGCCGAATCGGCCGTGCGCGCGCTCGTGGACGCCGCCGATCTCGTCCGTCAGGCGCACGGCGCCCTCGACGTGCCCTGGGGTCAGGTCCACCGGCTGCGCGGGGGCGGCCGCGATCTGCCGGCGAATGGCGGACCCTCCGACCTCGGGATTTTCCGCGTGGTCGGGTTCACCGACGACAAGGACGGCAAGCGCCGCGCGGTGGGCGGCGACAGCTATGTCGCCATCGTCGAATTCGGGCCGGTCGTGCGCGCCAGGTCACTCGTGAGCTACGGCAACGCGTCCCAGCCCGGATCGCCGCACATCGGCGATCAGCTGGAACTGTTCGCGATGAAGCAGCTGAAGACTGTGTGGCTCTCGCGTGAGGAGGTCGAGCGGAACCTCGAACGGCGCGAAGTACTGCGTCGCTAGGGTCGTCGTGAGGCGGCCTGCAGGTGGCCGATGGCCGAGTCGATAGAGCAGGGAGGGCGGGGCTTGGCCTTGCGCCGATTGGGATCGTGACCGTGCTCATGCCCGTGGCGAACGCGGAAGTGGAGATCTCCGGTTCGGTCGGCGAACCCGAGGACTAGCCGATGGGGAAGACGTCGCCGAGGCCGTCCACGGGCCGCGGGATGACGTGCACGCCGATTAGTTCGCCGACCTTTCGCGCCGCCGCGGCGCCGGCATCCGTCGCGGCCTTCACGGACGCCACATCGCCGCGCACGATGGCCGTGACCAGGCCGGCATCCACCTTCTGCCAGCCGACGAACTCGACGTTCGCGGTCTTGACCATCGCATCGGCAGCTTCGATCATGCCGACGAATCCGCGGGTTTCGACCATCCCGAGCGCGTCGCCGGATCTCTGGGCCTTGGGCACGGACAGACGATAGCAGAAAAAACTGGGGAACTGGGGAATTGGGGAATTGACCGCTAGAAGTTCCGGCCGCGCGCGTCTACCGGGATGCGGTCCAGTATCGTCAATCCGTCAGTGAGCAGGAGTTGATCCGCGAGGTTGGTGACGACGCAGGCATGGTTGGGCACGATGCGGACGCGATCGCCCGGTTTGAGGGTGCAGTCTGAGAGGACGCGCGCGACGGCATGTTCCTCCGAGAGCCGTTCGATGACGATCGACGGCTGGGGCGTAATCGCGTCGAGATCCGCGAACACCAGGCCGTAGCCGGTGGCGCTGCCGAAGCCGCGGGCCGCGTCTGACGTCAGCGTCTTGCTGCCCGCATCGAAGATCACGCGAGCAGCGGCGGGACGACTCACGACCGTCGCGATGACCGACATCGCGCATCCGTCGATGGTCGTCGCGCCGAGGCCGGCCTGCGTCCGGTCGAAGAAGACATAGTTGCCCGGCCGCATTTCCGTGGCGCCCTTCTGCAGCGTGATGAACCGGGCGGTCGGTGTCGATCCGACGCTGATCTCCGTGACGTCAACCCCGCGCTCCCGCGCGCGCGCAGCCAGACTCCGGAGAATCGTGATCTCGCGGTCGGCGATTTCCGCCAGGGCGTGACCGGACTCGGCGCCGTAGCTGTGCCCCGCGTGGCTCAGCAGGCCGCGAAACGAAAGGCCGGCAAGATCCGCCACGCCGGCAATCGTGTCCAGCGCGCGCGGCGAGTCCGGATCGACGCCGCATCGATGGAAGCCCACATCCACTTTCACGAGCACGGGCAGCCGGTGGCCGGATCCGACCATGGCCTGCGACCACTGACGCGCCACCTCCAGGTCATCCACGATGATCGACACCGCGATGCCGGCATCCAGCAGCGCCCTGACGCGGGGGGCGTTCTCGGGATTCACCGGATACGGCACCCGAATGTCCCTGACGCCGGCCTCCGCGAACACCTCGGCCTCAGCCAGCTTGGCGCAGCAGATGCCGGCGGCGCCGGCCTCGAGCTGCCAGCGCGCAATCACCGGACTCTTGTGCGTCTTGGCGTGCGGCCGAAGCGCCACTCCCGCCGTCCGCGCCAGTTCCTGCATGGCCTGAATGTTGGCGCGCACGCGCGCGCGGTCGATGGCGACCACGGGGGTGGGGATGTCGGCGAGGGTCACGGGACTAGGACACTAACACGGGGACAGGGGTCCAGGGGTCCACCGCCGGCCGACCGAAGCCGACGGAGTCCAGCCACCGGCGCTTGACACGTCCGGCCCGCCGTGCGCTACACTCCTTACGACAGTCCAAAGGAGAGCCGATGGCAGACGCCGCGACCTTTCTGCAAGGCACGCTCGACATGCTCGTCCTGCGCGCCCTCCAGCTCGAGCCCATGCACGGATGGGGCATCACCCAGCGCATCGAGCAGTGGTCGCGCGAGGTCCTGAGCCTCGGCCAGGGCACGCTGTACCCCGCGCTCTACCGGCTCGAGCGCCAGGGGTTCATCTCGTCGGAATGGGACACCACGGAGAACAACCGGCAGGCGCGCTATTACCGGCTGACACCGGCCGGCCGCAGGCGTCTGCTGAGCGAGATCGCGTCGTGGCAGCGCCTGTCGCGCGCGGTGAATCTCGTGCTGAAAGCGGTCGCGGATTAGCAGCACGCAGGTGGCCGGCGCGCGGGAGCCAGCCGGACACGGACACGCGGGAGCGCCTATGTTTCGCAGGGATCGACGGCTGAGCCAGGAAATCCGTTTCCACATCGAGCAGCAGACCGCCAGGAACATCCGCGACGGCATGGCGCCAGAGGAGGCGCGGCGCGCGGCGCTGGTCGCATTCGGCGGCGTCGAATCCGCGCGCGAGGCCGCACGCGACGAAATGCGCGGCGCCTGGACCGCCGACCTGGTGCGCGACGTGCGCGTCGGCGTTCGCACGCTCGGGCGCGCGCCCGGCTTCGCGCTCGCGGCCATCCTCACTTTCAGCCTCGGCATTGCGGCGTCGGTCGCCATGTTCAGCGTCTTCGAGGGCGTGCTCCTGCGACCGCTGCCCTATCCCGACTCCGATCGCATCGTCCGGCTCTATCAAGTCAACAGCCGCGGCCTGCGCGGCAGTGTCTCCGAGCCGAACTTCAACGACTGGCGCGACGCCGCGCGCAGCTTCAATCACATGGCTGAAATGGCGTGGCTCGGCCCGACGCCCGTGGTCGCGGGCGCCGACGCGCAGATGGCAGGGGTGACCGCGGTCTCCGCGGGCTTCTTCGACGCGATGGGCGTCCGCCCGGCGCTCGGCCGCGGATTCCTCCCGCCCGAGCAGCAGGAGAACGGCGTGCAGGCCGCGATAGTCAGCGCCGCATTCTGGAAGGCGTGGCGCGGCGCCGCGCGACCGGCCGGCGAGGTCGTGCGCAGCGGATCCCTGGTATTTACCGTGGTCGGCGTCATGCCCGCCGGCTTCGACTACCCCGGCCGCACCGCGATCTGGATTGCGCGCGAACTCCAGCCTCCGCAGCGCTCGCGCACCGCGCACAACTTCACGGTCGTCGCCAGGCTCGCGCCGGGCGTCGCGCTCGACGCCGCGCAGCAGGAGATCAGCGCGCTGTCGCGCGCGCTCAAGGTCCGGTACGGCGACGACACCTGGATGGAAGATGCGGCGGCGGTTCCGCTCCTTGACTCGCTCACGTCCTCGTCGAGACCCACGCTCCAGATGCTGCTGGCGGCGGCGTTCATCCTGCTGCTGGTGTCGATCAGCAGCGTATCCAACCTCCTGTTGGCTCGCGGCGCCGCGCGGCGGCGCGAATTTGCCGTGCAGCTGGCGATCGGCGCATCCGTCGGACGCATCGGACGTCAACTGTTCGCCGAAACGCTCGTGCTGTGCCTGGCCGGCGCCGGCGCGGGCGTGGCACTCGGCGTCATGGCCGTCCGGCTCTTCGCCGCGATGGGCCCGGCCTCGGTCCAGCGCCTCGATACCGTCACGGTGAGCTGGCCGGCCGTGGCATTGGCCGTTGGAATCACGATGCTCGCCGTGCTCGGCCTCACCGCGCTCACCGCGGCCGGCACGCGAAGGATCCGCGTGCTCGACGCGTTGGGCGATGCCGGGCGCGGTGCGAGCTCGGGACGAGGCCGGCTCCGCGCGCGCGAAACGCTCGTCGTTTCGCAGGCCGCGCTGACGGTCGTCCTGCTGGCCGGCGCCGCGCTGCTCGGTCGCAGCATGCAGGCCGTGCTCGCGATCAGCCCCGGCTTTTCGCTCGATGACGCGCTCGTGGCGGATGTGACGATGGCGAGTGGCGGCGGCGCGAGTGCGAAGACGAAGCGAGTGGCGTTTCAGGAGGAGCTGATTGCACGGCTCCGCGCTCTGCCGGATGTCACGCACGCCGGCCTCATCAACGATTTTCCGCTCGGCGGCCGGTGGTACTCGAACGGCGTGTTCATCGAGATGTCCCGTCCGGATGAAATCACGGGATTCGCGCAGTTCAATCCGTCCGACCCGGCGATCAAGCCTCGGGTCGGCGAAGCCGGATTCCGCGTCGTCAGCGGCGACTACTTCAAGGCAATGGGGATACCGCTCCTGCGCGGCCGGCTGATTGACGACCGCGACGCGCCGAACGCGCCGCACGTGGCCGTGATCAGCGAATCGCTCGCCAGGGCGCGCTGGCCCGATCGCGATCCGATCGGCCGCTGGATTCAGTTCGGCAACATGGACGGCGATTTGCGCGCGTTTCGGGTCGTTGGCGTGGTCGGCGACGTGCGCGAGCTGTCGCCCGAGGCCCAGCCCGGTCCGCTGTTCTATGGCGCCTCCCGCCAGCGCCCCGGCCAGGCGGCGTCGTTCTCGGTGATCGTCCGCGGCCCCGCGCCCGGCGCCATTCGCGATCGGGTCCGCCGCATCGTGCGCGAGATCGATCCGGAGGTGCCGGTCACGATCCGCACGATGGCCGAGGCGTTCGACACGGTGGTCGTGAATCGACGATTCAATCTGTGGCTCGTCGCCGCATTCGGCCTTGTCGCCCTGCTGCTCGCGACGTTGGGCGTGTATGGACTCGTGTCGTACACCGTCGAGCAGCGCACGCGCGAGATGGGCATTCGCCTCGCGCTGGGCGCGAGACCGCGCCAGCTGCTTGGACTCGTGGTGCGCCGCGGCGTCGTGCTCGCCAGCATCGGCGCCGGCGCCGGGCTCGCGCTGGCCTGGGGCTTCGCCGGCGTCATGGACAGCCTGGTGTACGGCGTCTCGCCAGGCGATCCGCCGGCGCTTGCGGCGTCGTCCGCCGTGCTCGTTCTGGCGGCCGTCGCGGCGAGCTATCTGCCGGCGAGAGCGATCGTGCGCCGCACGCCGGCCGGAAGCCTGAGGGACGTGTAAGGGCAAAAGGAGGCGTGCCCCTCGTTCCTCGAACCCTTGTCCTCTTGTCCCCCTGGACCCTGAACTTCTGTCAGCGTCTTGTGAACCGCAGATCGCGCCTGGCGGCGCCCGCGACCGCGCGGCCCCGCTCGAAGACGCGCTATCCTAGGCTGGCCGCACTCGTTGATCGTGCCCGTCTCCCATGCCTGCTCCAGCAGTCCGCCCAGGACCCTCCCCGGCGCCGCGCCGCGGGCCGACCCGCTGGCGGATCGCCATCGCCCTCACCGCGCCCGTGCTCTTCTACATCGTTAACACCAGCATCTGGCTGTTGAACGACGGTTCTTCGAGGCCGTATGACGAAGCGGCACACGCCGGATTCGCCCTTGAGTTCCTCCGGCTGTTCGAAACCCCCGCCCGCCTGTCCCTGACCAAGCTGCTCGTCGTGACGCAGTACTGGCCACCCTTCTTCCACGTGTGCAGCGTGCCGTTCACGATGGTGTTGGGATTCTCAGTCGGGAGTGTGGTTGCGACGAACTTCCTGTTTCTGATCGTCAGCGTGACCAGCATCTATCGAATTGGCCGCCGGCTGTTCGACCCTTGGGTCGGAGTCGGCGCCGTGACGTTGACGTTGTTGTTTCCCATCGTGTATGCGTTGTCGAGAAAGGTGCTGGTCGACTTTGCGGTGATCGCGATGGTGGCGCTTTGTGTCGACCTGGCTCTGGCGAGCGACGCCGGCCTCAACAGAAGACGCGGCTGGCTGCTCGGGATCGCACTTGGGTGCGCCATGCTCACCAAGTGGACCGCCGTCACGTTCCTGATCGGTCCGCTCATTCTGTGGCTGTTTGTCTGTATCCGGCGCACCCGGCCCACGCCGGCCTCCGTGCTGATTTCCGTGGGCATCGTCGCGTCGGTCGCCCTGCTCGTCGCGTTGCCTTGGTACGTGAAGGCCTTCGGCGAGTTTCTCGGCCGCGCCAGCGTGGCGCTCGGATCGGATCCTGCGCAGGAAGGCGATCCGACTCGCGTCATGGACTCCCTGCGGTGGTACTGGGCGGCCACGCATGAAGCGTTGATTCTCAAGCCCCTGCTGGTTCCAACACTCGCGGGCTTCATCGCGTCGACCTTCCTGGTCCGATCCCGCAAGGAATTGGCGCTGCTCCTCTGCTGGATCGTGCCTCCTGTCGTGTTCTTTGTGCTGATTCCCAACAAGGACGCCCGCTTCGTTGCGCCAGCCCTGCCGGCGGTCGCGATGATCGCGGCCGCGGGAATCCGGTCGCTCCGCTGGAGACCGATCCGGCTGGCGACGTGGACGTTCGTCGTCGTCGCCGGCGTCTACCAGTTCTACGCCATCTCCTTCGGTTGGCCGGTCCGAATCGAGCAATTCTACGCAGCCCCGCCCCAACGCCCCGACTGGAAGGTCAACGAGATCCTGACAGCGGTGGCCGCGCTCGAGTACGAACGGCCGATTCAGGTTGTGGCTTTCCTGCCGAATGACCCGAACTTCGAGCCCAACATCCTCCAATTGGCGGTGGCGATGCGGGACCTGCCGATGCGGATCGAAGCCGTGGGCCACGAGCGTGAGCCAATCGAAGCCTGGCGGAGATACGACGTGATCATTTCCAAGACGGAATCGATCGCCGTCGCACACGCCGTCGGCCACCGCTCGATCCTCAGGGAAGATCTGCGAGCCTGGGTCGAGGGGGCGAACCGTGATCCCACGATCTCCCTGTGGCGCGACTGGCCCCTGCCCGACGGATCGCGCGCCGAGGCGTACATCGTCCATCGATAGCTGACGAATCATCCCCCTGTCCCCCTGGACCCTGAACTTCTGTCAGCGTCTTGAGAACCGCAGATCGCGCCTGGCGGCCACCTTGCCGGCTGACGCGTCGAACGTCAGCACGTGCTCCCCGGCGGAGAGGGTGGTGAGCGGCAGGCGGAGCTGGTAGTCAGCCGCGCGTGCCTTGCCGAACCGATCGACCGCGATCGTGTCTCTCTGTTCGAAGACGGTCGCTCCGCCGGCGTCGCGAATCGTCACCTTTACCAGGACCGGATCGAGGCGGTCGTTGCCGCCCTGATAGACGCGCAGGCATGTCGTGACGATATCGCTCGCGGCGAACGAGCGCTCTGTGGTCGGTACGAGCGGCGTGAGGTCGACAAAGCTGCCCGCCGGAGCGGCCGGCGCGGCGCCGAGCGCGCTGTTGAGCACGACGCCGGAGAGCGAGACCTTCGCCCGCCGGAAATCAGGGACCTCGATGTCCGCGTACACGCTCCCGCGCTCGTTCGTGGCCGAGCTCATCGCGGAGATTCTCAATTCGTATCGGCCTGAACTCGGAACCTCGAGTCGCGCCAGCACGTCGTAGCGTGTCGTCTCGACGCCCGCTCGCGCGGCAGGCACCGCGATCGGAACGACGAGAGCGTCAGTCGCGCGTTCTTCACCGTCCGGTGTGAACGCCTTGACCAACAGCTCCATGTGTTCACGCGTACGCGAGGCGAACGCCGGCTGTCGTACGCCCAGCGACACCGCGACGACGGCCCTGTCCGTGCCGGCGATGGCGAACGGCGCGGCGTTGACGCGGAGATTGAGCGCTGACGACGGGAGGACGCCCGCAAGCGCTTCAATCTGTGGAGACGGGGGCTCTTCCGGCCGCGTGGTCTCCGACAACGGCCCTGGCGCCCAGAATCCGCGGCGCGTGACGACCTCGACGCCGGGGCGGTTCACCGTGACGGTGAACCGCCGGAACCGACCGTCATGCTCCATCCTCGGCTGATACGCGAGCAGATAGTACGAACTGTTCTCCACGAGGATTTGCCGCAGTCCAGGCATCGCATCGTTACTCTGGATGACAGCATGCCCCCCGGTGTTCTCAGCCACGGCCAGATAGTGCTCGGGGATATCACCGGTAAGGCCGGGCTGAACCGGATTGATGGTGACGTGACCCAGTTGCGCGGCAGTAAACACGTCGCGCCACCCCCAGTACGTACCGCAGTCGTCATCGGTCGGCAACTCGGCCCACGGCAGCACGCCATAGTAGATGATGGCTTTGCGGCGGTCCGGCAGGGTGGAGAGATGGCGGACGATCGCTTCGAACAGCCGGAGCGTTTCTCTCACGGAGTAGCACGGCTGAGCCCCGCCGCGCGAACGGATCGATGGAATCGGCGCAACCCACACTCTGCCCTGGTTGACATTCAACGTGGGAAGCGACCGGATGGCCTTCAGCAGCCTGGCGCGATCGCTCGTGAGGTTCTGGCTCAGCTTGACGTGCTCGGTGAAGACCACGGCCGCGAGATCCCGGGGTCCGAGCAGGTCGACAAACGCCTCGGCCGTCCGAATCGTTTCGTGTCGTCCGAATCCCGGCGTTCCGATGCCGCGCCCATCGTCGATCACCATGACGAAGATGCGGTGATTGTCGATCTCGTTCGTCGTGACGTCCGGGGGCACGTCGCGCGACCAGACGGGGCCATCGTGAACGGCGTCCGGCAGGTCGATGGCCGTGAAGCCCTCGATGGTCTGCGGCTTGCCGTCCTCGAGCAGCGTGAAGTCTTCCTTCGTCAATCCGCGCACCGGGCGGCCGTCCTTGTCGAGGACGGTGACGTCCAGTTGCATGAGGTCGATGCCGGCACGGAATACGGCCGGCTTCTGCGGCTGGGCAGGCGCCTGGAGCCAGATAAACAGCACGACGAGCGCGACAACGCGGCTGCTCATCAGGGGCTATCTTGACGGGTCCAGGGTCCAGAGGACAAGGGGACAAGGGTTCGGGGAACGGACTATCGCTCGTGATCATCATTTGGAATGATGGCCAGCGCCAGCAGGTTCCTCGAACTCTTGTCCCCCTGGACCCCGGGACCCTGGACCTCTATCCATCTGCGGCATATTGCACTCCGCGCAAATCCGTTGCGCGCATCCGCCGTGGGTGTATATCAACATCTGATCGGGGCGAAGGAGAGGCCACATGAGTGACGCACGTACGCGACGGGAGTTCCTGCGAGACACGGCGACGGTCGCGACAGCCGCGGCCCTCGCGTCGGCCGCGCTCGACGCCGAAGGAACGGACGGCGACTCGGTGGAGCAGGCGGCGTCGGCGGCCCCGCTCGGCCGGAACGATCCGGTGCGCATCGGCATCATCGGCACGGGCGGCATGGGATCGGCGCACGCCTCCGCGTTTGCGCGGCTTGCGCGCGGTGGCCGGCCCGTTCGGATTGAGGCGTTGTGCGACGTCTGCGATCCCCGCGTCGCCAGCGCCAAAGCCACCGTCGATCGGCTGCAGACCAGCGACGTGGCGACCTACCGCTCGCACAAGGACCTGCTGGCGCGAAAAGACCTGCACGGCGTGCTGATTGCGGCGCCGGAGCACTGGCACGGGCGCCTCGCCGAAGACGCGATCCTCGCCGGCAAGGATGTCTATGTCGAGAAGCCGATGACATTGAACCTGAAGGACGCGCAGCGGCTGGCCAAGGTGGTGGAGAAGAACCCACAGGCCGTGGCGTGCGTCGGCACGCAGTACGTGATGACGCCGAGTTACGTGGCCGCGGAGCGTTTGATCGCCGAGGGCGCCATTGGCAAACCGGTCTGGAGCCAGACGAGCTACTGCCGTAATTCCAAAGCCGGCGAGTGGACCTACTACAAGATCGATCCGGCGTGGGTGCCGGGCAAGACCATCGACTGGCGGACCTGGTGCCAGCCGCTCGGCAAAGCGCCGTGGAACCCGGACGTCTACGCGCGCTGGCGGCGGTACCGGAAATACTCGACCGGCATCATCGGCGATCTGCTGGTGCACCACATGACGCCCGTGATCAAGGCGCTCAACGTCGGCTGGCCCGTGCGGGTAGTCGCGACCGGAGGGCACTACGTTGACACGGCCATGCAGAATCACGACCAGGTGAACCTGACGATTCAGTTCGAACGCGAACACACGATGGTGGTGGCCGGATCGACCTGTAACGAGCTGGGTGTGGAGCGCGTCATTCGTGGCCACAAAGGCAACCTGTATGTGGGCGGCCGGACAGCCACGCTCCGGCCAGAGCGCATCTGGGCCGAGGAAGTGGAGGAGCGCGAGATTCCCGCGCCGGATGGTCCGGTCATCGACGACCAGCAGGCGCTGCGATTGCACTGGCTGGACTGCATCCGATCGCGCGAGAAGCCGCGCAGCGATGTCGAGCTCGGCTTGAAGGTGATGGCCGTCGTCGAAATGGCCACGCGATCTTTGTGGGAGGGCGGCGCCTTCGCGTATGACCCGGCCCGGCGCCGCGTGAGCAAGATCTGACGGCCACCCTCCTGCGCCTGGCGACGCCCGCGATGGGCACCCGGTTCGAACTCGTGATTGCGGCGGGGTCAAACGCCTCGCGATCCCCGCGCGATCTGCGCGCCGCCGGCGAGGCCGCGATCGAGGAGATCGAGGAGTGGCATCGGCGGCTCACACGCTTTGCGCCGGATAGCCTCGTGTCGCACATCAATCGCACCGCCGCCAAGGAAGCCGTCAGACTGGACGAGGACACATGGGGCTTGGTGCTGGACGCGCTTCAGGTATGGCGCGATTCGCGCGGCGCCTTCGATATCACCGTTGCCCCTCTGATGCCGCAGCGGGGATTCGCCGACTCAGCCGTGCCCGCCTCGGGCGCCAGTGTCGGCAGCGGCGGCCTGGTGCTTGACCCGGCGGCCCGCACGATTCGCTTCGGCGCCGGACGCGTGTCCGTCGATCTGGGCGGCATCGCCAAGGGCCACGCGATCGATTGTGCCGCCGCGGTGCTCCGCCGCCACGGCGTGGGTCACGCATTTCTGCACGGCGGAACCAGCAGCGGGTGTGCGATCGGCCGCGCGCCGGACGGCCGCCCATGGCGCGTGGCATTGGATCCGGCCGGGACGAATGTGCTCGACCTCGCCGACGAGGCCTATGCCCTTTCCGATCCTGGCAGCCAGACAACTCCGGCCGGTGCCGCGCACATCGTCGATCCGCGCTCCTGCATGGGGGTCGCCGACCGCCTGAACAACCCGGCGGGACGGTCCGTCGTGTCCGGACCGTCCGCCCGGGTGGCCGATGCCTGGTCCACCGCGCTCACGGTGCTCGGCGTGGTGCCGCCGGCCTTTCCACAGACCTACACCGCACGGTGGATATCGCCATGATCAAACCTCCGCATGGTCGCCGCACGTTCCTGACGCACACGATGGGCGCGCTGACGGGCGTCGCCCTGTGGCCATCCCCAGCCGCGGTTTGGCCCACGCTGCAGGGCGCGCCTGTGCGCATTGGCCTCATCGGTGCCGGTCGCCAGGGGCGCGCCATCCTGACTGAACTTCAGAAAACCCCGCAGGTCGAGGTTGCTGCCGTCTGCGACGTCCTCGGCGGCCGGGTCGAATCGGCACGGGCGCGCGCGCAGTCGGCTGAACTGTTCACCGACCATCGCGCGCTGTTGGAGAAGCGCGCTGACATCTCAGCGGTCATCGTCGCCACGCCGACGCACCACCATCGCGCGATAGTGGAGGACGTCATCGCCGCAGGCCGGCACGTGTTCTGCGAGTCGCCACTGGCTTCGACCATCGACGACTGCCAGGCTCTGGTGGCGCGCGCGACCGGGGTCAAGACGGTGTGCCATGCCGGTTTTCAGGGCCGGTCGAATCCCACGTACCGCCGCGCCCAGACGCTCGTGCGCACCGAGTTGCGCGACCTTGTGTCCCTGGGTGGGCAGTGGCATCGCAAGACCACCTGGCGGGTGCCGGCCACGACCGGCGAACTGGATCGCGCCGCGAACTGGCGGCTTGATGCCGAGGTGTCCACTGGGCTCGCCGGCGAAGTCGGCGCGCAACAATTCGATGTGGCGCACTGGCTCCGCGGCCGGTACCCGGTCCGCGTGACGGGCCGGGGCGCCATCAGGCTCCACAAGGACGGGCGCACCGTTCCCGACACGATCGAGCTCGACCTGGTGTGGGATGACGACGTGGTGATGCGGTATCAGGCGACACTGGCGAACTCGAACGGCGGCCAGGTCGAGGTGGTACACGGCATCAACGGATCGCTTCGATTGGCGTGGACCCATGGCTGGTTGTTCAAGGAGGCCGATGCGCCCGAGCAGGGCTGGGAGGTGTACGCCACGCGCCAGCCCGTGCTCAACCAGGAAGGCATCGTGCTGATTGCGAACGCCACGCAACTGGCCGAGCAGGGCCAACTCCAGGAAGGCGCGGGCCTGCCACACCCGCCGCTCTACTACGCGCTCATGGACTTCCTGAAGAGTGTCGCGGAGAACGCGCCGGTCGCCTGCTCGTTCGCCGAGGGCGCGCGCGCGTCGACCGTCGGTATTCTCGCCAATCAGGCCATTACCACCGGACGGGCCGTGGAGATTCCGGCGCTCGCCTGACCGCGAGAAGTCTCAGTGCCCAGCCCCAGGCGCCGACCCGTGAAGCAGGCAGGCTCCTCGAACCCTTGTCCCCCTGGACCCCGGACCCTTGAACTATCCCCTGATCACCCCCAGAGCTTTTGCGTACGTATGCCCCGGGAAAATCCTTGAAGTGTCCGTGGCGCCGAGGTGGCTGGTGACGCACTCGGCGAAGACGTCGCGGAAGTCGGTGGTGATCGCGAGGTCGCGGCCCTGGTAGAGCTGGTCGCGCTCGAGACCCGGCCACTTGCCGTAGACCGTGCCGCCCTTGACGTTGCCGCCGAGGATGAGCATCGCGTTGCCATGGCCGTGGTCGGTGCCGCGGTTGCCGTTTTCGCGCACGGTGCGTCCGAACTCGGACATCGTGACGAGCACGACGTCGGCCATGCGGTCCCCGAGGTCGCGCGCGAACGCGGAGATGCCGGTCGCGAAGTCGTTGAGGCGGTTCGCGATTTGGCCGGTTGAGCCGCCCTCGTTCGCGTGGTGGTCCCAGTTGCCGAGTTCCGCGAACGCGACTTCGAGGCCGAGGTCGGCTTTCACGATCTGCGCGATCTGCCGCATGGCCTGACCGAAACCGGACGCGGGGTACTGCGCGCCGTTGGCGGGCGCGTAGCCGGCCGGGTTGGCTTCCTTCAACATCTTGATCGCATCGAACGCTTCACGCCCGGTCGAGCCGAGCAGGGTGTCGGCCGCCTGCGCGTACTGCGACGCGAAACCGCTCGACATGACGTCCGTGTCCTGGCCGGCGCGGATGCCGAACTGGCCGAGCTGGCCGATGGCGAGCGCGGGCGCGGTGCCCTGGAGCGTGCGCGGCAGGGCCTGCGTGAGCGCCACGGCGCGGAACGGCGTGGACTTTTCGGCGTGCTCCTTCGCGTGCAGGTAGCGGTTCATCCAGCCGTCGCGCGTGCTCTTGCGTCCCGGCGTGCCGCTTTCCATGTAGTCCTGTGCGTCGAAGTGCGAGCGCGTCTGGTCGGGCGACCCGCTGGCGTGCACGATCGCGAGGCTGCCGTCCTTGAAGAACGGCTCGAGCGACGCCATCCGCGGATGCAGACCGAAGAAGCCGTCGAGATCGATCGCGCCGCCCTGCGCGCCGGGCCGCGGAATCGCGATCGACGGCCGGCTGCCGTAGTAGGCGCGCTCGCCGAAGGGGACGACCATGTTGAGGCCATCCACGGCGCCTCGCTGGAAGATCGCGATCAGAATTTTCTGCCGCGCCTTCGCTGCCTGTGCCGCGCGCGCGATGAAGACGGGCGTGAAGCCCAGGCTCACCAGGGCCGCGCTGCCGTTCTTGAGGAAGATGCGTCGCGTCATCATTTTGATCACTCCGGGGGACTTCGTCCCGCCGGACCCCCTATCGCCGTCGCTCGCGGGGCCCCACCGCCCCACTCCGCTCCGGCGGCTCACGCGCGACTGCTCGTTCGCGCTGTCGTTCGCGTTCGTTCGCGTTCGTTCGCGTCGTTCGCGTCGTTCGCGTCGTTCGCGTCGTTCCCGTCGTTCCCGTTCGTTCCCGTCGTTCCCGTCGTTCCTTTATCGTTTCTGGAACTCCGGTGAGCCGAGCGTCAGCGCCACGAGTTGCTGCGGCGTTTCCGCGCGGGCAATCGTCTGGCGCGTCGCGTCCGACGCGCGACCGCCCAGCAACATCTCAATCGCGCGATCGACGGACGCGCCCGTCGTGTCCGGCGCGATGCTGCGCACATCCACCTGCAGCGCCCCGCGCGCGGCGGCCGCCTGCTGTCCGCGCCCCTGGCCCCGCAGCCCGGGTCGCGCCGGCGGCTGGCCGGCGCGAGCGCCCTGACCCGCCTGGCGACCGCGACCGGCCTGGCCTCCGGGACCCATCTGATCCGCCGTGCCTGGACCGGGCCGCTGCGGCAGGCCGACGAGCAGTCCGGCGAAGTTCATGCGGCTGAGCAGCGCGCCCGTGTTGACCCACGCGTCGGCGGTCATGCTGTAGCCGGTCGGCGGTTGCGCGCCGTAGAGCGGCATGCCGAGGTCGCGCAACGCCGCCACCATCGGCTGCGCATTGACGATGTTCGCGTTGGTGGCGCGGACGGCGGAGACGACGAACTCCAGCGGCGTCTTGACCTTCGCCGCGAAGTAATGCTCGTCGAAGAACTCGGGCGACGTGATGATGAGGCGCGTCACCTCGCGCAGGTCGCCCTTCGTGTCCAGGAACTTCTTCGCCGCGCGATCGACCAGCGCCGCCGGCGGCTCGTCCGCGACGAACCGCTGCGCCAGCTTGCGGGCGATGTGCTTCGCGGTCGACGGATGCGACGCCAGCATGTCCAGCAGCCGTTCGCCTTCCTTCTCGCCGGCCGATGAGAACGTCGTGCCCAGCACCGTCTTCTTGCCGGTGTCGTGCGTCTGCGGCCGGAACACGAACGACCCGCCCTGCTGTGGCCGGTCGATCGTCCAGCCGGTCAGAATGCGCGCGACCTCGACGACGTCCTGCTGCGTATAGCCGCCGTCCACGCCCAGCGTGTGCAGTTCCATCAGCTCGCGCGCGTAGTTCTCGTTCAGTCCGCCCTGCGGCCGGCGCTGTTGCATCTGATCGAGCCGCTGCTGGAGCTGCTGACGCTGGTTCGGCGGAAGCCGGGGATCGTTCCGGCGCCGCTGCAGATTGCCCGGGAGCGCCGCCGGCGGCGCGGCCGCCCGGCTCTGGAAGTTGTCGAGGTAGAACAGCATCGCCGGGCTGTGCGCCGTGGCGCCGAGCAGCGTGCGGAAATTGCCGAGCACGTTCGGCCGGATCACGTCGCGCTCGTACGCGGTCAGGTACTGCCGCACCTGGCCCTTGTTCACGAACACGTTGAAGTGGTTGAACCAGAAGTCGACGAGCACCTCTTCCAACTGGCGTTCGGACAGGGCCGCGCGCAGCAGTTTCGCCTGCATCAGTTCGGCCGTCACGCTCTGCTGGCGCTGCTGCAGCATGCGCTGCTCCGGACCCGGCGGCGTCCGCGGCGGCGGCGGTGTCGTCATCGTGGCGCCGCCGGCCATCGCGGGATCGGCGGCCGCCGCGCGCGCCTGCTGCTGTTGCTGCTGGCGGCGAAGCCGATCGGCCGGCTCGAAATAGTCGGCCGAGAGGGCGGCCGTGCTCATCGACAGCGTCTGGAACTCGCTCAGTCGAGACGCGACCGCTCCGTCCGCGATACGCTCCGGATGCAGTTGCTGCTCGATGTACGACGCGAGGCCCATCTGCCGCACGCGCTGCATATCGCCGGGCCGCGCGCCGAAGCCGAGGCGATCGAGCACGTGCGCAATCGTGCGATCATCGGGCCGCGACGGCACCGTGCTGCGCTGCGCCTGGACGAACGGAGACAGGACCGTCACGATCGCGGTCGCTGCCGCGACGAGCGCCAGTTGCGGGAAGCCGTGGGTTCTTCGCATCATGCCCAATTAGACCTGTACTCGGCTCAAAGGACACAGACCAAAAGTGCTGCGACTCACGACCGCCGATCCCGATCAGATCGAGACCATCCTGGATGGCACCTATCCCATTTGGGGAGAAGGACTTAGTCGGCCAGCTTACTCTGCCTGGAACCAGGCGCAGATGCGGACGGCCTGGGGCCGCCAGCACCTCCGCCGCATGGCCCTCATCGGCGGGGAAACCCTGCTGGCGAGCGCCAAACGTTACGACTTCAACGCGTGGATTGGCTTCGATCTGACGCCGGTCATGGGTCTCGGCGCCGTGTTCACGCCCGAGCCGTTGCGCAGGCACGGACATGGGCGAACGCTGATGAACCTGCTCCTGCAGGATGCCGAGACCCGCGGCTGTCGCTATGCGCTGCTGTTCTCGGAGATCGGACCGGCCTACTACGAGTCGTTCGGTTTTCTGGTGCTGCCGCGTGAGATGCGCACGATTGCCGTGGATCGGTTGAAGGGTCCGCCGGCGACCTTCGTGCGATCCGGCGAGCCGGGAGACCTGCCCGCGATCGCGGACATCGCCGCGCGCTACTCGGCCGGCAGCGCGTTCGGGCTTCAACGGACGGCCTCGCTCATCGAGTACGCGTTCGCGCGCCGCCGGCTGCTCGTGGGACTCGGACCGACCGGCCTGCGCCACACTGAGTTCTTCGTGGCCGAAGAAGGACACCGGCCCGTGGCGTACGTCTTCATCACCCATGGACCGGCGGGCTCGATGCTCGAAGAGTGCGGAGATTGCGATCCGGACGGGGCGCGGGTCGGTGCGATCCTGCAGGTCCTGGCTGCCCGAACGCCGGCCGAACCCGTGCTGCGCCTCACGACCTGGCTCCCGGAGTCGTTCCGCCCGCCGCAACTGCGGGTGATCGGCAGTCAACCGGCTGCCGAGTTGATGATGTATCGCCCCATCGGAGACGCGCCGGCGCTCGAAACCACTGCGTCGCCGATTGTGTACTGGCAGACAGACGTGTTCTGATCCCGGGGTTCTTTTTTGGTGCGGGGTTCCAGGCGCGGGGGCAGGCGTCAGAGCGCGGGGTCAGACATCTGGGTTTCGATGTCTGACCCCGCGC
>Ga0326597_10003369_pt1 | contig 23077 bp, 21 predicted proteins | sample RVTome_12_FD_203789 | JGI IMG/M metagenome (GOLD analysis project Ga0326597, IMG submission 203789) | Soil microbial communities from uranium-contaminated site in the Upper Colorado River Basin, Wyoming, United States - RVT100D185 | ecosystem: Environmental > Terrestrial > Soil > Contaminated >... | reverse complement strand
GGTCATTCCGTGGTCATTCCGTGGTCATTCCGTCAAGCCCGCCGGTTCGGTCGTCCAGTGAGCAACGGGCGTGCCAGGGGGTGACGCTGGCGCGAAATATCATGTAAGGTATTGATAAATAGCGTTTTAGAGAGTTATCTTCGGACCGCGTGGCCGTGCCGAGGGTGTCTCAGCCCTGCCCGGTTGACAATTTCTGTCAATCGAGTGGACCACGAATTGTCAGTCCTCAGCGCAGGTGGTACTTCTTCATGTAGTAACGGAGGGACCGGAAGCTCATCCCGAGCAAGTCGGCCGCCCGCACCTTGACGCCGTTGGCCCGCCGCAGCGCCTCGGCGATGTACTCGCGCTCGATCTCGCGCACGTGCTGCTCGAGGTCGAACCCGTCCCGGGGGAACTCCTCGGGCCGGGCGGGCGCCGCCTCGGGCGCGTGGCCGTCGCGCACCCGGTCTGGCAGGCTTTCGAGCCGGATGAGGGAGGTCCCCTCGAGGGCGACGGCGCGCTCCATGGCGTTCTCCAGCTCGCGGATGTTGCCCGGCCAGGCGTAGCCCTGGAGGGACTGCATCGCCTCGGACGAGATCCCGGTGATGTCCTTGCCGAGCTGTCCGGCGTACTTCGCCGCGAAGTGCTCGGCGAGCCCAGGGACGTCGTCCTGGCGGTCGCGGAGCGAGGGGAGCTGCACGGGGATGACGTTGACGCGGTAGTACAGGTCCTCCCGGAACTGTCCGTCGGCCACCAGCTTCGCCAGGTCCTTGTTGGTGGCGGTGATGATGCGGATGTCCGCCTCGGTTTCCTCGGTCCCGCCGACGCGGCGGTACTTCCGCTCCTGCAGCACGCGGAGCAGCTTGACCTGCATCGGGGCGCTCATCTCGCCGATTTCGTCGAGGAAGATGGTGCCCTTGTCGGCGACCTCGACGAGCCCCTTTTTGTTGGTGTCGGCGCCCGTGAAGGCGCCGCGCACGTGGCCGAAGAGCTCCGACTCGAGCAGCGATTCCGGCAGCGCCCCGCAGTTGACCGCCACGAACGGGCGGTCCCTGCGGGACGAGTTGACGTGGATGGCGCGGGCGACCAGCTCCTTGCCCGTGCCGGACTCGCCGGTGATCAGCACGGTGCTGTTGGTGGGCGCGATGGTCTCGATGAGCTGGAAGACGGCGAGCATGGCCGGGCTGCGCCCGATGATGTTGTCGAAGCCGTGGCCGTTCCGGAACGCCCGCCTGAGCAGGGTGTTCTCCTGCTGGAGGTGACAGCGCTCGAGCTCCTTGCGCACCCGGAACCTCAGCTCGTCGATGTTGAACGGTTTGTCGAGGTAGTCCGCGGCGCCGAGCCGCAGCGCCTCCTGGATCGAGTCCTTCGAGCCGTAGGCGGTAATCATGATGCCGACGATCTGCTCGTTGATCTGCTTGGCCGCGCGGAGCACCTCGACGCCACTGACGTCGGGCATCTTGATGTCCGAGATCAGCATGTCGAAGGGATGCGACTTCAGCAGCGCGAGCGCGCGCGTGCCGTTTTCCGCCACGCGGACGTCGTGGCCCTCGCGGCGCAGGAGGATTTCGAGCATCTCGCGCATCGACCGCTCGTCGTCCACGACGAGGATGCGGGCCGTCTGCGCCTGGGTTACGGTTGCCTCGGCTTCCATGGCTTCGTCTCTATCGCACGGCGATCGCCGCCGGGGCCGGCAGCCGCACCTGCACGGTGGTGCCGGCCGACGGTTGCGACCTCACGTCGATCTCCCCGCCGTAGTCACTGACGATGCGGTGCACGATGGACAGGCCGAGGCCGGTGCCCCGCTCGAACGCGCCGCGGAAGGGCTGGAAAATCTGGTCGATCTCCTCGGGCGGAATGCCGACCCCTTCGTCGCGCACCGTGAACACCACGTCGGACGGCATCCCGGCGGCGGCGGCGGCGATCTGCTCCGCGCCCGCCGACATCGTCAGGCGCCCGCCCCGGCGCATGGCCCGCAGGCCGTTGGTGGCCAGGTTCCAGACGATCTGGCGGATCTGGCCTTCGTCCGCTTCGTACCAGACCTCGCTCGGGGGCAGGTCGAGGACGATTTCGTGGTTGTCGCGCAGTTCGGTGCTGTTCTCCAGGAGCGTCGCCGCATCGCGGATCACCTTGCGCAGGTCCAGACGCGAGGTCGACATCCGCTGCGGACGCGCGTACGCGAGGAAGCTCCGGATCGTGTCGTTCAGCCGCTCCGACTCGCGGAGCACGATGTCCATGAGGTGCGCCTGCTCGGTCGACAGCGGGAGCTCCTGTCGCAGGATCTGGATCGAGCCGGACATCGACGCCAGCGGGTTCCGGATCTCGTGGGCGATGCCCGCCGCCATCTCGCCGACCGCGGCGAGCCGCTGCTGGATGCGCATCTCGCGCTCGGCCTTCTTGATCTCGGTCACGTCCTGGAAGGTGTAGAGCCACCCGGCCGACCGGGTGGGGGTCTGGAGCGGCGCCGAGGTGAATCCGATTTCGAGCTGGCGCCCGTCCCGCCGCCGGAACGGAATCTCGATCCGGCTGTGCGTGGAAGCCGAGGGCAGCGCGTCCGGCGACTGGAAGCCCGCCGGCAACTGGAGCACCTCGGACACGTGGCGGCCGACCACCTGCGCGGCCGTGAGCCCGGTGATGCGCTCCGCGGCGCGGTTGAAGGTGAGCAGGCGGCCGGCGGGACCCGTGGTGAGCAGGCCGCTCGTGAGGCTGTCGATCACGTGCTGGTTGAACGCCTGGAGGTCGGCGAGCTGGGTGGTCGTGGTCAGCAGGCGGGCGTCGGCGCGGCGCAGCCCCTCGGCCAGGTAGCCGCTCAGCAGCGCGACGCTGAGGAACCCGAAGGCGTTGAGCCCGACCGAGAACACCGCGACGCGCGGCGCCGGCAGCGCGTCGGGGCCGGTCAGCATGAGCGCGCCGGTGTACTGGGCGAGCGTCAGCCCGGCCAACATCAGCGCGCTCAGGGCCCCGACCATGAGGCCTCCCCGCCGGAACTGCAGGATCGCCGCGGCGACGATCGGCAGCGCGTAGAGCGAGGAGAAATAGCTCGTGACGCCGCCGCTCAGCAGCACGACAGCCGAGACGATCAGCGCGTCGGCCGCCAGCTGCACGTCGACGAGCCAGCGGTGCCGCTCCGCCCACCGGAGGGTGAGCGCGTAGAACACCGTCAGGCCGTAGGTCAGGCCGATCAGGTAGAAGAACGGATCGACGGCGAGGCCCGGGTCGCCGATCTGGACGAGGATCGCCGACCCCAGCAGCAGGGTCACCGCCGCGGCGCGCGCCGCGAGCAGCCACAGCAGCTTCCGTCGAACCACCATTCCCATCTCGGCCGCTCCTCCCTCTCCTAGGTCAGTTTGCTGATGAGGTCGAAGATCGGCATGTACATCGCGATGACGATGCCGCCCACGATGACGCCGAGGAAGGCGATCATGATGGGCTCGAGCAGCGTCAGCAGGCCGGCCACCGCGGTGTCCACCTCTTCCTCGTAGAAGTCGGCGATCTTGCCGAGCATCGAGTCGAGCGCACCCGTGGTCTCGCCGACGTTGATCATCTGGACGACCATCGAGGGGAAGACACCGGTCTCACGCAGCGGCGCCGACACCGTCTCGCCGCGCTCGATGCTCGCGCGGGTCTTCTGCACGGCATCCTCGATGATCGCGTTCCCGGCGGTCTTCGCGGTGATGTCCAGGCCATCGAGGATCGGGACGCCCGAGCTGAGCAGGGTCGACAGCGTCCGGCAGAACCGGGCCACGGCCACCTTGCGCAGGATGGAACCGAGGATGGGCATCTTCAGCAGCGCGCCGTCGACGACGCGCCGCCCGTTCTCGGTCGCGTAGTACCGCTTGAACAGGTACACGAGCACGCCGATCGCCGGGATGATGAACGCGATGTAGGCGACCAGGGCGTTGCTCGCCCAGATGACGACGCGCGTCGCCAGCGGCAGCTCGGCGCCGAGGCCGGAGAACAGGTTCGCAAAGGTCGGGATGACCTTCCAGAGGATCACGCCGACGACGAGGCCGGCGATCACCATGACCGCGACCGGGTAGATCATCGCGGACTTGACCTGCCCTTTCAGCTTGACGTTCTTCTCGATGTAGGTCGCGAGGCGCTTGAGGATGGTGTCGAGGATGCCGCCCGCCTCGCCCGCCGCGATCATGTTCGTGAACAGGGGGTCGAAGGCACCCGGGAACTTGCGCATGGCGTCGGCCAGCGACGCGCCCCCCTCGACCTCCGCGCGGGTCAGCAGGATGACCTGCGAGAAGTTCTTGTCGGGCTCCTGCTTGCCCAGGATGTCGAGGCACTGGACGAGCGGCAGGCCGGCGTCGATCATGACCGAGAACTGGCGGGTGAAAATCGCCAGGTTCTTGGCCGGGACCTTCTTGCCGCGCTTGACCGGGGCCGCCTTCTCGACCTTGGCTTTGACCGGGTCGATACGGGTCACCGAGATCTGCTCGCGCCGGAGCGTGGCCACGGCGGCGTCCATCGAGTCGGCCACGCGTTCGCCCGAGATGGTCTGGCCGCCGCGCCCGCGGCCGCTGAATGCAAAGGTCGGCATACGGTCCTCTTTCTCTCAAACGTCGGACACAAGACTCCGCGCGGCTAACGCCGCTGCGACGGGGTGGGCCGGCTCATGCCGGCATTGGCCACCACGCCTACCCCGCGGTTGATCATCTCCGTCAGTTCGTCCTTGAGCGCCGAGGCCGCGATGGCCTCGTCCATCCGGATCTGGCGCCGCTGCACGAGCGTCGCCAGACACTGGTTCATCGTCTGCATGCCGGCCTTCTCCTGCCCCGCCTGCATCGACGAGTAGATCTGGTGGACCTTGTCGTCGCGGATCAGGTTCCGGATCGCGGGCGTGGGCACGAGGATCTCGAGCGCCACGACGCGCCCGCCGCCGACCTTGGGCAGCAGCGTCTGACAGACGATCCCCTCGAGCACCAGCGAGAGCTGGGTGCGGATCTGTCCCTGCTGGTGCGCCGGGAACACGTCGATGACGCGGTTGATCGTCTGCGCCGCCGAGTTGGTATGGAGCGTCGCGAACGTGAGGTGCCCCGTCTCGGCGATCCGCAGCGCGGCTTCGATCGTCTCGAGGTCGCGCATCTCGCCGATGAGCACGATGTCGGGATCCTCGCGCAGCGCCGCGCGGAGCGCGTGCGCGAACCCCTTCGTGTCGCTGTGCACCTCGCGCTGGTTGACGAGACAGCCCTTGTGCTGGTGGATGTACTCGATCGGGTCCTCGATGGTCAGGATGTGCTGGTGCCGCTCGGTGTTGATCTTGTCGAGCATCGCCGCGAGCGTCGTGGACTTGCCGCTGCCGGTCGGGCCGGTGACCAGCACGAGGCCGCGCGGCCGCTCGGAGAGATTCGCGATCACCGGCGGCAGGCCGAGCTCCAGAAAGGTCTTGATCTTCTCCGGAATCAGCCGGTACACCGCCGCAACCGCGCCGCGCTGGTTGAAGACGTTGCAGCGGAAGCGCGCGACGCCACGGATGCCGAACGAGAAGTCGAGCTCGAGCGACTCCTCGAAGCGCTTCTTCTGCGCGTCGGTCAGCACGCTGTAGGCGAGCTGCTTGGTCTCCGCCGCGTTCATGGACGGGAAGTCCAGCGTCGTCAGCTCGCCGTGAATGCGGATGACCGGCGGCGAATTGGTCGTCAGATGCAGGTCGGAGCCCTCCATGTCGACCGTCATCTTGAGCAGATCCGGTAGTGTCGGCATCGTCGTCCTTTCGTCAGGCGCGCCCGGCTACTTGACCGTCTCGCGCGCGACCTCCTCGATCGTCGTCAGTCCGTCCTTGACCTTGCGCAGCCCGCTGTGACGCAGCGTGATCATGCCCTCCTCGACCGCCTTGCGCCGCAGCTCCAGCGCGGAGGCGCCCACGAGGATGAGCTCGCGCAGCTCGTCGGTGATCTCCATGACCTCGTACAGGCCCAACCGGCCCTTGTAGCCGGTCTTGTTGCACCGATCGCAGCCAGCCCCCTTCTTCGGCACGACCGCGTTGGCGTCCTCCTCGCTGAACCCCGCCTCGATCAGGGCCTTCGGCGGCAGCGGCATGTCCGCCTGGCACTGCGTGCAGATGCGCCGGACCAGGCGCTGCGCGCAGATCAGGTTCACCGAGCTGGCGACGAGGAACGGCTCGATCCCCATGTTCATGAGCCGGTTGACCGTGCTCGGCGCGTCGTTGGTGTGCAGCGTCGACAGCACCAGGTGGCCGGTGAGCGCCGCCTTGACCGCAATCTCCGCCGTCTCGAAGTCGCGGATCTCGCCGACCAGGATGATGTTCGGGTCCTGCCGCAGGAAGGAGCGCAGCGCCGCCGCGAAGTTGAGCCCGATGTTCTCCCGGATCTGCACCTGGTTGACGCCGACCAGGTTGAACTCGACCGGGTCCTCGGCCGTCATGATGTTGGTCTCGGGCGTGTTGATCCGCGAGATCGAGGAGTAGAGCGTGTTGGTCTTCCCGCTGCCGGTGGGCCCGGTCACGAGCACCATGCCCCAGGGCTTGAGAATCTGCCGCTCGAACTTGTTCAGCGACTCCTGCTCGAAGCCGAGCTTCGTCATGTCGAGCATCAGCTTGTCTTTGTCGAGCAGGCGAAGGACGATCTTCTCGCCGAACAACGTCGGCAGGCAGGACACGCGGAAGTCGATCTCCTTCGATTTCCCGTTGTCGGAGAACCGGATCTTGATGCGGCCGTCCTGCGGCAGCCGCTTCTCCGCGATGTCCAGCTTGGACATGATCTTGAGCCGCGACGTGATCGCATCGCGATACTTCATCGGCGGCACCATCACGTTGTAGAGGATGCCGTCGATGCGGAACCGGACGCGGAACTCCTTCTCGTACGGCTCGATGTGGATGTCGCTCGCCCCCTTCTGGATCGCCGACATCAGGATGACGTTCACGAGCCGGATGACCGGCGCCTCGCCCCCCTGCTTCTCGAGCGAGGAGACGTCGATCTCCTCGAGATCCTGCAGGACCTCGACGTCGTCGTCCACCGACGGCAGATCCTCGAGCATCTTGGTCGCCAGCTCGAGCGAGCTGCCGCCGCCGCCCCCATCCGTCACCGCCGTGGCGCCGCCGCCGCCCCCGCCGTAGTACTTCTCGATCGCGTCGAGCACCGCGCCTTCGGATGCCACGACCGGCTCGACGTTGTAGCCCGTCATGAACTTGATGTCGTCCATGGCGAACACGTTCGTCGGATCGGTCATCGCGATCGTCAGCGTCGCGCCCGACCGGCTGAGCGGTACGATCTGATACTTGTGCGCCGTCTCCGACGGGACCAGCTTGATGACGGTGGGGTCGATGTCGAACTGCGCGAGGTTGATGGAGGGAACGCCGTACTGCTTGCTGAGGAGCGCGGTGATCTCCTCGTCCTTCACGTACCCCAGCTTCACGAGGTTGAAGCCGAGCTTGCCGCCGTGGGTTTTCTGGTAGTTGAGCGCCTCCTGGAGCTGCGCCGGCGTGACGCGCCTTTCCTTCAGCAGAAGCTCGCCAATACGAACCGGCATCGTCTACTCTCTCGGCCCGGCGACCCGCCGCCCACGCAGCCTCTCCGCAAGCCCGATCGCCACCGCGTCAGGCCCCGAATGGACCGTAACCAGCACATGATACACGGTTGACAATAATCGTCAATAGGAGACATTAAGTGTCCCATGGTGACACATTTTTGTACAGTTTAGTAATCGAGCCGAATTCCGAGGCCCCAGCCGATCTCTCCGGACTGGCCGCGCGTCACCTGGCCGTCGAGCCAGAAACGCCCCAGCGCCACGCTGGCGCCGCCGCTGGCGCTCGACCGCGCCCCGCCCGAGGTCGCCACACCGATCCCGCCCCGCAGCACGAGCCAGCGCGCCACGCGCCCCTCGGTCCCGACGGCCAGGCGCCGGCGCCGGACCCCGTCCACGTCGGTCGTCGCGCGCAGGTCGGCATCAGCGGCCACCAGCGCACGCTCGACCACCTGAACGGCCACGCCGGCCCGGAGCTGCGTCTCGAGGCCGAGCGATGAGCCGTCGGGTGCCTCGAACTCGGGAGCCCGGAGGTTGCGGCCCACCAGTCCGGCCCTCACCTTCCCGATGACGGCGAGGAGCCCGACATCGAAGTCGAAGGCGTGCCCCGACCGTCCGGATCGGTCCCGCGCCGCGGCCAGCCGGGCGTCGGTGGCTCTGCCGGGACTGTCGGGCCCTGCCGCCGCCACACCCCGCACCCATCGCAGCGTCGCGCCGACGACGACCGCTTCGCCGAGCGACTGGAGGATGGTGGCGCCGACGTGGTGCGTGGTCAGCGACGACACCCCGGCTGCGCCCGATCCGGTGTCCGTCGAGCTCGCGCCGGGCGCCGGGACGCGGGTCGTGCGCAGGCGGGCGTACGACACGGCGAGCGACGGCACGCCAACGGCTGCCAGCGTCGCCGCTCGCTGGGACGCCTCGGGCGCCCCGAGCCGGCTGGTCGGGTCGACCTCGTCTTGCACGCCATCGAGCACGGCGCCGAAAAATGGCCCCTTCGCGAGCCCGGCGGGGTTCCAGTAGACGGCGGTGGTGTCGTCGGCGACCGCCACGAACGCGCCGCCCATCCCGAGCGCCCGCGTGCCGAGACTCGCGACGGGCTGGGCGCCGAGCGGGGCGGCCGCCAGCGCCAGCGCCAGCGCCATGGTGGCGCTGGCGGGCACGAGCAGACGGATACGGGGCATGCTGCGGCTCAGCTTAGCGTACGCGCCGCCGGCGTGCGGGGATGGCCCCGCGGCGCCCGAATAAGCCCGTCCGCTCGGGGGCCGCATCCAAGGGAGGGCGCGCCCGCCTGGCAGCCCGTGGCAGAAGTCACTCCACCGGCTGCCAGCGCAAGAATGGCGAAACCGGCCCGCGGCGTCAGACGTATTGAGTACAATTAGGGGTTTCAGGGCCGTGCGACCTGGCCGGAAACGGCCTGTTTCCCCATGAGGTTGATGCGATGACCATCACTCCCGGCCCGTCGGCCGCGCCCGCCCCGAAAGGCCTCGTCGCCCGGTTCGCCGGCATCGTCCTGTCGCCGAAGGAGACGTTCACGAGCGTCGTGGCCACGCCGAGGTGGCTCGGCATGCTGGCCGCCATCACGATCCTGCTCGCCGTGATGACCACCGCGTTCCTGAGCACCGAGGTGGGTCGCCAGGCGCTCCTCGATCAGCAGATCTCGAGCATGGAGTCGTTCGGCATGACGGTCACCGACGAGCAGTACGCGCAGATAGAGCAGCGCATCGGCATGTCGGCGTACTTCGGCGGGGCGGCTCAGCTCGTCACGATTCCGATCGTGTACGTAGTCATGGCCGGGCTGCTGTTCTTGATCTTCAACGCCGGGATGGGCGGCGTCGCATCCTTCAAGCAGGTCTACACGGTCGTCGTGCACGCGGGGGCGATCTCGATCGTCCAGCAGCTCTTCGTCCTGCCGCTCAATTACGTCCGCGGGTCGATGGCCAGCCCGACCAACCTGGCGGCGCTGCTGCCCATGTTGCCGGAGGACAGCTTCTTCGCCTACCTGCTCGGGGCCATCGACGTCTTCCTGATCTGGTGGGTGTTCGTGCTGGCCATCGGCCTGGGGGTGATGTACAAGCGCCGGACCCAGCCGGTGGCGATCATGCTGTTCGTCATCTACGCCGTGATCGCCGTCATCATCGCCGGCGTTCGAACCTACATGGGAGGCTCGTAGTCGTGACTCGGAAGAAGCTGTTCATCATCCTCGGCGTGGTGGTCGCGCTGGGTGCGCTGGCGTTCGTCAACCTGCGCTATCAGCGATCGAATGCGACGAGCGTCACGGTCGAGGTGATCAAGACGCGCGATCTGGAGGCGATCGTGTCGGCGTCCGGCAAGATACAGCCGAAGCGCTCGGTGAACATCAGCGCCGACACGATGGGTCGCGTCGTCAACCTGGCGATCAACGAGGGGGACGCGGTCACGAAGGGCCAGTTCCTGCTCCAGATCGATCCGCGCAATCTCAAGACCGCGGTCGATCGGGGCGAGGCCAGCCTGGCCGCCTCGCGGTCACAGCTCGAGCAGACGCGCGCGGCAGTCGAGAGCGCCCGGATCGCGCTCGAACAGGCGAACGACACGATGCGGCGCCAGAAGGACCTCTGGGATCGCGGCCTGACGACCAAGGAGCAGTACGACAGGGCGGTCGGCGACCAGCGGATGCGCGAGACAGACGTACGAGAGCGACAGCAGCAGGTCACCACGCAGGAGAAGCGCATCAACCAGGAGCTGGCGCAACTCGAGTCGGCGAAGTACGACCTGACGAAAGTCCGCATCGAGTCCCCCATCGACGGCATCGTCACGCGCCGCAACATCGAGGAGGGTGAGACCGTCGTGCTCGGGACGATGAACAACCCCGGCACGGTGCTGCTGACGGTCGCCGATATGTCGGTGATCGAGGCCGAGGTCGAGGTGGACGAGACCGACGTGCCGGAGCTGCGCATCGGCCAGCCGGTGAAGGTCACGATCGACGCCTTCCCGGACCGCACGTTCCCTGCGCGCGTCACCGAGATCGGCAACAGCCCGATCCAGACCACCGCGACGGGCGGCGTCCGGCAGGCGACCAACTTCAAGGTCGTGGTGACGCTCGCCGAGGAAATCCCGGAGGTTCGTCCCGGGTTCACCTGCACCGCCGAGATCACGACGGCCACGCGCACCGCGGCCATCGCGGTGCCGATCCAGGCCACGACGGTGCGCGAGGTCGTGTTCGACGACAAGGGGCAGATCGTCCGCGAGCCGCGGACCGACCGGCGGCGGCGGCGCCCCGGCGTCGAGGCGAGCGTGAACGCCACCGAGCTCGAGCCCGGGCAGACGCGCAAGGAGGTCGAGGGGGTCTTCGCCGTGAAGGAGAACAAGGCTCTGTTCGTACCGATCAAGACCGGCATCGCCGGCGACAAGTACTTCGAGGTGCTCGAGGGGCTTCAGGAGGGCGATCGGGTCATCACCGGGCCGTTCGCCTCCGTGCGCGAGCTGGCCGACGACGTCGAGGTGAAGGTCGAGGAGTCGGGGACCGCCCGACGGTAGGTTGTCATGTACCAGTTCCTGGAAGCCGCCGGGATCGCGCTCAGCGCGATCTGGGCGAACAAGCTGCGGTCGTTCCTCACCGTGCTGGGAAACATCGTGGCGGTGACGTCGATCATCGCCGTGGTGTCGTTGATCACGGGGATGAACAGCTACGTGACCGACGCGATCGTCTCGGACGTCGGCGCCGACTCGTTCTCCATCCAGCGCATGCCGATCATCCGGAGCGAGGAGGACGCCGACCGGTTCCGCGGCAACCCCCGTGTCACGCTCGAAGACGCGGAAGCGGTGCGGCGCTACTCCGACCGGGTCGGCGCGGTCATGGCGCAGTCGGGTAGCGCGGCGGCGGTGAGCTACGGGACCAAGGAGTTCGAGAGCGTCCGCATCCGGGGCGTGACGGCCGACTACATCCTCTTCCCCACGTTCGACGCCGAGCGGGGCCGGCTGTTCACGCCGGCCGAGGTGAACCGGAAGCGCCCGGTGGCGGTGCTCGGCTTCGATACGGCGGAGAAGCTCTTCGGCGACGCGAGCCCGCTCGACAAGGTGATCAAGATCGCCGGCAGGCACTTCCGCGTCGTCGGCGTCAGCTCGAAGAAGGGCTCGGTCTTCGGGCAGTCGCAGGACGACTTCGGCGTCATCCCGCTGGGCGCGTTCGACAAGATCTTCGGATCCCGGACCGGGCTCGAGGTGACCGTACGGCCCCAGGATCCGTCGCTCATCGCGGCCGCCATGGACGATGCGACGGTCGCGCTGCGGATCGAACGGCGCCTCAAGCCGAAGGAACCGGACAACTTCGGCCTGTTCACGTCCGACACGATTCTCGACATCTACCACCAGGCCACCCGCGGCATCTTCGCGGTGCTGGTCGGCGTCGTCGCGCTGTCGCTCGTGGTGGGCGGCATCGTCATCATGAACATCATGCTGATGGTGGTGACCGAGCGCACGAAGGAGATCGGCCTGCGGAAGGCGCTCGGCGCTCGGCGCCGCGACATCGTCTGGCAGATCCTCACCGAGTCGATCACGTTGTCCACGTTCGGCGGCGTGATCGGCACGGCGCTCGGGTTCGGCCTCGCCATGATCATCGCCGCGTTGAGCCCGCTACCCGCGGCCGTGGAGATCTGGTCGATTGCCCTGGGCATCGGGATCACCGCCGTCGTCGGCCTGTTCTTCGGCCTCTACCCGGCCATGCAGGCCGCGGCGCTGGACCCGATCGAAGCGCTGAGACGGGAGTAGACACGCGTGCGCACCGGCCTGCTCGCCGAAGTCGTCGTGATGGCGGTGGACACGCTCCGCGCCAACAAGCTGCGCTCGGGCCTCACGGTGCTCGGCGTCGTCATCGGCATCACGTCGATCGTCGGCATGACGTCGCTCATCCGCGGGTTCGATCAGTCGTTGCGCGACTCGATCAGCGAGCTCGGACCGAACACGCTCTTCGTCGCGAAGTTCAGCGGCGTGAGCTTCGCAGCGGGCAAGGAGTTCACGGAGCTGATCAAGCGGCCGGTGCTGACCGTCGAGGACGCGCGCGCGATCGAGCGCGACTGCCCGGCGTGCGGCAAGGTGGACGTCTGGCTGGGCGCCTGGGGCCAGCCGACTCGGGAGCGCGCCTACTATCGCGGCAAGCAGACCACACAGCTCGCCGTCTTCGGCGCGACGCAGAACTTCGCGGACGTCAATTTCCTGAAGCTGGAGTCGGGCCGCTTCTTCAACGAGGGGGAGGTGCAGCGCCGCCGGCGCGTGGCCGTGCTCGGCCAGACGCCGTACCTGTCGCTCTTCGAGCAGGTCGACCCGATCGGCAAGAAGATCCGCATCGGGGGGGACGAGTACACCGTGATTGGCGTCACCGGCAAGCGCCCGAGTCCGGGCGGCTTCAACCTGGGCGCCGACGACTTCATCGCCATCCCCTATACGACCCACGAGAAGTACTACGGACGAACCGGCGGCGGGACGATTCGCATGGGCGGCACGGTCACCAGCGCGGCGGCGATGCGGAGCGCCATGATCGCCGTCGTCCCGCGCCCCGATGCCACGCGTGACGAGGCGATGGACCAGGTCCGCGATATCATCCGGGTCCGCCACGGCCTGCGCCTCGACCAGCCGGATGACTTCGACATCATCACCCAGGACGCGGCGCTCAAGGTCTGGGACCAGGTGAGCCGGGCGACGTTTCTCGCGCTCGTCGTCATCTCGTCGATCGCGCTCATGGTGGGCGGCATCGGCGTGATGGCGATTATGACGATCAGCGTGACCGAGCGGACCCGCGAGATCGGGATCCGCAAGGCGCTGGGTGCGCGGCGCATCGAGATCCTCTGGCAGTTCCTCGCCGAGGCGGCCTTTCTGACGTCAGCCGGCGGCCTGCTCGGCATCCTGATCGGCAGCGGCATCGGCATCGGGGTGCATCTGCTGTCGGGGTTCCCCGTATCGCTCCCCTGGTGGTCGTTCGCGCTCGGCATCGGGTTCTCGGCGTCGATCGGCATCTTCTTCGGTCTGTACCCCGCCATCCGCGCGTCGCGGCTCGACCCCATCGAAGCCTTGCGGTACGAGTAGCGGAAACCTCGGAAAACACTCCCGTCCCCTTTTTTTTGGTTATGATCAGCGGGTTGCCCGTGTCCCGGCGTCCTGACACGGGGCAGAGGGTGCGGGCGCCTGTCGCCCGCGGCTCTTAGGAGGGTTACCGGTTATGAAGGTCTACGACGCGGCAAGCCTGCGGAACGTGGCGATCGTCGGCCACAGCGGCGCGGGCAAGACGCAGCTCACGTCGGCGATGCTGTTCGACGCCGGCATGGTCAACCGCCTCGGCCAGGTGGACGACGGGACGACGGTCACCGACTACGACGAGGAAGAGATCGCCCGCAAGCACACGCTCGGATCCAGTCCGGCGTTCATCGAGTGGAACAGGCACAAGATCAACGTCATCGACACGCCCGGCATGGCCAACTTCCTGAGCGATGCGCGCGCCGCGCTGCGCGTCGTGGACCTGGCGGCGGTCGTCGTGGACGCCGTGGCCGGCGTCGAGGTGTCCACGGAAAAGGTCTGGGCGGTCGCCGACGAGCTCGAAGTTCCCCGCTTCGTCGTCCTCAACCGTCTCGACCGGGAGCGCGCCAGCCTCGACCGATCGCTCGCGTCGCTGCACGACATCTTCGGTCGCAGCGTCATTCCGGTCCAGCTGCCCCTCGGCGAGGAAAGAGGCTTCACGGGCATCGTCGACCTCGTCGCCATGAAGGCCGTCACGTTCCCGTCCGACGGCAGCGGCAAGGGGACCGAGGGCGACATCCCCGCCGGGCTGGCCGACCGCGCACAGGCCGCGCGCGAGGCGCTCGTCGAGATGGTGGCCGAGGCGGACGATGCGTTGATGGAGCAGTTCTTCGAGGCCGGCACGCTGACGCAGGAAGAGCTGGTCTCGGGCCTTCGCCGCGCGACGCGCACCCGGAAGATCTGCCCGTTGTTCTGCACGTCGGCCACGGCCAACGTGGGCGTCCCGTCGCTGCTCGACGGCGTCATCGCCTACGGGCCGTCCCCGGCCGAGCGTCCGCTCCGCGGGAAGGGCCAGGGGGGCGAGGACGTGTCGATCGAAGCGTCCGACGCGGCGCGCTACAGCGCGTTCGTGTGGAAGACGGTCGCGGACCCGTTCGCCGGCCGCATCACGCTGTTTCGGGTCGTCGCGGGCACCATCAAGGCGGACTCGACGATCCATAACTTCACGCGTGACGCGCAGGAGCGACTCGGTCACCTGATCCTGATGCAGGGCAAGACGCAGGTGCAGGTGCCAGAGATCAAGGCGGGCGACCTCGGCGCCGTGGCCAAGCTGAAGGAGACACGGACGAGCGACACGCTGGCCGACCAGGGCGCCGCGGCGTTCCTCCCCCCGATCAAGTTTCCGGAGCCGGTGCTCTCCTACGCCATCGAGCCCAAGAGCCGGGGCGACGAGGAGAAGATCAGCACGGCGCTCCATCGGCTCGAGGAGGAGGACCCGACGATTGCCTACAGCCGTGACCAGCAGACCCACGAGCTGCTGCTCTCGGGCCAGGGCCAGGTGCACATCGAGGTGACGGTGGCCAAGCTGAAACGGCGGTTCGGCGTCGAGGTCAACCTCAAGCTGCCGCGCATTCCCTACCGCGAGACGATCACGGCCTCAACGGAGGCGCACGGCCGCCACAAGAAGCAGACGGGTGGGCACGGTCAGTTCGGCGACTGCAAGATCAGGGTCGCGCCGCTGCCGCGCGGGTCGGACTTCGAGTTCGTGGACGACATCTTCGGCGGCTCCATCCCGCGGCAGTTCATCCCGGCGGTCGAAAAGGGGATCCAGGACTCGCGGATGCGCGGGTTCCTCGCCGGCTACCCCGTCGTGGACTTCCGCGCGACGGTGTTCGACGGCCAGTTCCACCAGGTGGACTCGAACGAGCTCTCGTTCAAGATGGCGGGACGGCTGGCCTTCCGGGACGCGATGACCCGGGCCCGGCCAACCATCCTCGAGCCGATCATGGAGGTGGAGGTCCATGCACCGAGCGATTTCGCCGGCGACCTGATGGGGGATCTCAACAGCCGCCGCGGCCGGATCGCGGGCATGGACACGCGCGGGGCCTCGACCGTGATCCGCGCGCAAGTGCCGATGGCCGAGATGCTGACCTACGAGCAGACGCTCACGTCAGCCACCAGCGGGCGCGGCACGTATCACATGGAGTTCTCGCACTACGACGAGGTGCCGAACCACCTGCAGTCCAAGATCATCGCGCTGGCCAAGGCGGCCAAGGGCGAGGAGGCGGAAGAGGAAGGCTGACCTCCGGCCTAGTTTCCCTTCTTGCCGCCGCGCTTGGGCGACTTGGCCTTGGTCCCGGAGGCGGCGCGCGTGGCCTTGGCGCCTTCGGCCTTGGCGGCCTTGGTATCCTTGGCTTCGCTCTCCGCGGCTGGCTTCTGCCGGCCGCGGATCCGGCTCGCCGCCGCGCGCAGGCGCCCGCCGACGCTTCGAGCCTTCGGTTTCGCCTCCTCGGCCGGCGCGGCGGCTTTCGCGGGTGTCCACTCGCTGCCGACCAGCTCGATCTGCGCGAGCGGCGCGGCATCGCCGCGGCGGAAGCCGAGCTTCAGGATCCGGGTGTAGCCCCCGGGGCGCTCCGCGAAACGCGGCGCGATCGTGTCGAACAGCTTGCTGACGACCGCGAGGTCGGCGATGTCCCGCCGCACCAGGCGGCGCGCGTGCAGCGCGCGCCCCGCGGGCGCGTCCTCGGCGAGCCCGCGCTTGGCGGTCGTGATGATTCGCTCCACGAACGGCCGCAGTTCCTTGGCCTTGGGCAGCGTGGTGTCGATCCGCTCGTGCTGCAGCAACGCCCGCGCCTGACTGCGCAGCATGGCCAGCCGGTGCTCGGTGACCCGGCCCAGCTTGCGGTGCCCTACTCGGTGACGCATCTCGTCCGTCCTTCCACTCGGCTCCGGCCCCGGGTCACTCGGACTTGGTCTGCTGCGGCGCCGGCTGGTCGAGCCGCATGCCGAGGCTCAAGCCCATGCTGGCGAGGATGTCCTTGATCTCGTTCAGCGACTTGCGGCCGAAGTTCTTGGTCTTGAGCATCTCGGGCTCGGTCTTCTGCACGAGCTCGCGGATCGTCCGGATGCTCGCGTTCTTCAGACAGTTGTACGACCGGACCGAGAGCTCGAGCTCCTCGACGCTCTTGTCGAGATGCTCGTTGAGGACCGCGGGCGACGGCTCCGCCGCCACGTCGGCCTGTTGATCGATCACATCGTCGAGATTGATGAAGATGTTCATGTGGTCGCGAATCAGCTTGGCGCCGAGCGACACGGCGTCGCGCGGGCTGATCGAGCCGTTCGTCCACACGTCCACCGTCAGCTTGTCGTAGTCGGTGGTCTGGCCCAGGCGAGCCGCCTCGACGAGGTAGTTGACCTTCTTGACCGGCGAGTGGACCGAGTCGATCGGGATCCAGCCGATGCCGAGGTCCTCGTCGAAGTTCTTGTCGGCCGCGACGTACCCGCGGCCCCGCTTCACGCGGATCTCCATGACGAAACGCCCGCCTTCGCCGATCGTGGCGATGTGGGCGTCGGGCTCGAGGATCTCGACGTCGGCGTCGGTCTGGATGTCGCGCGCCCGGACCTCTCCCGGCTTGTCGACCTTGAGGTACATCGTCTTGGTCTGGTCGACGTGCATCTTCAGGGGGATCTGCTTGAGGTTGAGGATGATGTCCGTGGCGTCCTCGACCACGCCCTGGATGGGCGAGAACTCGTGCAGCACGCCGTCGATCTTGACGGACGTGATGGCCGCCCCCTCGATCGACGATAGGAGCACCCGCCGGAGCGCGTTGCCGATCGTCGTGCCGAAGCCGCGCTCGAACGGCTGCGCGTAGAAGCGCCCGAACCGGTCCGTCAGGGTCTCGCGCTCGAACTCCAGCCGCTTGGGCCGCTGGAAACCTTTCCACAACATGCTGTTCGCTTCCTTTCGCGTTCGGGCATCGGGGCCCGTGGGCCCGTCCGCCGCCAGACCTGCCGTTTCGCCACCGGCCTCCCGCCGCAGGTCTGGAGAGGCTGCGGGCCGGCGGCTAGCTTCCGGCGGACCTGAAGGTCCGCCGCTACGAGTCGGTGGGGCGGGCCTTTGGGCCCGCCCCGCTTCGTTTACTTCGAATACAACTCGACGATCAGCTGCTCCTGGACGGGCAGGTTGATCTGGTCCCGGGTGGGTAGCGAGGCGACGCGGCCCGTCATCTTGTCCGCGTCGAATTCCAGCCACTGCGGAATCCCGCGGCCCTTGACCTCCTCCATCGCGTGCTCGATCGAAGCGTTCTTCGCGCTGGACGCCCGCACGGTCACGACGTCGCCCGCCCGGAGCGAGAACGAGGGTACGTCCACCTTCCGGCCGTTGACCATGAAGTGCCCGTGACGCACCATCTGCCGCGCCTGGGGCCGTGACGTCGCGAGGCCAAGCCGGTAGATGATGTTGTCGAACCGCCGCTCGAGCAGCTGGAGCAGCGTCTCGCCAGTGATGCCGCGCTGGCGCTCGGCCGTCTCGAAATAGCGGCGGAACTGGTTCTCGAGGACACCGTAGATCCGCTTGACCTTCTGCTTCTCGCGCAGCTGCAGCCCGTAGCCGAGCAGCTTCTGCCGCCGCACCTTCGTATGCTGGCCCGGCGGGAAGTTGCGCTTCTCGATCGCGCACTTCTCCGTGTAGCAGCGCTCGCCCTTCAGAAAGAGCTTCATTGCTTCGCGCCGGCACAGCCGGCAGACGGGTCCGATGTAGCGTGCCATGCTCTGTTCCTCACGTGGGGCTCCGCCCCACACCCCGGCTCGGTCGCTTGCGGGGACCCCTGCGCCCCGCGCCGCTCCCTCGCGGGCCGCGCCGTGCGCGGCCTACATTCCTCACGTGGGGCTCCGCCCCACACCCCGGCTCGGTCGCTTGCGGGGACCCCTGCGCCCCGCGCCGCTCCCTCGATTGGATCGGCGGGGACCCCTGCACCCCGCGCCGCTCCCTCAATTGGATCGGCGGGGACCCCTGCACCCCGCCTGGCTCAGTCGTTGCGTGGGGCCCCACCGCCCACTCCACTTCCTCGCGCGCCTCTGTGCCGCGCCTGCCCTGGGCCATTCCGCGGGCATTCCGCGGGCACTCCGCGGGCATTCGGTCCGCTCCGCCCCACACCCTCCGTTCGTTACACGCGCCGCCGCTTCGGCGGCCGGCAGCCGTTGTGCGGAATCGGCGTCACGTCCCGGATCGACCTGACGGCGAGCCCCACGGTCTGCAGCGCCCGGATCGCCGACTCGCGACCCGCGCCGGGGCCCTTCACGCGAACCTCGAGGCTTCGCATGCCGACGGCCTTCGCGGCGTTCGCCGCGGAGATGGCCGCCTGGGTCGCCGCGAAGGGCGTCCCCTTCCGCGAGCCCTTGAAGCCGATCGCACCGGCGCTCGACCAACCCACCACGTTGCCCTCGGTGTCGGTGATCGTCACGTGCGTGTTGTTGAACGACGCCGTGATGTGTGCGTAGCCGTGGTGCACCACGCGCTTCTCGCCGCGCTTCTTGAACGTCTTCTTGCGCTTCGGCTTTTTCCCCGCTTCGGGGGTTGTCGCGCCGTCGACAGGTTCTGTCTTCGCCATCGATTGATCCTCTACCTCACGTGGGGCTCTGCCCCACACCCCGGCTCGGTCGTGCGCGGCCTAGACCGCCTTCTTCTTCGCGATCGCGCCCTTGCGCGGGCCCTTCCGCGTCCGTGCGTTGGTCCGCGTGCGCTGGCCGCGCACCGGCAGGTTGCGGCGGTGCCGCATCCCGCGCAGGCTGCCAATCTCCATGAGCCGCTTGATGTTCATGGAGACTTCCTTGCGCAGGTCTCCCTCGACCCCGCCCTGCTCTTCGATGACGCGGCTGATCGTGCGCACGTCCTCTTCCGACAGGTCCTTCACCCGGACGTCCGGGCTCACGCCCGCGACCCTCAGGATGTCGGTCGACCGCTTCCGGCCGATGCCGAAGATGTAGGTCAGCCCGACCTCGACGCGCTTGGTTCTCGGCAAATCGACGCCCGCAATACGTGCCATGAGACTTGATCCTTGTCAGTGCTTCGTGCCTGGTGCTTGGTGCCTGGTGCGTGCGTGGTGCCTGGTGCCTGGTGCGTGCCTCGTGCCTGGTGCGTGCCTCGTGCCTGGTGCGTGCCTAGTGCCTGGTGCGTGCCTGGTGCCTCGTGCGTTGGTCTCCAATGCGTCGGTTTCGCGCGGCCGGCGCATCGCCGTGCCCCCGCACCCCGCACGAGGCACGAAGCACGCACCAGGCACGAAGCACAAAGCACTACGCACCATGTGTCAACCCTGCCGCTGTTTGTGCTTCGGGTTCGTGCAGATCACCCGGACGACGCCGCGCCGCCGGATGACCTTGCAGTTCGCGCAAATCCGCTTCACCGACGCTCTGACCTTCATAACCGTTTCCTGCCGTCGGGCGGCCCGATCAGGGCTTCCCGCTCTCATATCGCCGCACGATGCGGCCGCGTCCGCGATCCACCGGCGACAGCTCGACGATCACACGGTCGCCGACGAGAATCCGCACGAAGTTCTGGTGCGGCCCGTGCGACGCGTGGGCCAGCACCTGGCGCCGACCGTCGAGGGCCACCCGATACAGCGCGCGCGGCAGCGCCTCGGTGACCACGCCTTCCACCGACACCGCGTCGGACTTCGTGCGCCCGTCCGTCGCATCGTCGGCCGGCATGGGTCGCCCTCACGCGCCGCGATGGGCGCCGGCCTCGCGGCGCGTGAGCACCCGCGCGCCGTCCGCCGTGACGGCCACGGTGTGCTCGAAGTGCGCCGACAGGCTGCCGTCACGTGTCACGGCGGTCCAGCCGTCCGCCAGCACTTTCACGGGCGGCTTGCCCGCGTTCACCATCGGCTCGATCGCGAGCACCATGCCCTCGGCCAGCCGCGGACCGCGTCCCGGCTCGCCGTAGTTCGGGATCTGCGGCTCCTCGTGCAGCGCCGTGCCGATGCCGTGCCCCACGAACTCCCGGACCACCGAGAAGCCGTTCGCCTCGACCCACTGCTGGACCGCGTGACCCAGGTCCGACACCCGGGCGCCGCATCGCACCTGCGCGATCGCGCGCTCCAGCGCCTCCTCGGTCACCCGCAGCAGCTTCCCGGCCTCCGGCGCGATCCGTCCGACGCCGACGGTGACCGCCGAGTCACCGTAGTAGCCGTCCAGCACGACGCCCATGTCGAGCGAGACGATGTCCCCCTCGACGAGCGGACGGCCGGACGGGATCCCGTGCACCACCTGCTCGTTCACCGACGCGCAGAGCGTGGCCGGGTATCCCCGATAGCCCTTGAAGGCCGGCCGCGCGCCCGCGTCGCGAATCCGCCGATCCGCCAGCGCGTCGAGATCGCGCGTCGCCACGCCGGGCGCGGCGGTGTCGGCGAGCTCGGCGAGGATCGCGGCGACGAGCCCGTTGGCCGCCGCCATCCGCTCGATCTCGGCCGGGGACCGGCACACGATCACGACTCCCGCTCCGCCGCGCGCGCCGCCTCGCGGGCGGAGGCCACCGCGTCGCGGATCGCCCGGGCGACCACGGCCGGCGGCTGGTCGCCGTCGAGCGCGCGAAACGTCGGCCGATCCCGGTAGTACGCCACCAGCGGCCGCGTGTCGCGCTCGTAGACCCGCAGGCGCTCGCGCACGACCGCCTCCGAGTCGTCGCGGCGCTGCATCAGCGTCCCGCCGCACTTCGCGCACGTGGCCTCGTCGGCCGGCGTCGCGTTGCCGCCGCAGCGTTCGCAGATCCGGCGGCCGCGCACGCGGTGGACGAGCACGTCGGTCGGCACGATCATCTCGAGCACCAGCAGCGGCTCGCGGCCGGCCATCAGGCGATCGAGCGCCTCGGCCTGGCCCATCGTCCGGGGAAACCCGTCGAGCACGAACCCTGCTGCGGTGTCCGGCCGTGCGAGCCGCTCGCGCACGATGGCGATGATCACCTCGTCGCTGACGAGCGATCCGGCATCCATCCGCGCCTTGGCGGCCAGCCCGACGGGGGTCCCGGCCTGCACCGCCTCGCGCAACATGTCGCCGGTCGAGATCCGCGGGATCCCGTGTTCCCGCGCAACCGCCTCAGCCTGCGTTCCCTTCCCGGCACCGGGCGGGCCCAGCATGATGAGGTTCAGCGCCATCGTCGCACCGTCCTGCCCTCCCCCGTCGCGCGGATGCGCCCGACGGTCCCGGCGCCGCCGCCCCTGCGCACGTGGCGCTCAGCCGCGGCGTCCGCGGATGCGCGCCTTCTTCATGAACCCGTCGTAGTGCCGCATGATGAGCTGCGACTCCACCTGCTGGACGGTGTCCATGGCCACGCCGACGATGATCAGCAGCGACGTACCGCCGAAGTAGAAGGTCACGTTGAGACCTTCGGTCACGAAGCGCGGCAGCAACGCGTCGAGCTGCTCGCCGATGAACGGAATGGGCGCCACCTTGATGCCGCTGATCAGGAACATCGGCAGGATCGCGACGACGGCGAGGTAGATGGCCCCGGCGAGCGTGATCCGCGTCAGGATCGTGTCGATGTACTCGGCGGTCCGCTTGCCGGGCCGGATGCCCGGCACGAAGCCGCCGTACTTCCGCATGTTCTCCGCCACGTCATCCGGGTTGAAGATGATCGCGGTGTAGAAGTAGGCGAAGAAGATGATCAGCGTGATGAAGATCAGGTTGTACAGCGGCATGCCGTAGTCGAGCTGCGTCATCACCGCGCCGAGCCACCCTTCCTGCGACACGACCGGGGCCAGCGTCGCCGGAAACGCGAGGATCGACGAGGCGAAGATGACGGGCATGACGCCGCCGGTGTTGACCTTGAGCGGGATGTGCGTGCTGGTCCCGCCGTACATGCGTCTTCCGACCACACGCTTCGCGTACTGCACGGTGACGCGCCGGTGACCTCGTTCCACGAACACGATCGCGCCGACGACGACCACCATCATGACGAGCAGCAGCACGAGCCGCAGCAGGCTCATCTGTCCGGTCTGCAGCTGCTCGAGCGTGGTCACCACGGCGCTCGGCAGGCCGACGACGATGCCGGCGTAGATCAGGAGCGACATGCCGTTGCCGATGCCCCGCTCGGTGATCTGCTCGCCCAGCCACATCACGAACGCCGAGCCGGTCGTGAGCGTCAGCACCGTCATCAGGCGGAAGCTCCAGCCCGGATCGGTCACGAGCGCGAGGCCGCCCGCGACGTTCGTCTGCCGCTCCAGGAAGATCGAGATGCCCAGCGACTGGACGATGCTGATGAGCAGCGTGCCGTACCGGGTGTACTGCGTGATCTTGCGCCGGCCGAGCTCCCCTTCCTTCGACAGCCGTTCGAGGTACGGCGAGACGACGGTGAGCAGCTGGAGGATGATCGACGCGCTGATGTAGGGCATGATGCCCAGCGCGAAAATCGTCATCTGGCTCAGATTGCCGCCGGAGAACATGTCGTACAGCCCGAACATGGTCTCGCTCAGCTGGCGGGCCAGCTCGGCGAGCGCCTGCGGGTCGACCCCGGGCGTCGGGATGTGGCTGCCGATGCGATAGACGCCGAGCATCGCGAGGGTGAACAGGATCCGCTTCCGCAGTTCCGGTACCGCGACGATGTTCTTGACGTTGTCCAGCATGGGCTAGCTCGCCA